>Ga0307985_10000906_pt1 | contig 16958 bp, 1 predicted proteins | sample EllFjometageno80_FD_203155 | JGI IMG/M metagenome (GOLD analysis project Ga0307985, IMG submission 203155) | Marine microbial communities from Ellis Fjord, Antarctic Ocean - #80 | ecosystem: Environmental > Aquatic > Marine > Unclassified | place: Southern Ocean | collected 2014-10-09 | reverse complement strand
GAAGGTCCACGTCGGCAAGCAGACCCGCCTCTCCCTCGCCTGCCAGCGCATCACCCGCGGTTTCCTCGCCCGCGTTCACTACTACTACGAGATCAAGCGCGTGCGGATAATGCGAGCGAACGCTGCCACCAAGATCCAGGCGGCTTGGCGGGGCTGGCTGGGTAAGGCCAAGGCTCGGGCCGCCGAAAACGAGAGGAACAGGAACCGAATGGCGACGCGAATCATCAATATGGTCCTCGCCTTCCTCGGGCGGCGGCGCCTCAAACACCAGCTCATCGAGATCAAGGGGAACATCTGCGCCACTAAAATCCAGGCCTGGGGCCGCCGCTACGTCGTCTTCAAGAAACTTCCAGAGTTCGTCCAGGCGCGCCGGCAGTGGGACGCCCAGCGCCCCATCTCCCGAGGCTTCCGTCGCTACCGCGGAATGAAGCAGAGCAAGCTTCGCGAGATGATGGTCGAGTCTGGCTACTGCGCTACTGATCCCAGCCAAAAGTCGATCTGCTACTTCGAGTACACGGGTCAGTTCCTGTGCGAAAAGTCTCTCAAGCATGCCATCGCTCTCCTCGAGTCCCGCGGTGAGCCCTGGAAGTTCCTGAACAACGACGTCAACAACGACCCCAGCACCAAAGACGCCGACAAGCTCCGCAACCAGCTCGGGAACATGTGGGACCTCAACTTCTTCATCGGCACGAAGGAGAAGTTGAAGTATGACCGGCAGCGCTCGGAGTTTCGCGCCAATGAGCTCGCCGCTGAGGCCGCTATCACAACGGAGGAGGCCGCCCTCGAGATGCTCGAGGCGCAGAAAGTGAAGGCGACCAGCGAGGCTCAGAAGAAGACGCTCGGCGGTATCACGAGGCGCCGCAATACAAACTTGACCATCCAAAGAAATTCCCTCCGGACCGCCCAGAAGCAGATCCGCAACGTGGAACCCCTCCTCCGGACGCAGATCTGGGTCGAAGAGATCGACCACTTTCGCGGCCACCGCCGCGCCACGTACAAGAACCGCTTCACTCTCGAAACTCGGCGAACTCCCCCTCCCTCCTACTGGCGAGCCATCGCCTGCGCCAAGTGCATCCAGCACAACTTCCGCACCTACAACGCCAAGTGCATCGCGGACGTTGGCACCTGCGACGTCTACCCCACTCTCGCCGCCAAGTTCATGTGCTTCTTCGATCCTCCCGGCAGCGGAGTAATGAAGATGTCGCTTCTGGGCCGCAGCGTCTACCTCAACGACGGTCAGGGCATGATGTCCCGCCACCAGGTCAAGACGTTCGCGCGCCTCGCCATCGAAGAGGCCAGCGCTACGAAGATTCACAAGATCTGCAAGAAGTACAGGATCAAGAGCAAGTTCTTCATGCTCTGGAAGGACATCGAAGAGCGTCAGGAGAAGTCCATCGTCGTTCTACAGCACTGGTGGCGGTGCAAGTCCATGGAGCGTGTTTTCAAGGGCGCCCTTCTTCTTCAGACGTTCATCGAGTCTGGCTGTCACACCCGGCGCAACTACGTCAGCATTCTCGACGTCGCTGTCCCCTCTGCCGAGAAGCTCCAGGCGAAGCTCGCGGAAGCCCGCCAGAACGAGATCGAAGCCGCGGACGCAAAGAAGCGCCTCTCTAACCTATACGCGACGCAGTACGTGGACGACTACGACGACATCGCCGAGGTCACGAAGGTTGCTCTCGCGAAGGCGAAGGAGCTCCACCACATCGAGATCATCGAGAATGAAGTCGCCAAGGCCAACGCCGCGTTCGTCGAGCCGGAAACATCCTCTCCTGACAAGCCCAAGCCTCCCCCGCCTCCCATCAGGAAGAAGCTCAAACTGCACCAGATTGACACGCCTCCCGATACCGAGTCGGACGAAGAGTCCGTCGCCTCCAACTCTCAGTCCGGCAGCGGCTCTACCAGGTCCGGCTCGTCGTCGGGTTCATCGTCCTACGAAAGCCCTCGGACGAAACACGACCGAGTCTACTCCGAGCAGGAGGCTTTCAAGGACTGCTCCGGCATCCTCAAATGGGTTCTTCCCTTTCTCGCACCCTTTCCCTCCTGCCAGCACACCATCGCTCCCGAGCTCGGCCAGCGGCAAATCCTGCTCATCTGCGAGACGAGATCAGCGAAACTCATACAGCGCCTCTGGCGCACGAGAGTGGCCTTCAAGAAGGCGATGGAAGCGATCATGATGCAAGCCAAGGCCCGCATCGCGGCCGAGGCGGCCCGCATTGCCCTCGAGAACTACTCCACCACGCGCATTTCCAACTGCTACCGGTGCCTCGTCGCCCGCTGCATCCTCTGGCGCAGAAAGTGTTGCCGGAAGCTCGCCGAAAAACTTGCAGCATCGGCGTGCGACGTTCCGGCCGTTCACGCGAAGCACGAGCGCCTCTACGGCCTTCACAAGGGCTTCCTCGGGCAGGTCTCTCTCGACGCCTCCGACCTGCTGCGCGCGGTTGCCTGGTCGCGACGACCGGTCCGTCACCCTCTCGTGAACCAGGAACTGAAAATGACTGCGTTTCCTGACTCCCAGAAGTTGGTCCAGGGCACTGTCACCCTGGCGGCCCGCTCTGCTCGCGCTCCGATCACCTTCCCTCCCCCTCCTCCCGAACAGGGTGTTACTGTTTTGCACCGCGGTCCGGGAGGAATCACCCCTCTTCCAATCACCAAGGGGGACCGAAGTCTCTACAAAGGAATCGACGACGACCCGCACTTCCTTGACTGGGAAGGCCGCCAGCTGCCCCCCTTCACCCTCAAGGTGCAGCTAATTTCGGCGCACATTAATCCAGACGCACTCCCCATTAGCTCCACGGCGACGACTAAGTTGGAGGGTGTCTCCACCATCGTCGGACGTAAGGGCCTCGACACCAGCAAAATGCGGGCGAAGAGAGAGGTCGCCGAGAAGAAGAAGCGCGAGGAGCTCCTTGCTAGCAACAAGAACTTCAAGATTCACGAGTCCGTGCTGACCGTCCAAAAGTTCTACGACGAAGTCAGCGAACAGCTTCTCGACCGCGTTGAGAAGGCGTTCATGGCTTGCGACGACAACGGCGACGGCACGCTCTCCCGAAAGGAGGTCACAATGGCTGCGCTCACCAATGCCGAGGTCCGTGACCTTATCCAGCTTCCTGCGGTCCACTCCGCCGAGTTTGAAGAAATTTTCGACAAGCTCGACGCTGACCAGAACGACGCTGTCTCCTTCGAGGAGTTCCAGCATTTTTTCCTTCCTCCCAGCTCCAGCGGCGTCGATGCCAAGTACGCTCGCGTTAAGGCCGGCTTCGATCTCATGGACGTCAACGGTGACGGTTCCCTCTCTCGCACCGAGATCCTCTCTGCCCTCATCGGAGATGTGTCCGTCCGCGACCTGCTGCAGGTCGCTGATCCGGAGTCCGAAGAGTTCGAGGGCATGTACAGGAAGATGGACACCGACAACAGCGGTGAGATTTCCTGGTGCGGGTTCAGGGACTTCTTCTTCCCCGAGTACAACTTGGAGGTAAAGGAAGCTTCCAACAGGCTCTTCCTCGTCCAGAAGGCCAAGGACAAGGCCGACGTCGCCCCTAAGAAAAAGATCAACGCCAAGGCGATGTTCAAGAGGGCTTCCTTCAAGATCTCGTCCGTTCGCCTGCTCAGCGCGATCACTGGAAAGGAGGTCAATTTCGAAACTGGCGGCGCGTCTCCGGAGGAGATCGTGAGCGCTCTCAAGATGTCCACGGTAGGCGCTACCTCCTCAAATCTCGTCCCCAAGTTCGGGAAGGTCGACTTCGCTGAAATGACGGTCGACCAGAAAGTGCGAGCAAACAAGTTGAAGAAGGCGGCGAAGAGAATCAAGGGAGCCAAGTTCGTTCTCAACAGGAATGGCGCCCTTGAAGTTGTGGGCAATGGTGGAGCCACTGACTCGGTGGTTCCCGAGGATGCCGTGGAAGACGGTGACTCCTACTACTCCGACAGCAGTGAGCCTGACGCCGACGAGAACGACATCGGGCGCGCTGCGACCGCCAAGGCGACCGCTCCCAAAGGCATGGCGTCGTCCCTCTACAACCGCGCCAAGTCGTCAGTTTCCAAGTACCGCGTCGAGCCCGACGACCTTTCCCCGTCTTGCTTGGACGCCACCAAGGAAATTCGCGCTCATGTCGACTGGTGCAACGGCGGCCAGGGATCGGGTCGCACTCCTCTCCCCATGACATCTCAGCCCAACCCTAACTGGGGCAACACCGCCCTCTTCTACATGCCCATCCCCGAGCGCAAAGCGGCGTTCCAGAAGAGTACGCCTCTGGAGATCCAGCTGAAGAGGGGAAGAGATCTGTTCGGCGCTGTTACCATGACCCACGCGGACGTCCTTTCCGCTATTGGTTGCACGACCGAGTGGGACATCTTCGATAACGTGGATGGTGGCTACTCGGAAGTCTTCGACGGTATGGGCGGCGAAGAGAAGAGGGGACACGTCACAGGGCGAGTGCAGCTGTTGCTATCGTTCGAGCCACCTTCTCGCACTGAGGCGAGAATGGTCGTCGCGGAGGTCACCAATGACATCATCGCCGACGTGCTCGCGCTCATTCCCCAGCTCGTTCCTCGCGTTGAGTTCCAGATCAACGGCATCCAGGGCATTCACACTAAGAGAAAGGACGGCTCTGTTGTGAAGCCCACCATCGTTGTGAAATGGAACCACAGTGAGTGCGGGCGAGCTAGGCAATTCAAGCTCAACCCCGTTGATCTAGTCGGCGGCGTCAAGCGCGCCTTCGACCTAATCGATGTCAACGGCGACGGCATGCTTGACCGGATCGAAGTCGTCAACGGCGTGCTCCAGAATGCTGAGGTCCGGGACCTTCTCAACATGCCGCCCGTCATCGACGACGCCTTCGACAACTGGTTCCGCGAGCTCGACAAGGACAACGCCAAGTTCATCACTTTCGACATCTTCGCCGATCACTTTCTCCCTCCCTCTGCCAAGGCCCAGATGCTCGAGGATCAAGCGATGCGTGAGAAGGCCGCCCAGGACCTCGTGGCGATGATGTCCGACACAGAAGGTGGTGGCGTGTTCAGCAGTGGTGAGGAGGAGGGCAAACACGGCCACAACCACGACGACAGCGACAGCGATGGAGGTGGCGGTGGTGGCGGCGTTCACCCCCCTACGATGGACGACCTCCAGAACAAGGGCGGCGACGCTGCCGCTACTTCCGACGAGCCTGCTGAGTTTGAGATCTCCCCAGATGGCCTCATTACACAAAAGAAACCCTCCGTCTTCGACAACAAGTCGGATGTCCCGTTTTGGGGAGAGGAGTTCTTTCCTCTCCCCGTTCCGGAGTATTGGCCTTCTCAGGATGACGGCGATAAGGATCCCACGAAGAAGCGGAATTTCGTCCGTTCCTCCGGTAGCAACGACAAGGGGGGCAGCTTGGGAGTGCCCATGGGCATCCTTGAGGACGACACTGACGTCCACCTGCAGTGCGATTTGCACGACTTCGACTCCAGTCTACCGGGAAAGGCTGACGAGCCCATCACTGAGACGACTCTTCTCGGCTCTGTCGTCATTCCCAGGAGGCAGATGTACCGCAAGACCCAGACGAAGCTCGACTTCGAGCTCACGAACATTACTGTGCGCGGCAAGCAGCTGCTGGACGACGGTGCTAAACTCCAGGTCGAGCTCTGCGCGCGCAGGGTGATCGTGCCGCGTTGGAAGACGCGCCTCGGCGTCGTCGGAAGGCACGTCATGAACGACATTTTGACGGCTATCGCGAGAGTTCCGCAGCCGCGCGCTGAGCTGCAGGTCATCGAGGCGATCGATCTTCCCGAACATGTGAGGGATCTGAAGTGCGTCATTCTGTGGGGTGACCGCGGCGTGGAGACTGGGCAAGTGAGCATGGAGATCAGGCAGATTCCCATGAACAACCGTCTCTCGAAGAACGGCAAGGTCGTTTGGGATCCTCGGAGTCGGAATAAGAAGCTCTTTCTCCCCGTTGAGGACGACGGTCCGAACTTGAAGGCTCTGCGCAGGCAAGACCTCGAGATTCACGTTCACGGCATGTACTACGACAAGAACAACCCGAGAGTCTCCGGGCAGCCCGTGTGCCTCGGATACGTGCAGCTCAACGGCGATTCACCGCTCCTTCAGCCTCGCCAGCTGCCCGACCGGGAGGGGAACGCCTCGAAGGAGGTGCTGTACTTCCCCCTCGTTCACTCCGTTCGGGACGCGACGTCTGGCGTCCTGCGGTGCATGCAGGGGCAGCTCGGAATTCAGATCAGACCTTGCGACATTTCGAATGAAGTCAACAAGGAGCTCAAGCGTCCCCGCCCGAAGCTCAAGGTCATGATCCACGACGCGTCGAACCTAGCCCGCGCCGTTCCGTTCGGCATGTCCAACCCCTACTGCAAGATTTTCTGGGGCGGCGAGCTAGTGGCGAAGACTCTCGTCGAGCACGGGACTTTGTCTCCGGTCTGGAGGGAGGAGCAGTTCATCATGCCGCTACCCTACGACCCGACATACGAGAAGACTACGGGCAAGATCGAGCAGGTGTTCATGCTGGACGTCGAGCTGCGCGTTGAGATTTGGAGCCAGGTCAGGGCTAAAAACAGCACAAAAGGCCCAGACGACGACGACGGTGACAAGTTCCTTGGCCAGGTCACTCTGAAGGGGAAGGATCTACGCCGTATGCCCACGTTCTACTACCCCCACGATTTGAAACCCAGGAGCGACAGCAGTGACGCCCGCGAGGCCGTCTTCGTGCAAGGCAGTCTTGGATTAGGATTGGAGCTCATGGAGATGGAGGTTGAGATGCCTGAAGTTTGGAACGACGAGGAAGTCACCGAAGGCGGCACTAGCAAAATGCAGAGCTTCATCGGCGGCACAACTGTCAACGATCTTCTGGCCGGAGCTAAGCTCGTGCTCCATGTCATCGAAGGTTGGGGCCTGGCCAAGGCAGACACGTAAGTCGCGCTGTCACTTTCATTCACATTTTATCAACTCCACATACTCACACTCTCTACTTCATCTTCTTCTCCTTTCACCCGATCACCCTTTCACCTTTTTCTTCCCCCCTTTTTTACCTCGCTCTCAAAAGCTTCGGAAAATCTGACCCTCTGTGCATCATCTTCTGGTGCGGAAAAGAAGTTGGCCGCACAGCGGTGATTGATAATACGATGGAGCCCGTTTGGGAGAACGAGAGCTTCGATCTCATCTTTGGCGACTCGGGCTCCACGCCGACGCTCGACATTGAGTGCTACGACATGGACATCGGCGGACCTGCGGACTTCCTCGGCATGATTTCAATCTACGGCAAGGACCTGCTGAACCCTCCTCACGATCGGGATCTCGTCAACGGCCAAGGCAAACCTGGGAAGAACGTTCAGAAGTTGGATCTGGGTGGCAGAGTTTACGAGCTTCAGAAGAAGCCTGGCAAGAAACCCAAGTTCAACCGCATGGTGCAGGGAAGCATCATGGTGCTCTTTGACCACAGCGATGCGGAGCTGAGGAAGAAAGTCAAGCACGACGCGGTGAAGGTGGCTCGCTTCGCTGAGGCCCAGAAGGAAGCGAGGGGCTCGGCCCTCAAGCACAGCTACAGGATGGCGAAGAAGCACATGAAGAAATTCTACGAGGAAATGATGCAGGACCCGCACGGAAGGAACAACGCGGTTGCGTGGGTCACGTACCGGGCGCACCGTAAGGAGTACGAGCGCGCGAAGCAGAACTTGCACGACCACCAGTTTACGACCGCTGCTGACTTCCACTGCGAGAAAGCAGTTGACCCGGAGGAAATTGCCAGGATTGAGAAGGAGTTCTCGGTGAAGAGAGCTAAGGAGAGGCTCAGAGACGGCGGCGGCAAACGGAAGAAGGACTTGACGCTGAGCGAGCAGCTCGCACACGCGGCTGCAAGCAGCGGAATGACGTCGGGACCCGGCGGCGCGGTGCACCACCACAAGAGGAAGAAGAAGGGGCACGTCGTCGAGGAGATCGATTATGAGGCTACCCTTCTAATCCAGGCTCAGTGGAACCTCGAGCGCGAGAACAAGGAGCAGGAGGAGATGTCTTCGGAAGATCCCTTGTGCCACAGCTGGCGGCCGGCCGAGGCCGAGGAGCGGAGGCTCATGGAGGAGGAGGGAGTTAATGAGCACAATCTGCGTAAGGACGCACCCGAATGGGAAGACCCTGAGCCGGAAGATTTCGACCCCCCCGTCATTCCTGAGTGGAACAACGACTGGAAGGTCGGGCAGGAGAATCTTCCCATGCTTCCAGTCGCGAGGAAGACCCTCTTTGTTCGCCTCATTGACTGCAGGGGGCTGGAGAAGAAAGGTTACGTGTACATCCGAGTCTGGTGGTGCGGCAAGGAAGTCGGCCGCACCGACAGCAACTTGCTCTACGAGCACGCTCAGGCCACGGGCAAAGGTGAAGCGTTCTTGACGGATCCTGTGTTCCAGTACGAGCAGCCTTTCTTGCTCCCCATGCCGGACAAAAAGGAAGACGCCCATCTGAGTGTCGAGGTCTGGGGCGGACCTATTTGCCGCGGGCAGGTGACGATCGAAGGCTCGGACCTGTTGAAACAGGCGTTCTCGAAGGCCGACGAAAGAGATAAGATGAAGGTGCCCTTCCAGCTCTTCCCACTCAGGCGCACTCTATTCCAGAAGACCGAGGACAGCGTGAGACACTTCTTCGGCAAGGCGCGTTTGGCCCAGGGCAAGGTCGGCATGATGATCACAATGATGGAAAGAGGAGAGGTGTTCCCGCCCAAGTGGCCCTCGAAGAAGGCCAGGAATAAGGAGAATGAGGGGACCCCAGAGTGGATGCTCAGGTTTCCCACCGTCTATCAAGGAGTCCCGTCTCAGCGCATGCTCGACATGGCAGCAGCAGCGCGACAGATGAGGGAGGAATCTCTTACTGCTCCCGCCAACGACGACGAGGCGAGCGCAGAGGAAATCTTGGCGAGGAGGAATAGCATCCTTGCTACTAAAAGCGTGCCGGAATCGAAGGGATCGGCAGTACTGGCTGGGGCGAAAGGAAGCGACGTCATCGAAGAGCTTTTTGACGACAAGGAGGGAGGCGAGGAGAAAAAGGAAGAGAAGAAGAATCAAGAGGACGCGACAGAGGAGGAGAAGGAGGAGGCAGAGAAGGGGCGGAAGAGGGCAGAGAGAATGACCAGGAAGACAATGAAGAAGGAAGCCAAAGAAGCCGCGGAGAAGTTAGCGGAGGCAGAGAAGACGAAGTCCGAGAAGCTGGCCGAGGAGAAGAAGAGACAGGAGGAAGAGGATGCCGCAGCTTTGTCTGCGGACCCTGAGAGCTTGAACCGCGGCAACCTCTACACCAGGGAAGACGTCGACTGGGAGAAGCTCGCCGGTATCAAGTACCCCGACTACGTCTTCAAGTTTCAGATTCTCTCGGCGCGGGACCTGGCGAAGGCAGATTTCATGGTAAGAAGAAGAGAGATAGAAATAAGACGAGGCGGGGCTGAAGCATGTATTGCGTTACCGTACTGACGCCGAAATTAACACAACCTCTCTTACCAATTCCTCTTGCACCCTACTCCCTCTCTCTCTCTCTCCCTGTTTCCTCTTTCCTTTCTTAGGGCAAGTCAGATCCGTTCACAATTGTCAGCCAAGGTGGCGACCTCGTCGGGTATTCTGAAACGGTCAAGGGGTCCATGGACCCGGTGTTCCGCCGTGCCACCTTTGACATACCATTCCGCTTTCTCACGGGCAAGAAGAAGTGCCCCATCGTCATTGACGTCTACGACCAGGACTATGTGAAACCTAATCCCGACTCTCCCTTCCCGCCTACGGACGCCGACCACATGGGCCAGATTGTCATCACTCCCGAGGAGGCTCTCGACCTCATCGGCGAAGCCCGCCACTTCGAGTTGCAGCCTCCGGAGGGAGAGCGCGGCGGCTCGCTCATTGGCGGCGAGATCTGCTGCACGGCGTGGATCGTCGACGCCCCGCCGCCCGTGCCGCGCTACGAGATTCAGATTCTGAGGTGCCAGGGCCTGAGTAAAGCGGATAGATTCGGCAAATGTACGTGGTTTCATTGCCTCCTGCCTCCTCATTCTTTCTCTCTTGAATGCTCTCTTTTTCACTTTACTAATTCATTCTTTACTTTCTTTTCCCTTTTCGCAGCCGACCCTTTCGTCGTGGTTGAATGGGAAGGTAAGGAGGTCGGCCGCACTATCGAGATTGAGCGCAGTTACAATCCTGACTGGTTCGGCGAGGAGTGTTTTGCACTCCCGCTTCACGTCACACGATCCAATCCTGACAATTACCAGCCGGAGCTGAAGATCAAGGTGTTCGATATGGATCGCGGGAAGGGGGGCCGCAAAGAGTGCGGCGAGTTTCTCGGAGGATTTACTCTCAAGGGCACCTCGGAGCTGCAGCCTAACGAGGAAGACGAGGAAGTAACGCACAGTCTTCTTGACGAGGACCACTGGGTCAACGACTGGCAGCCCTGGTACGACGTCAGAACTTGCACGTGGCTGAGCGAGAAGGGGATCGTTCCCGGCTCCGAGGATGGCGCCGGTGAAGCCATCGAGGAGGAGAAGGCCGACGAGCCCGGCTTCGCAACTCCTGGCAAGAATGCCGAGGCGGACTCCAAGAGTGCCGAGGTGGACTCCAAGACGCCGCCCCCCGCGCCTCCCGATGAGTCCTCAGTCGCTGCCGTCTTGTTTTCTGCGGAGAGCAAGGGCGCCGAGTCAAAAGAGGTTGAGTCCAAGGGCGAGTTTAAGGGCGAGTTCAAGGGAGAGTCTAAGGAATTCATTGAGGACCAGAGCGGGGGAGATTCTGTTCTTCCTGCTTCCGCCGCAAGCTCCGCCGACTCGAAGTCCGACTCGAAGGAGGACACCAAGGACGCTGGCAGCGACGAAGGTAAGGGCGGCAGCGATTCTTCTGCCACCTCCCCTGCCGAGCCCAAGGCCAAGAAGGGCATGTTCAGCAAGATGAAGGAGTTCGTGAATGACGTTGCGAACCTCGAAGATACGTGGAACAAGAGCGACAGTCGTTTCTCGTGCGTCGGAGGAACGCTCACATACCGCCTGGTTCTTTTGGATGCCACCGAGCGCGTCGAGGAGTGGGTCGACGGAGGCAAACCGAAGATTGCAAGAGACGAGACCGCCATCGTCATGAGAATCATGGACGCGATGGATCTGGCGAAGGCAGACATCATCGGCGCTTCCGATCCTTTCTGTCGAGTGATCTGGAACCATCGCGAGGTCTTCCGCACCAAGGCCATCGACAACGACTGCGACCCAGTTTGGGAAGACACCGGCTGCTTCCTGCCCGTCGGCAAGTATCGAGCGGGACAGACGGATCACCTGAAAATCGAGGTTTACGACAAGGATGCTCTTTCAATCGGCTGGGATCTTGGCGACTTTCTCGGAGAGCTTATCCTCGAGGGTGACTTTCTGCAACAGAAGAATTTCAACATCTACAAGGAGGATTTCGTTCTTCAGAAGCGCGGAGGAAAGAACCCCGACGAGCAAAAGCTGGTTCAGGGAACGCTCGCGCTACACTTCAGCAGAAAGCGGCACAAGATGCTTGTACGCAACGGCATCTGGTGGCCGGACGACGACAACTCCGAAGGCAGGAAGCCCCGCGAGTGGCTCCACTTCAACGTCAAGAAGGCTCTCGGTTTGGCCAAGGCAGACATGTCACTCTTCGGCGTGGGGGGATCGTCCGATCCTTACGTCAAGGTCTTCTTCAATCGCGAGCTCATCTGGGAGAGCCAGGTCATCTCAAACAATTTGAATCCCGAGTGGAAGGATGGCGACGAGACCCCCTTGCCAATGAAGGGTTTCACGTTCGGCCCGCCTGAGCTTCGTATTGCAGTGTACGACAAGGACACCGTCGGCGAGGACGAGTTCCTCGGCCAAGTTTTCCTTTACAACGACGAGGTTCTTGAGGGCAAGTCCAAGACCGTCCTGCAGAAGAAGCTCCAGGGCAGGATGGGCGTGGCGAAAGAGGAGGTGAACATCAAGGGCGAGATTTTCCTCTCGACCCACTGCTCGCTCGAGCCAAGCTCCCTTTCTCTCGTCGACGACTTCGAACTCTGCCTCCCCTACGACATTTGCGCCCTGCAGGTCATGGACGGCCACAATCTACCGAAGCCCGATAGACGGGGACTGTCCGATCCTTACGCCGTAGTCTACTACCGTAACGAGGAGGTCGGTCGGACGAATACTATTTCTGCCACCTTGAATCCGAAGTGGGATAGCGAGTTCTTTCTGTTCGCGATTCCCAAGGATCTCGACGCCATGGAGCTGCGCATCGAGGTCTACGATGCTAGCGTGGGAGTCGCGGGCGCACTTTTGGGCGGCATTGTCAAAGCAGCGGGAGGAACAGCTTCCAAGGGAGAATTCCTCGGCCGCGTGACACTCACGTCGGACGAACTTCTGGAGCCTCCCCTATTTAAGAAGGATTACCTGCTCGATGGTGGACCCGACCGGAAGGAGAAGTCGAGGCAGAAGGCTTTCACGGAGATGGCAGAGCTTGCGCAGAACACTGACGCTAACGAGACGAACCACTACGTCGTCGACGTGTCGGTACACAAGGCGCGAGGCCTGGCCAAGGCAGACATCTTCGGCAAGTCGGACCCCTGCGTGGTCGCCATGTTCAACGGCAAGGAGATCGGCAGGACCGCCATCATTAAGAAGACTCTCGATCCTGACTGGGGCGTTCACGCTTTTGACTCGATCAATATCGACGCGGAACTTGTGGACGGCGCGTTCGTCCTCGAAGTTTACGACGCCGACTTTGGAAAGCTAGGCGACTTCCTTGGGTGCACGACTTTCAGCATGGATCAGCTGAAGAACGGCGACCTTGTCGAGGAGGAGTACGGCTTAGTGGAGAGGAACGGCCAGAAGAAGACGATGCTGGTGCAAGGCCACCTTGTGGCGAGCATTAAGAGCAAGTTCGTTGAGGTCGAGCCTCTCGAGGAGAGCAAGGACACCGAAGAAGACGTTGCGCTGGCCGCCGAGGAGGAGGGCGGAGACGGCGAGCCGAAGGAGGAAGAGGCAGAGACGAAGCCTGTCACCGTTCACATTATCCAGGCTTCCAACTTAGCCACGGCAGACACGTCCTTTTTCAGAGGCGGCAGCTCTGACCCTTATGTGGAAGTTCGCTGGAGCTCCGGCCAGCTTCTGCATAGGACGAAGGTAATCAATGACTCGCTGGACCCCCAGTGGGAAGAGGAGAACGTGGTCGTTAATGTCCCCGTCGAGATCAACGAACACAAGGACATCGAACTATACCTCGACGTCTTCGACAAGGATGTTATCGGTACTGGCGAGTTCTTGGGCCGTGCTACATTCTCTCAGGAGACCTTGCTCAATTACTGCGACACTCCTCCCAAACAGGGCATCGAGGTCAGTCTCGAGAAGGTCATGACATGGAACGCAGCGAAGAACAAGCTCGTTCAGGGAACTATCGGCCTTGGCTTCACGAAGGGCGACGATCCCGACGGCGACGCGCCAGACCTGACGAAGAAGCTCATGAAGCACGCGCCTAAAATTGGCCTACGAACCACTATTTACAAGGCGCGCGAGGTGGTGGAAAACACAGTTCAGGAGGACGTCGAGGACGAAGTGGACGAGAAGCTGGTGGTGTTCGAGGAAGGAGAAAAGATCGAAGGAAGGTATAAGGGTCGACCCGTTTGGGTAGTGGGCGAGATCTTGAAGGTGAACAAGAGGAACATGCGGTACGAGAACTCCAGGGAGACTTATGACATTGTCTACGAAACTGGCGCTCAGGAGGGCAAGGTCCTGCGCTACCATGTCAGGGCCGTAACCAAGCCTCCGAAGCCTCTGCCGCAGCAGAGGCTCAGGATCGCACTTTTAGGCATCGACGCTGAGGGGCTCAGCAAGAAAAACAAGAAGGGCACCACTAACCCCGGAAGCAAAGTTTCGGCGAGTATCATGAACCTCGGTAGGGGCATGAGGGCGAACTTCAGCCTTACCACCGCGAAGAAGGCTCCAGAGGATCCTTCTGGAGGCGGCGAAGTTGCGGATGATCAGATCACACTCTCCGACGAGGACGCCGCTCTCTACGAAGCAACGAGTTACGGCTGCGATTTGTTCTGGAGGGGTAGCAAGGTGACCCGGTTCCAGGGAGTGGAGAAGACGAGACCAAGGTTCGAGCCCAACGCCGGCGAGAGCGTTGTTTTGCCGATGCCCGTAGAGACCAAGGCGAAGCTCCTGAGCGACATCAGGCTGGTGGTGAGGCAGGGCGGCGGCGGAGGTGCCGACGGAGGCCGGATGACAACCGGAAACTTTATCGGAGAGATGGTCGTGGGGTGGAACATGCTGAGCACCCTGAACGTGCACCGGAGTACGTTCGCCATGAGCACGAATGAAAACCACTGTCGCCACTCGGAAGCCATGAAGATCTTCAAGAGTAGCCTGCTCACGCCGCTACCAGTCACCGGCATGTCAAACAAGAGCTACCGTGTTTTGAGCAGCAAGATGAGCTTCATGGCTTGCGTCGAGGAGACTCGTTTCGAGGAGGAGATCGCTCCTGTTTTGGACGTCGGCGATAGCACGACCATCGCCAAACTCAAGTTCAACGTCGACCACTTGAAGTGGCTCTTTCCGCAGCGAGTGACGGAGAGAATCTCCGGCAGGATCAAGCTGAACGTGATCTGGTGCGGCAAGACGATCGGCTGGGTAAGGTACCGAATTCAGGAGGACCACAGCCTCATGAAGTGTCTCGGACCTAGCACGTTCGAGGTCCAGCTGCCCAGAGACCGCAGAGGGTGCTCCCTTCTACTCGAGGCCATCGACGAGAACGTCGCAGGAGGCAAAGCGGTGATGGGCAGCCTTGTCCTACCATGGACGAGCCTGAAGCAAAGTCCGCACATCCCGACGTTTTACAATGTACTGAGCGCCGACGAGATGCCCCAGGTCGCTCCCACAAACTCGATAACGTTCGAGCTTATGGGAAGAAGCACCGGAAAGGTGCTGATGACCTCCGACCAGACCGACTTAACCTCCAAGGGTCTCGAGGGCATGGCCAAAACGAAGATCAAGATCGTAGTCGTTAGGGCCGAGGGCCTCGCGGCTGCCGACAAAACCATGTTCGGCGGCGCTGGCAGCTCTGACCCCTTTGCCGTCATTAGGTGGGACAACGATGTTGTTGGCAAGACTCCAGCGATCCAGGACGATTGCAACCCAGTCTGGGTGAAAAACAACGAGTTCATTATCGAGACCGACGACGATGACGAGGCCGAACTGAAGGCTCTCGAGGTGGAGATTTGGGACGAGGACATGATGAGCAAGGGCGATTTTCTTGGTTCCGTCTTCATTCCCGCGAAGCTGTTGAAGAACCCGACCGAGAAGGAAAAGGAGGGGAAAGAGTTCGAGCTCGAGGTGAAGGAGGACATGCCCAAGAGCAAGCAGAAGCTCGTGGGCGGCAAGCTTATCCTCCGCATAGTTGTCCTCGACCATCACGGAAAGGATCCTTTCGAGAACAGCGCCGCTGCTCTTACTTCATCAGCTTCCATCACGCTGCCAGCGGGCGACCTGGAGGACCCTCTCGACAACGCAGTGGACAACGGCGAGGGCTCGGTGCTTGCAGACTCGCTTGGCGCCGCTGCCGGTGGGAAAGAGGGCGAGAATTCGGAGTACATCCAAAACAACATGCTTGTGGAAATCGAGGAGGATGAGAGCAAGGAGGAGAAGCTTACTCCGCCATTTAAGAAGCAGGACTCCCTGTCGCTCATGTCGGCCAAATCCCACCTGAACAAGGCCATGTCCAAGACGAAGCTCAACATCAGTCTGTCCAAGGATGCCATTCTCCAGACCAATAAGCGTCAGGCGGTCGAGAAGAAGAAGAACCGGCAGGTGCCAACGAGGGCGAGCGATATCGCCGTCGGCCTCAGGTTTTGTGTCGAGGAAAGTATCAGAGAGTCTCCCTACCAGCTCTTTTTGGGACTTCGCCAAGTTGGCGGCCTGGCCCCGACCGCGGACGTGTGGGGAACTCGGTACCCCGAAATGCAGCCTCTTGGCCTCACTCGCTTGCCTGGGTCGGTGGCGAGGTTCCCTTACGGTTCTCTCTTTTGGAAGGGCACCGAGAGGGCCCGCACTAAGACCGCCAAGGCCGACGTCGGCTGGGCCACTAGAGACAGGGCGATCCCGCACAGGCACGCGCCTTCCTGGTGGGGCGACGAAGACGGCGACGGCGACATCGACGACATCACCACGGGGCAGATCACCCTTCCCCTGCCGTCGCTTCCTCAGAGTGTCCAAGGCGGTGCGAAGGCGCTCTTCAAGACCCCCAAGATGGACTTAGGCAGCGAGAAGAGGAGGGAGAGGAACACGAGTGCGAGGATCGAAGTTTACGACTTTGGCGACTGGACCGACAACGAGGTCCGCCTGATTTGCGTTATGCAGAGGGCGATCAAGACGTATCTAGCGGGATCGTTCATGAGGGTTCTAAAGAGAAACCGATCGGAGAAGGCGAGGCTTGATGCGGCCGCCGAAAAGATCCAGAGAATGGGCAGGATTCACCTGGCAAAGATGGCGCTCAAGGGCAAGAAGGATGACAAGGAGGACGTTAGCGCCATGCAGTTGCAAGCCGTCATTCGCGGGAGGAAGGCTCGGGAGGAGGCCGCCAAGAAGGCGATTCAGGCGGCAGGGGACGAGCTTGAACGCAAGAGGATTCTGAGAACGGTCGAGATGTCGATCAACGTGCTCAGCGCCTCCGGTCTGTCACGGGCCGACATGGGTACCCTTTCCCACCCATTTATCGAAGTGTACTTCGCCGGTAAGCGCATTCACACGACGAAGGTTATTCAGGACACGCTCGCGCCGATCTGGGTCGGAGAAGAGTGCAAGGTGCAGTTCGAGTGCATGGACGAGCCCGACGTGTTCGACGTCAGGCCTCTCCAGCGCCTGAAGAAGAGGCGCAAGGTTGTGGAGGACGCGTTGGAAGCGCTCTTGAAAGAGAAGCTGAACACCATCAGAGACATTAAGAAATTGCTAGCGGACGCCGATACGAAGTTCGCGAACAATGGG
>Ga0307985_10000904_pt1 | contig 16961 bp, 18 predicted proteins | sample EllFjometageno80_FD_203155 | JGI IMG/M metagenome (GOLD analysis project Ga0307985, IMG submission 203155) | Marine microbial communities from Ellis Fjord, Antarctic Ocean - #80 | ecosystem: Environmental > Aquatic > Marine > Unclassified | place: Southern Ocean | collected 2014-10-09 | reverse complement strand
CCCCCCTGCGCCAACCCGGGGGGGGGGGGTGAACAAGAGGGGATGGTGTGAGCGACGCGAAGCGTGGCAGCGGGGGGGTGCTCTCTTTAGTTAGCGTTCGGGTGCATGGGGGAGGAACTCGGCGAGAATGAGTACAAGATGAGTACAGGTGTTCGCTCGTCAACAAGATATAGATATGCTCGCTTACCTCTCGGCGTGCTTCACGCTGGGATGCCACTTGTTCGACAGCGTCACGACGAAGATGTACAAGCTCGGCGCCGTCTGCGTGATGCCGGCGATGAAAATGTCGGCGGCGGGGCGCTTCATACTCAACGCTCCCCCCGCTACCAACAGCGTGAGGAAAACGCCCCACAGCACCCAGAACCACTCGGGCACTACGTAGACGTGGAACCGCTTCTTCTCCCTGAACTTCTCGCGAGAGAGGAGAGACAGCTAGCCACACATGTGTGAGGGAGAGGGGGGGAGGGGGGAGGGGATGTCAAGTCTCACACGCTCTGTGGACAACGGGGGGGTATGCGGAAGCATAATGGCGGGCATAATGGCGGGCAGCTCGTGTCGCCTCGGCTCGTTTCGCCTCACCTGCGATCCAATGGAGCCAATGTACGCGCCGGCCATCGTCACAGTGCCGACGCAGACGCTCCACAAAAGCCTGAATGTCACCTCGTTAAGCGCTTCGTATCCGCCCACAAAGAACTGGTGGCAGAACCCTCCCATCGTCACGCTCACGCACATGCACGTCAGGAGCCCCACCGTCCTGTCCCTCAGTTTCGATCTGCTGCACCGGCTCGTCGTGACCGCGCCGTACCCCATGAACACCGCGATCGCGTAGTCCGTCGCGTACGTGTACGCCGTGTTATCGAAGTGCGTGTTGGAAGCGTCGTAGACGTACCAGCATGGTACGTAGAGGGATGCGGTGTCTGCGAGGAAGGGGAGCTGGTGGAGGAGAGAGGGGAGGAGGAAGGCGGTGAGGAGGGTGGAGGCTATCGCGAAGAACCAGGAGCCAAGGTATATGGCGGTGCACGCAGTGGGGGTACGAGCCATTTGGCTACTGTGGCTGTGTGTGAGCGGTGTGTGAGTGGTGTGTGCGCTGAGTTTGGGCGGTGTGTGAGCTGAGTTTGGGCGGTGTGTGGAGCAGCAGGTGAGTGACAAGACAGTAGTGAATCTATCGAGGGATTTGTTTAAAGGGGGAAGGGGGAAGTTGTTTCGACGGGTGATGGGTCTTGAGGTTGGAAGGCCCGAAGGCGGCAAGTGTTTGAGTGCTTTGTCGCTATTCATGGTTCTAAGTGGGGTTGTCAGGTCACTTGGTCACTTTACAAGGAAGAAGTGCCAACTGGCAAGGATCTCCGCGCAAGAGGTTGAACGCGCTTGCACACAATCGTGCTCATCTACTTAGCAGCCTCTTAATCTCGTCAGCGCAGTCCCTCGCGCTGCCTCTGTCGTTGCTGTCCACCTGCAGCAGCTTGCCGATGAGCGACCGGTAGCCCTCGCTAAACTGGTTCACGCAGTCGTTCCTTGGGAAGCTCCACCTGCCCCCCAAGATTCCAAGCTTCATAACCCCCTCCTTGGGAGTCTCGAAGCAGCAGTACCCGAACGCCAGCGCGAACAAGCTGCATCCCACGCTCCACATGTCGCTCCCGCCATCGACCGTTGTCCCGACGTTGACAGCCGTGAGCTCAGGACACCGATACGGCGCCGAGCACTTGCTCACCGCGTCTTCCTCCAAGTTCAGCGCCTCTCCCCTCGTCTTGACCTCCACGATGAGCGGGCCGACGCTCCCGACGTCCATGACGACCGGCATCGGTCCGCCCATGAAGCCCCCTCCGTTATCCTTCAGCAGAACGTTGTGCGGCTTGAAGTCGCGGTGGCAGACCCTCAACTTGTTGTGCATGTACGCCAGCGCCTCGCAGCAGCCCAGCATGCATTCCAGAGCCTGCACCTCGGTGAACGGGGAAGCGTACGAGTTCACGTTGGAGTATTCGTAGTGAGGCGACTTGGTTATGTTGGCGGCCATGATGTCGTAGGCTGTCTTGGGGATGTACCTGCGAGCGAAGCGAGCGTGCGTGTGAGTAAATGAGCGGCACCGCTCTGGCCCAGAACTTTGAAGTCGGTGCGAACAAGGGGAAATCATGTTTTGATCAGCGTGCTTTGATAGAGTGATTTACTCGCTCGAGGGTGAGTAATGAGCGGCGAGCGAAAGTTGATGGGAGAGGAACAAGGCGAGAGTGAGTGCAGAGTGAGTGCAGGTTGAGCTCTTCAACGAGATATGCTCGCTGCGCTCGCGCGTTTCCACATTACTTATGCGCACGTACTCGAAAAGCAAGAAGTAGTGCTTCGCGCGGTCCGCGTCAACGACTTTATGCCCCATGAGCGGGATGATATTCGGGTGATCCATCGCCCTCAGCAACTTGACCTCCGTCTGGGCGTCCTTCAGGCCCTCCTTCGTCTGGCAAATCATCTTCTTGACCGCGTACTTGCTGTCGTTGCCTTCGTCGCGCGCCATGTAAACCATGGAGAAGCCGCCCTCCGCCAGCATCTCGCCCATCCGCACTTTATACCGCCCGATCTGCAGTCACACATATGTGTGAACAAAGGGGGACACATACATATGTGAACAAAGGGGGACACACACATGTGCGAGCAAAGGGGGACACACACATGTGTGAACAAATAAATAACCTCCTCCTTCCACCCACCACCAAGCCATCCACCCTGCGCGGCGCCACACAGATGTGTTTCACAAATAACCTCCTCCTCCCACCCACCACCGCGCCACCCACCACCGCGCCACCCACCCTTCGCGGCGGTGTTCACAAAGGGCAGCGCCGTGAGCTCGATTCTCGGCTCGTGCCAGCCAGCTCGTTCGCTCGTTCGCTCGTTCGCTCGTTCGCCCCCCTCTGCACGCTGCCACGTACCTGCATACTTCCAGAACTATTGACCTCCTGTATGACAGTCTCAGTGGCCTCCTTCACCTTGTTGAACAGACTCTTCATTCCCCCCATCAGCTTGGCCCCCTGCTTCTTGATCTTCTCCTCGTCCAACCCCTGCAGCTGCGTGCTCAGCTTCCTCCCCATCTGCTTCAAAGTCTTCGCGCCGTCCTTCACAGCGTCACTAGCCGCCGCCGTCGTCGCTTCGAAGTCGAACTGGGCGACGGACTCGGACAGCGAGTCTAACGCGCTGGCGCTACTACCACGAGAGGGCTTCTGGAACTTGACGTACTCCCAGTACGTGTGTGGGATGGGCTCCTCCAGCGTCCTCTTGATGACCTCTTCATCGGGCGGGTGGATAGGATTGGGAGATCTGAACACCTTGAGGATTATTCCGCCCTCTGGACCGTGGCGGGGGACGAGGGTGGCCGGGTTGTCGAGGTCGTGGAACGCACCCTGCTTGTCCTGCACGCGGAACACAAAGTTGGCGGCGCCCTCCAGGTGACGGAGGGGGAAGTTACGGTGGAGATGGATGAGCCTGACTGGCAGCTTGGGGGTATGGGAGAAGTAGAAGGCGTTGGGGGCGGGAGGGAGGGTGGCGTCGGGCCCGAGAGATGAGGTGAGTTCGTACTCCTCGTCCACGTCGGAATATAAGACAAGGACCTCCTCCATGAGCAGCGAGGTGGGCTCAAAGAAATGATATTATCGCATCCTCGTCTCCCTTGCTGCCATCACAACGCGCAAAAAAATCACGCTGCTGAACAGCCCATCTGACCATCTGACAGGTTGGCTATTTACTCTTCTTATAGCAAGCTATTGTTAGGGTTAGCACGTCCTTCGGTCCTCCTTCCGTCCTCTCCGCGTCGCTCTCCTCTCTTCGCTGCTCGCTGCTCGGATCTCTCTTGGACGTGTGCATATGCTTGATGTGGCCGTTCAGGTGCGCGTTCGTCTTCGCCTTGTCATCGCAGTCGGGGCACTCCTTCCACTTTACGCCGATGTTGTGCTTTCCGGCCTTGTGGCTCGTGATGTTGCTGTTCGACTTGGCCCTGTGTTCGTAGTCCTCGTAGTCGCAGAACCACCAGAGCACGTCAATAGCGTGCACAATGGCTGGCTCTGTGCGCCTTGAGGTCTCTCTCCCTCTTCGCCTTGTACTCGCACCCAAGCTCAGAGCAAGCATGCCAAGTAATGCCGATGCCATGCACGTCGGCTCTGTGCTGCTTGATGTCGCTCTGCTGCCTTGAACGAGCAGTTGGGCTCCGAGCATTCATACCATGTAACGCCAATGTCGTGCACGTTGGCTCTGTGCGTCTTGATGCTGCCCTTCTGCTTCGCCTTGTAATCGCACCCAAGCTCTAACTGTCGTGCGCCGCCATTTACAGGGCCATCAGGGTGTGCGTTGCCCCCTCCTTGACCACCAAGGGGCTCGTCGTAGCGTGCGAGTTGCCCGCAGTCCTCTACCTTCTGTGGATGAGCATCCGTGGGCTTGAAGACCTCACGACGTCTGATCCGACTCTATTTCTCGCTTGCATGGATGGCCTGGTGTTACTTGACCAGGCGTCGAAGATCCCGGTGGCGAGGATCTAGAGAGCTTACCATGCGCATCTGAAGTTGGGGGCGGATCACAAGTTCGTCGATCCAGGTAAGCCAGCAAAGCGTCAGAGGGAGCGCGTCGGCGCACTCTCCATTGTGCTCTTGACTAACACTCTCTTTCTAACATTTATCCAGAGCAAGCGTCGCCCTCGCTCTCGCTCTGCATCGTTGGTATCGCGCTTGTTGCGCCGTGCGCGATCAGCGGCGTGCGGGTCCACTTTGCGAAGACCAACAGCGGCGACCCCTAGCATTCACCCAAGCCATGGCTGTGCCCTTCCTCCTCGCCTATTTCGCCGCCACCTGCTACTTCCTGTACGCCGGAACTAGCGTGCTCGGGTCGCTGACCTACAAGCGCTCGCGCATTATGTCCGCCTACATGCTCGCGAGCTCGGTCTTCATGTTCATGCATTTGACCGGGATCGCGTGCTTCGGTGAAAGGTTCATTACCAGTCCGAAATAGTGCACGGTATCGTCGTCTTCTTCTTCTCGTACCTGTCGCGCGCCGGCACCACCATGTGCTGCATCTCCATCTTCCACGCACACACCGGACAAGGACCTGAAGTGGGACGTGGAGTTCGCTTTCACCGGCGAGGAGGCGTTGAAGATGTGGGCTGTATGACGTAATCGTGATGGACGAGAACCTGCAGGACGCGGGCGGGGTTTTGAAGGGCACGGATGCGACTGCTGCTTAGCCAATGACATCAAAGTGGGCCGTTGGGACAAGGTGACCGCCCGAGATGAAGCCGGCGGCATCACCCTCAAGGATATCCGCTTCGAGGGTGACAACATCCTCTACGTGCATGGCGACAACGTCTTGACGGCTTGCATGCGCGCCATGCACGTCAAAATCGACACGTGCCAAGACCCCGTTCCAGGACTACGACCGCGAGAACCGAGCATCCTACAAGACGGAGCCTGAGAAGTTCGCCAATGCCATCTTTAACCTCGCGCCCGGCCTCGCTGAGAGCCCGTCTGTTGGAGAGGTTCCCGTTCTTCCGGCGCACTGGTGAGCCGCACACACAGGCGCGCACGAGTTCCAGAGCCGCTCTTTCTCGAGCCGCTCTATCTTGATCCGCTCTTTCTCTCGCAGCTCTTTCTCTCGCAGCTCTTTCTCTCGCAGCTCTTTTACATTGTTCCCCGCCTTCCCCCTCTCCTTCTTGCTCACACCGTAAGATGGGCAGGTTCACCGACTTGGAATTCATCTAGGTCGTCGTCGCGGCGAACCCCGCCGCGCTCAAGGTTCGGGACTGAGGAGGAGCCCAACCCCGCCGCGGGCAAAGACCTGAGGACCGAGGAGACTCTCCAGCAGGTACTGGAGAAGGACGCGTACGAGATGACCACGACGGGCCTCTGCTGCGGAGGCAGATGCTGCTGCTGCTGCTGAAGCGGCTGCGGCGGAGGCGGCGGCGGCGGCGGAGCCCGAGCTGGTGGAGGTCGCGCTTGATGAGGACGGCAATCCTATCGAGGAGTGAACGCGGCAACCCAAGTTATAATACAGTAGGTAGAAATCGCCTATTATTATATAAATTCTAGAACATGTTGTGTATGCATAATAGCAGTAGCGTCTACTCCACGATGCCCGCGTCCACAATTTTTACGGTGGCTTTGGGAGTGCCAGCTCCGGTGCCGTATGATTCGATCTTCTTGGCAACCTCCCAGGAGGCTTCGTCCGCCACCTGTCCGAACACGACGTGCTTGCCGTCCAGCCACGACGTTTTGGCGGTGCACAGGAAGAACTGCGAGGAGTTGGTGTTCTTGCCCGCGTTGGCCATGGAGAGAACCCCGCCGCCAGCGTGGTGGAACTTGAAGTTCTCGTCGTCGAAGCGACGTCCCCAGAGAGAGATGCCGCCAGTGCCGTCGTGGTTCGTCACGTCCCCGCCCTGTAGCATGAAGCCGGGTATTATCCGGTGGAACTTGCTGTTCTTGAACTTGTAGTTGTCAATGCCTTCCGTGCAGAGTGCGGTGAAGTTGGCGGTCGTCTTGGGACAGTCCTTGGTGTACAGGAGCAGGTTAATGGTGGAGGGCGGCGCGTTGTTGACGGAAACTTTCAGGAAGACGGTGGTGGTGTCGGCGAGGGGCACTTGGGGGGCGGCTAGGCCGGATCGGGAGACTTCGACGGGCGGGCCGGGGGGAGTGCCGTACTTCTCGTACGTGTTGATGCCCACGTAGGTTACGATACCGCAGCCGGCGAAGCCCAGGAGGAGAGGGAGCTGGGAGGAGGGGGGTGGGGGCGGGGTAGAGCCGGGAGTTGAGAAGGAGCGGGCGAGGGGGCGAGTGAAGGTGGGCTGGCACCGGCGAACCGCTAAGGATAAAGTATTCATAGGGGTACGGTGGATACTGGAAGGGTGTTAGCAGGATGAGGAGATGGGGTCGGATAACCGGTAGGTCGGGGAGGTTTGGTACAAGCGGATGAGCGGATGGGGTAGTTAGTAGCGGCAGTCACCTGCGTTGATGATTGGCGAAAATCGCCATCTCGCCGACAACGCGACGCTCAACACGCACCGCAAAGCACCGAGTGAGGTATCTACGCGAGAGCTGCCAATCCTCGCCAACCACACGCTACTCAATCACCGTCCCCCACTCCCCTTGCTAACCAACTGGAGCTGGTACGGCCGCCCCCTGTCCCCCTTTCTACGATACTGCAAACCTTCAAACGAGCGACAAGCACCTCCACTCCTCACGCTCACCCTCGCCGCTCCCCACGATCACCCTCGCCTCTCCTCACGATCACCCTCGCCGCTCCCGCAGGACAATGGACGCCAACCAACAGTTCGAGAGGCTGCTCTCTGCCATCCTCATCACGGACTCGTTTGCGAGGATCGAGCCCTTGGCGGCTCCCGACGTCCAGCGCATCGACTCAGAGACGAGAATGGAGTTGAGGAAGCAGACTCCCGTCTCACATCGACGCCAACGGCAAGTGCGCCCACAGCGCGCTCGAGCACCACAACGACCCCGAGGCCATCAAGCTGATCATCTGTCGCCATCCACCGGTGCTCGTCTCTGTTGTTGGCGGTAAGTGTATTTTGATGTGGTTCGACTGTCTGCCCGCCGAGAAGCGCTTCAGCATCCACGACGAGAGCGACAACTTGCTGTATGGCTGCTACCTCGCGTTCAGGGTTCAGCGCTTCCCTCGCTTCATCGAGCTGTGCGGCACCTCAGACGCTCTGGTAGCTCTTGCTGCGGCGCACGCAGAGGACTACAAGTCGCTGTGCGTGCTCTCCTTGCGCCACTCGTGGAACGAGGTGCTCGCGCGTATCTAGCAGCTTCCTACCCAGGCAGCAGTCGCTGAGCTCTTCTACCAGAACGAGCTTGGAGAGGCTGCGCTTGCTGCCGCGTTCTCCCGCGCGGCGCCTGAGGAGGTGCTGGAGAGCATGCTCAAGCTGGACGCGGGGAAGAGGAACATCCTGGGCGTCGCCGACATTGACCTCCGCCTTCCCCTCTGCACGGCACTGCCCGGTTCAACACCGATCCCGCCGCCACCAACATCAAGCTCCAGGTCCGTCACCATCACTCTGCTCTGCTCGCCAAAGACACTAACGGTGTCACTCCGCTTGGCCTCGCCATCAAGCACAACGAGAGCCCCGCAGTCGTGGCCCTCCTGCGCAAGCTCGTCGCTGCCTACAAGCTCCCCCCACGAAGAAGAGACAGTTTGCGCATCCACCAGCGCCTGTTCGGCGTGCAGCCGCCAGCTGTTTACCCCACGAAGTCGTACATTGCGGCCGGCGAAGCCAAGCTTGAAATGACCCCCGGCGGCGACCTCTCCTACCGCATCGCCGCTCTCAAGCTCGTCCTCAACCTCTAGTAAATGTAATGTGCACCCACCGGCCAAGCAAACATCACTGAGATCAGACCAGAAGCAAATATCGCGAGTAAATTCATACAACTGTACGACTGGCCCAATCACGAGTTTTCATTATACACTGTATAATACGATGATAATGCTCTCTTTCGTCCTCCTTTGCCTGCTCTCGTCCCCCGCCCTCGCCCTCGAATGGCACGACTGGGATCAATTAAAAATCTGTCACCCCACTGCCATCTATAACAACTTCACAACCGAAGCAGACATTTCTTCATTCCTGAAATCCTCTTCCTACGATCAGGTTAAGACTGTCGGTGCCGGCCACTCCTTCTCTTCCATTGCCCTCACAGACGACGACGTGAATTTCAAAACAGCCCTCATCTCCCTGGACAACTATGCTGGTATCATCTCAATCACGCCCTCCGGCACTGATTCCTTCGATGTCAAGGTCAAGGCCGGCACTCGCCTCCGCGACCTGAACACCCTGCTGGAACAGAACGACCTGTCGCTCGTGAACCTCGGCGCCACCGCCGCGCAGTCCATCGCCGGCGCAATCTCCACATCAACCCACGGCACTGGCGCGAAGATAGGGTGAGAAAGTCGAGCGAACAGCGAACAGCAAGGTCTGGCCTTTCTGAGCGAGCCCTGCGACTCGAGCCGCGAACATCCTTCACCCCCTTTGTTCACGCATGTGTGTGCCCCCTTTGTTAACACTTGTGCGTTGCAGCTCGATTTCATCTGCCGTTACGGCCCTCACTGTGATTGACGCCGATGGGAACATCATCGACTCCGAAAACAACCCCGACCTGCTCAAATTCGGCCGAGTCTCCCTCGGCTGCCTGGGTGTGATCTCAACCGTCACCATCACCGCCGTCCCCCTCTTCAAGATGAAGCTCTCCGTCTTCTCTCTCCCGCTCGACCAAGTCCTCGCGAACCACGACTACTACCTGTCCACGTACGACCGGTTCCAGTTCTCATTCGTCCCGTACACTAACGTGGCGACGGTTATGATCCGAGAGCTCGTGCCCGTGGATACGCCAACGACTGACTGCTGGGCGACACCGGCGCCGACTTATCCGTGCGTGGATGTGAGCTACAAGACTCTGGTGGACTCGCTCGAGCGGTACGATAACCGGACACTGTATACTGAGATGGAGATGTTCGTGCCGGTGGAGGATGCACTTGCTGCTATCAACGACTTTGTGGAGTACCAGAATAGCATTGAAGAGCTGCACGACGACGACATCTGCAGGTGAGTACCATGTAACAGAGCGAAGCCGGCAGTGTGGCGTAATATCCGGACGCGCTACTCGTGGGCGAGGAGGAAGACGCTTGTACAATCCAAACGACCGCACAGCGCGCTGCACACACGCTCCTCTGAACGTGTTCGCGCTGAACGACTGGCTCTAAACGACCGGCTCAACTTCATTCGCTCTGCACCGCTCTTTCTGCTCGCGTTGCTCTTACTCGTTACATTCGCTCTGCCCGCTAATACTCGCTTCGCTCGTGCAGCCTCTACACAAACATTCGGTACGTCGGGGCGGACGACATACCGACATCCATGATGTACAAGCGTGACATCGCAGTTATCTCGTTCATCTGCTTGGGATCAAAGGAGAAGACGGGGAGCGAGGTGGAGTTCAAGCGGTATGCAAGCGGGCTGGAGAACATCACGAGCAGCAAGTACGAGGGCGTACCGCACTGGGGCAAGGAGAACTGGGCGGAACGGGAGGATCTGGGGAAGGTTTACGACTTGGATGCTTTCAACAACTTCAGGAAGACCATCGATCCGAACGGAATCTTCATGAACGAGTACCTGAGGGCGAGGCTCCAATAAATAACTTGTTTGAACGAACCCTCGTTGTGCAAGTTATCCGCCTACCCAATCATTGCGTCACGGCTTGTTTTTCGCCGCTGACATTCCCTTGGTTAACGGGCTCAAATGGCGCGAGCATGTCCGCTTCCCAAAATTAAGGGCGGCGACGTGGGAGGCGAGCAAGTATACGGCTGCGTCCGGATCTGCGCTTCTCGTGCCGCGTTCGTCGCATAGGAGCCGATGACACTGTCGTTGGTGCCACCCAGCATTTTGGCTACAGATCCGTAGTCCCAGGTGGGGCGACGTCAGCTACAGATCATTTGCTGGGCTGACGTCTTTTCAACAATTTGTTTTCGTCTGAACACGTGCAATTAATTAAAAGTTATTCAACGACACGCGACCGTACTTTCTTTGCTTTGTTTAAAAAAAGCCTCAGCTGTTCATTTGCTGAGGCTGACGGAATGGTAATCTGAGTCTCGATCTGATCATTATATTCACCTTAACCCTAACCCGCAATGAAGCTCGCACTCGCCTTATCCCTCGTCACAGCCGCCTCCGCGAGCTGCCCTTACTTAGCCAACAACCCCGCCGCCGCGAATCTCCCCGTCCCCCACCATCATAGCCCGGAAGCAAGGGAACATTTCCTGATGTCTGCAGCTCAAGTTAGGTAAGAAGATCACGAGGGGGGCGTAAAGGATGCATGCGGGGGGCATTAGGGGGGCGTATGGCTGACCCCCAACATGTGTGTTCTGACCCCAACATGTGTTTCTGCGTATCATCTCGTCTCATCTCATCTTGTCTCGTCTCATCTATTTGTCACCCCATGTGTATCCCCTGCTCTCCAGACTGCTCACGCATGTTATGGATTGCAGCTTCGAACATGTCCAGAGAGATCTGAAGAACTTCTTCGTTGCGCCTTCCGACCCCATCTGGACCGCCGATTATGAGAACTACGCGCCGTTCTTCATCCGCCTTGCGTGGCACTGTTCAGGCTCTTATCGGACAAGTGATGGCAGGGGAGGGTGTGATGGAGGCAGACAGCGCTTCGTGCCGGAGGCAGAGTGGGAGGACAACGCCAATCTTGACAAGGCGAGGCAGCTGTTGTGGCCCATCAAGCAGAAGTACGGGCTGGGGTTGAGTTGGGGCGACTTGTTCGTTCTTGCTGGGACGACTGCCATTGAGTCCATGGGCGGTCCTACGATTGGTTTCTGTGGCGGACGGGTGGACGATGAGGACGGCGCTGCTTCGATTCCGCTCGGGCCCAACGCGGAACAAGCCATTCTAGCGCCGTGTGAGACGAACGGCGAGTGCGAGGAGCCCCTCGGTACCACTACGGTCGGCCTGATTTACGTCAACCCTGAAGGCCCGATGGGCAAGCCCGACCCGGTCGTGTCGTCTTCGCAGGTTCGCGATACGTTTGAGCGCATGGCTATGAATGATACGGAGACGGTGGCGCTCATCGGCGGTGGGCATACGTACGGCAAGACGCACGGACTCACCAAGGAGCAAGGCGGCGTCACAACCTCTGGCTTCGAGGGGCCGTGGACGACCAACCCCACGGCGTGGGACAACGAGTAAGTGCGAGAGCGACGACGGCCTCACCCTCCCACCCAGTGCACTTAACTCGCGCTCACACCAATTGAACGCTCGCAGGTATTTCCACAACCTGCTGAACTTTGACTGGGAGGTTGCCAAGGGCCCGGGAGACCACTACCAGTGGCACACCAACACCACTTCCCCCGTCGCGCCATCGGCCGACCTCAAATCCACGCAAAACATCATGATGCTCACGTCCGACATTTCGCTCCTTAACGACCCCGCGTACAAGCTGATTGTGCAGGAGTACGCGAACGATATGGCTGCGTATGATAATGCTTTCTCCCACGCTTGGTTCAAGCTCACCAGTCGCGACATGGGCCCGCACTCGCGCTGCATCGGCGATCTCGTTCCGAGCCCGCAGCCGTTCCAGTACCCGCTGCCGCCCACGCCGTCGAAGGTCGGAAATGTTGGAGGGGTTAGGAAAGCTGTTAGCGAGGTGATGGACTCGAACGAGGAGGCGGTTGCCATGCTTACCAAACTCGCGTTCAACTGCGCCTCAACCTTCAGGCAGACGGACTTCCTGGGCGGGTGCGACGGAGCCCGTGTTCGGTTTGAGCCGGAGGCCGGGTTCTTGGGCAACGAGGATGTGAACGACGCTTTGGAGCTGCTCGAGAGTGTTAAGGAGATGTTCGAGGCGGTTAGTTTCGCGGATCTCATTGTGCTCGCGGGCAACGAGGGCGTTGCGAGGAGTCTGGGCGGGGTGGAAGATATGGAGTTCTGCGCAGGCCGTACTGACGCCGTTGCGGGCGACAGGGGCAGCGAGTACTTGAAGGTGGCCATTACGGGGCGTGAGGTGATCGGGGTCGAGCAGTTGAAGGACGCGGTTGACGTGCTCGGGCTGACGCAGAGGGAGTTCGTCGCGCTTTCTGGCGGGCACGACTTGGAGGTCGAGGGAGGGTGGAGTGTGGGGGGGAGGGAGATTAGCCACGAGTACTACAAGAGCTTGCTCAACGAAGAGTGGAAGCAGATCGACCCGGTGACGTGGGCGAATGGTGGCGGTTTGTACGCGAGCATCGTCGACGTGCTCATCGTGCAGGACGGCGAGATGAAGGCGATCGCGCAGGAGTTTGTGCAGGACGGGATGAGGTGGAGGGAGGAGTTCAAGAGCGCTTGGGGCAAGGTCATGCACGCGGACGTGTTCTACGATGCGGAGATGCAGGAGGAGATGTGCGGGGTGTAAACCCTTTTCATGACCAGCTGGATGTTGTGGAGGCGGGGAAGTATGAGATGGTATGCAGAAGGGAATACGAGAGGGTATGGATTTAACTGGTGATTAGCATGTTGGCCAACCTTTTTCAGAGAATTGCCCGCCGCCCCGTCAACGCACCACTGAGCGACGAGAAGCGTGTACAGTAGAGTGCAAGATGCGCCTGTCTGATGGTGTCAATGAGAGTGAAACAGACTGTCTTCATACTTCAAACTTCATACCGGTCCAATCTGGGCATCCCTCCAACCACTACCGCCGCTCTCCCCTCCGCTGCTATCTCTATAACTGCGTACACTCACTTCGTCCTCGTCCTCCGGCACCATGTCGCTTGGCACGCTCATCATCCATACCTCGTCGAACCACTCCGGCTTCTCCTGGCGCCACCTCCACCAGTTATCAACCACCCACTCCTTCACATCGCCCCTCATCGGCCGCCACTGCTTCTTATTGCACAACATGATCTGCTGCCTGTCCTCGTCGTTCCGGCCCTTGAGGAAAAAATCACAAGTCACCTCGCACCCCGTCTTCAAGGACCAGAAGGTCTTCCGATAGTCCTTCTTCATGAGCAACAAGAAGACCCCAAACACCACTACCCACGCGCTGCACATTATCCCGACTAGCTTCTTCTCCCACACCCCAGCCCCGCCTCCCACGAGCACCACACTCCCTGAACACACGGCAAGCGCTAACAGCATGTTAACCGTCCAGTACGCGCCCCCTTCCTCGTAAGGGTGCCTGAAGTGCACGACGCCCGTAAAGTCAGTCACAATCTTCACGACTACTCTGGTTGTGAAGGTAACTAAAATCCCCGACGCGCCGTCGACCGGCGCCCAGTACGTCATATCTCCGCGCAACACTTTCTGCAGCAGGTACAGCGCCATGTCCCCAACTGCGTACAACATAAAGTGCCGCTTCTTTTGCTGCATCAGCATGGCGGCGCTGAAGCTCCGAATCAGCAGCAGCAACGCGCTGTTCAAAAGCATGCAAGCGAAGATCACCGTGCGACTTCCTCCATCTGGAATGTAGCCGTAAAAGTCGGGCATTTCCTTCCGTTTTATCGGATCCACGTCGAAGTCGAACGAAATTGAAGCGCTACTGAAGCCCGTCGTCAGCGCGCTGACAAGAATACTGGCAATCGTGGCCTTCGTTGCGCTGTCCAGGGTTAGGTCATCCTGCTTTAGCAGAGCGAACAGCTGAAGCACAGTTCCGGGGATCGACTCGCAGACCATCTCAATAGCCTTGGTGCTTATCAACTCGGTCTTAGCGTCCAACACTTGGTGCTCCTCCATCTTCTTGCCGGACGCGACGCGCATCGCGTCGAAGCCTGGCTTGAGCCCCGTTAATGCGATGATGGTCTCCCTCGCCATTATCCACGGCTTCTTTCGGTTCTGCAGTGCACGCGAGCGAAGCGAGAGAGTGAGAAGAGACCCCAAACGCAGAGCGAGCAAAGGATGCACTCTTTGTTCGTTGTGCAGAAAGACCAGCTCGGGCCACACATGCAGCGCGTCGTCGCTCCTCTGCTCGGCTTGGAACGCGTCTCACCTGCACAAACACCACCGCCAACTGCAGCACCATGCTCCCCACTACCATCCAGAGCAAAAGCATCCCGTACCCCTTCGTCTCCGGCTTCCTCATGTACCCCACGATCACGAAGATGTCCGTCGCCATGTCCAATATGCTCAGCCCGGCTCCCATAATCACGCGCATCTTGAGCCCCCACGACACTTCCCCCAACAGCCTCTTGGCAACGACGTTCATCATGGGTCTGAACCACACCTCCTCGCGATCAAGCTCTTTCAAAGACCTGTACTTCAATATCCACTCGTCCACCCCCGCCTCAGCCGTCAAGTTAGTGGCCATGGCCATGGCCAGCCCTCTCCCGACCACCGGACCTTCCTTCGCACTCACGCTGCACAGCTTCGTCTTCACCTCTCCCCCCATCCGCAGCTTGTTCTGCATGACCCTCACGAGCAGCGGCTCGAGAAACTCCCATCGCTCCCCCGCCTCCTTCAGTCCGACATACCTCTCAAACATACCTCGTACTCTAGCGCCCACCTTGGTCTCCCCCTTTATCCTTCCGCTCCTTTCGGCCTTCGTTTTGACACACATCACCTCCCCCACACTCCTCCCGTCCTCCGCGTCCCACTCCTCCAGCCCCCTCAGCGCCTGGAAGTATTCTTGGATGACGGTGATTCTCCGCAGATTGGACCCCACTTGGGCATTAACAACGAAGCTAGGGACACGCCCACCTGCGTCCATGTAAGCGACGTACTCAACGCTGCTCAACTTCTCGCCTATCGACTTGATCCTCATCGAGCTCTCCAACCTCGCCCTTGCCACGTCCTTGCCCTGCACTCGATTCGGGTTCACCTCGGGCGCCGTCATGTACAGATAGATTCCCTCGTTCTCCTGCTTCCAGACAATCCTGTGCTGGAAGTCGCGGTCATCAATGAAGTCGTGTGGGCTTTTCTTCTTGTGGTAAACAAGCATGTTGTGCTCGTTCACCCGCTCGTCCACCGCCTTCTCTAGGTCGTCATCTCGCTGCCCCGCCCTCCGCTCAGTGTCCCACAACAGAGCGAGAACTTCCTTGGCGCTGGCTCTCACCGTCGTGCTGGCCCAGCCCCATGAGCAGCGGTCTCCCTTACGCGACGCTATTTTCGCGTTCGTCAACGGCGACGTCATCTTCAACGTCCTTGATTTTAGAGAATAGAAATTCATGAACCGCAGAACCCCGTCTTTCGCAATTCGTTTCTCCTCATCACTGTAGTTTGCACGCCCGCCGTGCTCCGTAATCATCTCAACATTCCGCGCCCTTCTGGCTTCGTCGATCTCGAGGCTCTTGTCGAAGTACTTTCTGTTGGTAGTCAGGGCAGCAAGAAAGTCCGTCGCAGAGGAGGCGACGAGAAACTCGGGGATCACGCCTTTAAGATTGGCTGTCATCGTCATCGTCCGCCTCGTTTGTGGGATGTTCAAAACTGGCTCGAGCTTCTCATAGATTGAAATTTCCTGCCCAGCTCCCCTCACGTATCCCTTCCGCGGAGGGTAGTCTTTGTGCTTCATACTCGCATATGTCACTGCGATATTGTCCCCTTGCCACCTCCACGTTTGCGCCGTGAGGAACTCGCGCACGGAAAGTCCTGGGACGTCGAGATCGAGCACCATTCGCATGATGGTGCAGTGGTCGCTCTGCTTCTCATTCAAGTCGAAGTATCCCTCTTCGATCTGACCATTGCTCTGCTCCCGGGTCGTCTTGCACATCTCATATGCAGCACATTCCTCCACGGACGCGTCTATGACGGTTGTCGCTCTCAAAGAAGCTGAAGACAACCCTGAATCAACCCTAACATACGAGATGCTCATTTTCGTGAGAGGGTCGGGGGACTCCAAGTCCTTGAAGTCCTTCTGGTCCAGAGAGCTAAGAGATGCGTGAAGATGCGTGAAAGATAAATCTTCCTGGGCCGTGTATACTTGAGGCACTGCGAAGACGGCGGCGTACTCGGATAGCATTTGCTCGTCGACCTCGTGGTCCCGCTGGAACAGTACCCGGCACTCATCGACGGCGTCGATTGTTTGGGCCATCGCACTGTTTATGAACCTTGGAGGGATGTTTCCCATCGCGTCCGTCTGCTGGTAGTGCGTGACTTTGCATTCAGAGGAAGTCACCGGGGAGAACATGGTTAGCGCTCGTGTGACGCCACGAACCGCCCTGAACCTGCGAGGGGGGAGGGGAGTGTGAGCCACAGTCTGCGTGAACAAGGCGAGCCGACACACAATGCGCGAACAAGGCGAGGGCTGATGGGAGGGGGACAGGGCGAGGGCGAGTATATGAGCCCGCACACACGCGTTGTTCACTTGATGGGAGGGCGAGCTTGTCTCCACGTTGGTGATGCATACGCATGCACGCGAGGCGAGCGTTGTTCACTTGATGGGAGGGCGAGCTTGTCTCCACGTTGGTGATGCATACGCATACACGCGAGGCGAGCGTTGTTCACTTGATGGGAGGGTGAGCTTGTCTCCACGTTGGTG
>Ga0307985_10000903_pt1 | contig 16965 bp, 19 predicted proteins | sample EllFjometageno80_FD_203155 | JGI IMG/M metagenome (GOLD analysis project Ga0307985, IMG submission 203155) | Marine microbial communities from Ellis Fjord, Antarctic Ocean - #80 | ecosystem: Environmental > Aquatic > Marine > Unclassified | place: Southern Ocean | collected 2014-10-09 | reverse complement strand
CACTTTCACTAAAATATTTTACAAAATCAGCATAATATTCTGAGGCCTTTATTAAACGCTCATCAACCTTTTGTGGCACACTTTGCAAAGCTAATTCATATGCAGCTTGAAATCGCCAAAAATAGGCATCTATTCTGTAAATAGATCCTGGATGATCACTAATAAAATTTTCAAAAGCAGCTATTGCACTTTTATAACTATTTAAAGCCTGTCCGGTTTTTAAATATTGAAAAGCTATTTCAATATCTTTTTTCTGCAACTTTAAGATTAGCTCATTAACTTTCATATTTGCTTCTGTACGATATTCTGAATCAGGATATGTATCAATAAATGCTTGTAACTTTTCTAATCCAATATAAGTATCGGTTTGATCTAATGAATATCGAGGTGATAACTGATAATAACTAGAAGCAGATTTATAAGATGCCAATTCTATACTATCACTCTTAGGATAAGAAACTGTAAAACGCTCGAATTGATAACCAGAAAGGTAGTAATCTTCAAGTTGGTAATAAGTATTTGAATACATGAACATTAACTTTTCAGCTTGTGGTTTTCCCCTATAAACTGGAACAACTTGTTCCATAAGCTTTAATGCTTTCTTATATTTACCCTTATTATACAAATTTTCTACCATTGCATATTTTAACCCAGAATCTGGATTTTTCAACATCTTTTGATATTCACCGCAAGAACTTATAACAATGACAAATAATAATAGTAAGATACTCTTTTTCATAGTTTTAAAAAACATCGTGCAAAAGTAATCAAATTAAAGAGATTACAAAAACTTATTAGGGTACTAAAATAGAGCTCCTTTTATTGTTATTCCTAGTGATTTTGAAATTTTTAATTTGAAATAAACTTAGCTCCTTTAGAAATTTGAAATAAAAGCATCTATTTTACCTTGTAAATCTTTGCTAATACTAACTAATGGCAAACGCACAGTGTCTCCACAAATTCCTAGACTTTTGAATACTGCTTTTATTCCAGCTGGATTTCCTTCTTCAAAAATATAATCTATTCCAGGAGCTAACTTATAATGAATTTTATATGCTTCTTCTGCTTTTTTATTAAGCCCTAGTTTTACCATTTCTGAAAATTCTTTTGGAAAACCTTCTCCAATTACAGAGATAACACCAGCCCCCCCAGCTAAAACCATTGCCAATGTGATCATATCATCACCGGAAATTACAAGAAAATTTTTTGGACATATAGCAATTAAATTCATTGCTTGTACAATATCGCCAGCTGCTTCTTTTATAGCAACTATATTTCCAAAATCCGTCGCAAGTCTTTTTACAGTTTCAGGTTGAATATTGGAAGCTGTTCTTCCTGGCACATTATAAACTATAATTGGTTTTTCTGAAACTTCTGAAATAGCTGCAAAATGTTGATAAATTCCTTCTTGACTTGGTTTATTATAATAAGGTGAAACAGAAAGTATTGCTGTAAAAGCTGAAACATTAGTGGTCTTTAATTCTTCTATTACGGCTTGTGTATGGTTACCTCCTACACCTAACACCAATGGCAATCTTTCAGCATTTGTTTCCACGATTGTATCTATAACCAATTGTTTTTCTGTCTTTGATAAGGTAGCACTTTCAGCCGTAGTTCCTAAAATAACTAAATAGTCAATTCCGTTAGCTATATTATAATTTACAACGCTTTGTAAGCCTTCAACATCTATTGTTAAATCTTCTTTAAAAGGAGTTATTAGAGCAACTCCAGTTCCAATTAATTCTTTCATGTGTCTATAATTATTATAATAAAAACTTTCATAGTTTGTTCCCTATTAGTCATTCTATTAGGTTCAAAAAGTTTCAACAAGCTCGTTTCATAATCATCTTCTTTAAACAGGGGTCTTTTAATTTATTTTATTTAAGATTCGGAAATATTTTAGCAATTCTTTTTTTATAACACTTATTTTCAATGGATCTACATCAATTAACAAATCAAAAAGGCGGTTGTCAATTTCTTTAAAACCCACTTTAAATTTTGCGTTACTTTTAGATATCATTAGATCTAAATAATTATTTTTAGTGTGATAGTAACCAACTAAAACATCAAAAGGAGTTTCTAAAAACTCATTTGCATTTTTATTATGAATCTCGCCTTTCCATGAAAAATGTTTATTATTAATTTTATTTTGATGCAATGTTGGAGTTTTAGTTTTTACTTCTGAAAAAAAAAATATTTTCACATCTTTTTCAGGCAATCCAAGCTCTTTAGAAATTTCATAAAAACTTTCAAAAGTAATATTTATTTCTTCATCAACTAAAAAACCTATGGAATGTAATTGATCGTTAATTTTAGATACATCTCTGTTTTCCAAATTTTTATCAATACTTTTTTTTAGAAATATTTTTTGAAATCTTTTTAACATATAACTAGTACAATTCAATACAAAAATACAGCATTAGCTTGAAGTATTAATCAATTTATGAAATCATTAATAAAAAATCATCTTCTGTTATTATAGCGATTCCTAAGTCTTCAGCTTTCGTTCTCTTGCTAGGTCCCATTTTATCTCCAGCAATGACAAAATTTGTTTTTTTAGAAATGGAACTTGATACTTTTCCCCCATTTTGTTCAATTAATTGTTTTAATTCATTTCTCGAAACTTTGGTAAATATTCCGGAAATAACAAAAGTATTGCCCTCAAGTTTATTGGTCTGGTTGCTTAATTCCTTTTCAGAAATTTCTAATTGAACTCCATAGCTTTTTAGGCGATTTATGATGTCATTGTTTTCAAATAACGAAAAGAAATCTACAACACTTTTTGCAATAACGTCTCCTATCTCATCAACATTAATTAATTCCTGTTCTGATGCACTTGCCAATCTATTTATACTTTTGTAATGTTTAGATAACTTTTTAGCTACAGTTTCACCAACATATCGAATACCTATAGCAAACAATACTCTTTCAAAAGGGATGTTTTTAGAAGCTTTAACACCCGCAATTAAATTTATAGCACTTTTTTCTGCCATCCTATCTAAAGGTAAAATATCAGATACAGTTAATTCATATAAATCTGCATAATTTTGAATTAGACCATTTTCAACTAATAATGAAACAGTTTCGGAACCCAATCCATCAATATCCATTGCTTTCCTAGAGATATAATGCTGAATTCTACCTATGATTTGTGGCGGACATCTATCGGTATTTGGACAGAAATGCTTGGCGTCTCCTTTTTGTCGTTGTAGCTTTGTATTGCATTCAGGACAATGAGTAATGTATGCTGTAGGTGAAGAATTTTTAGTTCGTTTTTCTAGATCTACTCCAACAATTTTAGGAATAATCTCCCCTCCTTTTTCTACAAAAACGGTATCATCAACTCTAATGTCAAATTTTTCGATTTGATCTGCATTGTGCAAGGAGGCCCTTTTAACAATAGTTCCAGCTAACGCTACTGGCTTTAAATTAGCAACTGGTGTTATTGCACCAGTACGTCCTACTTGATACATAATTTCTTTTAAAACAGTTGAAGCTTTTTCTGCTTTAAATTTATAAGCAATTGCCCAACGTGGAGCTTTTGCTGTGTAACCTAATTCTTCTTGCTGAAATAAGTTATTTACCTTGATTACAACACCATCGGTTTCATAAGGCAGTTCATTGCGATGTTCATCCCAATAATCTACAAATTCAATGACCTCGGAAATACCCTTTGCAACTTTTGCAATAGACGGCACTTTAAAGCCCCATTCTCTGGCTTTTTCTAAGCTTTCAAATTGAGTGTTAATAGGTAACCTTTCTCCAATAATATGATATAACAAACAATCTAAAGGTCGTTTAGCTACTTCACTACTGTCTTGTAATTTTAGACTTCCTGAAGCTGTATTTCTTGGATTTCTATAGGGATTTTCTCCTTCTGCAATGCGCTCTTCATTCATTTTATTAAACCCTTCAAAAGGCAAAACAATTTCACCTCTAATATCAAAACGATTTGGATAAGTTCCTTTTAAAACTAGCGGAATTGAATTAATGGTTTTTATATTGGTGGTAACATCATCTCCATGATAACCATCTCCTCTTGTAACTGCTCTTAATAACTTTCCATTTTCATAGGTTAAACTAATTGATGCCCCATCGTATTTAAGTTCACAAGTATATGTTATTTCTCCATCTACTAATTTTTTAATACGTGTTTCCCAATCTTCTAAATCTTCTTTAGAATATGAATTAGACAAAGAATACATTCTATAATCATGTGTTACAGTATTAAAATTTTTAGTAATCGCTCCTCCTACTCTTAGTGTGGGTGAATTTGTATCATAAAACTCAGGGTGTGTATCTTCTAATTTCTGAAGTTGTTTAAGTTTTATATCAAAATCATAATCTGAAATCGTAGCATTATCCAGTACATAATAATTATAATTATGCTGTCTTAACTCTTCTCTAAGATTATTAATTTGTTCTTTTATATTCATTAATTAAACTTATTGTCTTAACTTATTGTATGCAAAGTATTTATATTTAATTTGGAAATAAATTAGCCCATATTTAATCTTTAGTAGGCATATTGACTATGATTCTAGTCGCTTTTCCTTGCTGTTTTTCCATTTTTTTAGTTCTCCTAAACCGTTTAACAATACAGAAATTACTATAGCAGCTATCTTGATATTCCTTTTTTGTTTATTCTCTTTCTCATCTGCCATATAAAGGTTTTATTGGTTAACTATATACAGGTTATTCGCCTTGGTGTAAAGATTTAAAAATTATGTTAAAGAACCAAAGTTAATAAGCAGGAATATTAGGACCTTTCATTAGTTAGCCATTTTGGTTTTTGAGGATTTTTAAAGTTTTTCATTTTTTCAAGTAAATGATCTATTTGATCATCAACTATTAATAGTCCTAAATTATCCATAGATAAAAAACCTTTTTCAACCATTTTTTCAAGCATTAATATTAAATCATCGTAATAATGATTCACATTTAACAATCCAATTGGCTTGGAATGAAGTCCTAATTGCAACCAAGTTAATAGTTCGAAAAGTTCTTCCATAGTTCCCATTCCACCAGGCATTGTAATAAAAGCATCACTCCTATTTTGCATCAATAATTTCCGTTCATGCATGTTTTGAGTAGTAATTAATTCAGTAAGTCCCATATGAACCACTTCTTTTAATCTTAAAAACTCTGGAATGATACCAATCACTTTTCCATTATGAGTTAAAGTAGAATTCGCAATTAAACCCATTATGCCAATTTTTGCAGCTCCATATACCAATTCTATATTATTAACAGCTAAGGCTTTTCCTAATTGTGTTGCAGCTTCAATAATTTTAATATCATTTCCTTCACTACTGCCACAAAACACACAAATACTAGTTAGTTCTCTCATTCTTTATACATTTTATCATTCTATCTTTTTTAAAGATATCTTTTCTTATTTCGACATCTTTAAAACCTTCAAAACTCAACATTTCTTTCATCTCGTCACTAAGATATTCATTTATTTCAAAATAAAGCGCTCCCTCTACTTTTAAATATAGTTTACTTAATTGGGCAATTTTCCTGTAAAAAAGCAATGGATCTTCGTCTTTTACAAATAATGCTATAGTAGGCTCATGGTTAATTACATTAGACTTCATAAGTTTTTTTTCTAATATTCTTACATAGGGTGGATTAGAAACAATTATATCAAATTTCACATCTTCAAATGTAGGTTCCCAAGCATTTTTATTTAAAACATCTGCGTTAACAAAAGTAACATCAACTTTATTTAATGCTGCATTTTGTTCAGCAACTAGCAAAGCTTCGGTAGAAACATCCAAGCCATAAACTTTTGCTTTTGGTAAATACTTAGCCAATGAAATGGCTATACAACCACTTCCAGTTCCTATATCAAGTATGGTAGCTTCTTTATTTTGATTTTCAACAGCTATCCAATCAACTAATTCTTCGGTTTCTGGCCTTGGAATTAATACATTCTTATCAACTATAAGAGGCAGTCCAAAAAATTCAGCACCTCCAATGATGTATTGAATTGGCTCAAAATTTTCCAAACGAGAAATAGCCTTGTTAAATGCTAATTTAGCTGCTTCTGAAATTTCTTTTTCTGGCTCAAGTGCAACAGTAATTCTCGATAAACCCAATTGTTTTTCTGCAAGTAAATAAAAGAAGGATAGCACTTCTTCTGAAGCATATAAATGCGTTATTGAGCTAATAAAATATGTTTTTAATTCTTTTAAATTCAAAACTTATAATTTTTTTAGCATATGTACTGGACATGAATAATGTCCTGTATTTCCTATAGGACCATCTATATATCCAAAGTCATTTTTTAAATATAGTTTTTGAGCTGCTTTCATGTACGTCATTGTTTCTAAATAACAGCTTTCAAACATAAAATCCTTTGCTTTCTGAAGACATCGATTTATTATTTTAATGCCTAAGCCTAAACCCCTAGCTTCTTCTAAAAAATACATTTTTTGCAGTTCACATATATTTTCATCGCAATTATCAAGTTTTGCTATTCCTCCACCACCAATTATATGCCCATCTAATTCTATTACAAAATAGATAGCACGTGGTTTTTGGTATGCTTCATATAGCGCATCTAATCCTTTATCTGCATAAGCAGTACCAACTTTTGGAACCCCAAACTCAATTAAAACCTTTCGTATAACCCTGGCTATATGCGGGTTATCTATTTTTAAAATAGGACGGATAATTGGTTTCTTCATATAAATTAATCCTTGTATTTTTACAATGTGAAGATACACGAAAATTACATGTTGCGATGCATCCAACTTGCTGAAAATGGCTTGGGGAACACCTACCCAAATCCTTTAGTAGGAAGTGTTATCGTTTATGAAAATAAGATTATTGGTGAAGGCTGGCATTATCAATCTGGAATGCCTCACGCTGAAGTAAATGCGATTGCTAGTGTAAAAAATCAATCCCTTTTAAAAGACGCAACTATTTATATAAGTTTAGAACCGTGTAGTCATTTTGGAAAGACCCCTCCTTGTGCTAATTTAATTATTGAAAAAGGAATCAAAAATATTATTATTGGAAGCATGGATCCAAATCCAAAAGTAGCAGGAAATGGAACAAAGCTTTTAAAAGAGCATGGGTGTAATGTCCTTGAAAGAATTTTGGAAAAAAAATGCAATGAGCTCAATAAACGATTTTTTACTTTTTTTAAAAAGCAGAGGCCTTATATTATTTTAAAATGGGCAGAATCTTCAGATGGGTTTATTTCACCTAAAGATAAAATTGAAAAACATCCAGTTTGGATAACTAACAAAAAATCCAGACAAATAGTCCACAAATGGAGAGCTGAAGAAGCATCAATACTTATTGGCACTAATACAGCTATTGAAGACAATCCAAGTTTAACTACTCGAGATTGGGATGGCAATTCACCTATTAGGTTTGTAATTGATAAAAACTTAAGAATTCCATTGGAGGCCAACGTTTTTGATAGTAAGGCTAAAACTATTATTATCACGGAATTAAAGAAAGTAAATAAGACAAATCTTATTTACGAGCTAATTGATTTTTCAGGAAATATAGCAGCACAAATTAGTGAGCTTATATATAGGTATAAAATTCAATCATTAATAGTAGAAGGTGGCACAAAAACACTGCAAACTTTTATTGACAAAAACCTTTGGGATGAAGCTAGAATAATTAAAGGCATTCCTTTTTTTAAAGAAGGTACAAAGGCACCTTTTATAAATGGAAAAATATTTTCTGAATCAAAAATTAAACAAGACACCTTAATAATAGTATTAAATGATTAAAACACTCATTTTTGATTTTGGCGATGTTTTTATCAACCTAGATAAAGAAGCTCCATATATAGAAATGAAGAAATTAGGTATCCATTCATTTTCCGGTGAAATGATTGAAATCAATAAACTATATGAAACAGGAGCTATTAGCACTTTAGTTTTTTTAGATTATTATCATAAAATATGTTCAAATACAACTAAAAATCAACTTTCTGAGGCTTGGAATTCTATTATTTTAGATTTCCCTGAATACAGGCTTGAGTATATTGAGGCTTTAGCAACTTCAAAAAAGTATCAATTAATATTACTGAGTAATACCAACGATTTACATATTGAAAAAGTAATTGAAAATATGACTCTAAAAAGGTTTCTGCGTTTTAAAAATTGTTTCGATGCTTTTTATTTATCACAAGAGATCCATTTAAGAAAGCCAAATATTGATATTTATAATTTTATTTTAGATACGCATAAGATTAATCCAAAAGAAATTTTATTTATAGATGACAGCAAAGAAAATACTGAATCAGCAAAAAAACTTGGAATTCATACCTGGAATATTATTCCAAAAAAGGAAGATATCGTAGATTTATTCTTTTTAAAAAAAGACCTACTTTAAGGATATCTAGTAGCAAACTCAAAAAAATATAGAAATAATTGATTTATTTACTCCTTAGCATTTTAGCCTCCTCAATAATTTTTATCATCTTTAAATTATTTGAAAAGTTTAATATAAATATCCTTCAGGCCATCGTTGTAAATTATTGTATTGCTTTTACAACTGGAATTTTAGCATATAAAGGAACAATCACTATTTCACAATTACCGAATTTAGATTGGTTTTACTACACCTTAGTATTAGGAGCTTTATTTATCATTGTTTTTAATTTAATGGCAATAACAACACAAAGAAGTGGGCTTTCAGTGGTTTCTGTTGCCACTAAAATGAGTGTTGTTATACCGGTTTTATTTGGGCTTTTATACTACAATGAAAGTCTAAGCGCTATAAAGTTATTTGGGATTGGGATTGCTTTAATTGCTGTCTACCTTACTTCAAATAAATCCAACCAAAGGACTGTTATTAATAGAAAATTAATAGCATTACCCATATTAGTTTTTATTGGCAGTGGAATTATTGATACGAGTATTAAATTTTTAGAAGATACTTATGTTGCAAATAATGACGTTCCTTTGTTTTCAGCAATTATATTTCTAGCTGCTGCAATTATTGGTTTTATATTTATAATAATTCAAGTTATTAGCGGAAGTTTTAAATTCGAATTTAAAAATGTTATTGCAGGAATATGCTTAGGGGTACCAAATTATTTTTCTATTTATTTTTTAGTAAAAACATTGCGAAGTGACATCTTAGAAAGTTCAGGAATTTTTGCAATCAATAATGTTTCCATTGTTACACTATCAACTTTTGCGGGAATTTTTCTATTTAAAGAAAAACTTATTAGAAAAAACTGGATAGGAATAGCCTTGGCGATTTTAAGTATTATTTTAATATCAATATAATTGAAGACCATTATAGACTCATACAAAACCATTACACAAGCTTCAAAAGAAGGGCTATTTAAAGACAGAGGCAGTAAATTTTATGGCTATGCTTTTCCAGTTAGTAATGAAGAGGAAATTAAAGAAAAAATAGAACTATTAAAAAAACAGCATTATAATGCCCGTCATTGGTGTTATGCATGGCAACTTGGCGAAAACTATGATCATTACAGAGCTAATGATGATGGCGAGCCTTCAAATAGTGCAGGTATGCCAATTTATGGTCAACTACAGTCGTTTAATCTCACAAATGTATTAGTCATAGTGGTTCGCTATTTTGGCGGGACAAAACTTGGAGTTGGTGGCTTGATAAAGGCTTATAAAAATGGTGCTAGATTAGCTTTAAAAAATTCAACCATTATTAATAAAACTATTAATGAAGAATTTTTGATAAAATTTGAATATCCAGAAATGAATAGAGTAATGCGTATCATTAAGGATGAAAATATTTCAATTATCAATCAGAAATTGGAATTGAATTGTGAATTTATAATTTCAATACGAAAAAAAGAGGCAGAAAAAGTTTTTGATATTTTTGACAATACTTATAAAGTAGTTATTAAAATTATAGCAGAATAATTATAGATCCTTTAATTTTTCTAATAGATAACCTGGTGCTTTCATCAATTTTCTAGTAACACTATCTACAAATACTAATGTGGTAGTTGCTGTCACTAAAAGTTTATTTTCCTGATTGTGAATCTCATAATAAAATTCAATCTTTACAGAGGGTGTACTTTTTAAAGTAGTCGTTATTTTTATAACATCATCATATTTAGCTGGATACTTATAATCTATGTTTAAATTAACTACCGGTAGTATCACAAGGTTATCTTCCATAAACTTATAAGAGAACCCTAATGAACGTAACCAATCTGTACGTCCTTGCTCTAAATACTGAGCATAATTGCCATAATACACAACTCCCATTTGATCGGTTTCTGCATAACGAACTCTTAATTTAGTAAATGTCTTTTTCAAAATAAATTGAGAATATAAGAAAGTTTTGTTGTAGATTTATCAGGAACTTAAGATGAGAAAAAAAAAGTAAATATTCAATAGCGAAAGTGTTTTTTTTATAACTTTTTTGTTCACATATTTGCATCGTTAAGGAATTGTTTAGGGCATCATCTATTTCTTAATAAAATAACCGTTAATATTAACTAAACAACTCGACTTTTACTATGAGCAAAACTGCTGACCTGGTTTGGAATAAATGCTTAACGTTTATTGAAGACAACATTACCGCTCAAGCTTACAAAACTTGGTTCGAACCTATAAAAGCTGCTAAATTAACAGATGACGCACTTAGCATTCAAGTGCCAAGTAAATTTTTCTACGAATGGCTTGAAGAACATTATGTTAAAATATTAAAAGTTGCATTAACCAAAGAATTGGGTGAAAATGCAAAATTAGTATACATTATTAAAATGGAAAACACTTACGGAAACAAACAACCGTTTACCGAAAAAATTCCTAGCTCTAATAGAAGCCATTTACGATCTCAAGAAGTAGACGTAGCTGTTAAGAATAAAAATCCAATGCTTAAGAATCCTTTTATTATTCCTGGGATTCGAAATGTTAAAATAGAATCACAACTTAATGCAAATTATAATTTTGATAATTTCTTAGAAGGAGATTCTAATAGATTAGCAAGATCTGCAGGTAGAGCTATTGCCAACAAACCTGGAGGAACTTCATTTAACCCTTTATTAGTTTTTGGAGGCGTTGGATTAGGAAAAACTCATTTAGCACACGCAATTGGAGTTGAAATAAAAGATAAATATCCAGAAAAAACAGTTCTTTATATTTCTGCTGAAAAATTTACTCAACAATATATTGAGTCTGTTAAAAAAAATAATAGAAACGATTTTATTCATTTCTATCAAATTATAGACATTTTAATAGTAGACGATATTCAATTGCTTTCTGGTAAAGCTGGCACTCAAGATGTTTTCTTCCATATTTTTAATCACCTACATCAAAATGGAAAACAAGTCATTTTAACTAGTGATAAAGCTCCAGTTGATATGATTGATATTGAACAACGTTTATTATCTCGTTTTAAATGGGGGCTTTCAGCTGAATTGAACCATCCAGATTACGAAACAAGAGTTGCTATCATTAAAAACAAACTATATAGAGATGGTGTAGAAATGCCTGAAGATATCGTTGAGTTTTTGGCAAATAATATTAAAACAAATATTAGAGAACTAGAAGGAGCTATCATATCATTAATAGCACATTCTTCATTCAATAAAAAAGAAATCACGATTGATCTTGCGAAAAGAATCGTTGATAATTATGTAAAGAATACGAGTCGTGAAGTATCTATAGATTATATTCAGAAAATTGTTAGTGAATATTTTCAAATGGACGTAGACACCCTTCAATCAAAAACAAGAAAACGCCATATTGTACAAGCAAGACAATTAGCGATGTTCTTTGCTAAAAAATTAACAAAAGCTTCCTTAGCATCTATTGGCTCACAAATTGGAAAACGTGATCACGCTACTGTTTTACACGCTTGCAAAACAGTAGATAATTTATCTAGCACTGATAAACAATTCAGGAAATACGTAGAAGATCTTAATAAAAAGCTAACCTTATAAGGTTAGTTTTATTTATGTAATTTTTCAGAAATGAAAATAAAAATTCTCATGGTGTGCTTGGGTAATATATGTCGTTCCCCATTAGCAGAAGGTATTTTAAAATCTAAAATAGATTCTGATAATATTTTTGTAGATTCTGCGGGAACTGGACATTGGCATGTTGGAAACAAACCCGACCCCCGAAGTATTGAAGTTGCAAAAAAATATCAAATAGATATTTCCAATCAACGAGGCAGACAATTTTCTAAACAAGATTTTGATAATTTTGATTATATTTTTGTGATGGACAGTTCCAATAAAGAAGATGTTTTATCACTTGCTCGAAATGGTGCTGATAAAGCAAAAATACATTTAATATTAGATGAATTATTTGCAAATAAAAATATTGATGTTCCAGATCCTTATTATGAGGGTAGTCAAGGGTTTGAAAGCGTTTATCAAATGTTAGATCAATCCTGTGAGAGTATTGTAAATCGCCTTTAATTTATTATTTTAGACGAAAATTAGAAAAACTATGAAAAATAACACACTTACTTTATTATTATTATTAGTCACAACATTGTCTTTTTCACAACAAATTAGTACTAATTTATTTGCAAATGGATTTTCAAACCCTGTAGAGCTGCAAAACGTAGGTGATGATCGTTTATTTATTGTGGAGAAACGTGGAGTTATTAAAATACTTCAATTAGATGGAACTACTAACCCTACTCCTTTTTTAGATATACAAGGAATTGTTATAACGCCTGGAGGTAACTATGACGAAAGAGGCTTACTAGGTTTAGCTTTTCATCCAGATTACACTAACAACGGTTATTTTTATGTATACTATATCGATAATTATGGAAACACTCAGGTTTCAAGATTTTCAGTAAGCACTAATGATTCCAGTATTGCAGACCCAGATTCTGAATTTCAAATTTTAGATATCCACCAGCCTTATACTAATCATAACGGGGGTTGTTTAAGATTTGGACCTGACGGATACCTTTATATCGGTCTAGGTGATGGCGGTAGTGCTGGAGATCCTGAAAATAGATCACAAAATTTGCAATTATTGCTAGGTAAAATGCTTCGCATTGATATCGATAATACCGAAGGAGGAAATAATTATGCGGTTCCTACTAATAATCCTTTTGTTGGAGACCCTAATGCTTTAGATGAAATTTGGTCTTATGGATTAAGAAACCCTTGGCGTTTTTCTTTTGATTCTGAAACAGATGAACTATGGATTGGAGATGTAGGACAAGGCTCAATGGAAGAAATAGATAGAGCCGCAGCAGGAGTTTCTGGTCAAAATTACGGATGGAGATGTTACGAAGGCACTCTAGAATACAACACATATGGCTGTCCAAATCAATCTGAAATGACTTTTCCAATAGCTGAATACACTCACGCGGGAGGAAATTGCTCTATAACTGGTGGATCTGTTTATCGGGGAGAAATTTATGCAGATATCTTAGGAGTCTATTTTTATGCAGATTATTGTAGTGGAGAAATTGGAACCATTGATCAATCAAATAATCAAATTAATCACGGGCAATTTAATGGTTCTTGGGTTTCTTTTGGAGAAGATAAAAATAAAGAATTATACATACTTGACAATTTAGGATCCATTTATAAAATTGAAGGGAGTATCTTATCAACTACAGATTTCAATACAAATACTATTTCCATTTACCCCAATCCAGCCTCGGATAATTTAAATATTAAATCTACTAACAATAGCCTTATCAAGAGTATTAGTATTTATGATCTAAAAGGAAGTACTGTTTTAACAAAAGATAATATAGGTATTTCTGAAAACAATATTTCAATAAATTCATTACTATCAGGAATATATATGGTCAACGTTATTTCCGTAAAAGGTATTTCTATCATTAAAAAATTAATAGTAAAATAAATGCAAGCCCAAGGAAATTTATTTTTAATCCCTTGTACTTTAGGAAATACAGCTCCTCTAGAGGTATTGCCATTATCGGTAAAAAAGGCAGTTGAAGAAATTAACCATTTTATCGTAGAACATGAGAAAAATGCGAGAGCTTTTATAAAAAGTATTGCCCCTAAAAAATCCCAACCCGATTTGCATTTTAGTTTAATAAATAAATATACCGAAGAATCTGAAATTCCAGACATGCTTACTCATTGCCTCAATGGCTTTAACATAGGGGTAATATCAGATGCTGGTTGTCCAGGGATTGCAGATCCTGGTGCTGCTGTTGTTGAACAAGCTCATATTAAAGGAATTAAAGTAGTTCCTTTGGTTGGTCCCTCCTCTATTTTATTAGCAATGATGGCAAGTGGGTTTAATGGTCAGAATTTTTCATTTAACGGTTATTTACCTATAGAAAAAGGAGAAAGAAAGTTAGAAATAAAACGCTTAGAAAGACTTTCAGTAGAACAAAATCAATCACAATTATTTATTGAAACCCCCTATCGAAATAACCAAATGTTAGAAAGTTTAATAAATACATTACATCCTCAGACCCATATTTGTGTTGCTTGTGATATTACCTTAACAACTGAATATATTAAAACTTATACTGCAAACAATTGGAAAAATATAAAGGTGGATCTTCATAAAAGACCTACCATATTTATTCTTCAAAAATAATTTTTCTTAAGCTTTTGCTTTTTTATTAGCTACGATAAAAGAAGTATCATAACCGGAGAATTTTTTTAAATAATATTTAATGGAAGTACCAAACGCATCAGCAAATTCGATAGTTCCACCACTTCGTAAGTATTTCTTTACATTTCCTGGTCCTGCCAAATGAGCAGCAGCTAGCATTCCGGATTCTGTAATTTTAATGCCTCCAATATAAGTCCCTTGAAACCTTCTAATATCCCTTCTTAAGATCCATTTATTTCTAGAAGTATTTGCAGAAAAAGCTTGTTCTTGTAAACAGGTATTATCGATAAAACCTTTAGCATCTTTAATACCAATTAACTTAAGGGTTCCTTTTCCAAATTGATATTTACCTAAATAACCATAAATATTAATAATAGAATAATCGCCTCTAGATTCTTTAAAGCCTATAGCTTCTTTAAAGCCTACATATGATTTTTCTAGAAAAATGTAATAAGATGGTTCTTCTGGATGAAGTAAATGAACTTCATCTTCATTAGGCACTTGATAGCAAAGTTCTAAATCATTGATCAGATACTTAGACAAGTCAACGGTTTTCTCCAAAGAAAAACCCATTGTTACGCCAAGTAAAACAACTAGTAATAAGCTCGTTTTAAATAAGTTACTTTTCATTTTATCAAAATTTTAAGTGTATTTTTACACTTTATTTTGGGAGTGCAAATATACAACTTCTTTAATAAAGAATAAATTTGATCTTAAAATGCATAATCAAGGGTAATTAAATTCAAAAAATAGATAAAAAAACATCACCTATTTAACTTTTGTTTAGAAATCCAACGAACATACTCATTCTTATTCCTATTATGCTGTGCAAGGTTTTTTGCGAAATTATGATATCCAAAATTTGTTACGTCTGCAACAAAATAATAATAATTATGGGACTTATAATTCAATACTGCATCTATAGACGAAATGTCGGGCATTGTAATCGGTCCAGGAGGAATTCCTACATATTTATAAGTGTTATATGGAGAATCCAACTCTAAATCTCTATATAATACTCGCTTAATTTGTTGATCAAAATCATTGTCCAATAACTTTTTTGAATATATTACGGTAGGATCTGCTTGTAAAAGCATTCCAACTTTAATTCTATTGATATAAACTCCTGCTACCTTTGGTCTTTCTTCTACTTTTGCCGTTTCTTTTTGAACAATTGCAGCTAGACTAATAACCTGTTCTTTAGTTAAATCAAGAATTTTAGCTTTTTTTGTTCGCTCATCATTCCAAAACTTATCAGATTCCTCAAACATTTTATTATTAAAATTTTCAGGAGAAACATTCCAGTAAACCTCATAACTATTAGGGATAAAATTACAAAGCACGGTCTCTTTTGTTAAATTATATTTTTTAAGAAATAGTTCATTTTGCATTGCTTTTAAAAATGATAGACTATCTGCCTCTAATTGATTCGCAAGACTACCAGCTAAATTTTCTATTCGTTCTTGATTATTAAACTTTACAATAACAGGAATATTACCATTTCTAATCGCATTTACAATTTCATTATTATTCATTCCCTTATTAATAATAAAGTGTCCTGCCTTGATATTAGATGGGTAGCCTTTTTTATTAGCAACGGTATTAAACGATTCCAAATCTTTGATTAAAGGTGATAACTCCTCTAAAACATCTTTAAAGCTTGCGCCTGTAGTTATATAAACGTGTGCTTTTTTATTCTCAAACGAAGTATTTGGGACAAAAATACTATGATAAACAAAATAGGAGAAACCAGCCATAATAACCAATCCCAACATTAATGTTGCTACTATTGTTTTTTTTAAATTACTCATTGACTAATTGATATAATAATTCGTTTTTAAATTTTCCGAAAGCGTAAATCCAATCTAATTTTATTCCGACTTTTTTAAATTTAGCGTTTTCAAATAACGAAATGCTTGGTTTATTATCTTCAGTTATGTTAGCATAAACTTGATGTAAGTTTAAATGTGTAAAAACATAATTACATATCATTTTTAATGCCTCAGAGGCATATCCTTTTTGCAAATCTTGTTTCGATGAAATAATAATGCCTACTCCTACTCTTTTGTGCTTTGGTACAAAATCAAATAAATCAACACAACCAATTGGCTTATCGGAGTCTGAAACACAAATTACCAAACGCAATTGTTTAGCTTCAAATATATCTTTATAAGAATTTTCTAAATATTGTTTTAATATAAATTTTGAATATGGGGCAGTAGTATTGCTAACTTCCCAAACTAACTCATTATTCTCTAACTGATAAAGAAATTCTAAATCCTCCGGCTCCAAGGCTCTTAAATATATATTTTTTCCTTTTAAAGTTACCATTTCCATTCCCCTTTAAAAACTTGTTTAGCTGGTCCTTCTAAATAAACATTATAATAAGTGTCATTTATTTTATTAAAGTGCA
>Ga0307985_10000901_pt1 | contig 16977 bp, 2 predicted proteins | sample EllFjometageno80_FD_203155 | JGI IMG/M metagenome (GOLD analysis project Ga0307985, IMG submission 203155) | Marine microbial communities from Ellis Fjord, Antarctic Ocean - #80 | ecosystem: Environmental > Aquatic > Marine > Unclassified | place: Southern Ocean | collected 2014-10-09 | reverse complement strand
GGTGACCAAGTCCCCCGTAAGCACGACATCAACGGTTTGCTCCTCATGCTGCACCACCGTCGGCGTAACTTGAACCCAATCTCCGTCTTCAACCGCCTTGGCATAAATGTGCCCCTTCTGTCCGCCCCATCCCTGATCTTTCCACACACAGCTGAACCGCACCTGCGCTTTCGCTTCGTCGAAATCCCTATCCGAGCTGTACTTCACCCTCTGCCACTCAACCACAAGCCCAGAACTGTCATAATCATTGCTCACGCTGCTCATCGCCTGCGCATGCATAGTATCCCCCATATGATCCGGCTCTGTTACGACCATAGCTCCCTCCTTAGCTTCGCCTCTTACAGTCAAAAACAAGCCCGACTTGATACCGCTCTCAATAACAACCCACTCGGCCTCCTCCTCCTCGTCCTCGCCCCCACCTTCCAAAACCATCTTCTTCTTCTCGATCATTGCCGAATCGACAACCCCCTCCACCTTGTCCACGTGCTGCACATACATGCTATTGCGCAACTCGAAGAACCACTGAACGTCGAACTCCGCCGGCAACTTCAAGAAGGCCAACAACCTCCCGACCTCCTCAGCTGTCTCTCGCTTCCTCGTCCAGTGCGGCGGGTCTTTCAGCTCGTTACTAGGGTCGTTTTTGAACTCATTCCTCTCGTCACTAGTGCCCTCGTCACTCAAGTGCACGTACTCCAAGTTCGCACAGCCTTCTGCCAACTCCCTCGGGATGCGCCCTTTCAAGCAATTCCTGGTCAAGTCCAGCCTCTTCAACTCCGTCAGCCCTCCAATCCCTTCTCCGATCTCTCCCTCTATCATATTTCCGCTCAAGTTCAGCACCTGCAAGTGCTTCAGAACATAAACCTCCTTCAAGCTCACGCCCGACATATTGCAGTCGCTCAAATCCAGCACCTGCAGTCCCGGCAAGTGATGCACCTCCAACTTCAGATTGAAACCCCAACCTTTCAGATTGAAATGCAGCTGCAACTCCTCCAGCTCAGGCCTTCTCTCCCCGAAGATGGCCTGCAGCACGCCAACGCCATAATTATCAGTCAAGTCGCGCTTCATGTCTACACTGATACTCCTCACCTTCTTACATCCCTTCAAGGTATCAACCAAATCGTCCGTGTCTTCCCTGCTCCAAGCATCGCGTTGGTAACTCTCCTTGTGGGTCGCAATGGCGAATTTCTCAACGGCGAACTTGTCGAACGCCTTTTCGCCCCCCTTAGCATCCCCTCCCCCCTCCTCAATCAGAACAACGCTCCCTTCCATAACCCTAAGCATCCCAGACAGCTTCCTCAAGAGCGACACAGTCACAATCTCCGAAGCCCTCACAATGTGCGCATCACTCAGACTGATCGCCATCGCCATAACCCTATCTTGGAGCACTTCATAAGCGTCCCTCGGGAACATTTTCGCGTAAACGCCCGTAAAATCACCCTCCGTCGCATCGCCTATCAAGAGCAACGCCGCCTCCTTGTTCTTCTGAGCCAGAGCGTAATCAAGCGGGTAGTTCAAATATTTGTCGACATGGTTGAAGTCGATAGCGTCGGCTGTACCTTGCGATAGAATGTTCACCACCCCTTCCACCACCTTTGGATATTCCTTCTGCACCGCAAAGTGCAGCAACCCGCCACCCGTCGTAATGTCTACAACACCAAGCCTCCGTATCTTCTCGTCCTGGTCGATAGTCTCGTCTTCGACCAACCTTTTGAGAAGCCAGACGCCGAGCCTCTCTCCCTTGTTCGCCATTACCACAGCAAGCGCTGGGGTCGGACCCTTCGCTGCTTCGATGAGCGGCTTCAGAAGACAGCCTTGACTCAAACCGTCGAAGACATGGTCATCCATGGAAGCTGGGAATAAGAACATGTTGGAATCGCTCCCCGCCCAGTTCACCTTAAAAGACCCCCCACAGTCCAGCCCAGACATGGCAAAGTGCAGCTGAACGTCACCTCGGAACAGCTCGCGTTCCTCGTCAAGCACCTTGGTCCACTTTCCGTTCACTGCGAAGAAGAACGACCGTCTCAACTCCCCACTGCTGTTCTTCGCAACGTCCACCAAGAGCCCCACCACACTCTTGTCCCCAAGAGGGCTGGAGTCGCCCGTCTTCCTCTCCTCCTCCATCTCCGGAAGACCGCCAACGCCAGTGAAGTCGACGTACGCAAGTTTGTTCGGTGACTCAGCGTACAGAAACAGAGGCGAACTCGTTTTCCCCTCAATCTTCGGGAATACGCCACATAGACGACCCCTCGTTATCTTGCCGTCGTTTCCAAGGACAGGCTGCTCGTACACAAACCTCTGGGTGCGCGTCTGCGTCCCTCCCTTCACAGCATCGCTGACAGCCATCAGAGTAAAACTCACCGCCCCCGTGTCTTCATCGATCTCCGCCGTGAGCCTTCTGTTACGCCACCACTTAGACGCACTCTCAACGTACACCTCGCCCTTGCCATGCGAGTTCATCTTCCACCACTGAAGATCGGGAGAAGCATTAATAACGCCTTTTCCGAATTGCGAATTCATGTCAAGCATCTCCTCGCCTCCTTCGCTCACGATCCCGCCCTCATGTATCGTCAGGAGCTTCACCACTCCCTCGTCCGTTTCCTCGTCTTGCCCCATAGCCAATGTCACCAGCTTGACCTCGTCCTTCTCAGACAGCTCAGTATACAGCTTACTATGTTGTTTGCCGAGGCAGAACTTCTTCCCGAACAGCTGAAGTGGTCCGCCGACGCCACCGAACAAATCCTTGCTAATTCCGAGCGACTCCAACAACGAGCTAAGTTCTTCCTGGCGATCTCGGCGCTCCGATCTCGGCAAGTAACAGTCAGTTATCCACAAGTAGTCACGATACCTAGTCCTTCCGTCCGCACCGATACCGATTGACTTCTCGCTTCTGCCGATCAAGTCCGTCGGAACATCCACGTCGCCACGCTTGGTATCATACCTCCATCCCATACAGAAATCCTTCACCGGACAGCTGCGTTCCGTGGGAAGCATGGCGTGAGCCGCCGCCTTGTCCTCGAGCAGAATCTTACTACTTTCGCCCGAGCTACTGACTTTCACGGCAAGCCTCCAGCTGCTCCCCTTCATTAACAGTTCCTTTCCGACAACCAACGCCCCATCCTTCTTCACCCAATTCTCAGGATCACCTGCCCACAAAAACTCTACCTCGTCGTCCTCAACACCATCACCCAGTTCGAACTTATCAAGTCCGTAGCGCTTCCTCGCGACCTTCACGTGCTGTATGCGTTCGTGGATCGCAGCGAACTTGTCCTCCCATACCACCTCCGTAAACCTCTCGCCATCCCATTCCGAGACTTCCTCCGCCTCGCCAATTTTAATCGCTTTTACGCGCAATTTGTACAATGCTTGGTCCAGAGGCCTCTCCTTCGCTCCAGAATCCATCTTACCAAAGCGCTTGCTGAAGAACCCTAGCAGCTCCGCGTCCACCTCGTCCTCCTCACCGTCGCCTGAAGACTCATCGTCCGGAGACTCGTCCGGAGACTCGTCTGAAGACGACTCTCCTCCGTCGTCCAACCTAATCTCCTCTTTGGGAACTGTCTCGACTACAACCTCACACATATACCGGCCCTCCTTGATCATCGCTCCGGGAAGCCCGACTACCCAGCTGTTCTCTGCCCGTGCACCCTTCGCCTTTCCTCCGCTAGCACTAACTCTGATGCCATCACTGACCTTGGCGCATTCAGCTCCTGCAATGACGTCCAGTTCGCTCTTCGTGAACTTGCTCTGCTTCCACATGTCCGCAACCTGCCCCCCTCGCGGCTGAGCGATAAGCCTCATGACTGAGAGGTTGCCGCTCTCGGCGGCGTGGAAAAAGGGCGTCTTGCCGTCATCGTCGGGTTTGTTGATAAGCTCGTCGCCTTCTCCCTTCTTCGCTGTGAACAGGTCAGCTGAATCCATCATATTGAGCACCTGCTTCACGGAAAATACGTTCCCTTCCTTGCAGACGGCATGCAGCAGTAGCTGACTCTTTCTGTACGTCTTGAGCGGCTCGGACAGCAAAGTGTTACAGTTGTCGCTGAGCATGGTGAGCTTCGAGATCACCTTTGCGTCGACGCCGCTGATGCCCCCACTTCCCTTAGAGATGGCAGTGACGGCGCTTCCGAGTTCAAGAAGGGTGCAAAACTCCACCAAGAAGCGATCGTCGTCCATCAGCATGTCCACGAGCAGGTCGCAAATCTTCTCTTCTCGCGAGAGGTCGATATTCACCCACAGACTGTCACTGAACGTAGTAAGAATATGGGACAACGCTCGCTGAGCCTGACGGACCTCACCGTCGATCATTCGACGACGATTGAACGCTGTAGACGGTGTCTCGCTCTGAGACGTGCTGTCCGTACCACTGGTGCGTGCTGATAAAAAAACGGCGACAGGCACAATCGAGCCCCGTCTTCGCGCATCCACCTTTGCGTTCAGCTTCTTGGCTGCCCCCAGATACTGAAGTCTCGCGCTGGCTCCGCGCATGATCATGTTCCCGCCCTTCTTTGGCGAACGCATGTCTTCGTTCTCGATGTCCGCGTTCTCGATCTTCTTCGAGGCACCAATGCTACTGGAGGCGATGTATTCGAATGCCGGCCTGCACGCTGCAATCTCGCTGATGCAGATGTGCCGCAGCTTATCAGCTGCGAGGAACTTCTGAACCATAACGACCTGGAAGCTAAGCTCTCCTTGCTCACTGAGCCGAATGGGGCAGGCGTGCCTCGCAGCGACCATGAGCGGGTTGTCAACAACTACGAAGTCCTGCCACACACTGTCCGTAGTCGCCGCGAAGAGCTTGGACTTTGCCGGTACGATTTTCTTCACCGCATTCTCTTGAACGAGCTCGCACGCTAGCCTCTCCGCGAAGGCCTTGGCTTCGAGCATGATCTCTTCGTAAGAGAATCTGGACTGCCCCTCCTGTAGGCGCTTGCAGTTGACCTTAAGCTCCTCCTCGAAGTACAGGTTAAGCACCTGCGTCAACCTGATCTTGTGGCGCTTAAACGTGCTCAGCAAAATGTCTTCTATCTCCTCGGCAACGTGAGAGAGGACGCGTACTCCCCTGTTAATGTCTCTGTCCTTCTCGGTCAATATGCGAACCAAAGACTCGTCCATCTCCTCGACGAACGAGAGGTAAACGGACATGGAACCAGGTCGCCATGCCATGCAACTGCCTTCCCAGTCAAAATCGCCTATGGCATGGTCCCCGCTGCAAGCGCGTTCGGCTAGAGCTTCCAGCGTCATCTCTCCTTCGGCCAGACTCTCGATCGGCCCCGTGACGCGGAGCCGATCGATCAGGCGTACGTACTTGTCTTCATCGTCCACGTCCTGGATAAGAATCGACGCCGCGCCGGCCTTCGCAAGCACCCGAACAAAATCAGCGTCAACAGTGAAGCTCCCTTCAGCGAAGACCTCAACATGAAGCGCACACTTTGGCGCCGCATTCTTGGGCGTGGCGCCGCCGTTCATTCGCAGGACCAACGCACGGATGTCATCTCTAAAAGCAGGCTGATGCTCCGACATCTGCGTGTAAACGTCCACCACATGATCGCCAGCGTTGGCCTCGAAGCGCGCAGGGACCGCATCGTTGCAGATGAGCTCAATGCAGATTTTTCGAGACAGGTCCTGAACATCCAACAGCGCCGTCGCAATCTTCGCTTCTCCTTCAACTTGCTCGATGTCGTCCGCAGGGCTGAGAGCTTGCTGGATGTCGCTCAACTTGATGACGGTCTCGTCCGCCATTTCCGTGAGCACTCTCCGGCAAACCTCCAATGGCTCGAGACGATGCAAGAACTTCAGACACTCCGAGTCGGCTTCGGCAAGCTTCGCATCACTAATCTTGCTTTGCTTGGTCAGGTTGCCGCCCGTGTCGCCCGGCTTCACGAGCAACTCCAGCCCTTTCTTCCCTTCATGGTGCACCCTGAGCTCAATGCTGTAGCGCTGCTGCTTAACAGCCGAAGTAGCGCCCTTCATAGTCCACCTCTGGCCAGCGGTGCCCTCAGGTCGCAACAAGGGGGTCAGGCTAGGCTCCCCACTCTCGAAGGCCAGAACATGCGAGTTTGCGTTCTTGAGAAGGCGGTTCTCGTAAATAAACTTCTGTGCATCTCTCTCATCGAACGCATGCAGCCCGACCGTCGACCCCTCCTCATCCCAGTCAAGCACGTTGCTTGAGTAATGCTGCAGACACTTACGCCCGTCATCGTATCGCCAGAGTTGTGAATTATCTGGCTTCATGGCGTCGAGTTCCTTCTCATTCAAAGCATCCAAGTACGTCTGGTCGCCGCTCCAAACAACCTTCGCGTCTTCAATGTGCAGCTCGTGGCCACCTCCCCCGCCAACAGTGTAACCAAAGTGAACAGTCTCCCTCAGCAACTCCATTGGCAACTCGACGGCCAGCTGCCTGCGCTCGTGCGGGCTGACGCTCGTGGTGAGCAGCACCCACTGCGCTCCCTCCTCCCCACTCTTGGCGAAGATGTTCCCCTTCTGCCCCCCCCAACCTTGATCGTTCCATCCAGCTGTAAACGTAGCGGTCGTGACCTTGCTAAAGTCCGAACCGCTATACTCGAGCGTCACCCACGTCAGCACGTCGTCGCTCGCCACGGAACTGGCTACATCTTCGAGCGATTCTCGGTGAATAGACTTCACCGCTTTCACGTCAACGTCCAGGTCGCCCATTTCAAGCTGAACGTAAGACTTGAACAGCTCGTCACTGTCCAGCTTCCCTTCCACCTTGACCTTAAGCTCTTCGCATATCTGTTCAAAATCTTCCTCATCCAACCCGTGCTCTCCTGTTGCCACTGCTAGCCACGAAAGCTCCTTAAAATCGAGGAAACCATCCTCGTCTTTATCAGCCTGCTTGAAGACGATGTCGCTCTTCAGCCGTTCCAGGCGCCGGTCGGGGTGCAGAGTTACCTCTCCATCAACGCTCGTCAGGAAGAAGCCCTTCCTGGACTCGCACTCGACAACAGACCAGTTGCCTCCGCCATCGTCGTTCTTCACAAGATTCCTGGAGGTCAGGGAAACCATGGCGTTCTCGATAGAGATCTCGCGCACGTTGTCCAGTGTGTAATAAAACACAAGGGGCGTGGCAACCTTTTTCGTGTCGATCGTAACCGAGACCGAGTCACTCTTCTTAAGGGTTAGGATCTCGACATCTGCTCCCTCTTCTAGCCCTTCAGCATAAAAACGCACTCTCCCACTGGCCGACGTGTCATCAGACATGCCCCAGCAGAACGACAACTTGCAACTACTGAAGTCCTTCCAGTTGTCGACCTGATCGAAGACCGAGTCGCCAATGTCCCAATCCTTGCGGGTCGCGGCCTCATGTGAGTCGACAAAGAGCCACGCAAACTCCGCGTTGGACACATGGAGCTCGTGCCCCCCGCCTCCTCCCACGACGTACCCAAACTGAATCTCCTTCCGGAGCAAGTCGTGCGGCAATGCGATGCGCTTCTTTTCGGATTGGTGCGACACTACAACGTCAGTGAGCTTGATCCATGTAGCCCCTTCGTCATCAGACCTCGCGTAGATGTGGCCCTTTTGTCCGCCCCAGCCCTGATCGTGCCACTCGAAAGATAGTGATGCTCCGGCGACTTCGCTGAAATCCAACTCCGAACTGTACGTGACGGAGCCCCAGGACAGAACTTCGCCACTCGCCACGCTACTGTCCACGTCGCACAACGTGTACCTCGAATTACCGAGCGAGACTCCGTCCAAGTAGAAGTGAACGGTTGAGTTGCTCGCCAGGTGGTCGAACACGTTGGCGTAAATGTGGCCCACCTCGTCGGTGTTCTTGAATCTTCGTTCGATCGTTGTATCGCCCGTGCCCTGCTGACCCTCCACAGTGACGCGGAGCTTGACCGTTTTGCTGTCGTCAGGGCCATCTGGCTCCGTCGGAACGGCGATGTTGTCCTCGTCTTCATCCATGCCCGTCTCGACGAGCGTTGCGAAGATCGTTCTCTCGGACTTGTTGAGTTTGCTGTCGAACTCTGGCCTGCTCTCGAGTCTCGACAAAAAGTTGTCGTTGTTGAGCTCGTACGAGAACATACTCTTCAACTCGGACCGAAGGGCGATTGCAGTGAATCTTCCTTGCATGGGTGCGTGCGCTCCTCTTCCGGCCCAAATGTCGCACTGCTCGGAGAAGCAAGTGAGTGTAGCCTGTACGAGCTCAGTTGCCATCAATTGTAGATTGGTCTTCTTCACGCACTCATAACCCTTCTTCTGGATCGCGCTCATCACGCTGGACTCGAACGCCTTCACGAAGTTGGGCTTTAACTCGTCGTACATGGTCCACTTCTTCTCCTTCTGCAGTCGATCAACGACGGTCCAGGCAATGTCAGCGGCGTTGTCGTCGGTCAGCTGCAGTTCAAGATGGCTCTTGACCATTGTGCGGCCGGTGCCCACGCCACTTGACTTGCCCTCCTTGGCCTGCGTCTTGGACCTCAGCTGCGGGATGACAGAGAGGACGATTTGGGCGAGACGAGGCGTGCGGACGATCTCGTAGAGCTCCGAGAGATCCTTGAAGCTCTTTAAGTAGTCCGCTTCCAGCCAGCGTCCCTCGAAGTCTTCGTTGCCCACAATCATCTCGATGTGGTCAAGGAGCTTGTCGCCGATGCCTTCAACATCCTTCGCCAACGCGACCGCGTATAACGATAGACGCTGGAAAATGTCGTGGTAAACGATCCTCGAATCTTCGGTTGGCTTCTTCATCTTGTCGGCAAGGGCGTCGATCTTGAGGGACCACTTCTCCTTCAAGCGCAGCATGCTTTTGCAGCGCTCAACTGCGGCCCTCTTTTCCGCCTCTGTCTCCGTCGTCGCATCGTAGTCGACGCTGAGCACCTTGTGGATCGCCAAGACTGAGTTAATACTGACCCAGTTCAAACTCGGAATCTGATCGTGACTGACGCCCGCGATATATACGCTGTTCAGCGACAGCGTACTACTATCTTTCTTCACGAAGATCAAGAGAGTGTAATCCGTACAAGCGCGCAAGTTGTTGCGATCGTCGTCGCGAACGACGAACTTATGTTTCGAGCTCTGCAACTCATTGCGGTCCATCTTCAACGTGCGCTTCCGAGCGTTGGACGGCGTGATCTCGACACGCTCGATTTGAGAAAGAGAGTATGACTCGCCGTCAACTATGTCGGCGTTCGGGCAGCTGAGGGAGATGCCGTGGATGATGGACGGCGAACGAAGCTTTATCGCGATCCTCGCTGCGGGCTTCGCGTCAACCTGCTCGCAGTTCTCCACATTGAGTTCCCACACGTAGCGCGATTTCTTGTCGTCTTCGTTGCCGTTATCGTCACGGCCATCCCCGCCGAAGATGCGCTTGTTCGGCTGGACATCATCAGAATCATCAGAACCAGAATCAGAATCATCAGAGTCCGTGCTTTTGACGTTTTCTAGAGAGAACTTCTCGACCTCGAGTCTAAAAATCTCCTCCAGAGCGGCACTCGCGACAGCCGACGTAAGGGGACGGAACTCCCCCAGGTTGACTTCGACATACTGCTTCAGAGCGAGAGCGACGTTCTCCGCAATGTAGTGAGCCATCTGCGAGCTGAAGTTGCAAATGCGGACCTCGTCAAAGTACTCCTTCATGAGTAGCGCGGGATCATTCTTCGTGTGACTGCCACTCTCAAGCGGCAAGAAGCTCTCCTTGTACTTGGTCGCAGCATCCTTGTTCCTGGACGAAAAGCCATCTGTGCGGCAAGTGAAGATGCACTTGGGCCACTTCTGCTCGGAGCCCTCCTCGTCGGTCTTGAAGTTGATCGTTAACTCCGCCGGATGCTGAAGGGCCTCGGCGTATGCACCACCATACCTCAGAACGAGGACAACCGAATCGTTGCTTGTCTCCGCAAACAGTTCGTTCGGGAGCTTCCAGCTGTTGGGGTTGTCTGTCTGGACGCGTTTGAGCTCGATCCATTTCTTATCCTCCGGCGCAGTTGACTTGGGCCTCATAAGGCAGGCCCAGAACTTGTAAGAGCTAGAGTTGTCATCTTCTTTGAAGTCGAGAACACCGCTCTTCGCGAATCTCCAGTGACGATGGAAAGCAGCGCTTCTGAACCACTCCGACTTGCCGTTGACGGGATCGCCACCCTCTCCAAGAAGCGTAACCTTGTACACCCGTTCTTTCTCGTCGAAGCTCGATACCACCGGATCCACCCTCTCCGTCCCGTCACAGTGCAGGTGCTTCTCTTGCGACCGATCGACGCAGGTTGATTTTTCCATCTTGGGGTCGTCGACGAAGGGCGACTGGATCCTGTACTTCTCGAGGTTGTTGCTGCGGTAGAAGTTCTTCCAAGCGAGCGAGTCGGCCACTTCTGAGACCCCGTCGAGCACGAAGACGACCTGATACTTGCCGAAGAAAATACCGTTGGTCAAGTCTTGCTGCTCGTGATTCGACGTGATGCCCATCAGGGACAGCGCATCCCGGAAGAGATTCGATGACGCGTTGTTGATCGTGGCAAGATTCACTTGGATCACGCAGAGAATGGGCAGCTGGGTCTCGAAGAAGTGCGATTGCTTCTTGTCGCGACGTCTCTGCTCGAACTCGCTCGTCATGGTATGGAACTGCACTTGCTCACAGATACCCGTCAGACCGGACGTGGCCTCGCCTGCAACTAGAATGACTTGCTTCTCGTCCTCGCCGTCATTGAGGATGAACTCAAGAAGCTTGTCGACAACGACGAACGTGGACTCCTTGTCGCCCTTGAACTCTCCGTTGTTGTCGGCGCGCGAGCCCATCAGAGGGATGTATACATCCTGTCTGAGCGTACTGTGCAAGTGCAGGACGGAGTTGCGCGTCTCGGCCAGCACCTTGGCGACGGAGTGCCTCTCCAGGAACGGGGTGACGTTCGTGTGACCTTCACGGTCGGCGTAGAACCATGGCGTGTAGTGGCTGCGATCCTTCTTCATGATCATTGCTTCCCTCTGCCCCATAATGTCCAGCATCTTGAGAACCTCGTGCACGGCGAAGCCGCTGCCGTCTAGAGCGGCCACGTGCAGCAGCGACATGTCGTTGCGCTTCGGCAGGCTCTCGGTGAGGATGATTTGAACGTTCGCCAACACCTGCTCCATAGCCGTAGCCTCGAAGGGCTTGATGCCGGCCTCCTTGCCGACTAGGCCCGAGCGGGCACTGGAGAGGCGCATCAGGAAGCTGAGGTGCGACAGAAAGTCGACGTCGTCGAGACATATGTCCGTGATGAAGTCTCGAACCTCGCTCTCGTGTTGAACGTCGACGGACGCCCAAGGCGAGCGGCAAATGTTAGTGCAGATACGGGACAAAGCGCGCTGGGCCGTCCTCTTCGCTGCCTTGTTCATCGTGCGCTCTTTGGCGGCTCTCGGATCAGTTTCTGCTCTGAGCAGTTTTTTCAAGTCGGAGAGCGACGTCAGCGCGTTGTTGATCTCGTTTTTGATGGTGCTCCTGAAGCCCTCAGCGCAGAGATACTCCTGCAAAAAAGGAAGACGGCGTAAGAGGAAATAAGCTGCGAACAACGTGGGGTAGCCCGAGAGCACCGAATAACTCACCTGGATGGTCTTGTGGACGAAGGCGAGCGGCGACACGGTGATGGGACACGCGCTGCGTGCCGCGTTTAGCAGCTCTTCCGAAGTGTCGATGAAAGCGTCCCAAGTGCCCTTTTGGCTGAACAGCTTGGACGTCTTGGCGACGGTGATCTTCGACACGTTTTCCTCCGTCATGAGATTCGCCAGGCGCTCGGCGAACGCTCGGGCCTCGAGGAGAACTTCTTCGTAAGAGAACGCGCCAGTCTGCTTCTTAGCCCCGTGCTCGAGGTAGTCCTCGAGGAAGAGGAGGTAGATCTGGTTTCGGCGGATCTGCTGCCTCTTCATGGTGCGGATTAAAACGTTGTTGATCTCTTCTTCCAGCTTCTCGCCGCTGCTGGCAGTGTTGCGCATAGACGGCGGAATGAGCTTGTTCTCGCGAAGCTACGAGATTGGGCGTGTTAGTGGACGGGCAAATTAACGAGGGGAAAGGCGAGCGTGTGTTGTGTTGGCGCGCGCTGCAGTTGTGTTCACTCACCTTGTCGGCAACCTCGCGGGCGGTATCCTTGATGTTGTCGGTAAAGGCTTTCTTGACAACGCCGAAGTCCCTCGGAGCCTGAAGGTCCTCAATCTTGACGTCAAACATGTCTTGGATTTTGTCGTAGTCGAGGAAGGTGACGTTGGCGGCGCTTCTGAACTCTGACTCAAGGTTAGCGAGGATCTCGGTTTTAGCCTCGCTATCGCTTTCCTTCATCTTTACCTTGAGAGCGGTGATGCGCTCGCTGAATAGCGGAACTAGCTCGTTGATGGGGCGCAATTCATCCTCGTCGTGGTTCTCGTCGCCGTCGAAGATGCAGAAGTTCGGCTCGGGCCCAAAGAGTTCTTTCGTCTTGCTGGTCATGCTGGTCTTGTTGATCTTCTCGAGCTCAGATATGAGATTGAAGTCTTTGGAAGGAACGACGAACCTGAAGTGCAGTTTGCGCTCTTCAATCATGAACTTGCTCGGAACGAACTTGCCGCGTCTGCTACCCGTGTCGTACAGTATCTCCACCTTCGTCTTGTCGACCCCCTTAAGTTTTTTGATGGCTTCTAGAAGTGCATCTTGGTCGCCTTTGAAGTCATTCGATATCTTCGTGATGACTTCCACCTTCAGGTTTTCCTTCAGAGCGCCCTCCTTGAAACGGTCAGGGATAACGATTTGATGGGCCAGATAACGGAGCTCGACGACGACGAGGTGGACAAAGTTTGTGTCTCTGCTGTACGCGCCCTTGTCGAACTTGGTGACGAGCTGGGCGTGAACGTAGTTGAGGAACTTGCGGGATGAGGAGGAAGTCGAAACATGCGTCAGCGTGTCGGAAGAAGTCGCAGCATTCTTGAGCGCGTCCTTCTCGTCGGCTTGCGCTTCGTAAGCGCCGCCAGACGATGTGACAGTGTTGAACACGGGGACCTTCCTAATTCTTTCAAGGATCGCCCACACAGTCTCTGAAGCGTCCTCACCGAGTTGCAGAATAAGCTGAGTCTTCATGCCGGCGACGGTATTCTTGAGACCACTAAGCTTCTTTAAGATGTCCATGACGATCTTTGTCATGAAGGGCGTGTTTACAAGCTGCTTGAGCTCAGATATCGAGTCAAAGGAGGTGAGGTATCTGCGCGCGAGCCAAGTATCGTCGTACGCAAGCTTGGCGATGACCTTCTTGAAGTGCTTGGAGATGTCCTGGGCGGAAGTGCTGGAGGGGAGCGTGAAACACAGGATCTGCAAAAGCCGCATCAAGCCTTTCTTGTTGCTCGTCTTGTCCACGTTGCGATCCTTGACAATCTCTCTATCCATATCTCTCTTAGTCACATTCCAAGCGTCTTCTGCGTGCCGCTGGTCTTTGGCGGCTTCGTCCCCGGTGAAGATTGCGGCCGAGCTCGGATTGTCCCTGATCTCGATCCACTTTGAGGTTTGCGACTGGGGAACCAAGGCATCGATCATCGCGTCGACTATCTTCTGCGGCGAGTGGAAGTCGCCGTCGTCCTCGACTTTGACGTCGGTGCGAATCATCTTCTTGATATAGCGCATCTTGTTCTCGTTCAGCGGCACGAGTTTCGAAGAGAAGAGGGACTGGAAGCCTTGCATGCGATGGAGGGCCACGAGCGAGTGGACGTAGGACTCGAGCTTGTTGTCAAACGCCGCGAGTCGATACTCTGCGAAGTATGCTCGAGCCTCCTTCACCTCGTCCTTGGCCTCGTTCTCGCTCTCGAGAGGGAGAAAGTTGAGGGCGTAGTTGGGAACGCCGGAGAGGACCTCAGACCGAGTCGTGATGATGACCTTGGGGAAGCACTCAGAATTGGCGGCGATGTCGGGGGAGTCGTCGGGGGAGGTAGCGCGGTACTGCTCGAGGTTGTTGGAGCGGTAGAGGTTCTTGTGAAGGAACTGGTGCTTCAACTCGTCGTACGCATCAAGCAAGAACACGAGCTCGACCTTGCCCTCTCGGGCGAGGGTGCGAAGTTCGAAGATCTGGGTGTCCCGGAGGTGGTAGTCTTTCGACAGCGTCTCGTGGAAGAGGTCGGAGAGCGGGTTGGTGAGAGTAGGAAGATTGGCCTTGATGAGGACCACATTGACAGAACGCGCCTGTTTCTCCCTCTCGTCTCGGTACTTCGTCTCTATCATCAGCTCGAGCTCCTTCACGAACGTCGACTTGCCGGAACCGGCAGCTCCGGAGAGCAGAAGCACCTGCGCAGGCATGTCGGGGGGGGAGTTCAGGAACTCCTTGTCAACCTTCTCGAGAAGGGACGAGACATCGCCCGTCCCCTCGTCCTTGGCGTTCTTGGTCGCGCCGTCGATCGGAATGTAGACGCAGCCGCGGAATTGAGCGCAGCGCTTGAAGAGGTTCTGGCGGCGCTCGTCGAACTCCTCGAGGACGGGCTTGCCAGTGAGGCGAAGTAGGTCGGTGCGCATAACAGACACAGACGACAGCAGAAGGGTAAGTTTGCTGTCCATGGCGGTGAGGGTGGAGTTCATGTTGCCCAAGAAGTCAACAACAATGTCGAGCTTCTTGCACACGTCGGTGACGTTCTTGGCCATCTTCCGCAGGTTGGCGTGCTCCATGCGGCATCGCAGGAGCAGATCTGCTTTGAGGACCAGGTCGGGCTCCTCCGCGGCGAGCGCCTGCTGTTTGGATAGGGCTTCTAGCCGCTGGTTAATCGTCACCGCGAGCGCCTCCTGCTGCTCGTTCCACGCATCACTCTCAGCTTTTAGGCGGTCAGCTCGATCCTCCTCGTCCTCCATATCCTCAGGAGACGGTTTGGCCGCCGCCAACGCCGCGTTGAGCTCGGCCTTGGATTGCTCATTCATCTCAATGAGCCGGGATATCGTCGGATCGAGCTCGAGGACCTTCCGCGTCGCGATCGCGCCTTGGGCTGAAACAAGAACACGGTGTGAACAAAGGGCGGAAGGGGGTGAACAAGAACAAGAACAAGGCGCTTACTTGCTTCGCGCACGTCGTCGGGTATCTCGGGGTCGGCGGTGATTCGGAGGACGTTGAGGAGTGCGACTTCGCGGCACTTTTGTTGCTGGCGCTTGGCTCGCTCGGCGGAGAAGGTGGCGGAGGTGGCGGTCGCGATGGACGAGAGGAAGTCGGGGGGGATGGCCAGGAAGGCTGGGGCGAGGTTCTTGGTGATGGCGTCGGTCATGTCGGTGAGTTGTGTCACGGCGACGTCTTTCAGCTCTGCAGTGACCGAATTAACCGCGTTCTTCGTCTCCTTAAGAACAGCCGACAGGCCGTCCTTGGTCGCGTCAGAGAACGCAAACGACGTGGGAGCGAGGGAGAGGAGGGAGAGGATGTCTGAGGCGTGAGCGATTAGGGTTTTGGCCTCGGTTTGGATAGTATTATGGGCGAGCTTGAACTGGGCGAGGTCGCGGTCACAGGAGTCGGAAGTTGCCGCGAGGGTTGCTGCGATGGTGCCGTCGGTGGCGGCGGGGGCTCGAGGCGAGTCGTGAGCTTTACTGGAAGGGTTCTTGAGCTTCTTAAGCAAGTTGCCGATGGCGTTGGCGAGGGACTCGGCGGCTCTCACGCCGTCGTCGGCCGCTGCGTCAGCCACGTTGAGGACGGAGCTCGCAGTTTCGAGGTGGGCGACGATGGTGGCGACGGGTTTGAGGGCGAGGAAGAGGGAACCGAGGCTTGACGTCGTTTGGGAAGGGGGAGTGAGGGAGGCGAGGAGGTCAGCATTCGAGGTGAAGAACTTCGTCAGGGTGTCAGTGGGAGAGGACAGGGAGATAGTTAGCGCGGCGAAGAGCGGATGCTTGGTGATTGCGTCGTTGAGGGTAGTGGTGGGGTCGGGAGAGGAGAGGGCTTGGGTGATGGAACGGGCGGTGGCGGCGTTGAACTCGGGAAGATTTGCGTTGATGGTTTTGACGATGGGCTCAGTTTCTTCGATGAATGTGTCAATGGAAGATTGCATGATCTGCAGCATGGCGCTGCTGTAGAATTGGGTATTCTTCCGTTGGCGACCTAGCGCCTGGTGGAGGAGATAGATGGTTCGACGAGTTCGAAGGAAGGTTTCCGCATGGCTCGTCACTAAATCGCACGCTGTCGTGAACGGTTGGGGGTCGGGTTTGGCCGTGGCTAGGGTTATCGGGGAGGAGAGGGCGGCGGTGAGAGTTGCTGGAACGGGGAGGTGGGCAGTTACGGTGGCGTGGAGCTGCACACGAGCATGTGTGAGCCACACACATGTGTGAACAAAGGAACAAGGCGGCCACACACGTGAGATCAAAGGAACAAGGCGGTGTGAACAAGGGGCCAGGAGGAGCTCACCTGCGTCAGGGAGCCGCGGCGGAGGTCCGCCTCGGTCAACGCCGCGAACGCCTTGATGATCTTCAAAATTTTAAGGAGCAGGACGGTGGGGGTTTTGAGGAGGACGGAGATGGAGGAGAGGGTGGAGATGCAGGGGGATACGCAGGCCGTGTTGAATGTTGTTAGGGTAGCGATAGCGAGGGGGGTGTTGGGGGACAGGACATCACCAGCGGTGATGGATTTGATGATGGTGTCGTATTCTGCTTGCATCTTGGTGGTGACGGCTGTCTCAGCGGATGCGCGGAACTCTTGTATCGTGGCGGTGAGCTGCTCGAGCACGCAGGATACGCCTGCGTTGACCCAGACCGTGAGCTTGTCAGCGCTGTCGACGGCGCTGAGGCGAGTGGCCCACTGTGAGATTTTCAGGGAAGCCAAGTCGAGCTCAGAGGCGACGCCGGTTGGGTCGCCGTAGGATAAGTAGGAGAGGAGGCCTCGGACAGTGGTTTGGGTCGCGGGGTTGTGCCAGCCGTTCAGGAGGTCGAGCTTCTCGGCGTGGTACGCGGGGGTGCGGCGGGACGGATCGAGGAGGATGGTGGTGAGGGTGGTGGTGTACTGGGCGGGGAGCTCCCAACGGATGAGGGAGCTAGAGGAGGTAGGGGAGAGAGTAGTGGTGTAGAGGCGCTCGAGGGCCGAGAGGAGCTCAGTAGCGTTG
>Ga0307985_10000899_pt1 | contig 17002 bp, 28 predicted proteins | sample EllFjometageno80_FD_203155 | JGI IMG/M metagenome (GOLD analysis project Ga0307985, IMG submission 203155) | Marine microbial communities from Ellis Fjord, Antarctic Ocean - #80 | ecosystem: Environmental > Aquatic > Marine > Unclassified | place: Southern Ocean | collected 2014-10-09 | reverse complement strand
TGGTGGTTGCCATATCTCATCATCCTCTCTGCGTAGGTGCAGCAGTATTCCATTTTCAATAGCACGTTCTTCACTACCTAGTTCTTCAACACAGGTGTCGTACATTTCTAACTCAGTCTTACCTTCCAATAGCTTTGCAGCTTTCTTAGGGCCAATGCCGTGAACACCTTTGATGTTGTCAGCAGTATCGCCTACTAGGAATTGCATATAGAAATTATACACAGCCTCCTCCTTGGTAATATAAAAGAGTTTCTTCTTAACGAAGTTGTAATGCCCACACACAAGTTGATAGAAGTCCTTGTCTAGTGAAACGATTATTGCTTCGGGGTTCTGTGTTGCTCTGATAGCAATCCTATCATCTGTCTCTTCACCTTGAGTGACGACTGCACCATGCTCCTCTACTAGGTAGTCCCGTAGAGCAGCAATGTGCGAAGGTTTATTGTTTGACTTTCTGTTACCCTTATACTCAGCAGTAACAGCATAGTCATGACGAAAGTTATCTGGCCCAGTTAGGTACAGTTCAACGTCATGTTCCTCATCGTCAGAGTCCATCACTAAATCTTCAATGATGGTTGTGAGGTAGTTGCTCATAGTCTTACAAGCAACCTCCTCACTCTCCTCCTCACAGGCGAAGCCGATACGATAACAGAATATATCAGCGTCTATGAGAAGTAACATTTATAACTCTGGTACTTCATCAAAACCTGCATCGTCCTTGGTGAAGACAACGAGATCATCGACACGCGCCTTGGATAAACCAACACCAACACCTGTCTTACCCTTGAAGTTATAGTCGTAAGGCTTAATGATAAACGTACACTTGCTACCATTACCTACTGGCTTGTCCATCTGGAAGCCATCAGAATCCTCAACGCGAGGTGCAAACTTGGTTGACTTAGCAGTTACAAAGTAACCACGATCATCACCCTTGTTCTTAACACTGATGCCCATACCCTCCAAGCGATCTACTTGTTCCTCAGATAGCTGACTCACATCAACTTGATACTTGTCTGACATTTCATTCTTCTCTAGGAATGAGAACCAGAAAGCGGTGGCTTGGATCTTTACTACTTCATTTAGATTTTGCATGGATTTTAATTCCTTAATAATATAATTGGCAAAGGTGGACGGACTCGAACCGTCAATTCTGGATTTGGAATCCAACGTGTTGCCATTAACACTACACCCTTGTTATAAGTACACTAGACCTGATTGCAAAGTTTCCCTAGGAAACTCTAGTGTGTTTCTGCCCAACTGTGACCAACCTTATAGGCACCATCTAATGGACAATTCATATCGAACCACTCACCAGCTTCTTTGATAGCGAGTCTCCCTAACTCACCTACCGCATCGGCATAGTCTTCAGTGGTTTCTATTTGCCACTCATCATGTACATTAGCAACTATCTTAAACCATATCCTGCGCTTAGTTAGTTTCTCATGTAGTATGACCAGTGCTTTCTTCATCACTACAGCACCTGCTGATTGCAATAAAAAATTCAATGCTGAATGCTCTGACTCAACTCTAAGTCTTCTGCCGTCCAGCCCTAGTAGTGTACCATTTGTACGCATAGCGGTCAACACTTTCTGCTTCAGCCTAGCGTAGGCAGGTAGGTTCTTCATGAACTTATCAACAAGTTGCTTACCCTTATGGGATGAGCCTCCAGCGATCTGTCCTATCTTGGCACTACCTCCACCATAAATCAGAGCGTACACAAAAGTCTTTGCCTGATCTCTCGTTTCTAAGCCAGCCATCTTCTGATTGTATGTATGAATATCGCCATCCAATAGCTGCTTGGTATAGGCTTTATCATTCATGTAGTGGGCAAGCATTCGTAGTTCTAAACCAGAAGCGTCTATGCCTACCAGTACATTACCCTCATCAACAATCCAACAGGCTCTACAGTCTGTACTATAGGTAGAGGCTGCTCCGAAGATTAGCTCTCCTGTTGTCTTGTCTTTCTTAGCGGAAGGTACTTGTGCCATGTTAGGTTTTGAATGTGTCATTCTACCAGAGACTGCACCATTCGTTATCACACTACCATGTACACGCCCATTCTCACCCATAGCATTCACCCAGCTATCGATCTGACTAACTCTCTTCTGCAAGGTTAGGTATTCTAGTATCAACTTAGCTTCTGGTAAATCTATTCCTGCTAGGGTCTTCTCATTAACAATGATAGAACCTTTCTCTGTCTTCTCTTTGAATTCTACTCCTTGTCCTTGGAGTCTTTCTGAGATTTGCTTTCTACTTCCGAGGTTGAAGACTGTGACTTTATCCTTGAGTCTCTTACCTGTTTTCTCCGAGACTCGTTCCTCCACCAAGGGCGGGTAGATGAGTTGGACGGTTTTTTCGATTTCATTCATTCTTCCCATCAGTTCAGTTAGTAAACTAGCAGCGCGATCAATGTCTAACTTAAACCCATTGTCTGTCTGCTCTGCTACTATGACTGCAACCTCATGCTCAAGTTGTATGCTCTCTTCAGAGAAACCATCCTTACTTAGGGCGGTAGTTAGGTACTCTTCTAACTTAACTGTGAGCGATACGTCACGCTTACAATAAGTAATCATCTCCTCTGATATACCACCATCGTAGTCAGTGAAGTCTATCTTAGAATAACCAAGACGTTCTCCCCATGCTCCTAGTGAGTGACCACCTGATAGTCTAGGATTCCATAGCCTTGACATTAGCAGTGTGTCCCTTAACTTATTATCAGGGATTACTAGATCCCATAGTTCTTTAAGTTTAGGTGCATCAAAGTTGACAATGTTATGCCCAACGAAGGTCTGATCCCTTGAACACTTGTCCATTACCTGCCTTGGATTCCTCATTACGCTTATTCTTTTCTCTCCTGTTATGTGCAAGCCACAGCACCATATGTGATCCTGTGCCATAGTCGTTTCTATATCTAATGTTATCATTTTCTTCTATTCTCCCTAGTACATAGTTGCCTATCTTACTCATGCATATTCTCCCTGCTTAACTTTCTTATAGAAATACTCAGGGCCGCGTGAACTATGCCACTTGTCTACTGCATTAGTTCTCCACTTACCTGTCGCTACTATGTACGTGAACTCATTATCAATAACTAAGTTACGTCCGTACCCTTGGTCTAGTACCTCAGCACCCAACTCATCAAACTCTATCAGCACACCCACTCGCTTGAGGGATACCTTGATAGCTTGCCTAGCTGATGGGTCACTGCTGTTACCTAACAGGTGCATCAGATCATCACGCTTCTCTACCAGTTCATCGTATGTCATAACTCATCCTCCTCTAATACTTCTAACATTCTACCAGTAATGTGATCATACAGTAAAGGGGATGCCTTACCTGTGATGCCGCAGAAACGATTCTTGAGTACCCGTATATGGGTGGTGTTACGCTCCTCTGGATCCTCAGCCTGACCATTACGTTCAAGACCTAGAACCATATCACTAAGCTGTGCTATAGAGCCAGAGCCACGAAGCTGTGACAGGCTGGTGACAGCACCTTCCTCATGACCCTTACTGTCGGGACGCTTGAGGTGTGAAACGATGAACAAGGCTATCCCTGTCTCCTGTACGAGCATCCTCAGCCTAGTCATGATCTCATCTAGTGCCTTGCGTTCATCACCATTAGCCTGTGCTGATACCACAATGGATACATGGTCAAGCACAATGTACTTACACCCTAACCCCTTAGCCATGTACCTGACTCGACTAACAATATTATCTACACCAGTAGAACCGAAGTGATCAAACAGGAACACACGATCAGTGCCTAGTGTGGCATCGAATGCATCCTTACGTTCCTCATCTGTAGCTACAGTATCAGGTAGGTGCAGAGGTTTGTTAGCTGCTAGACTCATAAGAGACAGTGCTGCTTTCTTTATACTCTCCTCAAGGAATAGTATACCTATGTTATCTTCAGTCTTACTAATGATCTGCCAGATAATCTCTCGCATGAACTGACTTTTACCTAGCCCAGATCCAGCCGTAACTGTAACCAACTCCCCGAATCGGATTCCATAAGTGAGCTTATTGATCCCTTCATATGGGTAGAGACAGTCGGCAGGTGCAATGGGCTTATTAACTTCATCCCACAAGCTACTTCCTGCAACAATTCCATCGGGTACAAATCTTTCTGAAGACCACCAGCGATCAACAAACTCTTTGTTGCGTCCGAACTTAACATAATCATTTGCATCCTTCTCATCCTTAGTGTGTTTGAATACCTTAGCCTTGCCACCGAACAACTCAGCTACTTGGTTAGCAGCTTTGATACCTGACTCATCTGCGTCAAAGCACACTACAATATTCTCGTAGCTGTCAAGGTACTCATAGCTGGCACGACAGTCCTTCAGTGCTGCACTGCTACCATTCTTTATAGATACTACAGGGTACTTACTACCAAGCATCTGATAGGCAGACATAGCATCGTACTCACCCTCAGTTATGGTGATGTACTTACCCCCTTTGGTGAATAGGTTCTGTCCGAATAGAACAGTGTCCTTCCAGTTACCTTGAGTGCGAAAGTCTTTCTCAGGTGAGCGTGTCTTAGCACCAACTAAGTACCCATCCTTATCATGATACCCAAAGTGCATGACCTCGCCTTGAAGCTGTGCCTTATACGCCTTACAGGTGTCGCTTGATATGCCTCGGTTGACAACACTCTTGTATTGTCCAGACATTAAACTTTCTTTCAACTTATCAAAGTTACCATTCGGTTTCTTATCGGTACTACTTACTGTCTCCATACTATCTCCTACCTTCTTTCTTGTTTCACATACAAAGCAGTGTGACCAGCCTTTATCATCTACGGACATGCCATCACTGCTGCTACAATCATCACACGCTAAATGCGTCCTTAGAAATGCCATTGGTAAAGTCCTCATATTCTCTAGGGTTCATGATATGAGATAGCACTGTGTCTAAAGCGATCAGTGTGTCCCACTTCTGCGAGTCATAGCTTTCCTCATACACTTCAATGAAGTAGTTCATTAGAACTTCTACTACTATCTCGTTAGTCTGTTCGGGAGTTAACCCAATTTTAATTGTCATTACCTACCTCCAATAGTTTAGCTTTAAGTTTAACAACCTGCTCAATATTGTAAGTTGCGAACCTACCTCTTAGTCTTATGACTGTCTCATAGTTATCAATCTCTTTCTGTATGTATATACGTTGCTTAGACTCTGATAACTTTTGCTTAAGAGATTTATTCTTAAGCGTCTTGATCTGCATCTCTGTCACTACACCTCCTCCATAATTTCACTGATTAGTTTCTGCTGTAGCTGGTTAATCTCTATGAATAACATCTTGTCATGTACGTGCCAAGCACAGGTGTTAGCTGATCTACGGATCAACTTAGCTATGTTATTGTACGATACATTCATAGCCCGTAAGCAAACGATTCTATGTAAGTCAGCGTCAGAGATAGGATTATAGTTTGTCCTAGGCTTCTTGGCAAGCACTGATGGAGCTACTAGCCCTGCGTAGTTATCCTTTATCTTAGGTTTAAATATGATACTCATACCCTTCCACCTCCACTTGGTCTGCTTGATACTCTGCTCTTGCTTCCGCTACCATATCCTGTACAGCAGGGTCATCACTAGCCTCTAGTATCTCAAAGATGTAGCTGTCTTGTTCTATCATCTTGAGGTACATCTCTGGTACGATAACAGTACGAGTATTCATAGGATCAACTAAGTTCTTAACATACCTACAGTCCATGTCCTCAACCACTGTACTAGGTGACAAGCCCTGCTTAACTCTGTCTTTTAAAGTCGCCATGTTATTCATCTCCAATAGTTAACAAATCAATTCTTGATATAGTAATGATCTCATTACCACTTAACTCCATGCACTCATTGCATAAATCTAGGTACTCTTTACATTCATATTTTCTTGTTGCCTCATAGTCAGACAACTCTTGATCACAGCCAATACATCTCATAACACATACCCCCTAGTCCCTACTATCTTAACACAAGAGGTACAAAGATGTCCGTTTATGTGCTATAATCTCTCTTAAGAGTTTAACAAGTAATAATAATCATATACCTACTCTTACTAAGTAACATACTAGAAGGTACAGAATAAGAATTAATACTATGTATCTTATAATCATTTCTCTGTCACTACTTTAGTGCAGAACTCTGTAGTATTCTCTTGATCTGCAAGACACCAACTATTACCTGTGTCACTAAACTCACAATCAATACCGCTCTTAATAAAGTGAGATATGTCGATGATCTTCTTGGCTGGATTGATGCGCCAACAGCCCTTATATGACCCAACTGTCGGGCCAGAGGTCGTCACCGAATGCCATCCATCTTCGTCCCAGTTAACTTCAATAACTCCACCATCATCCACCTTCTGATAGAACTCCACTAACTCTGCTGCTGTAAATGTATTCATGCTACCTCCATCAATTGTATTTGATTTTCTTTATAAACTTTCTTAGCCATACGTCCATGAGCAGGGTAGATGATCAACTCCACATCCTTATCCCAACACGCTCGACACGTATCACACTTACCTTGTCTCTCGTATGCTAGACAGACCTCAATGTTTCCTAGGAAACTTACTGGTGTCTCTACATAGGGGACAATAGTGGAAGTAGTAGCCCCATCAACCAACCCCCCTGTAATACTATCACTGCTAAAACGAACCACCACGTTAGGGAGTAAAGCCATTGCATCTAACACCACCTTATATTTATCAAACTTATACTGTCTAGTTGGGAACCAATGCTGACACCAAGGTGTAGCTTTCATAATGAAATACATCTTCCACGCAAGCTTGGTTGTATAGCAGTCACCACTATCAAACCATCGAAAGTATCTTGAGTTATCTAGCTTGACTATGAACTCATCAACAAACTCTGGACGCTTCCAATCCTCCTTGTTGTGTTGGCGTAGTGCCTTAACACTAGGCATCTGATAGAAGCCACCTCTCGCGTAACATATCTCACAAGCATCAACTACAGCACCAGTGACAATATCAACAGCACCTGCACACGTAGTCATAGCTTCTAGTGACCATGAAAAGCATGGCATCTTAGATGCTGCACTAAACTTTATACTACTCATAATAATTCCTCTTGGTTTATGTTACTTATAATATACATTGTTACATATAATATACATTGTAATATACATTGTAATATATAATAAACTACAATATGGTTCTTATAAACTACAATATAGTTCACTGTGTTAGGAGATAACTAAACTACGGGGAATGTAGCAAGCTATCGCCTAATGCAATTTCCCTAGGAAACTTTAGCTATGATACCATCTTGCATCGTCACCTTGGCAAAGAACTCCCTACCTAGCCCCGTGATGTGCGGTCGGTTAGCACCTACAAGATCACCATTCTCAATGAACTCATTACCGAACAAGCTAGTCTCTATGTACTTCAGAGGATATCCGATAGACTCTTTTAATACGCGCTTACTCTTATACTTTAGAACTAACATGGTACTGCCTCCTTACCTAACTTAATTGTATCTGCTAAGAACACCTCACTACGGGCATGCTCCTTCTTGCGATATCGTTTCACCTCACACTCAACAATATACTTATCTGTTGGGTCACTGAAGTTATCCATGTACTGCATAGCACCAGCATAACTAGGCAACACATGCCAGCCAGACTCATAGTAAGTGCCACCAGATCCATCACGAACCCAATCATTACTAGCACCTACCCACTGATCACAGGGGATATTACGATCACCATCAACACCATGAAACAAAGTCTTCCATGAATTGTCATGATCACTAATCTTCATTATCTTGAATGCTTTCATTCTCCTTCAACCTCCGTATAAAAATACCAATCACCAGTAGAGCATTTAACAAAACCTTTCTCAATCGCTCTCGCAATCAACTCATCCTCATCTAACTCAAAGTTAAAGTCAGGTGCATGACGACTGAAGAACTCCTGTTTAGTAAAAAATCGTATTGCACTCATTCGTAATCCTCCACTACTAGATCATCAATCATGGTACTGCATAAATTCCATGTACATATAACACCAGCCATGAAGTGAGCCTCATCTTCCTCATCCATACGACTTGCCATAGCAAGTAACTCATCCATATTCTTAGGAGTCTCAACCCCATCCATCTCCATGAAGGGCATCACTCGCGCTTCATACTCATCATCAATACCTTTGAACTTCATTACAAATACCTCCTTTGGAAACGGCTAAGAATCATCCAGTCATTATGTTCTTCACTGCCGTATTGGATCATTGACATCATACCCCAAACAATCATCCACTTGTGAATCTTCTTCAGATCATTATCAGTTTCATTACATATCCTGACGATGTTACGTCTTGGAATTTGTGATAACTTTTTCATATTAATACCCTCCCTTTGCATCATACCAGTACGCTTCAAGTTCAGCTAGATGTAACACATCAGTAATTAATATCCATGAACCTACAACATCCATAGAATACCAATCATAAATACCAAACGCATTCCAAGGAATACGCATAAACTGTCCAGCACAATTATCGAAACATAATACTTCAACTGTCATTTTACTTTTACTTTTAATACTCATAATAATATCCTCTGCATATTTGCTGCATCAACCAACAAAAATTTGAAACAAGAAAAAAAAATTCTTTGAAAAAGATTTCCCTAGGAAACTATCTCTAGTCCCTAGGGAGTCTGCTTACTTCTCTTTTAGAGCTTCGGCTATTGCTTCGGCAACCTCTTCGCCACATGCCTTGCTATCAAGGACGATCTTTTCCAGATCTGCTATTGTGATCTCAGGCTCGTTAGCATCTAGCCATTTTTGAATCTGTTCTAGCTTGGTTGGTGGGGTTTCGTTGTAGACCTCTTTTCTCCATTCCGCATATGTATCGTAATTGTTCGGGCTTAACACCTCACCCTTTGGTGCTTTGTCTGTCACCACTTTGCGTGATTTCTTAAAGCATGATATAGCTTGACGAATAGCTTGGATTGATTTTTTCTCTTGTTCGTCCGCGTTCTTACCAGATCCGTTTTTGTATACTTCTTTGATTTGCTTTTTTAGTTTGTCTGCCATTTCGACACTATCCAGATTGATACCTGAATCCTGAAGCTTAACAACAAACAATCGGCGGCTGTCGTTAGTCGCATCAATCTTAATACCTTGCTCATTTAGAGCGGTACCAATTTTTTCCATTTCAATTTTAAAGTTTAAAGATTTCATAATTATTATACCTTGTGAGGTCAATTGATTTTTCTATCCTTCGGAATAATTTCCTTGGGAAACTTTTTATACTCTTTACTTGCAGGCACTCTTCCCTTTTGAGACTAAGCCGAAAAACAGACGGATTTATCCCTTGGAACTGACCTGCGTTCAAATTTTTAAAGAGCGTGTTGCCTCAGCAACATAGTTAGTATACCAGACCATATCGCTGCTATTGTCTCAGGTGCGACCACTACCAACCTAAACGCGACACTACCTAAATATAAATATGATAGAACTGATACCACTATTATGTAGTCGGTAAATATGATACCTGTTCCAGCCTGCTGAGATTGTCAGATGATAAATATGATAGGGGAGCCTCTGAAATATGATACTATGGGTACCAACTTAGTCTTTCTCTTTGCTGACTTTGCAGTCTATGTTGTCTTGGTTGCATCTTTGCAGGTTTGTTCAGATCAATACAGTAATAATGATACCCTCAAATGATACCACGGGGGGGTAGAGATGGGCTGCATCATATAAGCGGTGCCTGCTTAGATACTAAAAAGAGTGAATCTGACTAATTAATACTATTACTAAGGCTATGATTAATAAGCATTAAGTAATGTGTTCTGGGTAGTGAATAAAGGAGGCTGCGGAGGGCATGTGAAAGCATGTGAGTCCCGCCAATGAAGTCCAAGGTAGATAACTAAAATAACTCTTGACTTATGATTGAAAGTATGCTATAGTCCTCTGACTATATAGGACAGAACAGAAACAAAGTATTGTAATCTATAATCCTTATACTTATAATCGACAAGATCAATGACTCTGTTCAAAGGCTATATAGAACTAAATAGTAACTTATACGATATACGGGTATAGGGAAACGTTAAGGATAATGAATGATTGTTGATCCAAAGGTTGTTGTTAAAGCGAAGCGTGGTCGTCCCCGTAAAGCAGACATTGCAGCCAAGAAGAAAGGAAACAGGAATGCTCTCGGTAGACCCAAAGGGGATGCTGCCAGAATCAATGAGCTTAAGGCTAGGTTGTTAGCCACAAGTGGTGATAAGGTTATCGCTAAGGTTATTGAAATAGCTTTAGAAGATGGTCATCCTGTTCAGTCAGCAGCACTAAAGATGTGTATGGATAGAGTACTACCTATCTCTTATTTTGATAAGAAGAATGAACAAGGAGGTCGCAATGCGGTTTCTATTACAATCACTGGTGTTGGCGGTGCTGCTGTTACTAGTGGTGAAACCATCGATGGGGAATATGAAGATGTCTAAAATGCCTAAGTATGTTGAACCAGAAGATAGAGATGCACGAGCATTTTATCCAGCGGATGCGTTAGAGAGGACTGCATACACAAATATGCATAAGGCACAGCAAGAAGCTTTTCACGGAAGTGAAGCTGTTATGAAAGTACAGGAATTAATTGGGCGTGATTTAACTCCACAAGAAATAAATATAGTGTATGCAGAAGGGTACTCTCCTAATTATTATTTAGATACCTCAGACATAGTTACTAAGGGAGTTGGTCAAACATCAGACTACATGACACAAGATTATGATGATGTAATGGCAGCTAAGGATAAAGAACTTAGAGATTATATCCATGATTATGATAACTTAAACCCTAGACTACAAGATGCTTTATTTAGTAATAATTACAGAGGGATACTTGGTGACTCTGATAAAACTAGGAGATTGATAAACAAAGGGGAGTACAACGCCGCAGCCGTAGAGTTTTTAGATAGTGATGAGTATCGTGCTCAAAAGGCTGGTTCAGGTATTAAAGCACGGTATGAAGAGACTGCCGCAGCCTTACGAGAGCAGGGAGGCACATCTTCATGGATGGATGGAATCAATCAGCTAGGTCGAGAAGCTACTAAAGGGTTTAAAGATACATTCCGTCCTGCTAAGAGAGCCTATGAAGACTTCACTGAGGGAGCTTCAGATTTATACGAGTCAGCTAAAGATAAAGCGAGTGAGTTATTTGGTGGAGTTGAACAACAGTCATCAGGAGGGTTTGACGAAATTAGCCCTACTCGGTTCGCTGGTCACATAGCCTATGAGAATGGCATGACCTTAGATGAACTACAATCTTTAAATCCAGAAGTAGAGATTACTCGTGGATCAATGGGACGCGCTCTACAGTCAGGACAGAAGCTACGTGTTGGTAACAGTTGGTACGAGAATCTAGCATAAATGACTGATCTTAAAGTTGAGTTACTTGAATGGCAACAAGAAGTCTTCAATGATCCTGTTCGATTCAAAGTAGTTGCAGCAGGTAGACGTTGTGGTAAGAGTAGGTTGGCAGCGTGGGCCTTGATCATAGAGGGCTTACAGGCAACTAAGGGACATGTGTTTTATGTTGCCCCTACTCAGGGTCAGGCTCGTGATATTATGTGGGAGACTCTTATGGAGTTAGGGCACAGTGTTATCAAGAGCAGTCACATAAACAACTTACAGATTAAGCTAGTCAACGGTACTACGATTGCACTTAAGGGTGCTGACAGACCAGAGACTATGCGTGGTGTTAGCTTGAAGTTTCTCGTTATGGACGAGTATGCTGACATGAAGCCAGAGGTGTGGGAACAAATACTACGACCAGCACTAGCTGACCAAAAAGGTGGTGCTATATTCATAGGGACTCCTATGGGTCGTAACCATTTTTATGATTTATACCGCCACGGGCAAGGAGATGATCCTACTTTTAAGAGTTGGCACTTTACGTCTTATGATAATAACTTACTAGACCCCGAAGAGATCGAAGCAGCTAAAGGTAGCATGTCTTCTTTTGCATTTCGTCAGGAATTTCTGGCATCCTTTGAGGCAGCAGGGGGCGCAATATTCAAAGAAGATTGGATTGCGTTTGATAGTGAAGAACCTGATGAAGGTGACTACTATATCTCTGTTGACCTCGCAGGTTTTGCTGATATTGAGAAAGCTACTACGTCTAAGCAGAAGAAATTGGATACAACGTCCATATCTGTTGTCAAAGCTGGGCCTGATGGTTGGTGGGTTGATAATATTATCTACGGTCGTTGGGATGTTAAGAAGACTGCTGATAAAATCTTCCAAGCTGTACGTGATTACCAGCCTATTGCTGTTGGTGTAGAGAAAGGAGCATTAAAGAATGCAGTCCACCCCTACCTAATAGACAGAATGAAGCAAGAGCAGTTCTTTTTTAGAGTAGAAGAGTTGACTCATGGTAATAAACGGAAGACTGATCGTATTATATGGGCCTTACAAGGCAGATTTGAGCATGGTCAGATAACCTTAAACGAAGGTAAGTGGAATACAGAGTTCTTAGACCAGCTATTCCAGTTCCCTAATCACTTAGTACACGATGATTTAATAGATTCGTTAGCATATATTGATCAGTTAGCTAAGATCAGCTACGCCTATGACTACGAAGAAGATGAATATGAATTTATGGATGCTATCGCAGGATATTAATTATGTCAGATGAAAACGAAGTATTACTTGAAGAGTCAGCCGAAGAGTGGATCATGTCGAAGTGTGATGCGTGGCGTGATCACTTTGAGTCTAACTATGAGCAACGCTTTGATGAGTACAATCGCCTATGGCGTGGTATATGGGCAGGTGAAGACTCTTTACGGAAGAGTGAACGCTCCCGTTTAATCAGTCCAGCCCTACAGCAAGCTGTTGAAAGCAGTGTAGCTGAAGTGGAAGAGGCTACATTTGGTCGTGGACAGTTCTTTGACATCCGCGATGATGTAGATGATCAAGAACGTGGTGATGTTGAGTATCTTCGTAAGCAATTAACAGAAGAGTATTCACTTAACAAGACTCGTCAGGCTATCTCTGAGTGCATTGTAAACTCTGCTGTGTTCGGCACAGGCATTGGTGAGATTGTTGTACAAGAAAAGACACGCAGAGTCCCTACTACACAGCCAGCTATGGATGGACAAGTAGCTACCTTTGGCGTTATAGAGACTAAAGAAGTCTCTTGCACTATACGCCCTGTGTTACCTCAAAACTTCCTAATAGACCCAGTAGCTTCCTCTATTGAAGAGGCATTAGGTGTAGCAATTGATGAGTATGTTCCTTTACACCAAGTAGAGCAGTTAATTGAAGAGGGTGTATATGAGGATGTGGACATAGCTGCTAGCAGTACTCATTCATTCTTAGAAGCACAAGATGATATTGAAGATTATGACGAAGATCGTGTACGTTTAACTAAGTATTATGGACTCGTCCCTCGATCAATGTTAGAAGCCTACCTGTATAATGAGGATGAAGAAGAGATTTCTTTGTCTGAAACAATGACAGAGAATGGTTCCTTGTATGTTGAGGTAGTTGCAGTCATAGCTAATGGTTCAAACATCCTTAAGCTAGAAGAAAATCCTTATATGATGCAGGATCGTCCTGTTGTTGCATTCCCTTGGGATGTAGTACCTAGTCGCTTCTGGGGTCGAGGTGTTTGTGAGAAAGGTTACAATAGTCAGAAAGCATTAGACACAGAACTACGCGCTCGTATAGATGCATTAGCTCTTACAGTTCATCCGATGATGGCTATGGACGCTTCTAGGATGCCTCGTGGGGCTAAGATGGAAGTAAGGCCAGGAAAAACTATTCTCACGAATGGTAATCCTAATGAAATTCTACAGCCTATGCACTTTGGTAACGTAGATAATATTACCTTTAGCCAAGCTGATCACCTTCAGCGTATGGTGCAGAATGCTACTGGTGCTGTAGACAGTGTTGGTATGGCTGGTGTAGTTAATGGACAAGCTGCTGCTGGTGCAGTGTCTATGGGCCTAGGTGCTATCATCAAGCGTCACAAGCGTACCTTGATTAACTTCCAAGAGTGTTTCCTCATTCCGTTTGTACAGCAGAGTGCGTGGCGTTACATGCAGTATCACCCTGACAAGTTCCCAACAGGTGACTTTAAGTTTGTTCCTTCTAGTTCTCTAGGTGTTATTGCCCGTGAGTATGAGGTTTCTCAGCTAGTACAACTACTACAAACAATGTCTCCTGATACACCAATGTATCCTGAGTTGGTTAAGTCTGTTGTTGATAACATGAATCTTGCTAATCGTGAGACTCTAATCTCTAAGTTATCCGAAGCTAGTACACCAGATCCAATGGTGCAGATGGCACAAGAGATTGAAATTAAACAGAAGCAGGCATACATTGCTACGTTAGAAGCACAGGCTTTAGAGTCACAAGCTAGGGCAGCTAAGGTACAACTAGAGACTGAGCTACTTCCAATGGAAGCTGAGACTGATCGTTTGAAAGTTCTTACTACTAATATTAATGATGGTGACGCAGATGAGAAAGAGTTTCTCCAACGTGCCAAGGTAGCAGAGTTAGTCTTAAAAGAACGAGAGATCGAAAGTAAGGAAGCAATTGTCAATAGACAGATGAAAGATAATTAAAATAACTCTTGACTTATCCTACTTTGTATGATATAGTCCAAACACTATTAAGCGTCCTACCATAGGAAAAACGCCATGTCAACAGAAACAAATCCAGAACTAGAAAGATATTATGAATCATTGATTGATATATTCCAACTAGAAGGCTGGAAGTATTTACTTGAAGACTTCACAGACTCGGAGGAATCTCTCCGTGATCTAGTCACTTGTAAGACTGAAAAAGAATTACACTACCGCCAAGGGCAATTAGACATTATTGGAAAGCTGTTAAGGTTTGAAGATAATATTAAAAACTCTTATGAGGATTTCGTAAATGATTCGCGTTTATGATTTCACATGTAGTGAATGTAGTCACACTGAAGAGAAGTTCATGCATTCCGATAGTCGGGAAAGTGTATGCTCCAAGTGTGACAGTCTATCTAATCGACAACTAGCTGCACCTATTAGTAAGTTAGATCCCTTCTCAGGAGACTTTGCAGGGGCTACAATCAAATGGGCAAAGCAACGCCAAAAACAGATTGAGATAGAACGTAGTACCTCATGAGTCTTCTTACTGAAGTAACCTCATTAAATATAATTCCATAATACTATAAAGTACGGAGCAACAAATGGCAGAATTTTTAGATGGCAACCAAGATCCTCAATTAGATGATGGTGACGAGTACCAATCCCTAACGGAATCAATCGAATCAGCTTCTGCACCTGTAGAACAAACTGATGATAATGATGAAATTCCTGATAAGTATAGGGGTAAGTCTGCTGCTGAGTTAGTTCGGATGCACCAAGAAGCCGAGAAAATGGCAGGTCGTCAGGGTAACGAAGTAGGTGAATTGAGAAAGCTGGTAGATGATTATATTGTAAATAAGTCAGCCACTAAAGAAACCGTAGAGGAATCATATAGTGATTTAGATTTTTTAGAAAATCCTAATGCTACCTTTGATAAGAAATTAGCAAACCATCCAGCACTAAAGGCAGCACAAGAAGCTACCCAAAAGCTAGCACGAATGGAAGCCCGTGACAAGATCTTTGCAACCCATCCAGATGCGATGGATATAGTAAATGATACTGGATTCCAAGAGTGGGTTGGTAAGTCTCAGGCTCGGACTACTAAGTTACAGAAAGCAGATGCAGAGTTTAACTTTGATGCTGCTGATGATCTGTTTACTACGTGGAAAGAACAACAGGAATTAATTGCACAATCTAAGACTGCTGCTGAAGGAGATCGTAAGCGTTCTCTTAAGAGTGGTAGTAATGGAGCAGCAAGAGGATCTGGTGAGACTACTAAGAAGTTCCTCAAACGGACAGAATTACTACATATGATGCAACACGAACCTGAACGATACCTTGCTAACAATGATATTATCATGAAAGCATATGAAGAAGGTAGAGTTCGATAACTTTATACTTTAGGAAATATATATAATGGCTACTTCAGTCTATCCCGCAATGGGCGGTAACACCAACAACACAACTGCTGCTAACTTTATCCCTGAGATTTGGAGTGATGAAATCATCGCTGCTTATAAGAAGGAATTGGTTATTGCAAACTTAGTAACCAAGATGCCAATGACAGGTAAGAAAGGTGATACGATCCATATCCCTAAGCCTACCCGTGGTGCAGCTACTGCTAAGACTGCTAATACAGCGGTTACAATCCAGAATGAGACTGCGACTAAGTTGACTCTATCTGTAGACAAGCACTTTGAATACTCTCGCATGATCGAAGATATTACTGACATTCAAGCTCAGGCTTCTATGCGTAAGTTCTACACTGGTGATGCTGGTTATGCTTTAGCTAAGAAAGTTGAAGACGATCTATTCTTGTTAGGTAAGTCTGCTAATGGCGGTAATGGTTCTAGCTGGGCTAAGGCTCAGAAAATCGCTGCTAATGGTGATTTGACAGACTATGCTGGTTCTGGTGCTTTAGCCTTTAACGATGCTGGTTTCCGTAACTTAATTCAGATGTTAGATGATGCAGATGTACCAATGGACGGACGTTCTTTAGTTCTTCCACCTTCTGCTCGTAACTCTATCATGGGTATAACGCGTTATACCTCTTCTGATTTTGTTACTGGTAACACTGTCGTTAATGGTAAGATTGGCAACTTGTATGGTATCGATGTTTATATTAGTAACAACTGTCCAGTTGATAGTTCTGCTAAGATCGGTATGCTTATGCACAAGGATGCTTTTGTCCTTCTTGAGCAAATGGCTGTTCGTTCACAGACTCAGTACAAGCAAGAGTTCTTGGCTGATCTATTCACCAGCGATACCATCTATGGTACTGGTGTGTTGCGTGATACTTCAGCAGTCGCTATTGCTCTCCTTGGGTAATACTATGGCTTCTTAGCCATCACATAGGGACTACTTAGTACACTCTAGGTAGTCCCTTTCTTTTATTAAAGGAAAGATC
>Ga0307985_10000893_pt1 | contig 17015 bp, 21 predicted proteins | sample EllFjometageno80_FD_203155 | JGI IMG/M metagenome (GOLD analysis project Ga0307985, IMG submission 203155) | Marine microbial communities from Ellis Fjord, Antarctic Ocean - #80 | ecosystem: Environmental > Aquatic > Marine > Unclassified | place: Southern Ocean | collected 2014-10-09 | reverse complement strand
GGAGAGACGGTGAGGATGAAGTGGCGATTGCTTTGAAGCGCGTGCGGGACCAGATTGGACACTCGAATTTGTTTTTGGACGAGCGGTTCGGACGAGCTTAACTTCACCGCCGTGTGCTTCTCGAAAACCTTCTTCCAAGCCCGATGCTATCAACGTCCCGAGCACTCTCCCCCCTTCTGATAGGGTGTCAGTTTGAGGCAATAAAGCTGCTGCGAAATATGTTGGATTGGGGAACGTGGTTCCGGGAATGTCTCCCCATAATCCTTTGGGGATTTTTCTTACGACACAGCTACACTACCGGTAGTAGTCCTCCTGAAGTTCCCTAAGCTCGTGATAGGAATGTCCAACAGAGAAAATCTGGCGAGGGTCGTTGTCAAGAAGATCGACGACGGAATCATGCAGGTCCACTACCAAGTTCTCGACGAGAGAGCGCCTGTTGCGAAGAGGGGCAAGCGGATCTCTTCTGAGTACTGCCTCACCTACAAGGAGAAGGAGGGGAGCGACGGGAAAGTGAGCGTGCTGAGCTGCTACCTTCGAGTGGGCCTTCACCTAGGAGGGCTTGCTAGCGCGCTCGACGGATTTGCTGCGAAGCAGGGCGTGGTGTCAGTGCCAGGCCCTCAGGTCAGAGGTTGAAGAAGGAGACCGAGCGGCTGCTGGACGAGTACGAGCCGGTACTGGAGACGGTTGCGAGTGGGGTGCAGTCGTTGACGTGGCGAGGGCAGTTGCTAAACATTACGATCCAGTGCGCGTTGGGCGTGCAGTGTCTGCACCACGAGCAGTACTGGGCGGAGGAGGAGATGAATGAGGATGGAAAGGTGGTGCCGGCGGGGTACAGGGAGTGTATTATCCACAGGGACCTGAAGCCGGACAACATGCTGCTGACGAAGGACTGGCAGCTGAAATTAACCGATTTCGGAGAGGCGCGGGCGGTCAACTTGAACCAGGTGAGGAATACGATCGCAGCGCGACCGCGCGACTTGCACGCGCTGCCCCCCCCCCTTGTCCACACGTGAGTACAACTGCTCACACACATGCGCGGCAGGCAATGACGAGCGTCGGCACTCCGATCTACGTCGCTCCAGAGGTCATGGTGGGGCATAGTTATGACGCTACTGCCGACAGTTACAGCTTCGGCATATGTCTCGTCGCCCTGATACGCGGCAAGAAGGACGTGATGGAGTTCTACTTCTAGGCGCTTCGCACGACGATGAAGCGGAAGACGAAGAAGGGCGTGTGGATCACGATTCTGAATAACAGAATGTACAGCAAGGGCTGGTGGCCGCTGCTGCCGTTGGAGTTCAAGAAAAGTTACCCGAAAACGACCAGCTAAATTGCAGGTGTTGGGCGCAGAAAAAGAGGACCGCCCGTCGTTAGATGAAATTGAGAAGTTCATGCAGGGCGAAGTGGCGGAAGAGGTTCGGCCGAGGGACGAGCCTACGATCACCATGTACAGCGTGGAGGACGACGCATTGTTCCACGAGCGGATGGGGAAGGAAGAATCGTTCGAGGGCGACTACGAGAAGGCACACCGCGAGCAAGCGCGCTTATGACAGTGTGATGAAGGAGCTGAAGTAGGTGAAGGAGCAGTTGCGAGAGAAGGAGGCTCTTCTGAGTTAGATGAGCAAGTAGAGTGAACATGGGGGGGCGTCGTAAACGGCGTCATACAGATTTCATAACAAACATGATGTGTCCTGTGTTCCTTGTCATCTATAATCCTACAATATCCTTAACATTTCCTCTAGAGACGCTTGAGGCTCTTCTTCTTGGCCGCCCCCCCCCCGCTGCTCTTCTTCTTCTTCTTCTCAGCGGCCGCCGCATTGGGCGCCGACGTGGTGGTGGTGGTAGTGCTTGTTGCCCCCTCGTCAGTCTCGTCGGTGGATGACGCGGGGGTGCAAGCCGGGTTAGGGTTGTGGTTGATGGCGGCGGTGACTAGCGGCGCGTGCACGTTGGCCATGAGCTTGGCGCGCCTTGCGTACTCGTCGTACGACTCCATGAAGAGCTTGCCGGCCTCGTCGTTCAGGGAGGACTCGGGGAAGGGGACGATGAGGAGGCAGCGAATCACGGAGAGCACGTGGCTGATCGTGGTCGTGGCGGTCCAGTCCTTTTTGAGAGTGTTGACGCAAATGTCGCCGCTAGCGGGATTGACATTGGGGTGGTAGATGTTGGTGAGAAAAAAGCCTCGAGGAGGGGACGAGGGAAAGTCGCTGGCAAGCACGAGCTTAAGCTGAAAGAAATGACCCTCGTAGGGAGTGCCAGTGGGGCCGGCGATCTCAGCGTGGACCTCGCCCATTGTGTCGTCGTCAGTCGTGATGTAAGCAATTCCCTCGGGAGGAGACATGGCCAGCTTGCGCACCTCCTTGGCAAGGCGGACGACAACCTGGGGAGGGAGGTTTTCGGAGCATGCGCTCATGTGTGATAGGGGTATTCTGGGGGCGCACATATGTGTGAGCAAAGGGTCGCACACACTGTGCGGACAAGGGGGGGGAGTGGGGGGGAGGAGAGTGAAGAGAGGAGAAGCAGAGGGTCGGTGGTTGAGGCACAGGGGCAGGGGCTGGAGCGGAGGGAGAGTTTTCGCTTATAGCGGTGGAGTGGGGTGGGCAGGGCAGTAAATGGATTGGAAAGGGGTGTTCTTACGGGGGGGACTGTGGAGCTGGGCAGAAGTTCTGTTTTTGCCAACGAAAAAAACGAGCAAATGCTCCTCCGCTTCTGGCAACGGTCTGACTTAATCAGCTGGACTAAATGCTTGCTCAAAAAACTCTAACCTCCGCGATCAGTCATTCGCGTAAACGAGCGTCGGAACGAGCACCACCAAGTTGTTCTTGCTCGGAACAAGTTTCCCTATCCACTCACTGAACGGGCGCTTGTGGCGGCCGCGATCTGGGAGAAGGTGTCCAAGGACGAGTTCGTTGTGGTTAAAGTGTCTTGGGTCGCTTTCAACTTAGTTCGCTTTCAACTTAGTTCGCTTTCAACTTAGTTCGCTTTCAACTCTCATAACCGCCCTCATCGTCGCCTCCCCCCATCCCGCAATCCCCGGCCTCTCCGGCGTGAAAACGTCCTCCTCTCGCCACCCTTGTTTTATGCACTCCCGTCGACTTGTGTCGCCAATACAAGCCGCGATGGGTCGTCGTTGTGTGTTAGTGCACCAGCCTATGACTGGGGATCGTGCCGTGTTAATGGGTGCAGCGGTCGCAAGGGGTGTTCCGCAGGCGCGTAGCACTTGTACCCCGCTTGTTCTTAAATCGCTTCCGCGGCGCACGAACCTGCACTGGGACTGCCGAACGTGACGACGTCCACCGTGCCCCCACCGCTCGGCCATGCTGGCGTGGTCGTCGTGTAAGTGTCGATCCTCGTGACGGAACATCCTCGTGCTTTAAGCGTAGTTTCGATTTCGGTTGACGCGAGAGCAGAGCAGGGGTAGAGGGCGGTGGTTGCGGGGGGGAGTTCGGTGGCAAGGTGGTGGCCGGTTGATTTTGAGGGGAGGAATGAGACGGTGAGGTTGGCAGCGGTGAGGATAAGGGAGGTGGCGAGACTGACAGCGGCGAATTGCGGAACCCTAACGGATGGCGAGATGTGTTCAAGGAGGACTCGAGCTGCTTCTTTGGAAGTTATCAGACAGTAATCGTAGGAGCCGGAGGTTAAGAGGGTAGCTAACGGCGGGTTTGAGGGAGGGAGTGTTGTGAAGGAGATGCAGGGGAGCTGCAGGAGAGCGGCAGAGGGAGGGAGGAGGGGAGTTAGGAGGTCGGTCAGGGGCGTGTTGGCCGCCGGGGACTCGCGAGTGAGCGCTATTTTGGGAGAGAAGGCGGATGTTGGCAACAGGAGGCAGGCGATGAGAACATGCATCATGATAAAGTGTATCGTTGCAGGATTGGTCTGGTGAGGTGTCGATAGAGGCAAGGGAGTGGGATGGGATTGGCCGTTGAGGGAGATGGAAGGAGCCGTGCGATGTATGCGACTAGGGCAGGGTAAATGGTAGGTCGGGGAGGTCTGAATGCAGCGGATGAGCGGATGGGGTAGAGAGTAGCGGCCGTCACCAGTGTTGATGATTGGCGAAAATCGCCTTCTCGCCGACAACGCTACGCTCAACAAGCACCGCAAACAACCGAGTGAGGCATTTACGCGAGAGCTGCCAATCCTCGCCAACCACACGCTAGTTGACCACCATCCCCCACTCCCCTAGCTGACCAACTGGAGCTGGTACGGCCACCCCCTGTCCCCCTTTCTGCGATACTGCAAACCTTCAACGAGCGAAAAGCAACCAATGCTCACCGGCACCTCTATCCCACGCTCACCCGCACCCCTACTCCACGCTCACTCGCCCTCTCCCTCCCCAGCTCCTCGCTCTAGCAATGCCTCCCGCCCCTCCCGTGTACACCCGACGCCAGCTGCTACCCGAGGCCACTGCGCCAAAAACACGCTCATTCCGCGCGGCACATCAAGAACGCGCTGTTCCCGCCCTCAAGCCCGAGCTTTATGAGCCGCGTGGCTTCCCTGTTCGGGCGGCTCTTCCTCGCCAAGGACAAGCGTGAGCTGTACGCGCGGGGATGGGAGTACTACGAGCACGTGCAGCTCCCCAGGTGCACCATTGGCGAGGACGGCGACGAGCACCTCGCTGAACCCGGCGAGTCGGAGCTTCCCACGCATCTGTTCAGGATTCCCTCGTTCTCCATGGCGCCCTTCGGAGAGTTGGGTGTCGGCATAGGCATTTACTTCTCCACCCTGGTCTACCTACCTCGCTCTGGTTTTCTTCGTCGCCGCGGTCGTGAACAGCTACAGCATCGTGGCCTCTGCGTCCCCCTCCTGGTCCGACTCGCAGCTGTCGGTGCGCGGTGTCATCTCCGCCCTCGTCGGGTCCTCCCTCTGCGACAAGACTGCCTGGGTCGCGTGCCCGACCTGCAGCAACGCCGACTTCCCTCCTAGCCGCGTCCAGACAGTCAACGACGCGGTTATGTTCCTCAAGAACGACTGCTCCATTACCTTCGAGTACGTCGTCGTCGACTATCTCACCATCCTCTTCATCTCTGTCGCATTCTTCTTCATGAGGCGGTTCATGAAGCAAGCCGAAGTTCGTTTCGACGAGGCACACCAGACTGCGTCCGATTACTCCCTTACCGTGCGCGGACGCAACGGACCCCGACGAGTGGCGAGAGTTCTTCAGCGTGTTCGGGGAGGTTGCCCTCGTTACTGTCTCCGTTGACAATGCCGACTTCGTCAGTCTCCTGACCAAGCAGCGCGTGCTCCGCGACCGGTTCGAGGTGGAGCTCGTGAACGAGGACAGCGCCGAAGACAACCCTAGCCTGGCGAGGCCGTCGTCCACGAGCGACGGCGGGTACTCCGTCGATTACGACAGCTTTGAACAGGCGCTGGCGGGAAGGCCGTGGTGGAAGGTGGTGGCGAACCGCCTGGGGTTCTGTCTCGGCCTGCCTGAGCTGCACCTAGAGCTGCTCAAGAAGCAGGCTGCGATCAGCGCTGCCGTGGAGGGGCACGCTACTCGGCCCTTCATAGCTACGCGCGTCTTCGTCACGTTCGAGACTGAGCAGGGGCAGAGGTACGCTCTCGACGCCCTCGCGGTGGGGACGTGGCAGGCCGTGACCGACAGGAGGGCAGAGAAGCTCCTGAGTTTCCGTTCTTTACGTAGAGGAGAGCAGAGAGCCCTCTGCGATTCGCTGGGAAGACATCGGCGTTTCCACCGCCTGGAAGTACGCTCAGCGAATAGTCACGTTCATTCTCGCGGTGGGGCTCATCGTTACTCGTGTACTGGTGTAACCGATTCAGCAAGGTGATGGCGGCTGCGTACATTTCGATATGCAACACTGTCATCCCTTTTCTGTGAGCGGTCATCAACAGCATCGAGTCGCACGCGAGCGAGGGGGGGAGGCAGGAGAGTATGTACCTCAAGATCGCTTCGGCGCACTGGGCGAACACGGCCATCATCATCTTCGTCATTGTCCCTTTCGTCGAGACCCTCACTCCGGACCTGCTGTTTCAAGTCTACACAGTGCTCCTGGCCGACATGTTCTCGTACCCCGTGTACCGTCTGCTGGATCCGGTCGGCCACTTCAACCGGTTCGTCCTCGGCCCTCTCCTTGGTAGGAACCAGGCTATCGTGAACTCGTACTTCCAGGCGACCGAGTGGAGGTAAGTTCACGCCGAATACGAGCTACGCGCAATGCCCGACTAACCCATCGCATAGCCTGGCTGAGCGCTACACGGACGTCACGAAGACCATGTTCGCCTGCTTCTTCTTAGCGCCGGTCTATCTCTCGCGTACTCATTCTGCTTCGCACCTACGGTGCTGAACTTCTGGATAGACAAACTCTATATGTTCAGGATGTGGGCGAGGCGCGCTGCAGGTCGCGAAGAAGGCGCCCATGTTCATGTTCCAAGCCTTGGTTGCGCACGCGGTGATGTCGAGTTACTGGTGGTCGGGCTTCCCCTATGACAACTTATGCGCGGACCAGGGAGTGTACGTGTACTACTAAGACCTCATCCGCTCGGGGAAGTTCCCCGCTCTGCAAGCCTTCCAGGGTACGACGTCCTGGATGACGTTTGGCCTGGCTCTGATGGTCTGACTGGTGGGAATCTCCTCCCTTGTCCTGTGCGCGCTCATGGCGCTGGCGATTTTCGGCCCCTTGTTCAGCGTCCTTCTCAAGAACAAGTTCTGGAAGAACGGGAGTGACGCAGGGCATCGACTTCAGTGAGTGCGAAGGCAAAATCCAGGGTTTCGTTCCGCAGTACGCCCAGCGCGGCTTCGACTTTCCCTTCATAGCGGCGCCGCTCTCGGGCGTGGCCGACTTCGTGAGCCTCGTATTCTCTCGTGGCAAGATCCCGAGCACTCGCTCGGCTACTGGAGCCTTTGTTCGGAATACGACCTCCCTGAGGTGCCGGCCGGGGCGATGGAGAAACTCTTTGCGCGCGTGCGCTACTACGGCATGGGGGCGAACGGGGGCAGCAGCGAGAGGACTGATGAAGGCGGCGCCGAGTTTGAGGAGGGGTTCTAGGAAGATTTAGTGTGATTGTAGTACAAGCTCATTCGAGCATGAATAGGTATGCTGTATCAGCTGTATCGAAGTGGACATCAACGCATTGAAGAAAAAACTAGCGTACGTTTCACTATGGACGCCGCAGCTAACCAGCTCGCGATATGTAGATATTGCGCAAACTACTTGTAGGTGAAGAGACGTGTTTGCGCGTCGCAGTGCATGTCTTGACCCAGTCGTGGCTTGCCGCGGTGCATGCCTTGCCATCGCCGCTCCCACATCTTCCGCAAATGTACTCGTCGTCGTTCATCATCAAAACTAACTAAATTCTAACACTTCAACTCTCTCTTCCGCCGGCTCTGTCACCACGAGCTCGCTCACGCTCTCCGCGTCTGCGAGCGCGCCCGGGCTGAGCGGCGTTTCGATATCGATCGTCCGCTCCTCCACCACGACCTCCTGCTCGGCCTCGAAGACGTACTGGTAGGCTGTTATGTACCGGAAGAAGGTGTTCGCGACGTACGTTGTCATCTTCTTGACGTCGGGGAGGGTGAAGAGTTCGACCTTGTCTGTGTCGTTGATTGAGTGTGACATGATGAGCTTCTTGAACATTGCAAGGCAGTCGTCGCTGCTCATCCTGTCGTCCACGGCCCCCGTGAAGACCTTGAGCATGATGGAGAAGAACGCGCTCGTTTGCGGCAACGTGAAGGAGGATTCCCGGCAGAACAGGAGCGAGAAGTAGCAGAAGTCGACGAGAATTGCAGACCGGGGGTTTTCATCGTAGTGGCGAACGTCAAGTATGGTGGCGGTCATTCTGTGGAATAGCGGAGCCGCGTTAGTACAGGGCAGAGAAGCAGCACAGGTAGCAGCAGGGGAGACAATGGAGCCGGTACCCAAGGTTTCTACCCACACGTCCTCCCCGAGCGGCATCTCAAACGTTTTTTTTGGGGGGGGGGTCGTACCCCCCCCGTCCCCACCATCCCACGCTTTCCTACGCCCCTCCCCGCCCGCCCGCCCCCCCCCACACACACACCCCTGACTTACTGTATTTGGTCCTCCAGGGACTCGAGTGCAAACAGCTCGGTGAGCTGGCTCTCCGAAATGTCAGCGAACACGAGAGACGAGGCCACCTCGGGGGTCGCGTCGAGCGGCTCGGCAGAAGGCGGTTCCACGGCGGTGCCTGACATGGGGACGGGAGAGAATGGGAGTTGGAGCAGGTTAACTAACTTCTCACAACATAATGCATTTCTCGGGCACCATCCCGGGCACCATCCCGGTCACAGTTGTGGGCCTAACAAGAACGCCAGCCGCCGCCTGACGCGCGTCCTCCTCCTCTGCCCTTGTCCGCCCCAGCTCGTCGTATACGCGCCCCCTAATTGATGCCGTACGAAAGCCCGATTCACCATTGGAGGGTTTAGCCGTCAATCAAGCTGTGGAGGCGATGACCGACGCAGTCAAGGGTGCGAACCTCTGACGCTGGCTGCAATGGCGTTCCTCCCCATTGACACTGTTGCTGTACCGTGTCAAAAAGTGTGAACAGTTTCACAAATTGTCATCGCCCCCAATTTAAGCTTAAATTCGACTCCAAAACCTTCCGCAGCATGCCGTCCCTTTCAGAGATGCGAAAGAAGAGGAAGGGCAAGGAGGCCGACGAGACCCCCGCGAAGTCGGACGACGACGACGAGAGCAAGCAATCCAGCGAGGGCGGGGAGGAGGAGGATCCGGAGAAGGGAAAGAAGAAGGGGGGGCTGTTTGGCCGATTAGGGTGAGTGTGCGCGCCAACGACAAGGAGCACTCACGCACAACACTGCTGACACCGCGAGCCGCCCGAGTCCGCGAGTCTCCCACACTCGTTTGATTTACAAGGCTGCACGCACTTCCCCCTCTGCAATGGCTAAGAAGGTCCTTTAACCTGTCCTTCCGGATGTATCCCTTCCTATGTTATTGTGCTGCCCTTGTTACGTAGCGTCCACGCGCACCTGCTTACTGTTCGCGTTGCGTACTAACCTCCATCCCCCTCACCCTCATCCATCTCACCCTCGTCCATCCAACTGCAGCAAGAGCTCAACGGCCAAGAATGACACTAAGGGTAAGGAGAAGAGCAAGGACGGCGACGAGGCCGATACCATCTCGACGCCGTCGGGCAAGGGCATGTTCGGCGGCGCCAAGTCCCTTTTCGGGAGTTCCAAAAAGAAGAAGGAGGAGGAGGACACGCCCCCTGAGGAGGAGGGGAAGGGGGGCGACTCGGAGGACGACGCTGACGAGGACGATGCTGAGGACTCTGGAGAAGAGGAGCCCGACGAGAACGACGACAACGCCAACAAGCCGGGGGACAAGAAGAATAAGAAGACGAAGGGAAAGAAGAAGAAGGAGAAGATGAAGACCGACACCGATGACGCCGTGGCGGAGACTGCCACTCTTCAGAATGTGGGCTTCATCCGGAAGCAGCCGAAAGAGAAGCTCGAGAAGCGGCTGCGCGAGCGCGTCCGCGTCGTGGCTGAGAACATGCCCGAGGTGCACTTCTTGGGCGAGGTGGTTGGCGGCGTCGGTTTCGGTCCCGGCGTGAGTTGCCGGTGGACGATTGAATACGGGAAATACTGGGAGCTCCTGTCCGGGGAGTATTCGGGACAGTCGCAGTACGGCTACTCGGACTCCGACGACATGACCTCGTGGAACCACCCCATCGATCTGCACATGACCACCAGCAGCATGCAGGTGAGAGCGCTCGCGCAACGCGCAAAATGCGCGGCTCAAGCGCGCAACTTGCTGCTCACAACCTCTCCTCTCTGTTCACACTCCCCACCCTTTTGTTAACACGTGTGCGGTGCAGGGCTGGCCGAGAATTCGGCTCCAAGTGTGGGAGCTCGACGAATACGGGCGCACCAACCTCGCCGGATACGGCTTCGCGCACATGCCGACCAATGCGGGGTCGTACGAGTTCGCGGTCCCCTGCTGGCGCCCGACAGGGTCGCTGCCGGAGGAAATCTCGAGCTTCTTCCTGGGCACAAACCCGCAGCTGACCAACGAGGAGGTACTGTTCGCCAAGGCGTGGGAGAACCGGTGCAGGCTCGTGACCATCCCGAGCGGAAAGATATGGATCAACATGTCCTGCATCCATCGGTTCTTCGCCGACCAAAACGTCGACCCGGCAAAGAACACCGGCGGCAGCTTGTAAACGCGTAGATGAAAAGTATGTGATTTTAGTAGTTCTGATCTGGGATGCTCTGGCATTGCTCACGCTGCCAAACACTGCCGCGATGCCCACTTGCCCACTTGCCCACTTGCCCTGTCCTTCGCCTGCTCCTCAGTTTATCAGTATCGAGTTTGCGTCGCTCATCTTTCCCAGAACAGCCAAGAAGTTGTGCTTCGACAGCAGGTTCGGGTCGAATCCCTTGGCCTCCAGCATTGCGTCCACCTCCCGCAAACTCGCGTCGTCCTCCCCCCCCTCCAGTAGCATCTCCACCGCCTCCCTCAAACTCTCCCTCTCTCCCTCGTCCATGCAGCAGACGCGGGCAAACTCGCCCAGCCGACCCGCAGCGCCCTGGTTCCCCCTTACGTCTCGGCAGAACAGGCCCAAAAGCTCCTCCATGTCCAGACCAAACTGAGAGCGCCCGCTCCCCTTTATTTCCGGCGCATCTCTGACCCGGTCTACGAACGGCTTCAGCAAATACTCCGACAGCTTCGTCTCCACCTGGATCGAGAGCTCAGCCTTCAGACCGCCCCGTATGGCTCTCAAAACGGCGCCATAGAACTGCGCGGAGGGGGGCATACAGTGTGAGCGCATGCACGCAGCGGGGGGCGCAAAATATTCAAAGAGCAACTGGCGCGTTCTGACGAGCATGGCAAGTTCCGGCGCTACTCGCTAGCAAATGGCGCGTTCTGGCGCCAGTCGCTCTCAAACGGCGTGTTCCGGTGCTCCTCGCTCGCAAACAACGCTTTCTGGCGCCAGTCGCTCGCAAATTTCGCGTTCGAGCACACCGCAGCCCCCTTTGTTCACACATGTGTATGGCGCCGGCCCCTTTGCTGGGTGTGGCACATGTGTGTGGGCGCTCCTCACCTGCAGCACCGGATCGAGATCTAAACTAACGGTGGGGTGAACTTGCTCCTGCTGAATCGCGCGCATCTTCTCGTGGTACTTCCGCTGCTCCTTCTCGCGCCTCTCCTCGTTCGTTTCCTCCTGGTTGAGTTTCGAAAGCAGGGCCGCGGCGGACTTGGGTTTAGCGGACGACGACGACGACGAGAGCAGCATGTGCGACCTTCGCAAGTACTGCAGGGCGAGCTCCTTCCCGATCTCGTTCAATCCGTCAACAAACACATCGAGCAGATCGTTGCGGAGTTCTTTGAACGTCTCGGCTCTCTTCGAAAGGAGGCTCTCCCGGGAGAGCGTTGCAGAACAGTAGTCGGATGAGTCGATGGCGACGCACCAAGAAGCGATTGTTGCAGCAACGGCGGCGCCGTCCGAGTTGTGCCTGAAAGCGTCTCTCACGTCGGGGTTCGCTCGCTTGTGCAGGCAGTCGTAGAAGGAAAGCACGAGCGGGTCGACGGCGTGTGCGAGGATTTTTTGCCGCGCCGCGGACAGAGTGACGGGCGCGATGCGAGAGGACAGAGCGAGCAAGGCGTGGCAAAACGTCTCGGTCGCAGGCGGCGGGAAGTGGGTGGCAGGCGAGGGGGAGATGTAGGCGTCGGTGCGGGCCAAGACGGACTCGAGCTGGTCCGCCATGGCGGCCTTTTCGAGCTTGATCCAGGTGGTCAGCCGAGCGGGGTTGGACGCGAAGATGTCGATGACGCGCTTAGTTGCGGCGAAGGGGTGGTCGGCTCGCAGCTGGGTGAAGAGATGCTCATCGTCGAGGTACGTCTCGAAGGAGAGGACGGCCGTGAGGGTCTTGGTGAGCAAGTAAGTGTCCTACGCATGCGCATACAGCGCAGTGTGAGCAAGGGGGAGGGGCACATGTGTGAACAAAGGGGGGGGGCACACATGCGTGAACAAAGGCGGCATCGGTGTGAAGAGCAGAGCCGAGCGTTTGAGCTGGTAGTTTTGAGCCGGTCGCTCGTTCCTCGCCTCGCATTCGCTCGCCCGTCACGTGCAGTTGAGAAGCGAGCGGCTCAAAACGCGCTATTCGAGGTGCATGCGTGTGCTTACCGAGAGGATGGAAGGCAATTGCAAGAGGAGCCGGCGACGCGTGAAGGAAATCACGCGAGCGAGGTAGTAGTAACGCGCGTCGATGGCGGGAGGAAGCAGGGGTTGGATGTGCTCGTCGAGGAAAGCGAGGGGGGCGGCCAGCTGGGAGGTCAGGTGCTTGAAATACCACTCGGGGCGGTCTGGGCGGTCGGTGGTCTGATTGGGGTGGGGGTCGGGGTGGGACGCGGGATCGTCGGAGTCTGAGTCGGAGTTATCGGCGGTGGAGGGGGTGATGTGCGTGCCGGGGAAGTGGTGGTTCAAGCGGCGGATCAGGGGGGAAACAATGGCGTCCACCACGTGCAGGGTCGTGGGCGTGGGGGAGGGTGAGGAGGAAAGGGAAATGAACTGGGCTTGAGTGAGGGTGTGCAGAAGCTGGGAGGGCTGGGCGAGGGCTGGCAGGAGTGTAGAGTAGGATGAGGGAGAGTACGGGAAGTCCAGGTCGAGGATGAGGTGGGAGGTCGTTTTGGGCAGCAGCGAGGAGGTGAGGGTGCTGGAGATGGAAGAGAAGGCAGAGGAGATGGCGGAGGACAGGACGGGGTAGGAGGCGATGTGCGTCGCGTTGTCGTCGTGAAAGGACTGGAGGGTCAAGAGGGTCAGGAGGGACGGAGGGGATGAAGTGATGGAGGTGAAGGTGTTGAGGAGGGAGAGGTAGAGTAGCTCCGTCTGTTTGGTGGAGGGGGAGGGGGAGATGAAGAGGGAAGAGGGGGGGGGAGGGGAGCTAGTGAGGAGGTCTTGGGAGAGTAAGGTCGACTCGAGGAGAGCGAGGGAGCTGGTGATCTGCTCGAGGCTCATTATGCTAGGTATCGATAGTGAGAAGGCCGTTGGTTGAGGGGGACGGAAGGAGCTGTGCGTTGTATGCGACTAGGGGTAGGCGACTAGGGTAGGATAACCGGTAGGTCGGGGAGGTCTGATGAAAGAAACTTATGAGAGGAGGGGGTAGTCAGTAACGGCCGTCACCAGTGGTGATGTGATGCGAAAATCACCATCTCACCGACTGCGCGACGCTCAACAAGCACAGCAAAGTACCGAGTGAGACATCTACACGGGAGCTGTCAATCCTCGCTGAGCTCTCGCTAGTTGACCACCACCACCCACTCCCTTAGCTAACCAACGAAAGCTGGTACGGCCGCCCCCCGGTCCTCTTTCAGCGACACTGCAACAATTCTTCAAACGAGCGACAAGCAAACACCTCCACTCCTCACGCTCACCCTCGCCGCTCCTCACTCTCGCCTCCGCCGCTACTCACGCTCACCCTCGCCGCTCCCGCAGGACTATGGACACCGAACAGCAACAGCAGCAGCAGCTCGAGACGCTGCTCACCGCCATCTGCGACGACGGGACGCTTGCGCTGGTCCTGCCCTTGGCGACTCCAGGCCTTCTGCGCATCGCGGACGCCGACGGTAAGCCCCCACAGTGGCTGGTGATTGCGCGCTGCAACGACGTCGATGTCATTCAGTTGCTGAACATCCTTTGGCCAGGGGCGCTGTTCGCAGTTGCGAACGGCGAGCGTATTGTCAGGGTTACGTTCAGAGTCTGGCTGGGGACTACGACGAGATCGACGACTTGGTGTGCGACTGCTAGGGTTACGGCTCGCTCAAGGAGCACCGCTTCTCCGACCTCATCGAGCTGTGCGGCACCTCCGACGCCCTCCAAACTCCGAGGACGACCTGTCGCTGTACTGGTACGTGCTCTGCTGGCGCAAGTCGTGGGACAAGGTGCTCGCGCGCATCAAGCAGCTTCCTACCCAGGTTGCAGTGGCTGAGCTCTTCTTCCAGGACGCGCTTGGAGTGACTACGTTCACTGTTGCGTCCGCCAGTAAGGCGCCTGTGGCGTGTGAGTAACTCTAACGATGCTGGAGAGCGTGATCCTTCTGGAGAGCGTCTGACTTTGAGATAGGTGTTCTCGCAGCAAATCGTATCGATCGCAAAATTTTAATTGACGTTCCTCTGAGTAATTCGCCTTCCTATTATATATATATTCCCATGCTGCCAAGTACTAGTGTACCTGGCTATTTCTGCGCCTCGCTCAAAGAATATTTTCTCTGCTGCTCTGCGAGGAGTATGGATGGTCACCCTCCCGTCACGCCACCGCGCCGCCTCTCATGTCTGCGCTGACAGCGATCCCAGCTCAGACGACATCAACGTTCACTTATCCCGAGTTCCCGGCCCCAATCTTGCTCAAGCACACGCCGCTAATCGACGAGACTGCTGGAAATCCAAATGCCTTGACTGGCCTCTCAATCTGGAAAACAACAACGACCTTCATCTCCCTCTTCCCGCTCCTCCTTTCTCCGACCTCCCCCATCTTCCCCCCCTCCGCCCACGACTTCCTCGAGATTGGCTGCGGCACTGGTCTGTCCGCGCTCTATCTGCTCCAATACTTGCGCCATGTTCACCCCAACACAAAGCACAACATGCACATAACTGACGGCGATCCGGCTGTGGTCGACCTCCTTAACTCCAATATCGCTCTCAATGACTGCCCGTCAACTTCCCTCAGCACACTCACAACTGGCACCTTGATCTGGGGATCACCTCTCCCGCCCACATCTCCCCTGTACTCTATTATTTTCGGTGCCGATCTCCTTTACTCGTTCGGTTCCGCCGTCAACCCCACCAAGGAGAACAACTGCGTGGGCGGCGACACTGGTGGCGTCGTTGGCCTCATGAAGACTGTCAAATCGCTGCTCAAAGAATCTGTGCCCTTCTCAGAACCGCCGCCACCCGACCTCGAGGTCCGACCCGACCTCCACTACAAGCACGAAGATTTCGACCACCCGCTCTTCGCTCCTTTAGAAGCATACACCGGCGGCTACTTCCTGCTCGGAATCGCTCGGCGCTCCGTCCCTATCGAGCTGATCATCGACTCGATGCACGACAACGGACTCGAGTACGCCGGCGTGGTGGACGAGAGCGTGAACGACTTGTTCGGGAACCTCACGGACGGGATTACTGACATGTGGACGCACGCAGTCATTGTCGCTAGGCACAGAGGTGCCGTTGCAACATAAAAGTGATGATTTTCAATCTCAAACCACCACAGACGCACACCTCTGGCCCAGAACTTAAAAGGCGATGTGAACCGCGCTTAGCTGCTCAGAGCGAGCGGTTCGCGCGTTCTGGACAGCGCGTTCGAGTGTGTCTATGTGTTTGTGAGTGTGTGTGTGTGTGTGTGTGTGTGTGTGTGTGTGTGTGTGTGTGTGTGTGTGTGTGTGTGTGTGTGTGTGTGTGTGTGTGTGTGTGTGTGTGTGTGTGTGTGTGTGTGTGTGTGTGTGTGTGTGTGAGTGTGCTGACATGTGGACGCACGCAGTCATTGTCGCTAGGCACAGAGGTGACGATTTTCAATCTCAACCACTTTCCTACATCTCTTAACACCTCCCCTCCTCCTTTTTTGTTGACCCCCCTCCTTCCTACTCTCTTTCGTCCTACTCCTACTCCCTACTCCAGCAAGTTCGCGAAGGGGTTGACGGCGGCGAAGGTGCATCCCTTGTGCCTGAGCGCCATGATGGTCCTCTCTGCGGCCTCCCTCTCCCTGGCGAGGCCGGCCCACCTGGCGTCCATGGCCCTGTTCCTGGCTTCGTTCGAGAAGTTCTGGATCTGCTCCTGCCTCATGCCCTCCGTCACCTCGGCGGCGTGCCTCTTCTCCCTGGCCCTGCCCACCAGGCTGAGCCTGTTCCTCCTCTTGCAGCTCGCGACGTACTTCCTGACGTCGTCGCGGGCCTGATCCTCGAGCTCGCGGGTCTCCTGCGAGGGGGGTTGGGTTAGTGGGGCCCCACAAACATGCGTGAACAAAGGGCGGCAGCGTTTGTGAGCCCACACACATGTGTGTGAAAAGGGGGGCGAGTTTGTGAACAAAGGGGGAGGCGGTGAGAACAAAGGGAAGTTCGAGTGTCGTGCGCCGTTAATCGACGACCTCAACAACGCACTACCAACGACTCGCTCGTCGCTCACCTGCTCGCGCTCCTTTTTCAGGACGTCCTCCGTCTCCTCCTTGAGCCTCTGGATCCTAGCCTCAGTGTTGCGGAAGCAGAAGCTGTTGCGGTCGCGGTCGGCGAGCTTCTGCTTGTACGTGTTGACGTCCGTGGCGTTGCCCGAGGCGAGCTCCTCGTCCATCCTCTGCGCTTCCAACATGTGCTTGCGCGAGTCCTCCTCCACCTCTCTCTCGTGGCGGCCGTGGGCGACGCGGGCGGCGTAGTCGGCGCTCTCCTCGGCAGCGCACTGCTGCTTGTAGTCGTTGACGTCGGCCTGCGCACCCCTCTTGAAGTCAGAGGACTGGCGGCGAGCAGTGAGGTCCTGCTGGCGCAGCTCCTCCTCCACGTTGCGGCCGTGCAAGTTGTGCGCGTTTCTCTGCTCGAAGTCTTGGCGCTCCTTCTCCTTCTCCTCCTTCAAGTACGTATCGGCGTCCTTCTGTCCGGCCCACTTGAGTATCATCGACTCGTGCTCCTTCTCGCTCTGGAGCGAGATGATCTCCGCCATGATCCTGCGCTGCTGCGAGTGATTGGCATTGCGAGACTCGAACGACTGGCGGCGCGCGACGGCGCACTGCTTCTTGTAGTTGGCGACGTCCGAGGCAGCCGCGCGACTCAAATCGCCGTCCTCGTACTGCTGCAGCAGCTGCTGGTTGCGGATCTCCTCGGCAGCGTGCGCAGAGTTGGAAGAGTCGGCGTTGCGCTGCTCGTAGTCGGCGCGCTCCTCCGCGAGAAGGTTGCGCTTGTGCTGGATCACGTCTTGGTGCGCGCCGCGGCTGAGCTCCCCAGACGCGAACTGCTGCTGCAACTGCTGGTTGCGGATCTCCTCAGAGGCCTGCTTGGCATTGAAGCCGTCAGCGTTGCGCTGCTCGTAGTCGGCACGCTCCTCCGCGAG
>Ga0307985_10000892_pt1 | contig 17019 bp, 18 predicted proteins | sample EllFjometageno80_FD_203155 | JGI IMG/M metagenome (GOLD analysis project Ga0307985, IMG submission 203155) | Marine microbial communities from Ellis Fjord, Antarctic Ocean - #80 | ecosystem: Environmental > Aquatic > Marine > Unclassified | place: Southern Ocean | collected 2014-10-09 | reverse complement strand
GGTAGTTGAGTGGTCTTTCCTGAACCGGTGTCTCCCGCGACGATCAACACTTGGTGCTCACCGAGTAATTTTGCTATTTCTCCAGCACGGCCGCTCACTGGAAGGTTTTCTGGATAGGCAATTTTCGCTGGAATCGCTGCGCGTCTCAATTCACAGGCTCGCTGAGATTTAGCGATTGCCGCTGCAGCAGCGGCTACCGATGATGCCAGATCTTTCTCTGACAAATGGCCTGGCTCGATTTTACTTAGCGCATTCTGCAAACGAAAAATATCTGCGAGCTGGCAAGTATCGAGCTTCTGCTTCAATGAATCTAACACGGTTTACCGTTTTCGGATGTAGACTGGGGGTTACTCTCTCACAAAGGCACTTCTGCTAGCCCTTCTGGCGCAATTCTCTATGTAAAATTTTTCCAATTATCGATTTAGGAATGTCTTCGATTAAAACGAATTCTCGAGGCAACTTGTAAGCCGTCAGCCCTTCTTTACAATGTGCCCGCACAGATTCGATATCGACATCTTTCTGACTCGGCACAATAAAAAGCTTGATCGACTCACCCGTCTTTTCTGATGGCACTCCAATTGCAGCGCTCTCTAAAACATCTGGGTGCCGATTGACCCAGTCTTCGATCTCGTTAGGAAAAACATTGAAGCCAGAAACGAGGATCATGTCCTTCTTGCGATCGACGACACAGATATAGCCATCTTCGCTAATTTCCACATAGTCACCCGTCTTAAACCAACCGTCACTCGTTAGCGCTTCAGCAGTCTCTTTCTCGGCTTGCCAATAGCCCTTCATCACTTGAGGGCCTCGAATCCAAAGCTCCCCACGCTCGCCTGCAGCAACCTCAACGCCATCATCGCTCATGACCCTTGTTTCGGTCTCAGGCACTACAGGGCCCACGGTGCCCGCACGTTCCTTGCCTGGAATGTTGACAGCGACAACCGGAGAACACTCCGTTAAGCCATAGCCTTCATAGATTGGACTATCAGTCGCCTTAGTCCATTCTTCACTGACGGACGTCGTCATTGCCATGCCACCAGCACCGCAAAATTTCATAGCGCTAAAATCGATACTAGGAAAATCCTTGTGCCGCAGCAAAGCAAGATACAAGGTATTGATACCTACAAACCCACTGATGGACCATTGTTTGAACATCTTAATTAGCGCGGCAATGTCTCTAGGGTTCGTTACTAAGATATTGTGATTGCCCGCATAGGGCATGGTGAGACAGTGCAGCAAAAATGCGTAGCTGTGATACATCGGTAGTGGGGCTAAAATATTTTCAATTTTGTCTTCGATCACGCCGAGGCAACGGGAACGCAGCTGCATCATATTCGTAATTAAATTATTGTGGCTCAGCATGGCGCCCTTAGCAAAGCCAGTAGTACCTCCTGTATACAAGATCAGAGCGATATCATCGCCCTGCCCAGCTTCAGGGTAATTGAATGGCGGTACTGGGCTATTAACTACAGCATGGAAGTCAACAGTGTTGTTCAAGGAATAAGCTGGCACCAGTTTTCGAATGTATTTAATGGCAAAGTTTAGGAAATGACGCTTAAGGGGCTTCTGAAGATCACCGAACTGAGTCACGACGACTGTTTCAATAGCGGTTTCAGCTAATATTTTTTCTAACTTGTCACATAAGTTAGCCAGTATCACGATGGCTTTAACACCTGAGTCTTTGAACTGGTGCGCCATCTCTTGAGCTGTGTATAAAGGGTTGGTATTAACTACCACTAAGCCAGCTCGAGTCGCCCCATAGAACGCGATAGGAAACTGCAGGATATTCGGCAGCTGAATAGCTATTCTGTCGCCAGGCTTAAGATTCGTTTCGGTGATCAAGTAGTGCGCGAAGCGGTCGCTTAACTCATTTACTTCACTGTAATTTAGGGTTCTACCGAAGCATGTGAACGCAGGTAATTGCGCGTGCTCGCCACAGAAGTTATCGATCACCTGCGATAGTTTAGAGAATTTTTCAGGTCGTAGATCGCCGCTAAGTTTCTCAATCATAGTCATCACTTCGTCAGCAAAGTCATAGCTTCTTCCAGACCTTTAACAGAAAGAGGAAACATTCGGTTTTCTACAAGCTCTCTGACGACTTCAATTGAGTAGCTGTGCTCCCAAAAGTCTTTAGGTGTTGGATTGATCCATACCACATTATCAAAAACATCTGTGAGTCGCTTTATCCAAACCGCACCCGCTTCTTCGTTATAGTGCTCGATACTGCCTCCAACATGAGTCACCTCATAGGGGGCCATAGTAGCATCCCCTACAAATATGACTTTGTAGTCTTTGGAGTACTTGTTAAGTATATCAAATGTCGATGTCGTCTCCGCGTGGCGCCGGATACTCTTTGACCATACAGATTCGTAGATAAAATTATGGAAATAGAAATATTTGAGATGTTTGAATTCTGTTCGCGCGGCGGAAAACAACTCTTCACATAATTTAACGTGGGGGTCCATCGATCCACCTACATCGAAAAACAACAAAACCTTCACCGAGTTGTGGCGCTCCGGCACCATCTTAATGTCGAGTAACCCCGCATTTTTGGCTGTCGATGAGATGGTGTCGCTAATATCCAGCTCTTCATCCGCGCCGGTTCTCGCGAATTTACGTAGCCGACGCAGTGCCATCTTGATATTTCTCGTTCCAATTTCTACCGAATCGTCCAGGTCGCGATAGTTGCGCTTGTCCCATACCTTGACGGCACTCCCGTTGCGGCCCTCTTGCTGCCCGATGCGGATTCCTTCTGGATTGTATCCATAGGCTCCAAACGGTGATGTACCTCCAGTGCCGACCCACTTATTACCCCCTTCGTGTCTCTTTTTTTGCTCATCCATTCGCTTACGGAATTCCTCCATGAGCTTATCTAAACCTCCCAGCGCCTGGATCGATGCTTTTTCTTCTTCGCTGAGCATCGACTCCATCTGTTTTCTTAGCCAGTCATCAGGAATCTGATACATCGCCAGGTCGTTGATGGCGTCGACGTTCTCGAAATATTTTCCGAAAGCTATGTCGAACTTGTCGAAGTTTTTTTCATCTTTGACAAAACACAGTCGTGACAGGTAGTAGAAGTCTTCGACATTCGCAAAGATCACGTTTTTCTTCAAACATTCAAGCAGGGAGAATAGCTCAGTGAAGGAGACGGGAAGCCGCTCCTGTTTGAGGGTCATGAAAAAATTAATTAGCATAAATGCGCTTCTTCCAGGTCTAAGATCGGGCTGCCCGAGGCTAGCGCTTAGCTCTATGCATGAAGGCTAGTTTCTCTAATAAGTGCACGTCCTGCTCGTTCTTCAATAGCGCACCGTAAAGAGGTGGGATAGCGTTTTTTGCACTGTGATTCTTTAGCACATCTTCTGGAATATCGTCGGCCATTAGTAGCTTAAGCCAGTCGATCAGCTCAGATGTTGACGGCTTCTTCTTTAAACCAGGTATTTTTCTCACATCGAAAAACACATCCATTGCTTGAGAGAGTAATTCCTTCTTGAGATTTGGGTAATGCACATCGACTATTTTTTCCATAGTCTGAGGGTCTGGAAACTCGATGTAGTGAAAGAAGCAGCGACGAAGAAAAGCATCAGGGAGTTCTTTCTCGTTGTTACTCGTAATAATAACGATAGGCCGCGTTTTCGCCTTGATCAATTCCTTCGTCTCATAGACGAAAAATTCCATCTTATCGAGCTCCAAGAGCAAGTCATTTGGAAATTCGATATCGGCTTTGTCTATCTCATCGATAAGCAATATTGATTGGTCACCAGACTCAAAAGACTCCCAGAGTTTGCCTGGCACGATATAGTTGCCGATATCGTGAACTTTATCGTCGCCTAACTGCGAATCCCGCAATCGTGAGACCGCATCGTATTCATACAGACCTTGCTGCGCCTTCGTAGTTGATTTGATGTGCCATTGAATCAGAGGCAGATTCAGGGATTTGGCAATCTGCTCTGCCAGCATCGTCTTACCCGTGCCGGGCTCGCCTTTAATTAATAAGGGTTTCTGTAGTGCAATTGCCGCGTTGACGGCCAATTGCAATTCGTTTGTCGCTACATACTCGTCGGTACCGGTAAAATTCATCAATCTTTTCCACTGCTTAATTTGCGTGCGCGTATTGTAAACATCAGTCCACTATTAATACAGGAAAAACCAGATTTTGCGCCGCTTAGTGCGCCCTAGCCTTGCTAAGAGCAGGTGGCACTAAACCCTACCTTTTGCATGGATTTCGCTGGCAAACCCTTCAGTTCCAAATCCTAGGCCTCATCTGCCTGTTTAGGCCCCTTTACCCAGAAGCGTCCTGCCGCGCCATAAGGCCTTGAACACACTGGAAGATGTTGTCTCTAATTTATGCCGATGCGATTCATTCACCAAAGCTACGGTGAGGCAGACAGCAGCATAGCTCAGGAGGTTTGGCTGATTGCCCTCGCAGCCTAGGATCAACATGCGCCTAATAAGCGGGCATAAAAAGGCACTAGCAAGACATCGGCACAGCTAGCATGATGCAGTGCCACAGCAATCCGCTTTCGACAGACTGCTTCGTGTCAAGGGACAGTAATTGATAAGACCACCGACGATTAGCCTGATAAAACCACCGGTCAAGACAAGCCTCTGCTTACTAAGCGGTGGTTTTAAATTAGTAAATTTTCAACTATTGCCAGACAGAGGGAAATCAGCCCAAGAATTCGCGCGCACGGAGGATATCTGTTTCAGATAATCACTTTGTTACCGTAGAATTACTCTTTATCTTCTCGTTATTTAGATTTTTTAGGTCTTTTCGCTTTTTGAAAAAAGACATGATTCCAGCCAGCAGCAGGCCAAACAGCACTGCTAAAATAAGAGGCACGAGGCTCCTGAAAGCAGCTTCAAAACCTCCGGTAATAGCGTCAAGAGCGGCTACCATAAGCGCGGGGGCCATTACGCTTTCCTGAGAATTGCTGTACCAAGGGGTAAAAATAACAGCTATCGCAACCGCGCGGAGACTATAGGATGCCCAAATCGCTCGCTTGAATCGAGTTACTCTCCAAAAGATGCCAGTAAAAAGTACCGCCGCACCTAAATACACGGTCCAGAAAAACCAGTAATTACCGATCGAATCCATTACGCCTTGACCCATCGAATAAGATGTTCTTCGAAACCATCAGGGTGCACATATTCCTCAGAAATCACCCTATCTTCGAGCAATATACCTGCCGCTGCCATTTTCTTATCCGAGCCAGCCAGCAACGGATGCCAGTCAAACAGCGGCTCACCATTAAAGCGAAGTTTATAGGCACAGGTATCGGGCATCCAAGTACTCGTTTGAAGATTCATTTCCCGCACGTCGAGGCAATCGGGAACTAATTCTGTTCGGGCCTCATAGCAGCCGCAGAGGCTGGTTTTTTCATCGAAATAACGGCATACAATGCGTGTATAGCGAACCTCATTGCTATCCTCGTCGGTGAATTTCTTAAGACAACAACGCCCACATCCATCACACAGCCCCTCCCATTCCTCGGAGTTTAGCTCATCTAACGGCAGCTCCCAGAATTTTGGTCGCAATCCAACGTTAGCAGCAGTCATTAATCGTCCTTAGTAATTATCGCGGTGAGCTCAAGCTCTAACAGCTCGCGCCGCCACCCTACGAAGTCGCCTGACCACTGTAATTCTCCATCTCTTTCAAAGCTTCTGAGCAATTCCACGAGGAATTTCTTGCGACCTAGTAACTCAGGAGACATGCCTAGCTGCTGCGCCTTCGCGTTAGCCACCTGCTTACTTAGCTTCAATTTATTTCTCAAAGGTGCGCTCAGAGGCTTATTTAGCAAAGCTGGATCTACTGTACTTCTATTCGATGAATCCTTAAGCAATTGATACAGCTTGGGTGCGTTACGCGACAGGAAACGGCCATCAACACCTTCCGCGTTGCTAACAACGCCTAAGGTAAAAGTGCCTGACTTGAGAGGCCCCGAAACAGCCGCGCATAGACTCAACAGGTCGTTGTCCTTAACGATCCAGCTGCGCGGTTTATTTCTCTGTCGCGCCTTCTGTTCACGCCAAACACATAGCTGCTGCAGAGCTTGTAGCCCGTGGATATCGAGGCGCCAAGCATTACTAACACCTGTATAATAAGACTCCCACTGCGATTTCTGCTCAAGTCGATCAGCGCTGACGAGCTGTTGCTTACATTCTGCGCGCAACCAATTCGCCATGCCCTTACTTTCGATCTGCTTGCTGAGAATTTCACGAACCTGCAGCAAGTACCGGACATCAGCAGCGGCATAATGAATTTGCTTATCTGACAACGGGCGTTTAATCCAATCCGAGCGTGTTTCGTCTTTTGCCACCACCACGCCAAGCAGCTGCTCGATCAAACCTTGATAGCTAATACTAAACCCAATACCAAGGAAGGCGGCAGCGAGCTGCGTATCAAATAGGGATATTGGCAGACAACCTAAGAAGGTTTGTAACAAACTCAAGTCTTCGCTACAGGAATGCATTACTAACGTGCATGATGGTGTGCTAAGCAATTGCTTGAACCCAGACCAATCATCAATGCAGAGCGGGTCGACCAGATAGCAGCACCTACTATCGGCAATTTGCAGCAAGCCTATACGCGCGTAGAAAGTACTAGTTCGCTCGAACTCCGTGTCCACAGCGAGGAATTGCTCAGCACCCCATTCCACGCAAAGGGTGTTTAGCCTGGCCGTATCGCTAACATATTCCATCGGCATGCCGTCACAAAATAGAGTTTCGTTCATGTTTGCTCCATGGATCTACGTCCTGCAAAGGCATGAGTAAGTGTGCTGCCATCAACAAATTCCAATTCCCCTCCAACGGGTACACCGTGTGCGATTCTGGAAACCTGTACGCTGGAATTTTTTAACTGCTCCGCAATGTAGTAGGCGGTCGCATCTCCTTCAACGTTTGGGTTGCAGGCGATTATAACTTCTTCGATATCAGTGTTTTTCACCTTGTCTAGCAATTGACTTATGCCTAGCTGCTCCGGGCCTATGCCATCAATAGGCGACAAGTGCCCCATAAGTACGAAATAGATACCCCTAAATGAACCCGATTGCTCTATCGCGAAAATATCTGCGGGCGATTCTACTACACAGCATAGTGTGTGATTACGCGATCTGCTTGCACAGATACGGCAGATCTCTTCTTCTGTTAGTGTGCGGCAGTGAACGCAGTTTCCAACCTCGTTTAAAGCAACCCTCAGTGATTCGCTAAGCTTCTGCCCGCCCGCTCGGTTTCTTTCCAACAAGTGCAGGGTCATGCGCTGAGCCGATTTGGGCCCGACACCTGGAAGGCAGCGAAAAGCCTCAATGAGCTGATCAATTAGGGGGCTGGAATTCACAACTACTCCTAGAAAGGAAACTTAAAGCCATCTGGCATTTTCATTCCGCCAGTCATGCCACTTAGCGATTCTTTGTTCTTCTCTTCGATCTTCCTAACAGCATCATTTACAGCTGCAGCAAGCAAGTCTTCGATCACAACTTTGTCCTCGCTCATCAACGCATCGTCAAGGCTAACGCTGATGACGTCATGTTTCCCGTTCATTGTGACCCTGACCAAGCCGGCGCCGGATTCACCTTCAGTTTGCGTTTTCAGCTGCTCTGTCTGAGCCTCTTGAAACTTCTCTTGCATCAGTTTCGCTTGCTTCATGATTTCGTTCAAATCGGTCATGCTCGTTATTAATCCTTATGAGGTGCTATAGTTTCTTTGGCTAGAGTACCCGAGAAATGCTTAAGCAATCCCTGTACATTTTCATCACTCTCGAAATCGTTGACCATCGCAACATACTTCTCTTGTTTTAATCGTTGACTCAACATCGCCGGTGTTTCGTTCTTCGCATCGCCTATCTCAATTTGCACCGCTACCTCGACAGCAAAATAGCTGCTCAATGCTTGGGAAATTTTTGGCAATAGCTCTTCGCTGAAAACGGCGCTTTGAGAATGGTCTAATATGAAGTGTATACTGTTTGAGTCTGCTCGTTGAAAGTCCGAATTGGCAAGAACATTCGCTGCTATGCCCGTTATTTCGAGCCGTGGATAGAGGCGCAACCAACTCTGGGGGCTTAATGAATCTAGCGTTATCTTTCCTATCGAGGCTACGCTGACTGGCTCGTCGCTTTCGCCACCCTCTTTAGAATCTTCTCGATTTTCTTGATGAGCATCAATAGCCCCTTCGTTCGCTGCCCCAACATTATCTTGTTCGATACCACTTGATTGTTCTACTTGAAGATCAGCGGACGCCTCGACAGATGCCTCGATGAGTTCCCTGCTCATACGCTCAAGCTCCTGAAGCGGCTGGGGCGACACTGATTCGTCTGTTAGTTCACTCTTTTTTTTTTCGTCTTCTGCAGCGCTGCCCGCGGCGTCGTTGGACTCATTAGTCGTCGAGGGATCGGCGCTTTCCTTGGACCCTAAACTAACAGGCTCTAATTCAGCCGGTTCTACATAACTGGGAGAAAATACCAGCATGCGAATCAGCAACATCTCGAAGGCTGTTCGTACCTCAGCCGAGAGTCGCAGATCTTCCCTGCCTTTAATTCCCATTTGATAATACAGCTGCACATCCTCAGCGCTGATCAAAGACGCCAACTCTAGTATTTGCTGCATGTCTCCATAACTGTTGTCCGCAGCCTTCGGCTCGATCTGCGCAATAGCTACACGATGCAACGTGGATAACAGGCTATCTAGGGTATGACTATAATCTGGAGTCTGTTCTGAAATATCGCGAATGAGCTCAAGGATTTTAGAGACAGACCGTGATGCCATACCTTTTAATAGTGCATAGACTTGTTTCTGCGGCGGCACACCTAGCATCTCAATAACGCCACCGGCGGCAACTTTGCCCTCGCAGTAGGAAATGGCCTGATCAACAAGCGTAAGTGCATCGCGCATGCTTCCGGACGCGGCCGAGGAAATCTGCCACAGCGCTTCCTCCTCGAATTCTATCTCCTCTTTCTTCAACACAGAGCCAAGATATTCAGCAATCAACTGCGGGCTTAGGTTCTTCAGATTAAACTGTAGACATCTCGAGAGGACAGTAATCGGCAGCTTCTGTGGATCCGTGGTCGCGAATAGGAATTTCACATGGGGCGGAGGCTCTTCGAGAGTCTTGAGCAAAGCGTTAAAGCTATGATTAGACAGCATATGTACCTCATCGATGAGGTACACCTTGAACCGACCTCTGCTAGGCAGGTACTGTACATTTTCGAGCAGCTCGCGCATTTCCTCAACTTTCGTGCGTGACGCCGCGTCGATTTCGATGAGATCTATGAATCGTCCTTCGTTTATCTCCTTACAAGAATCACATTTCTCGCAGGGGACAGAGCGAATACCCTCCTCGCAGTTTAGACACTTCGCGAGTATGCGCGCGAGCGTGGTCTTACCCACACCCCGGGTGCCGGTAAAGAGATAGGCATGGTGCAGCCGCTCATTATCCAGCGCATTAGTAAGGGATTTGAGAACATGAGCCTGTCCAGCGACTTGGGAGAAATTACTAGGTCGCCATTTGCGGGCTAGGACTTGATAGCTCATCAGGTTTCTTCGTCAATATGCCGGCAGGTGTATATACCTAGGACAGATTTATCGACTCTCGTGAAAATGTAATTAGAGGCAGCCCTTGCCAGCCACACCGCGGCACATGAGTCAGCTACTACCGTTGCTCCCTTCCGGGCCTGGCGGGGTTTATAACTTATCATTGCGTGGGGACCGACAAGAGTTACCAGAGCGCATAATACCATAGACGACAGCGTAAGCAGTGCCGGAATAACAGAAAATCTTATCCGATTCGCGACTACCCCCACTGCCCTATTAGCGAGTTGCTATGGTAAAGAGAGCGTTAGAACCTGAGAATCTTGCCCGCCACCCAAGGCGAGGGAAATATACTGCTTACCGTCTACCGAATAGCTCATCGGTGTTGCCTGAGGCGGCAATGGCAATTCGATCTCGTGAACTACCTCGCCATTAGCTTTGTCATAGGCACGCAAGAGGTTCCGACCATTGTCGGATTGCGCAATAAACAACAAGGTCTTAGTCAGTACCGGGCCCGTTCTACTAGGACCGCCCACAGGGCCTGGATCCAGGATGCCCATATCGATGATCTTCTGCCTGATGCCCTCTCCATGCGCGACCATCCACTCGTGTTCGCCAGTGTTGAGGTCAATCGCCGTGATTCTCCCATAAGGAGGCTTCGTCAGGGGCAATCCTTGCGGACCTCCCACATTGCTTGCTCCGCCTCTGGCATAGAGCAGATTTGACTCATCAACATCTGCCTCGACTAACTGCACGACGATGGGGATAGTTGCCGACGGCACGTAGAACATTCCCGTCTCTGGATCGAATGAGGCCCCTGTCCACCAGCCGCCTCCACCCCATCCTGGCATATTGATAGTGCCGCGCAGAGAAGGCGGGGTAAAAAGTGGGCCGTAGTCGAACCCTTCTATTATCTGCAATGCCTCTCGGCGCAGCTCAGGAGTGAAGTCGATTAAGGTTTCGTCGGTAATGCCTTGCACTGCAAACGCTGCTGGCTTCGTTGGATAGGGTTGAGTTGGAGACAGTGTCTCGCCCGACACCGTGCTCTGCGGTACGGCTCGCTCCTCGATAGGCCAGACAGGCTCGCCTGTTACCCTATCGAAAACATAAGTAAAACCCTGCTTAGATATCTGCGCAACGGCCTTGATAGCACGCCCATCTACAGTGATGTCGACTAGGGTAGGTGCTGCAGGAAGGTCATAGTCCCAGACACCATGATGCACCATCTGGAAATGCCAGAGGCGCTCTCCCGTCGACGCCTTAACAGCTACGAGACTCTCGGCAAATAAGTTATCGCCTTTTCTCAAGCCACCATACCAATCGTTGGTAGGTGTGCCGATGGGAATATAGGCGATGTCTAATTCGTCATCTGCGCTCATTATAGTCCAAGAATTTGTGTTGCCCGTATACTCCCAGGAATCATCTTCCCAGGTGTCGTTGCCGAACTCTCCAGCCTGAGGAATGGTGTGAAAAACCCATTCGATCTCACCCGTATCAGGATTAAAGCCGCGCACGTGTCCCGGTGGCATTTCCTTCGTACTAGGAACATCGTTTATGATGGAATTTACTATCACCGTGTTGTTCGTGACCAGTGGCGGAGAAACAACGCCGTATTGCCTTCTATCTATCTCACGACCCAAGCCTTCGGCCAGGTCAACTTTGCCGCCATCACCGAAACTGCCATCAGGCTCACCGGTTTCGAGGTTGAGCGACCAGAGGTTCGAATCATTGGTGGCGAAGAAAATTCGCTTCTTGTCTCCCTTCTCCCAATAGGCAACACCTCGAGAGTTATAACCTAGGTTTGCGGGGCGGCCTGACTGCCATGCATTGGTATCGAACACCCACTTCTCTTCGCCGCTTCGCGCATCCAAAGCAACTACTCGACCAAAAGACGTTGGGATATACATTACGCCATCTATCACTATCGGGGTGGCTTTGAATCCGGCCGGCATCGCGCGGAAGTTTTCCTCGCGTATATTGTCTGCGACGGTCGCGTTGTCGACACTATTCCAGCTCCATGCCGTCGTTAGGGTGCTGACATTGCTTCCGTCAATCTGATCAAGTGGAGAGTATTTTTGGGAGCCGTTGTCGCCGCCGTAACTGGGCCAGTCGGCAGCCTGGGTCGCCATTGTGGCTAAGGCAAAAAGCGAAAATATCAGGACCTTCAGAGATGTTCTTTTGAGCATACTGCCCCCGGGGTGATTGAATTATTTGCTTTGGGGATACTACCGCAGGGGATGTTGGATGGGTACTGCTGGTATGGTTGTTATATGGTGGAAATGGGTGATGAGTATGATCAGCCGTAGAGGGACGGCGATTGTTCTGGAGTGGGCTGATGGGCCGGGAGGGATTGATTCGATAACTAGCTTAGCTAATTATCTCGCCCTGCAAGCAGCCTTTGGCTGTCTGCGGAGCTGCGCTCCTTTGACTATGGATTTGGCTTAGCCAAATTCAGGACCCCTGCGGGGCGGCCTGCGCTCCTGTCGTGCCGGAGAGTTCTTACCCGACTGAAGTCGGGTTTTTTATTTATTGGCGGTGAGGGAGGGATTCGAACCCTCGAAGCCTTACGACTTACACACTTTCCAGGCGTGCTCCTTCGGCCACTCGGACACCTCACCATAAACTTGTTCGCACTTTGCCTGCTGCGAAAGCGGCGTAACCTTAGCTCACCGCTTGTTTGAATTCAAGCTCGCACTCTATTGCCTAATGAGTCGAGTGTTCACTGAGTCAGAGGTTACTGGCGCTGTACTGCGGTATACATTGATATCCAGACCGCCACGGCGGAGGAAATTCATTCCCACTCTAAGTTCGCTAGGCCTACATTTGAGCATGATGTCGCGGAAAATGCGTTCGGCACACTCCTCGTGATAGCCCTGATGCTCTCGGAAGGAAATTAAATACTGCAGCAAATTCGATTCGCTGATCTTTATACCAGTGTAGCGTATCTCTATACTTGCCCAATCTGGCTGACCAGTCACTGGGCAGTTCGATCTAAACAGATCCGAATAGAGAACTTCGTCGTCGGCATCAGCATCGGCAATATTCAGCAATTCAACATCCGGCTGCTGTGCGCCAAGTTCGACATCGATGTGATCTATACACCTCCCCGCCCTTGCGCCAGATGCCCCACCCTCTATTTCGTCTAGCGGATGTATCACTACCTTTACTTCAGAGCGACTAACCGATGAAAGATCTTGCTCAATAAGAGACCTAACTGTCTCCCGGTTTTTGTAGCGTTCTTGATTCAGTGAGGTGAGATAGAGTTTCAACGACTTCGATTCGACGATGTTTTCCGATTCGGAATTGAAATAGAATTCGCCTATCGCGACCTGCGGCTTGCCTGAACTGTTCAGCCAGGACAGCTCATAGGCCTGCCAATGATCGAGGCCAAACATGCGGGTTTTTTTATCGATATCTAGCAGCGAGCGACTAGCCCAACGCGGTATCGGATACAGCACATCAGGCTGGTACTTTTGGGGGTGTTCAGTCTGACTGCCGAGAGGATTGTCCGTCATAATATTTCGGGGCTACTAGGTTCTTAGGCCAGTTCCCTTGCGTAGTAACAAGATACAGGAAGCAAACAATATCACTATGAAGACGCAAAGTATGAAGAACGCCCAAGTGACATTAACATCCGAAGTCCCCAGAATTCCATATCTGAATGTGTTGACCATGTAGAATATCGGATTAAGAGCCGAGACAAATTTCCAAAAAGGAGGCAGCAATTCTACCGAATAGAACACCCCGCCCAAATAGATAAGCGGCGTTAGTACAAAGGTAGGAATAATGGAAATGTCATCGAAGCTATTGGCAAATAGCGCGTTGATAAAACCGGCAAGCGAAAAAACAATAGATGTTAGGAGAACGACGGTGATAGTGATAAACAGATTCTGAATTTCAAGATCAGCAAAGAACAGAGAGATAAAGGTTACGATTGTTCCTACAGCCAATCCTCGCGCCATCCCTCCAACGATAAAGCCAGAGAGGATAATGTAATTCGGCACTGGAGATACTAACAATTCTTCTATGCTATGTTGAAATTTGTGACTAAAGAAGGAAGAGACGACGTTAGAATACGAGTTCTGTATTACCGCCATCATGATCAGGCCAGGCACGATAAACTCCATGTACTGGAACCCGCCCATCTCACCAATGCGTCTACCTACCAAATTACCAAAGATCACAAAGTAGAGCCCTATTGTAATCGCGGGCGGCACGAGAGTCTGCAGCCAGATGCGAGCGAATCGGCGGATCTCTCTTCTGACTATTGTTTCAAAAGCTATGTATTTATGATTCGAGAACACAGTGATTTTCCTAGTCGTTGCCTTCGAGCTTGGACAAGAACAACTGCTCAAGCCTATTCGTCTTGTTTCTCATGCTATCTATTTTTATTTCAGCCTTACTAAATACGGCGAACACCTCGTTGATACTAAGACCACCGGATACCGTTACCTCGATGCAATGCTCATCGACGATTTCGAGACTCGCATTCTCCAATTTCAGGTCAAAGCCTGACGGAACCTGCGAAGTTGTTTCCAGAATATAGACCTGAGAATCGAGCTCATTCAGCAGCTTGCGCATGCTGGTGTTCTCAACTATCTTGCCTTCATCAATGATGGCGATATTGCGGCAGAGCTGCTCCGCCTCTTCTAGATAGTGCGTCGTCAATATAATCGTGGTGCCGTTATTGTTTATCTCAGTTAGAAATTCCCACATCGAGCGGCGCAATTCTATGTCGACACCTGCTGTAGGCTCATCAAGTATCAGCAATCTTGGCTCATGGACGAGGGCTCTAGCAATCATCAGCCGCCTCTTCATACCGCCGGAGAGAGTTCTGGAGCGCTCATCGCGCTTCTCCCATAAGCCTAACTTCCGCAAATACTTCTCACAGCGCTCTGCTGCGAGCTTTCGCGGCAAACCGTAGTAACCCGCCTGTGTCATGACGATGTCGCGGACTTTCTCGAATAGACTGAAATTCACTTCCTGCGGAACGACGCCGAAATCTAGTTTCGTCTTGTAGACATGGGTGTCAACATTCTTGCCAAACACCTCTACAGAGCCCGATGTCTTGTTGACCAGCGTTGAGATCACCCCAATCGTGGTTGATTTGCCCGCACCGTTGGGTCCAAGCAATGCGAAAAAGTCACCCTCTTGAACTTCGAGAGAAATACCCTTAAGCGCCTCGAAACCGTTTGCGTAGGTTTTAGCCAGGTTTTGAATAGAGATTGCTATGGTCATTACAAGTAGTCTTCAAGTGTTGTGTTTGCGGCATGCGCTGATGCCAGCAGGAGTATGTCGATTGTTAATACGATTGGCAACTCAGTAGCCGCGGCACAAGCAGGAAAAGTAGACGCAGAAACAGATACTCTAGAAATAGAAAAGCCCGGCGTTAGCCGGGCTCTTTTATATGGCGTCCCCTAGGGGTTTCGAACCCCTGTTGCCGGGATGAAAACCCGGTGTCCTAGGCCACTAGACGAAGGGGACTTAAGACTTTACATAGCTGCTCTCTCAAGCAGCGGGGGATTCTAAGAAGCTTGGCCTGCCCAGTCAAGAGCTAAGCCACAATATTCGGATTATTTATGCTTACTTCGCAAAAAATGAGCAGCTTTCTCAGTTTACTTGGCGCCAACGGCCCTATTTGGCAAAATACTGAGCCTTTTACCGCCCCTCCATTAAGCACAGGGCTGGAACAGATGACTCCATCAATCCTAGGTATCTTGACCCTAAAATTGGACTATGCCATCCTCACATAAGGTTCTGTTCTCTCCAAAAGGCTGTAAAAACAGCGCAGACGTACAGACCTGATTAAATCGGCCGATGCAATCAGGGTGCCGATAAGAATAAGCCTCTTTAACAGAGGCCGTTGGGGATACTAGGAAACCAACCATGAACGATAAGCGTCAAAAGCAGGTTGATGATGCTGGTGTAAGCATTGATCAAAAATTGATCGAAGAAGGCACCGCTCAACTCAATAGTGAAATTCAGGTTTTAGAAGCTTGGCTCACCGAGCTCGATTCTTCAGACAAGGAGAATTCCGAGGTGCTCGCCGCTAGGAAATCCTATAAGGATATGCTTAGCAGTCGCAAGGAAATGCTCAGCACACTGGCAAAACAGTCAAAACTCCAGTCCGTCGGCCAGAATTAGCCAAAAACCAAAACATTAAAGATAGTGAGGGTACTGATTGCTGATACCTTCGAACAAACCTAACACCCGCCCCTATTAACTCAAGAATCCGCTCCCATGCTGTCAGATCTCCAGGCTAGAACCATGCTGTCACTTCAGGCAGCTATGAATGCGAAGGTAGACCCAAATTGGGTGGCCGCTCGTTACCCTTATATGCGCGCCGTAGTTATTGAGGCCGCTGAAGCCATCGAACATCATGGCTGGAAATGGTGGAAAAAACAGGAGAAGGATCTTCCTCAGCTGCAGATGGAACTGATAGATATCTGGCATTTCCTCCTCTCGGAGATCTTGCTTAACGAGGAAGGTAGTGAGACTGCGGCATTACTTAAGCTGACCAAACAGCTCGAGACCATCGAGGGGACTCAGCAGGTCGATTTCGATGGCAAATCGTACAGCTTAAACTCGATGGAACTGCTAGCCCAGATTGAGCTGCTTATAGGAATCTCTGCTGCTCGAAGGATCGAGCTGTCGGTATTTGCCGCGATAATGAGCAATTGCGAGATGGATTGGACTGAGTTGTACTGCCAATATGTCGGTAAAAACGTGCTTAATTTCTTTCGCCAGGATCATGGCTATCAGGATGGCAGCTATCAGAAGATGTGGAATGGTCGTGAAGACAATGAGTATTTAGTAGAGGTAATGGCTGAGCTTGACCCAAGTGATGCCGAGTACAAAGACAAACTCTACTCGGCTCTGCGTAATCACTACCCAAACTAGCTCTCGATTTACCCGGCTTACTCCAAGCTTGAGCCTACTAGTAGTAAGCGTTCTCTTTGACAGTGTGATCTGTAACGTCCCGCACTTCCTTCAACTGCGGGACCTGTTCTAGCAAGGTCTTCTCTACGCCATTTTTAAGCGTTACATCGACCATGCCGCAACCCTGACAGCCCCCACCGAAGCGAAGAACAGCAACATTCTCTTCAAAGATTTCTTCGAGAGACACATTGCCGCCATGAGCGGCCAATCCAGGATTGACCTCGTTGTACAGGATATAATTAACCCGGTCTTCGATTGGGCTATCGTCGGAGATCTTAGGCAAACGGGAGTTCGGTGCCTTAATAGTGAGCTGACCACCCATGGAGTCCTTAGCGAAGTCCACTACAGCCTCTTCTAGGAAAGGTATGCTTACCAGCTCTATGAATGTCTTGAAGTTCTCATATTGCTTCACTTCGTCGTCTTCTTTTTCTTCTCCAGGCCGACAAAACGAGATGCAGGTTTCGGCTTTCGGTGTGCCTGCATCCAGAATGAAAATTCGCACTGATATACCCTCGCAATCTTGCTTCTTGAGCAACTCAGTAAGGTATTCTTGTGCAGATTC
>Ga0307985_10000890_pt1 | contig 17032 bp, 2 predicted proteins | sample EllFjometageno80_FD_203155 | JGI IMG/M metagenome (GOLD analysis project Ga0307985, IMG submission 203155) | Marine microbial communities from Ellis Fjord, Antarctic Ocean - #80 | ecosystem: Environmental > Aquatic > Marine > Unclassified | place: Southern Ocean | collected 2014-10-09 | reverse complement strand
TGCTCAGAGGGCGGCGACGCGGCCGTTCAACAATCAGCTCTCTCCACATCCAATACCGGCGACGGCTCGCTGTACTCGTACTCGTGTGGATTCCACTGGGTCAGTGCGCAGCCGGATTTGTACAACACGATCTCGACCAGCGGGAGCAGCACAATGAACAACGGAGATACTGTTACTTTGGCGAGCGGGACTTACGAGGCTGGATCAGCACACCCAGACTCATCACGTACGAGGATGTTCTTCACCGAAGATTTGTACGGTAACATCTGGTGCGAGGCCGATGATTTGAGCTGCGAACTTGGTGGATCGGGGACGTTGAGAGTTATGACTATTTATGGAACGAGTGGCGGCGTACTGGAATTGAGAAGCCTTCTAGTTAGCAATGGGTATCACTATCAAGGAGGAGGCTTTGTCATTCGATATGGCGCTCAAGTGACGTTGGTGCTGTGCAGTATTCAGGACAACGATTCGCCGACCTCGGGAGGCGGTATGTGGGTGTATGACTCGGACGCTCAAGTGGTGGATCTGTACGGTGTTTCTTTCTCGGGCAACACCTCCCCAACTGGACGCGACATTGCAAACGATGCAACAGTTACAGTTCACTCGACGTGCTCTGCAGGCGGAGACGAAGCAGTCCAGGGATCCGCTCTCTCCACCAGCGGCACCATCGCGGGCCCTCTGAACTCGTACGATTGCCTGCCCCCCCCCTGTACAACCAATGCCGACGGTGACGCGTGTGTCAATGGCGTCGCGGCCGGCTATTCTCCTTCTTGCTCGTGCGACTGCACGAACACCGGGTTCGAGGGCAACGCGTGCGAGGCCGCGTTAGCCTGCGTTGTTGGCGCGTCTAACACGATGGGTACCATCAACTGTTTGAATGGCGGTGTCGCGGCCGGCACTTCTCCCTCGTGCTCGTGCAACTGTGCAGACGGCTTCGAGGGCGACAAGTGCGAGATCAGCCCGCATCGTTATTGGCGGCTGCAGACGATCGACCAGACTTGGGAGAACTACCGCTGGGTTATCTTAGAGGTCGAGCTCTTCGGTCGCGACGGCGCGCTCCTCGAAGGCTCCATGATGGCATCTTCTTCGTGCTCGGCTGGAGGGTGCCACTCCGACGTCGTAACGTCGGCCAAATACGTCACTTCGTCGTCGTACGACGGCGGCGTTTGGGGGCTGACCTGGTCGGCGTACTACCACAGAAACGACTGGGTGGGCCTGGACCTGGGTTCCGGGAACGAGGCAATCGCGACCAAGCTCGTCATCTTGCAGGCGTCTGGAGAGAGTGCGAGCAAGGAGTTCAAGATCCAGCACTCTGACGACGCCAGCGCCTGGACAACGGTTTACACGGCTACCCACGTGATTCAGCGTTGGAATGCCGGTGGGATCTATCCCGTCGTCTACGACTGGGGGTCGTCGTGCGACATCGCGTGCTCGCCTTCCCACGACTGGGACTTCCGAGGGTGCTCTGACGAGGCGAACGTGGTGGACTCGGTCGGCGGCGCGCTGGGGGCCCTCGCCGTCAACGGCGCTGCGTGCTCCCCCAGCGGCATGGTCTTTGACGGCGACGATGACTACGTGGATCTCACCGACTGGGAGACAGGCGGAACTCTGTCCTTCGAGATCTTGCTGAAGCATGACAGCTTCACGAGCAACTCGCGGGTGTTCGACTTTGGCGGTGGCCCGAACTCCCACAACATCAGGCTTTACAACGTCGGCAGTACATCCGAGATGTCCTTCGACATGGTCCACGGATCGAGCGAGACCGAGAGTCTACAAGGGAGCAGTTTCTCCTTGGAGTGGACCCACGTTGTCGCGACGGTGTCGGGGACCACGATGAAGCTTTACAAGAACGGGACGCACGAAGCAACCAAGACTGACGGCTGGGAAGCGTATTTCATGACCCGGTCGAATCACTGGCTCGGCCGCGCTCTCACATTCACCGATCCTAACTTCGGCGGCGTGATTGCCTACTTCAGAGTCTGGCAAGGAGCCGAGCTTACCGCGGACGACGCTTCCTCTCTGTACTCGAACTCCATCCCCTGCACAACCAACGCCAACGGCACCCTTTGCGAGAACGGCGGGACCGTCTCGGGCTCGGGCGCCCTCGAGAACTGCGCTTGCGAGTGCGACGGCACAGGCTTCGAGGGTCTGAGCTGCGAGATTGCGTCCAATTGCACCGTTGGCGCGGACGGTAACGTGTGCCAGAGCGGCGGCGCTGCCACGGGCACCGGCATTGATTGCGGCTGCCACTGTACCCTCGTCAACTTCTCTGGAGAGAACTGCGAGATTGCGTCTCCGTGCACCGCCGGAGCGGAAGGTAACGACTGTCAGAACTTTGGTGTCGTCACAGGCACCGGCATCGACTGCGGCTGCGACTGCACCTCCGTCAACTTCGTTGGCTCGCACTGCCAAACCGGCTCCCCGTGCACCGTCGCCACGCAAGGCAACGAGTGTCAAAATGGTGGAGTTATCAACGGTACGGGCGTCGATTGTGGCTGTGATTGCACCCTCGTCAACTTCGAAGGCCCGCTGTGCCAAACCGCTTCCACCTGCACAACCAACGCCGACGGCAACCCCTGCCAGAACGGCGGCGTCGCCTCGGGCATCGGCAACGACTGCATCTGCGATTGCTATTCGACAGGCTTCGTGGGCACGAGTTGCGAGATCGTCGGCGCCCAACCAGCTCTTTACGACAAGATCTCGGCTAAGGGGACGAATTTGATGACGAATGGAGACATCCTCACTCTGGCTACCGGGGTGTATGCTGCTGGGTCGGCAGACGGTGATGGGACCCTGTTCTATGTCGACAGCCTCTATGGCAAGTTATGGTGCGAGAAAGAAGACCTAAGCTGTGAGCTAAGCGGGTCGGGGACGATGTTGGTGATGCATATTGAAGGGATATATTGCGTGCTTGAGTTGAAGGGCCTTGTTATTAGCAACGGATACTGTCAGTTTGGCGGATTCGGAGGTGGGCTGAATATCTATTATGGACCCAAGGTGACGTTACTGTACTGCAGTTTCAATGACAACATCGGGCCTGGAGGCGCTATTTCTGCGCAGGACTCTGAGGTGCATCTGTACGACGTTACCTTTTCGGGCAACAACCTGGTCGACATTTCCAATACTGGCGACGTCATAGTTCACTCGACGTGTACTGAAAGCGGAGATGCAGTCGTTCAGCAACCCGCTATCATCACAGACGCTTCTCTAGTCCCAGTCGCAGTTACCTCGTGCTCGAGGGTCAGTACTCAACCGGACTTGTACGACAAGATATCTGTGAATGGAGCCAGTAAGATGAACAACGGGGACACATTGACAATGGCCAGCGGGATTTACGTTGCTGGGTCGGCGGCATACAGTCATACCATGTTCTCCGTATATGGACTTTACGGCCACATCAAGTGTGAAGTTGATGACTTAAGCTGCGAACTTGGAGGGTCGGGAACGAAGATCGTTCTCTATGTAGCTGGAACAGGCGGTGGCGAGCTGAAAATGACGAGCTTAGTCATTGCCAACGGCCACAGTGATTTTGGAGGAGGGCTTCATGTGTATTATGGATCTCGAGTGGCCTTGGAGATGTGCAGTATCCAGAACAACGTGGCGACAAGCGAGGGAGGCGGCATTTATCTGTACTCCTCGAACACCGTGGTGCATCTTTACGGCGTTTCATTCTCGGGCAATACCTCCCCCGACGGACCCGATATTTACCGAGAGAGCGGATCGATCACAATACACTCGTCGTGCTCTGCCACTGGAGACGAGGCTTTCGTCGGGTCCGCTCTCGCAACTTCCGGCACCATCGCCGGCCCCCTGAACTCGTTCCGGTGCGCGCCCTCCCACAGCTGGGACTTCCGCGACTGCTCGCTGACGGTTACCGGTACGGTGAGCGGCTCGGTCATGGATACCACGTACCCGTCCGTTGTTGGCTTGCCGCACGCTACTTCGCCGAACCTTCGCATCTTCGCCGTTCACGAGAACAACCAGACGAACATGGAGGGGTGGCGGATCGAGTCGGTGGAAGACGGACTGGTCACAACCACTGTTCTGGCGGACATTACGACCAAATCTGTCGGGTACTACGGCATCACACAGGATAACGATTCCACGCCCGTCGAAGCCTGCGGTGGACTATTTACAAAGTTCACTATCGCTGGCGTTGACCACTGGTGCTGCTACTGCCGCGGCTGGAACGTGCTTACGGTATCTGCGGACTTGCTGTCTATTGGCACGACTCAGCAGTTTGATTCGTACGGGAGTAGCTCTGCAGGTTCTGCCATGGCCGAGTACATCAACGGGCTGGCTGATGGCCAGTACGTGCTCGTGGCGTGCCAGGATTACTGCATAGTCTCGGGTGGGAATGGCGCTGCGATCGCGTCATTAACCGGGAGCAGCTCTCAGCCCACGTCACCGGGACGATATGCTTACGCACTAGTTGGTTGGAAGGGAAGCGACCGCCCTGCCGGTCTTCCGAGTCCAAATCACAACGGGAATTCCGAAACCGTGACCTATGCGACCGAAATAGAGACATCTACCTTCGCTCCGTATAAAACAGTGTGGGAGGCATCCAAGCGCGCTGAAGGCATCCAGCCCATCGACGCAGCTTCCATCAGCGACACTTGGGATGCGGCCACTAACGCCACTAGCCTGACATCTACAGTTTGGAGGTTGGGTGATGCTGGTCCCCTCTCTCAGTCATGTGATCAAGTGTGCGATTCGTTGGAGGGTGGCTATCAATGTGACCGCACGGCCACAAGCGGTGTGAATTCGGAAGAACTCATGACAAGCTTCATGGCAGGGTTCAGTAGAACGTGCAGTGGATTTCAGGTTGACAATTGCGTTGGGGCCGGTTGGGAAGGAAACGTCCCTTTCATAGCGCCAAGTTCGAATGTGTGCATGTACTGCGCAGACACCTCTAAGACACTTTGCAGTGCATACGCGAGCAGCGACCGAGAACGGGTTTGCGCATGTTCCGCTGTCACCGAACCCTACAGCTTGACAGACGTTGCGGTGTACACAGTAGCAGATTCCATCGGGGGTTCGCTTGAAGCGACGTCCGTCAACGGAGCCGCTTGCACGACCGAGGGAATCGAGTTCGACGGCGTCGACGACTTTGTTGATCTTGACGACTTCGAGTTTGGAGGTCCGACTTCTATTGAGATCCTCGTCAAGAGAAGCTCGTACATCCAGCACAGCGACGTGTTCTCGTTCGACAGCGGCGACGGCGTCAACACCGTGACCCTCTACAACGCGTACAACTCCTCCGACCTGTCCTGGAACGTTACGACAGACGCTTCGAATAAGTGGACGACCACGACGGTCGAGGTAGATGCCTGGACGCACTTCGCGCTGGTCGCGTCGCATAACACGCTGATGATTTACAAGGACGGCGAGCTCGCGGCGAACACGACTGACGGGCAGGAGCCGAGTGCTATGACGCGCGCGAACCACTGGCTCGGCCGAGACTTCGAAGGAACTATCGCGTACCTTAATGTCTGGAAGGGGTTTGGGCTCTCCGCTGGAGCAGCTTCGTCGCTGCACGAAGCTGCATTCCCCTGCAGCTCGAATTCCAACGGCAACGAGTGCGAGAACGGCGGCTCCGCTTCCGGCGGGGGGGGGCTCGAGAACTGTTTCTGCGACTGCTCCTCGGTCAACTTTGAGGGCAACCGCTGCGAAACGGCAACCCGCTGCATCTTCGGCGCTAGCTTGACCGCCTGTCAGAACGGCGGGGTGGCCACCGGCACCCTCGAGGCTAACGACTGCACCTGCGATTGTGACAGCACTCCCTACGAAGGCGTCAACTGCGAGGTCGAGACGGATTGTTCCGTCAATGCTGACGGCGACTCGTGCGAGAACGGTGTGATCACTGGCACCCTCGCTGCCGACAACTGCTTCTGCGATTGTTCGGGCACGCACTACGAGAACGACATCTGCTCCGCTTGCGCCAACGGCCGAGTCAGCAACAGCGACAACACGGCCTGCTTTTGTGGTCCAGGAACGGGCAATACGCTCGTGCCTCCCGCCGCCGCCATGATTCCTCACTCCGAAACATCGACATTCCGCCTCCGAGAGACGAACATGACGTTTGAATCGGGAACGGTAAATGCGCGCATTGAACTCTTCTCTGCTGACGACGGCGGCTGGGTTACTGTTGGGGCTCGATACCCGGAGACTAGGGAAGAGATAACTTACCTCGGTGTGTTCGGGACTATGGGAGAGAATGAGGTCTTCTGTCAACTCCTCGCTGATCTGAACGACTACACGCTCGTCGACAGCAGCGTGGTGTCGCAGGATTCCACAGAAGACGGAGCTCTCCCTGTAAGAAGCGTTGCCTGCACGGCGAGCTCGAACTGCATCTTCGATGAACAACATCTATGGTTCTATGGCACTTCTACTAACGACCTTGGGCTGTCTTGCACGTTCAGGGTGTTGTCTGATGCGTGCTCTACGTGCCCTAAGGGGTACTACTCGTCCGACACCGCTGACGCGCTTTGCATCCCTTGCCCAGCCGGAACTTTCAACGACGTCGAAGGCGCGACAAGCTGCCTTAGCTGTCCGCAGGACACCGCCAGCGCGACTGTTGCCGCGTCCTCTGTCGACTCGTGCTCTGCTTGCGTCGCCGGCTCGGCCAGTTCCGACCGATCGCAGTGCATTTGTGGCCCTGGCTTCGAGCCCGCTTTCTCGGCTGCCCCAACTGGCGTAGTGGCCAGCGGTACCAGTATCCGTTTCGGCTACTCGGAGTCTGGTAAAGCCCCGGCATTATCGTCCACGGGCGTCGTCTCGGGCAGAGTTGAGATCCTCAAGGATGGAGAATGGGCCACGATCAGGGCGACCACGTGGACCAGTGTTGAAGCGCGGATCGGGTGCATGCAGCTCGCTGACCAACTTGGGTATGCGTTGACCCGAGCGACCGTTGTTTCGGAGGTGCAACCTGGAAGCTTCCTCCTGCCGTACGTGGGTGTGGAGAAACCCTGTGACGGGACCGAGAGCTTCCTCTATGAGTGTGCGTCATTAGCAGATGCAGCATTGTCGTTCCCCCCGGATCCGGCCTTGTATACGACTGGTTTGCCTGGCGAGGTGGGCATCAATTGCACCTTTTTGGCTCCGAGCGTTCTCTCCAGCTGCCAAAGCTGTCCACCAGGCTTCACAAGTGACTCGCTCGACTTAGCAAGCTGCTCGCCGTGCGCCGCAGGAAAGACCACGACGTCTAAAGACCCAAATACGTGCATGACTTGCGAAGCCGAGTTGGCAGTATCGGTCCCGTCGAGTAGCCGTGACCGAACACCCGCAGCCACTGCTCTTACGGACTGCTCCACGTGTCCCGGCGGCTCGTACGCTTCCTTGGACGCGTCAGAGTGCGTTCTGTGCGAGTTCGGGAAGTTCAATGCAGACGGGTCGGGGACGTCGTGTCAGGCCTGCGCTGCGGACGAGAACCCGACCGGCTACATAGGAGCTGCAGCATGCCATCCCAAGTTGATCCCGGTGGCGAATACATCAGAGTTTCAAGCTGCTCTCGCAGACGAATCCCTGTACGGCTACATGGCTTCCACCACCATCCTTCTCAACGCGTCGCAAACCTACTCTAAAGACGGATGGGTGTCTAACCCAACGACTTCCTCGTACTACATGTTTGCGATCTGGAGTAACGAGCAACCTTCGATCTGGAGTATTATTTCTGGTAACGAACTGTCCTTCTCCGAGACGCCATCCGTTGAGTTGACCGTTAGCTGTACTGACATCGACGCGAAGTGTGCGCTAAAGGGGTCTGCCTCTCAATTGTACCCTATGACTGTGCTAGGCGTGCTTGGGGTTAACGTGACGCTCATTGGGCTGATAATAGAGGGCGGAGGAAGCGATGGCACTATTCTGGGAGGCGGTGTCTATGTCTCCGGTGGCTTCGCAAAGTTTGTGGATTGCGAGATCACCGACAACAGTTTCCTTGGTCACGGCGTTGTCGGGGGAGGAGGCATGGGCGTCGCAAGTGGGGCCACTGTGGAGCTTGTTCGAGTAGCAATCTTTGCGAACGCCGCCGCGTCTGGAGGCGGTATGTGGATAGCAGGTGTTGTAACTATGACAAATTGCGATATTCATTCCAACGGCCCGATAACCGAAGATGCTGCAATTATGAGTGACACGAGTGACATAGAATTGGGTGGAGGCGGGATCTATATGAACGGTCTTCTCACGTCAGGGTCAGGTGAACCAGTTCTAGTGGCAACAAACACAAGGATTGCAAACAATTTCGTCAATGACGGCTGCGGCGGAGGGGTGTATATTAATCCGTTTGATGCTGATCCCGCGCTAACGTTGGATTCGTGCGTTGTGGAAGGCAACTACATCGGTGTCGGTATGTCAATGGGAATGGCGAGTTGTATGTACGAGAGTTCGGCCATCTACGCGACAGGGGGCACTGTGATGCTGACGAACACCACGGTGCGAGACAATCTGAACCCCAACGCGATGATGAGTTACTCCTCGTTCATTGCCGGCGACATTTCGACCAGGGGATCCACGATAATCGAGAACAGTGAGGTGACTGCTGGAGCAGGAGGAACTGGATTTAGCATGAAAGGGGCTAGCTCATCGCTTGTTCTCGTTGATGCAACCGTAACTGGCGACGAGCGTGACCTCTATATTGCCGGCGGCACTGCGATGCTGCGCGATGTTCAATTCGGCTCGTCTGGCACCACTGTCGGGACCGGAGCAACTGTTACACTGGTGGAGGGAACCTCGTCCAAGACTGACTTGCAGTACCAGGATTTCAGCTTGGCTCAGGGCGCCACGGTCTTCAAGTCTTGCAAGAAAGGCTTCTACGGCTTGAAAATGTCTCAGTTACCTCAAGGGGTAGAATGCGGAGGCTCGGGCACCGGTTCGATCAGCGCCTTCGACCAGGACTACCCCAGTGACGAGATTTGTTGCTCTCCTACTGGCGGTTGCTCTAACTGCGACTACTGTAAGGCGTGTGCTGACGGAGAGATAAGCGAGGGAGGGGTGACGTCTTGCACGACGTGTCCGTCTGGCACGCGCTCCAGTGAAGACAGAACGATGTGCATCCCGTGCTTGCCAGGAACGGCCTCTCTGGGCGGCGCTGCGAGCTGCGGCAGCTGCACAGGGCCTGGCGAGTACAGCTCAACCAGCAATGCTGCTGTCTGCTCGGTTTCGTTGCCGGGAAGAAAGGCTAATTCAGACCGCAACGGAGTCGAGGAGTGTCCTGCTGATACCTTTAGCGAAGGCCAAACCGTCGAGTGTCGCGCCTGCTCTTCAGCAAGTTACAGCGAGGCGGGATCGGCCAAGTGTTTTGCGTGCGCTCCCGGTAGCGTGTTCAGCTCATCGAATAGAGCCTGCGAGGCGTGCCGAGAGGGAAGTCATGCGCCGACCGGCGCGGAAGACGAGTGTGTTCCTTGCGATGGCGAAGGGCAGTACGCAAGCACAAACTCGTCCTCTTCCTGTTCTCTTGTGCCGGCGGGCCACGAGGTATTCGCGAACAGGACGGGCGTTGAGGAGTGTACCACGGGCGAGGTTAGCACTGGGTCCCGAGATGACTGTGATGCTTGCGTCGATGGGAGCAGCTATCAATCAAGCCCAGGCCAGACTAGTTGCGTCGCGTGTGCCGTATGTGGAGTTGGACAGTACATCTCACAAGCATGCTCGTCCACATCGAATACAGTCTGCGACGACTGCCAATTGGGCGAGGCGTCAACGGGTGGTGAGACGGAGTGCGCCACTTGCGCTTCGGGCTTTGTTGCTGGCACGGTTGGATTGTCGAGCTGCACTTACTGCGTGCCCGGCAAGTATGCCGATCTGTCCACGCACGCGTGCAAGGACTGCGACGCCGGCACTTACGCGAGCGGAGGTGCTGGCTCTTGTGTCTCCTGCGACTCTAACCAGTACACCGATGAGTTAGGCGCATCGTCTTGCAAGTTCTGTGCCGCTGGAGCAATCCCCAGTGACGATAACACGGCTTGTGAGTCCTGTTCGGTTGGACGATTCAGCAGCATCGGCGACACGTCTTGCGCAGACTGTCCTGCCGGCCTATTTGCAGGCGAAACCGCTCCAACGTGCGACTACTGTGTGTCGGGTACGTCGAGTTCGGCTGGTTCGGAGTCCTGCGATGACTGTATCGCTGGCAAGGTGTCGTCTGTGGGCGCGGCGGAGTGCTCTAACTGCGTCTCAGGAAAGTACGAGTCCAACAACAACTGCCTAGCGTGTCCAGCGGGAACAGTCAGCGGGCGCGGAGCTGCTGTGTGCGACTCGGACTGCCCCGTCGGTACTTACGGCGTTGTCGGCGCGGTCGAATGCAACGAGTGCGCTGCGGGAAAGTTCGCTGGCTTGGGGGCGGCGTCGTGCGAGTTGTGCAGCGCTGGAAGCTTCTCGGAGGTGCGGGCTGAGACATGCACCACCTGCGAGGGCGGCACGTACAGCAGTTCGGGGGCCGCGACGTGCTCCGACTGCCTCGCCGGCAGGTCGTCGAGTGACGGTGCCTCGGCTTGCGAGCAGTGCTCCGCGGGGACGTTCTCTAGCGCTGGCACCTCGACGTGCTCATCATGCGAAAGCGGAGAGTACAGTGGTTCTGGAGCCGCGTCGTGCTCCGACTGCCTCGCCGGCAAGTCGTCGAGTGACGGCGCCTCGGCTTGCGAGCAGTGCTCCGCGGGGACGTTCTCTAGCGCTGGCACCTCGACGTGCTCATCATGCGAGAGCGGAGAGTACAGTGGTTCTGGAGCCGCGTCGTGCTCCGACTGCCTCGCCGGCAAGTCGTCGAGTAACAGCGCATCGGCCTGCGAGCAATGTTCCGCCGGGACGTTTTCCAGCGCCGCCGCCTCTTCCTGCACTCCATGCGAGAGCGGAACTTACAGCGTTTCTGGAGCCGCATCTTGCTCCAACTGCCTCGTCGGTAAGTCGTCGAGTGACGGTGCCTCAGCCTGCGAGCAATGTTCCGCTGGAACGTTTTCTAGCGCCGCCGCATCTTCCTGCACTCCATGCGAGAGCGGAACTTATAGTGTTTCTGGAGCCGCGTCGTGCTCCAACTGCCTCGTCGGTAAGTCGTCGAGTTACGGTGCCTCAGCCTGCGAGCAATGTTCTGCCGGGACGTTTTCTAGCGCCGCCGCCCCTTCCTGTACTCTCTGCGCTCCTGGAGCCAGAAGCGCTGGGGGCGCTTTGCTTTGCGAGCTCTGCTCCGCCGGCAAGTTTTCGTCTGACCTCCGCATCGAATGCATCAACTGCGAGTCCGGAAAGTTCTCTGCTGCCGGCGCCTCGGCGTGTGCAACTGCGTGCTATGCCGGTACTTTTGCCGGCATTGGGGCGGAATCCTGCCTCGACTGCCTCCCTGGCACATTTTCCGAGATCGGGGCTGAGTTCTGTGCTGTTTGTGCTTCGGGCAAGTTCTCCGGTTCCGCCGCCCCGGCTTGCCTCTCTTGTAATGCGGGCAAGTTCTCCTCGGGAGGCAGCTCCACGTGTATCTCGTGCGACCAAGGCGAGTACCAGTCGCTCGCTTCGGCGTCGTCGTGCCTGACTTGTTCGACTTGTGCCGTTGGCACGCACTTATCGAGTCACTGCTCACCCACTGCCGACACCGGCTGCACGCTATGTGCTCCTGGATCCGCTTCGACGGGCGGGTCCTCGGACTGCAAAGAGTGCGACGAGGGCAGTACCTTTCAACCTCTCCAGGGAATGCCCTTCTGCTCCTCTTGCACGGTGTGCGGGCTTGGCAAGTCCATCGCCCAATCTTGCACAACGACGACGGACGCCACATGCGATAAGTGCGCCCCCGGCAAGGCGTCGGTGGGTGGCGAATCCCCTTGCGCCCCGTGTGACCAACAAGGCGAATACAGCGCTGCCGGCGATGCGTTCTGCTCTACCGCCGGATCTGGTTATTCCGTCACCAAGCCGTACCGGAACGGAACGACCCCCTGCGCGAGCGGTTTTTACTCGCCCGGCGCCGTGGACGATTGCCAGCCCTGTTCGGGCGACGGCGAGTTCTCCGCCGCACCGAGAAGCTCGAGTTGCTCCCATGCGACACCCGGGCACCAGCCGAACCTAAATAGCACGGCTCAACTCCCGTGCCCTGCGGGCACCTACTCTGCGACGGGCGACGCGTGTCTCTCCTGCGAGTACGGAGCTAGGAGCGATTCCGCGGCCAGTGCTTGTGAGTTCTGCACGAGCGGGCTCTATCACGAAGACAACGAGTGCCTCCCTTGCCCCAAGGGAACGTACAGCAGTGCTGGGGCCAAGTCGCTGCCTCTCTGCGTCCAGTGCGACGAAGGCTACGTGAGCCAGGAACCAGGAGCTTACTTTTGCGAGGCTTGCTCGGCAGGCAAGTACACGCTTAGCTCTCACTCTTGCGTCAACTGTGCCGCGGGCAAGTACAGTGCTCTGGCGGCGTTGGAGTGCATCCAGTGCGATCTCGGGAAGTACGTCGACTTCGAGGGCGGCGAGAGCTGTCAGTTCTGCGACAACAAGGATGTGCTGATCGGGTCGAGCACGCTAAAGACGGGATCATCCGCAGTCAACGATTGCGTCTGCGACTTTGGAGAGTACAACCCCCTCCGGTCCAAGCTATCGACGTGCACCGTCTGCATGGACGGCGTGAACTGCACCGAGAGAGGCAGTCGAGTGGATGAGTTGTGGATTGAGGCTGGCTATTGGCGGAGCGGGAATATGTCCAAGAAGATCGAGCCCTGTGCCGTTGACGACGCGTGCGTAGGCGGCCAGGGTAACGACACGTGCACGGATGGGCACGGCGGCGTGTTGTGTGGCGTCTGCGATGATGGGTGGGTGCTCGGCAGCGACGGCATGTGCTCCGTTTGCGGCGATGACAAGGTGCTCAACGTCATCGTCGGGTTCAGTTCCCTATTGGTTGCGATTACCGTCGCGTTGTGCCTCTTCAAGCGCCGCGGACATATCAAGAAGGAGTTGAAGGGCGAGGAGAGGGCGCACAGCGCGTCGACGTTCAAGGCGAAGCTCAAGATTCTCGCTTCGACTTTCCAGATTATCTCCCAGTTTGGATCCATCTTGAGCATCAAGTTCCCCAAGCTGTTCGAGAAGTTCCTCGCGCTTCTGAGCGGGCTGGTCAACGTGAAGTTCCTCCAGCTGATCCCGCTCGGGTGCTTCGTGGACACGTCGTTCCATAGCGCGCTGGTGGTCGAGACTGTCATCCCGCTGCTGTTGAGTATTGTGCTCTACATTGTTTTCAAGATCAGGAGTAGGATTGCCGCTACTTTTAATGACGTGGAGAAACTGCGACAGGAGTTCTACTCCCTCTTCCTGGCTCTCACGTTTTTGATCTTCAGCTCGGTCAGTACGCGGATTTTCATGACGTTCAGGTGCGATACGTACGGCGACGACCCGACGCGCTACTTGGTGGCGGACTTGAAGATCAACTGCGACAGCGACGAGCACAAGAAGTACCAGAGCTATGCCTTGGGCATGATGCTCGTGTACCCGTTCGGCATCACGGGTATGTACACGGCTCTTCTCGTGCTGAATAGGCACGCGCTGAAGCGAGGGGAGGAGGTAGGACACTTGGACTTCTTGACGAGCATGTACAGACGAGAGGCGTGGTGGTTCGAAATCTTCGAGTGCGTCAGAAGGTTGTCGATGACGGGCTTTTTGGTGTTCATTGAGCCCGGCACGAGCGCTCAGATCGTGACGGCGCTGGTCATGTGCATCGCCGGGATCGAGATGTACAGCACTGTGGAGCCCTTCGCGGCGACTGAGGACCACGCGCTGAGCAAGGTGTCGTCTTGGGCAATCTTTACGACTTTGTTCGGAGCGCTGCTGGTCAAGCTTCAGGCCGTTGAGCGGAGTGGGACAGGGGATGTGGTTCTGGCAGTCACGTTGGTGTTGATGAACGTGCTCGGAGTCGCTGCTGTCATTGTTAACGTGGCCATGGAGGTCGGTGGGAATATGCTGTACGCAGCGAGGTTCTTCCACAGTCATAGCGGTGCTTTGAGAGAGGTTTCTGACGAAGACTTCGTGAAGTACTGCAAGGACGTTGCGAAGAGCAGCAAGGAGCTGGCAGGCTGGGAGGCCATCAAGGAGAGACAGAACCAGGCGGGAGTCATTGAGGAGCGTTGTGCGAGCGGTAAGGGCTACATCGATCAGTTCCGCTTCTCCATTGACTGCAAGGAGGAGAGATGGAAGGAAGTGGTGGGGCTGATCGCGCGCGTCAGCGGGTCTGCTGCGGGAAGCTACGAAGGGCATAAAGTGCAGCTGAACCACTTGGTGGTCAAGGGGGAAAGAGAGGGGAGCAAGATTTTGCTGCGGGAATCTGGCGTGAACCTGGGCTTCCTCCCGACGAAGGTCAGAGATTTCGTCGTGGAGCAGGAGGAGGTGAGAGAGGTGGGGTTCAGGATGGTGTGCTGCAAGTCGCATGCTAGCGCCGAGGACGAGATAGCCATCGGCGACAGAAGGGCCTTCGTCAGGGGCGTCGTGAAGCTCGAGGCGTTTGTGCTGGAGAAGGTGGGAGGGGGGGTCATTAGATTCACGTGGGTGTACGGCGCGGACTACAATTCCAACTATGTACCCAGTGACGTATTGTTCCGGAGAATCTGCAGACTCAAGGTCGGTGACCTGAGGAGGAGTTTGGGCAGAATCGACAGGGGCGAGGCTGTTGAAGAAGTTGCGGTTGTCGAGGCGTCGGCCAGGGGGGGGAGGGGGGGCAAGGTCGTTCCGATCATGGCGGGGGGGCTATGGGTAGACGAAAAAAGCGACGCCGTGAGGGAGGCCGAGAAGGTGGAGAACGAGGTGGAGAACGAGATCAGAGTGCGGGCGAAGAAGCAAGAGAAGGAGAGGGAGGGGGAGGTTACAGCCCTGCGAGCGGAGAAGAGGGAGGTGGAGGCGAGAAATAGCGAGAAAGAGAGAGAGTTTGAGGTGCTGCGAGCTGAGATCAAGGCGCTCAGAGAGGAGAAGAAGGTGCCCGATGCGGTTGCGAAGTTGTGTGCGCTGTTCGATAAAGACGGCGATGGGGAGGTAAACGAGGCGGAGGTGCGGGAGGCTAGGAACTTGATCGAGAGCGTGCAGGCCGTGAAGACGGAAGTTGAGGCTGTTGAGGAGAATAATGGCGACTTCAGCGCGATGATCGACGAGGTGAAGAAGCAGGAGATGCTCGCCAGGCTGTCGGCGGAGGAGCAGAAGGAGGCGAAGATGAAGAAGCAGCACGAGCTCATGACGCGTAAGCTTGAGGAGAGGAAGAAGAAGCGGCGCAAGGTGAGGGAGGCGTTGGGCGAAAAGGTCGAGGTAGTGGAGGAGGAGGAGGAGGAGGAGGGGGAGGGGGCGGAGGAGTTGGTGGTGGAGGCGCCCGTCATCCCCGATTATCTGATGGAGCTCGTGAAACTGTTCGACAAGGACGGCGACGGCTTGGTGAACCAGAGCGAGGTGGAGGCAGCCAAGCAATTCGTTTCGTCCGAGGGCTTACGGGAGCTTGCCGCGCTTTTCGACGCCGACGGGGACGGGAACATCGACGTGGGCGAGATCTCCGCGGCTAGGAAGCTCGTCATGAGCATGAAAACGTCCGAGCAGAAGATGTTTGTGGCGGAGGGCTTGGATAAGCTGGACGCTATCAAGAGGGGTGAGAAGCTGGCACGCTTGAAGGCCGAGGAGAAGCGGGAGGAGACCATGAGGAAGCAGCACGATGGAATTCAAGCGAAGCTCAAGGAAAGGAAGATGAAGCGGCGAGCTGCTATCGACAAGATGGAGCGCGCCGGGAATGAGGAGGAGCTGGTCAAGAAGTCCGAGGGGAAGGTCAATCTAGAGACCATCGGGCTGAAGGGGCAGAAGAGCGGGAGGGTGGCCCGAGAGACCCACAAAAACATTGATCTTGGTGATTTACTGGGCGATGACGACGACGATTGGGGGTAGAGAGAGGGGGGGGGTAGTAGGAGCTTAAAATACGAGGAAGAACGGCAGGAAGTAGGAAGACTGTGGGAGGGAGGCAGTATAAAACAAAACTGATAATAGCGGATGTGAGGGTGTTCTTTAAAGTTAAGCCTAACCCAATACAACTGTGCAAAATCCTGTGCGCTTGCCTTCATCTTCCAACCTCCTCGCTGTGACTTCACCGTTACGAATATGCCCCCGCGCGTATGAACGCCGGCGCCATCCTGCAATAAGCGCTGTAAACGAAAGACGACCACCTGAATTTAGCCGATCTCAATAAAGACACGTTACCATTGTTTTTGCTGTCCGTAGCGAGCGCGTTCACGATGCACCCCCCTGCGCGCGAACGCCGAGATGTGCTCAACGCTCTACACGCGAGATGTGTTGAGGACTTTTACAGCTGTACCTTATTGTACGCGTATCGCGTTTACGCTACCTATCCGCCGCCCCTGGCGGTCCGTTCCACATGCACGCCGGCCTCTTGGTGTCGCCTGATTTCTCTTTGTAGCGGCAGCGGATAAACTGGGGTAGTATCTGTCGAGGGGGGGGATTTCCATGATGAGAAATGAAACGTTCGAAACGTTCACAAAGCGGGGGGATTACGAGCTGACCGATATTTAGGGGGAATCGAGGGTGCCGTGTGCGCGGCTCTGGCCGTGTGCGCGGCTCTGGCCGTGTGCGCGGCTCTGGCCGTGTGCGCGGCTCTGGCCGTGTGCGCGGCTCTGGCCGTGTGCGCGGCTCTGGCCGTGTGCGCGGCTCTGGCCGTGTGCGCGGCTCTGGCCGTGTGCTTTTGTCAAACCATTCTTCTCGGTAACTGTCAAGGAGGCAAGCCAGGCGAATCGTCGGGGTCGGCGCGTATTGGGGTGAGGGTGAAATTAGAGGATCTTATGGAGGGGACGAAGGGGTGGGCGCTGAGGTTTGAGTTGGGTAATTGATAGTTTACTCCACGGTTTTATCAAGGTAATTCCCAAGTCCAACCCGTCTAACGCGAGCCATCCACTCGCCCAGTCTCCCCTCATACCTTCCACTTGTGACACATGTGTGCGGCTAGCAGGTACTCGGCGACGAACTCGCTAGACCTCACGTCCGCGCCCAGCACCGTGACCATCTCCGTCCTCAAGTCCAACGACGTGCCGTCCGCAGACCCGGTGCAGCTGTACAT
>Ga0307985_10000887_pt1 | contig 17034 bp, 12 predicted proteins | sample EllFjometageno80_FD_203155 | JGI IMG/M metagenome (GOLD analysis project Ga0307985, IMG submission 203155) | Marine microbial communities from Ellis Fjord, Antarctic Ocean - #80 | ecosystem: Environmental > Aquatic > Marine > Unclassified | place: Southern Ocean | collected 2014-10-09 | reverse complement strand
CCACATCGATGATAGTGTCATGAACTCCCAACTCGTGAATCAACGGTAGTTTCTCGCTGAAGAATTTAACGATGTCTGTAGTCACATTGTGATAACTCGGATTCTTTTGCATGTTAGCAGGGTTTCCCTGCATGTGCATCATAATGTAAGGGCATTTGTGTTGTGCAGCAGTCGCGTAGATCTGCGGATCTAAATTTCCTCCACTAATATCATTAATCATATGGGCACCGGCATTTATAGCCTTGTCTGCAATGACTGAACGGAAAGTGTCTACTGAAATGAAGGTGTTTGGAAATTCGGTCATGACCTGTGCAACGGTAGGAATGACCTCTTTTAGTCGGTCCCATTCTTCTTTTTCTGACACCACGTCAGCACCTGGTCGCGATGAGTACGCACCAATATCTATAATTTTGGCACCTTCGTTAAGCATGGCTCTAGCCTCTCGGGCCGCGTCATCCGGGGCAGAGAATCGGCTCCCTGTAAAAAAGGAGTCTGGTGTGATATTTAATATCCCCATTACCCAGGGTGTGGATAAGGTGTGAATTGTCCCTTGGACCTTCAGTAAAAACTCAGGCATTGTCTCCGTATCTTCGTTATAGAAGCAAAGCTAACAAATGAATACAGCTGACCAATTCGATGTCGTACTATCTAAATGTCACGGCCTCTTTGAAAAAAAAGGAAAAGACTACGGAACTGCATGGCGCATCTTACGCCTGCCGTCCCTTACTGACCAGATATTTATCAAGGCGCAACGCCTAAGAAGTATTGAGCAAAAAGGAGCGCAACTGGTAGATGACCCTTTAGAGGGAGAATTTATAGGTATACTGAATTACAGTATTATGGCACTTGTCCAGCTTGAACGTGGTGTTGCTGAACAACCAGATATGGATTGGAAGCAAGCCAGTGATGCCTATCTCGAGAAAGCGGAGGAGGCGAAAGACCTCATGTTGCGTAAAAATCACGACTACGGAGAAGCGTGGAGGGACATGCGTGTTTCAAGTTTTACGGACTTGATTATTCAAAAACTCTTGCGCGTAAAGCAGATTGAGGACAATCAAGGAAGGACCTTAGTAAGCGAAGGACTGGAAGCCAACTATTTAGACATGGTGAACTACAGCGTATTTGCACTAATCATGTTTATGGAGAAATCCAATTAATAAAATTACTTTATGTTCAAATCATTTCTAACTAGACTTACTCAATTCCTTGTCGGTGGACTGTTTATATTCTCAGGCCTGGTCAAGATGAACGATCCTGTGGGTTTTAGTTTTAAGCTTGAAGAATACTTTAGCTCGGAAGTTTTGAACTTACCTTTTTTAGAGCCACTTGCTTTGCCGTTGGCAATTATTTTGGTGATTGTTGAAGTTTTATTAGGCGCTGCATTGCTTTTGGGTCTTTGGAAAAGATGGGTGTTGATACTGTTGAGCGCAATGATTGGGTTCTTTACCTTTTTAACTTTTTGGAGTGCATATTTTAACCAGGTAACCGACTGCGGCTGCTTTGGCGACGCAATACCACTCAAGCCATGGGAGAGTTTTTACAAAGATGTTATTCTATCGATACTAATTCTAGTATTGTGGTGGGGTGAAAGTAGAATTTTCAGTGGTTGGCCCAAACTTCTTGTCCAAATCAATCTTGTAGCCATACCCGTTTTGTGCGCATGGTTTAGTTATCACGTGATCAATCATTTGCCCGTAGAGGACTTTCGTCCCTATGCAGAAGGATTGAGTATCGCAGAAGGAATGAAGCCCGCTGAGGAGCTTGGTCTCGAGCCTCCCCAATACGAGGTGGTCTACACCATGGAAAATGCTGCAGGACAGCGCCAGGAAATAACATCTAAAACATACATAGATCAAAAATGGTGGGAAAAGACGGATTGGACCATGCTTGCGGATTTATCCCGGACGACAAAAGTGAGTGAGGGCTATGAACCTCCGGTACATGATTTTAGTATAATGAGTGATTATGGCGATTGGACGGATAGTATTTTGAATTTAGACGAAGTCTGGTTGCTAGTCGCATATAACCGAGCTAAAACGAATGAAAAAGGTTGGGCTAACGTATTACCCACCGTTAATGACCTGTCGTTAGCGGGAACTCCTTATCTAGTAATGTCTGCTTCTATGCCAGAAGAATTACATGCTTTAGGACTCCCTACTGATGCACCTTTTGCGTTTACAGATGAGACAACTCTTAAGACAATGGTAAGATCTAATCCGGGTTGGGTGGTACTTAAAAAGGGTGTTGTAGCGCATAAATACCATTATAACGATAGCCCACATTGATTCGATTTGCACTTCAGAAAACAGGATTAGGCCTTCTTACGCTGTGGGGAGTGGCTACCTTGATTTTCTTTTTGTTTACAATAGTACCGGGAGATAGTGCCCAGATGATGCTTGGAAAACGAGAGGATCCTGAAGCGCTTGCGGCAGTTCGTGCGAAATATGGTTTAGATCAACCCGTACATATTCAATATGTAAACTACCTGCACCGCGTTTCGCCTATAGGATGGCAAGATGGTCTCCGTTTTAAAACTCCAGATTTTGGAGAAAGTTACCAGCGTCAAGGCCAGCGTGTAGGGCATTTGATTTCGAGTACTTTTCCGAATACGGCTTTATTAGCTGCAGTTTCTATAAGTTTTGCTGTTTTGGTAGGGATGTTTTTGGGTACCATTGCGGCATATCATGAAGGCACTAAATTGGATGGTTTTCTTTTAGCGAGTAGTTCGATAGGTATGAGTCTTCCATCATTTTTCACTGCGGTTCTGTTTGCGTGGATTTTTGCTTTTCTCTTAGGCCCATATACCGGGTTGAATCTAACAGGTTCTTTGTTTACTGTGGATGACTACACAGGGGAACAGTCCCTTAGTCTTAAGAATCTAATTTTACCTGCCCTTACTTTAGGTATTCGGCCGGTTGGAGTGATCGTCCAATTAACGCGAAAAAGTATTTTAGAGGTGAGTGCCAAGGATTTTGTTCGGACTGCTAGGGCAAAGGGACTACCCGAGCGAAAAGTACTTTTAAGACATATCTTACCCGTCGCGTCTAACCCTATCATTACCACCATTTCAGGTTGGTTTGCTTCTCTACTTGCTGGAGCGGTGTTTGTAGAGATTATTTTTGGTTGGAATGGGATGGGAAAACTATTGGTTGAAGCATTAAATACCCGAGATTTACCGATAACCATGGGGTGTGTGCTCGTTATAGCCTTTATTTTCGTCCTATTAACTACCCTCGTGGACGTCCTCTACGCTTGGCTAGATCCGAGGGTAAGGTCTGCATTATTTTAGAATAGAATTTTAACAAACATAAAAGGAAATGAGAAGAAGAATTGTCGCCGGAAATTGGAAAATGAATACAACATTCCATGAAGCTATGGAATTGGTAGAAGGATTAAAGTCAGTCTTAACCGAAGAGGTCGTTGGCGAAACTGGAGTTATTATCACTCCACCTTCTTTGTATTTGAGTGATGTCGTAGAATCCTTAGTGGATAATGCGTTTATCGCCGTGGCTGCACAGAACTGTCATGAAGAGGAAAATGGCGCATACACCGGTGAGGTTAGTGCTCCTATGCTTGCTTCGCTAGATATTGATGCAATCATCATTGGCCATAGTGAACGCCGTCAGTATTTCGGTGAGACAAATGAAGCTTGTAAAGCAAAGATCAGTCAGGCACTAAACAACGAATTGGCAGCTATTTACTGTGTGGGTGAAACCCTTGAAGAGCGTCAAAGTGGTAAATTCATGGAGGTCATTTTGGCCCAATGTACAGCAGGTTTAGAGGGATTCATCTCTGAGGATATGGACAATATTATTCTTGCGTATGAGCCGGTATGGGCGATAGGTACAGGAGAAACGGCATCGCCTGAACAAGCTCAGGATGTACACGCTGGAATACGCGGCTGGTTGTCAGAGAGATTTGATACGGAAACGGCAGATAACGTAACTATTTTATATGGTGGTTCTTGCAAACCAGGTAATGCACCGGAGCTTTTTGCAAAGGCAGATATAGATGGCGGATTGATCGGTGGAGCTTCGTTGAATGTTGCAGATTTTACAGCAATTATTGAAGCTAGAACGAAGGCATAATGTCACAAACTCCCATTTATATTGAAATTGCCGCGAAGGTATCGCCTTTAGAGCCCTTTAGAGATTTATTCATTGCTCAGCTTGGTGCCGTCGGATTTGAGAGCTTTTCAGAGACTGTGGATGGCTTTAACGCATATATCGTTAAGGAAGACTATTCCAAAATTGCGGTGGATGAGGCTCTGGTTTGGGAAGGTGCTGCATGCACGTATGGCGTGAAAGAAATTGCGCAAGTAAATTGGAACTCAGAGTGGGAGAAAAACTTCGACCCCATTGATGTGGACGGTGTGGTTTATATCCGAGCACCATTTCACGAGAATAAAACTGGGTATCAATATCCTATGCTCATTGAGCCTAAAATGTCGTTTGGTACGGGTCACCACCAAACCACGCATATGATGATTCAATGGCTACTGGAAACACCAACAGACGGACTGAAAGTGCTTGATATGGGTTGTGGCACAGGAATTTTAGGTATTCTCGCAGGTATGCGCGGCGCCACTGCGATACATGGAATTGATATCGATACTTGGTGTATTGAAAACACCTTAGAAAATGCGCAGCGAAATAATGTAGAAATGACTGCTGAGGTGGGAGGTGCTGGTGCTTTGTCAGATATCTACGAGGTAATATGTGCTAACATTAACTTAAATGTCTTATTGGCTGACATGAAGAGCTATGCTTCTGCATTATCTTCGGGAGGAACCATTTTCTTTAGCGGATTTTATGAGGAGAATATACCTGCTTTGCGTGAGGCTGCTGAATTAGCAGGACTGACCTATCATGGGGTTAAATTCCGAGAACAGTGGCGCAGCATTAAAATGACCAAGTAAAATGAAAAGATTAGGGTTGCTTTTGGTATTATTACTATCACTGCCCGTACTTGGGCAAAAGGTAACTCGATTCTCTTCCATTGATTTTTTTACAGAGGAATTCGTTCAGCTCATAGAGCTAAGTAAAGATCAAAAATCATTATTTCAAGATTCACTACTGCCTGCTGTGCAGTTTGCTATAGATGCAGATTCAGAAGAACACTGGCTGGCTCTTAGCAACCACCTTATTCGCAAAAGAATTTCTGATCCAAAGCATTGGGAAGAACTCTTCAGATTGATTTCATTCGTTAGTGAAAATGAAGAATACTCGACTTTAGGTCCTCTGGTCGAGCACTTAAATGGATATGCAAAAAGGAATCCATCTTCTAAAGTCAAAAAATATATTCATCAATTTTACCTTAATGAGGTCAAGCATTATTTTGCTGAGAATAGTGGACTTGTATGGAAGGCACCCTACAGTCTGTGGTCTTTGAACTTTGAAGATGGCCAACCGGTATTCACGATAGATGAAGGGGATATTATAGGTATTTATAAGTCAGACAGTACCATAATCATGACGACAGCAGCTCGCTTTTTCCCGGAACAGGCGATCTTAACGGCCATGGGAGGTACCGTGTTTTGGAGTAGGGTTGGTAAGTCTGAAGATTTACTCTTTGCGGAGCTCGATGCATGGGAGCTCGATGTGAAACAAGGTTACTTCAGGGCGGACTCGGCAATTTTATATGCACCAGAGCTCTATGATGCACCCATCGTGGGGTTGTTTGAGGAGAGGTTAAGTGCACGTGCTGTAAAGAATGCTGAATTCCCCAGATTCTCGAGCCATAAAAATAATTTCCTTTTACCTAATGTTTATCCTCAAGTGCATTTTAGAGGAGGCCTAGGTGTGGTGGGATCTCAGTTTTATGGGCTTGCACCGGATAGCGCCATGGCGAGGGTACAGTTCACTTACAAAGGTGATACCATCATTACCTTAAAGAGTGGGAGATTTGCTTTCAAGGACAGCTTACTTTCCTCCAAGAGGGTGGAGGTCACGGCCCATTTGGGTACGGACAGTATTTTTCACCCTTATTGTGAAATGCGTTATGATCCTCGCGTGGGTCAAGTAAGGATCATAAGATATGAAACGGGTCTAGGACTTTCGTCGTTTACGGATTCTTACCACGGAATGGACATTAATGTAGACCAATTAGTTTGGAATCAAAACACACCCTTATTGAATTTCCGAAATTTAAATTTGGGATCAGAGCAGGCAGCCGTATTTGAAAGTCGTCAATACTTCCGAATCACTAGAATGGAGCAGATAGCCGGTTTGCAGCAGACACACCCATTGATAGAGTTGCGTGACGCGGCCTACTCTTATGGATATGAAAGTATGCCCCTACGTGAGCTGACTTATGCACTCCGAATGCCTAAGGAGCAGGGAGAACGTTTTTTGTTTGAGATGGCCATTCAGGGTTTTGTAGATTTTGATGTTGATGCACAAACCATCACACTGACCGACAAACTTTTTGAATATCTACAGAACTGGCAAGGAGAACGAGATTATGATGTTATTCAATTTGTTTCTCGTATTCCTCAAGGTAACAATGCCCAGGTGAGCTTATTAAATTATGAAATGGATATTGCTGGAATTTCACGCATCGCTGTAAGTGATTCCCAACAGGTAAATTTATTTCCGCGTGGTGGAAAAATCACCGTTCAAAAGGGGATGGATTTCAAGTTTGATGGCCGTATTAATGCGGGTTTATTTAGTTATTGGGGTGAAAATCACACGTTCGATTATACTTCGTTTAAGGTAGATATGCCAAAGATTGACTCCATGCGTTTCAAGGTTAAGGAGTTTAATCCAACGCCTGGTGAACGCGCGGCATTAGTCGATGTACAAACTGTCCTACAGGACTTACAGGGCCAATTGCTTATAGATATGTCGGACAATAAATCGTCTCGTAAGTACTACCCTGAGTATCCTATTTTCGAGGCCTTGAATAATTCCTATGTGTATTATGATGATCGTAAAATTCATAATGGAATCTACGACAGGTCGAGATTTTTCATGGCCTTAGAGCCCTTTACTATCGACTCCTTAGATAATACTACCACCGACGGTATACTATTCGATGCGACCTTCCAAAGTGCAGATATATTCCCTGTTTTTAGACAACCTTTGAGTGTGATGCCAGATTACTCCCTGGGTTTTTCTACGACTATGCCTGGCGCTCCCACCTATAAAAATACGGGAATCTATACAGGGACCTTAGATCTATCAAACCAGGGGTTACATGCAAATGGAACCATTAACTACTTACAAAGTATCGTTACTAGTCCTGATATTTTGTTTTTTCCAGATGAAGCTTCAGGAAGGGCCAGCACGTTTGTGATTAGTGAAAATACAAACGGAAATGGCTATCCCTCTTCTTCGGGAGTGGACAACCCCTTTAATTGGGTTCCCTATTCTAATTTCATTAAAGCACGCAGTAGGAAAGTGCCGTTTGATATGTACGGCGCACAGAACGTCGTTGCCCAGGGTGAATTGACGTATGGTACGCAGGGACTTTTCGGGACAGGTGAGTTGCGTTATTCGACGGCAAAACACATTAGTGATCAGGAAGGTTACGAATTCTTCCACCGTTCCTTTGTTTCCTCTGATCAAGACTTCAGGGTAAAGACAAGTCTTTCTGAAGAGCAATGGGCTTTTCAAATGCTAAATTCGACTGCAGAGGTTGACTTTGAAAAGCAGCAAGGGATTTTCGATAAAATTGACACCTACAGTACTATAGAATTCCCGGCCAACCAATACCTGGCTTACATGGACCATGCACTATGGGACATGAAAAAATCGACCGTAGATGTTAAACACAATACTGAAGGCGAGGCTTATATGGTAAGTACGCATCCTCTTCAGGACAGTTTAGATTTCACAGCTGGTTATGCGAGATTTGCGTTATCACAAAGCGTTCTTGAGGCGTTTGAGGTGTCCGAAATTGAAGTAGCTGATTCACGCGTGCTACCGGATAGCGGATATGTAGTGATCCGCATGAACGCAAACATGGATCCTTTAGAGCGCTCAATTATTCAGGCCAATCGCTACAGTAAGCTTCATAGTTTTTATGACGCTACGACACGTATTCGGGGTAAATACAGCTACACTGCCATAGGGATGTATGACTATGTCGATGAAGAAGGAAGTACGTTGCCAATTAAGTTCGAAAGTATCAAGCCAGATACAGCTGGAACTACGATTGGTTTGGCGACACTGGAGGAGAAAGATGATTTCTTCTTAAGTCCCTACTTTGGATATCGCGGTGGCGTAAAGCTGATTGCTGATCAAAAACCTATGTTTTTTAAAGGCTCCATACTCATTCAAAATGAGTGTAGAAATTTACAGACGACGTGGTATGATATAGCCAGTTTCATTGATCCGACAGACATCGTGATCGAGCTGCCCGAAAACGACCCAACAAAGCTACGCGACAACACGTTTAATGGTATCTATATCTCTCAGGATAGCTTAGGAGGACATAGTAATTTCCTCTCTAAGTATGCAGATCGTGCTGATATAGAAATGCTCTCCGCTAACGGTGTGCTTTTCTTTGACCATGAAGAAAATGGTTACGTCATTACTACGGTTGAGAAACTGAGAGACTTTACATTACCAGATCCCTACTTAGTCTTCCACAATTATGATTGTGATTTGTACGGAACGGGTAAAGTAAATGTGATGGAGAAATCGGGAGCAGTGACGACTACTATGGGAGGTGCTGTGCGTCATGACCTGAATAAAGATGATATTTCGATAGATGCAGTATGGACCATAGACGCTCCATTAGATAAAGATGCATGGGAAGCGGTGGCTCAGTTATTCGCGGACGGAAGTGGTTCCTCGAGATCTGATGATGAAGCATATAGTCAGGGTATATATGCATTAATGGGCCAAAAATCTGGTGGTAAGTTTTTAGAGGAGATGGCTACCCATGAAGTGGAAGGTAAGTTTCCAAAAGAGATGCGGAAAAGTCTAGTACTTAGTGCCGTAGATCTCGAATACAACAGTCGCTACAAAAGCTTTATCGGTGAGGGAGATGCCATAATTCAAAACATTTATAATGTCCCCGTATTTGCGAAAGTAAAGGGACTCATAGAGTTCAAGGAACGCCGTAGAGGTAGCGAGTTCATTATTTATTTAGACAATGGAACTGATTATATTTATATGAGTTTTAAGGGAATAGTCATGAGTATTCGAAGCAGTGATGATGCTTTCAATGATGCTATTCTTGCAAAAAATCCCAAAGACCGGAGCATTGCTGCTAAAAAAGATCAGGCTGCCTTCACTTACAATCTTGCCGGTAAAGGGAAAGTAATGCTCCTTAAACGTAGATTTGGCATAGAAGAATAGCTTTATTACTTAATAGTTAAAACTACCAGAGATACTAGCGGATTGGATACTTATTATGTAATACTTTTGAGGTATGGATACTAAGGAAGAGGTTTTAAGGGAGTCGCAGACAGTGCTCGAGAAAGAGCATTCCTTGATATTATTCAATGACGAAGAGAATTCTTTTGATTTTGTTATAGATGTACTTTGTTCCGTTTGTGAGCATTCGGAGGAGCAGGCTGAGCAATGCGCTTGGATCACCCATTATAAGGGGAAGTGCCAGGTCTTAACAGGTCCATTTGAGAAATTAAAATCTAAGGCCAGCTTGATGTCTGATGTAGGCCTCACCGTTGAAATCCAATAGTACATTCAAGTAAGCGTTCTGATAATAAGGCTAAGCCAGGCTTAAAATAATCATTTAAAAAAGCCCTGATCCCTTGTATAACGAGTGGCTTTTCTTCTATATTTGCACTCCCGTAAGGGAAATGATGGCCGTGTAGCTCAACTGGATAGAGTACTTGACTACGAATCAAGCGGTTATAGGTTCGACTCCTATCTCGGTCACAAGACTAAAGCACTTACTTCAAAAGAGTAGGTGCTTTTTTTGTTTGAGACAACCCCTTTCTATACTGGCTTAGCGAACATCCGTTAACCAAAGTGACTAGTTAAACTTACTCTAAGTTATGAAACTTACACGATACTCTAAAAATTCAATGTGTCACTTTATGCGTTCAATGTGTCACTTTTAGTGTCACTTTACCAAACCTTAATACTCGCCGTAAGCTATATCTGAGAAGTATAAACTGATTTCATTGACCGGGGGGATTGTTCTATATTTTTTATTCTATCCAAAAGCTTCCAATAGAATATGTCTTTGCCTTCCCGCTGATTATTACTCTATCTTTTTTATTCTCACATAATAATTTCCCAAACCTATCGGAAACCTGTGCCGCAACTAATTTATTTTTCCCCAGTCTTAATGACCAAAAAGGAACCAATGAACAATGTGCTGAGCCCGTTACGGGGTCTTCCAAGATGGATGCTTGTGGTGTAAAAAACCTCGATACAAAATCACACTTTCCCCCTCTTGCGGTAACAATTACTCCTCCTTGACCAAGATTTATTTGGTCAAACAGTTGCCTATTAATTTTGATGTTCTTTATTTCTTGCTCGTTGTCGTAAACCAAAACATAATCTCTTGCTTTATACACTTCTTTAGGCTTGATATTTAACGACGCTTCAATAATATCTGGCAATTCGACAATTGTTGGCATACGACTGGGGAAGTCTAAACAATACAAATCGTCTTTTATAAGAACAGTTAAATCTCCACTCAATGTTTCAAAATGTATTCGGTCTTTAGGATAATTTAAAATTGATTTTAGACAATGTGCTGTAGCAAGTGTTGCGTGGCCGCATAAGTCCATCTCGATTTCTGGAGTAAACCATCGCAAGTGAATTTTATCTCCTTTGGGCACGAAAAATGCCGTTTCTGCGACTGCATTTTCTTGAGCGATTTTTAGTAGTATATCATCAGACAACCAATTGTTTAAGGGAACAACACAGGCAGGGTTACCGCCAAATATTTTATCAGTAAAGGCATCAATTTGATATAATTCTAATTTCATTTCTTGCCGCTTTATCCTAGTATTTACAGATATTTATTGACCTCATTGATGATATCCGATTTGGAATTAATTATGTCATCGATACTCATTAGTCCTCCACATCCAACTGATTCACTTCTAATCCCCTTAAATATGTAAGTGATACTATTTATCGCTGTGTCACATTACTTGCTGTAGCTTGAGTAGAGAGCTTATTAGGGATCCAATACCTTTTGTTACATTGGGACAGCAAAATTTTTAACAATCTTGATTGTCGTGTATAATTCATCTTGAATTATTTGATATCGTTGTTCATATGGTTTATCATCCCAATTCGGACACTGATAACTAATGGTTACCGTCCCATTAGTTTTAGTTTCATACCAGGCGTTATTAAAACTTTCGTAGCTAATTGGTTTGCTATCCGCAGGATAAAATCTTGCTACTAATAATTTTGCCATTTCGGTTGGGATTTTAGGGAATTGAAAAATCTCTTCACCCCTCCCATAATCGCCATAAATTTGATAACCAGTTTCGTCTTCACCAAAGTCGAAATAAACCGAACTTGTTGTAGATGTCTGGGATATACCACCCTCAAAATATTGAGTCCAAGAATTATAGTGACTGTTTGAATCCGCACTTTTAAAGTCATAGTTTTCTTGAGCCAGTTGTTTTTTAGAAATCGTGTCATAGTTATCCAAAATATAATCTCTTAATTCACCCTCTCTTTTAGTAAAAAGGCTATCAAATCCCTCAGGAATAAATTGCTCTGAAGAAATGAGACTTTTATACCCATCAGAGGCTGAGTATGCATTATGAACTATGTGCGCTTTCTCTGAGAAATCAATGAATATTTTTGGGAAAATATTTTTCATCTCCTGCGACGAATTCGCGGAAAACCCATAATCACTCCAATCATTCACGTTACTGATATCCCAACCACTTATGTCTTGATTGAATAAAATTGCACCATCGAAAATACTAACCATTGCCATCACATTACTAACGTCCCAACTACCAATGTCTTGATTGAATGAACTTGCTCTGTAGAACATATAATTCATATTAGTCACGTTGCTCACATTCCAACTGCCAATATCTTGATTGAATGAACTTGCTTGACCGAAAATATCTCCCATATAAGTGATATTACTCACATCCCAACTACCAATATCTTGATTGAATGAACTTGCATTATAGAACAAACTAGACATATTGGTCACATTGCTGACATCCCAATTTCCAATGTCTTGATTGAATGAGGTTGCGTAACTGAACATCCCAGTCATATCATTAACATTACTCATATCCCAATTACTAATGTTTTGATTGAATGCGCTTGCGCTGCCGTGCACCCTGAGGTTCACTTCGCTGCCACCGAACATATGATTCATATTAGTCACGTTGCTAACATCCCAATTCCCAATATCTTGATTGAATACGTTTGCACCTCGGAACGTATAGCCCATATTAGTCACGTTGCTCACATCCCAACTGCCAATATCTTGATTGAATGAGCTTGCGTCATCGAATAGATTAAACATATCCGTCACTAAAGATGTAACTATTTGACAGGAGTCATTGATAAAAGAATTATCACTCCACCCCTGAGCTCTAATCTCTTGTATTAAGCTATCATTAACCAAGGTATAAGTTATACCGTTGATCATAGCCTGATCCCCAACAAAAACAGAATCCTTTGCTTTTATAGTAATTCCGTTTTCCGCTAAATAAAATGGAACATCCCCTTGATTACAAGAAGTTAAAAGCAATAGTGAGAAGAGTAAAACGGAATTTTTCATACTTCCAAGATAGGCATATCAACAATATATAGCTGTTGAACCTCTAAGCCTCTGAGATAAGTCAACGATACTTGGAGAGAGCTATGTTTTATTCATTATTATTGAAAATATTGGCATTCGTAAACACCTGTCCCTTTCGCCTTTAGAGTAGAGACGTCAAAAATGATTTTTTCCGTATACCCAATACTTCCAGGATATTTAATTCGTAATTTTTCTATTTCATCTGAACATTTGGGTAACCAGTTAGAAGCCTTTTTAATGAATGTTGAGTCATAAGATTCATATGGATTATAAACTACTTGGACATACTCAATTTCAGAATTAACTATTCTAAGCCCGTCATGATATTCGCTTTCAAAAACAAATTTTTGATTTTCTAAATCAAAAATCCAGAAAGGGTCACTCGATTCTGCTGAACTCATACCTCCGTAACTAAGAATTATAAAATTCTGAACTATTCCGACAAATTCAAATTCATCATTAATATCCCCGACAAATTGAAACGATTTGCCATCCTTTGAATATTTTATTTCTGAACCCATCGCCTCGTCAAATCCTGATATTTCACTCCAGGGAGTAGTTATTATTTGATATGATAAAGAATCATAAGTTGTACTATTCTCTCGATTATTTGCCACACCCCAAATACTGACATCTTGATTAAATAAGCTTGCACCATTGAACATATGGCGCATGTCAGTCTCGTTGCTCAAATCCCAATTACTAATGTCTTTATTGAATGATGTGGCATCAAAGAACATTCCAGACATCCTATGTACATTGCTCACGTCCCAACTGCCAATATCCTGATTGAATGAACTAGCATCACTGAACATATAACCCATTTTTGTCACATTACTTACGTCCCAACCGCCAATATCCTGATTGAATGGGCTTGTACTAAACATCTGCCCCATATCATCAACATTACTCACATCCCAACTGCCAATGTCCTGATTGAAGGATGTACTATTAAACATCCAACGCATATTAGCGACGTTGCTCACATCCCAACTACCGATGTCTTGATTGAATACGTTTGCACCTCCAAACATATAGCTCATATTAGTCACGTTGCTTACATCCCAACTGCCAATATCTTGATTGAATCCGGTTGCATCAGAGAACAATTCCGACATATCTGTTACTGATGTTGTAACTATTTGACAGGAGTCATTGATAAAAGAATTATCATTCCACCCCTGAGCTCTAATCTCTTGTATTAAGCTGTCATTAACCAAGGTATAAGTTATACCGTTGAGCATAGCCTGAGTCCGAACAAGAACAGAATCCTTTGCCTTTACAGTAATTCCGTTTTCCGCTAAATAAAATGGAACATCCTCTAATCTATCCCCTTGATCACAAGAGGTAAAATGAACATTCAAAAGCAATAGTGAGAATAGGAAAAAGAGTTTTTTCATACTTCCAAGATAGGCACCCTCATAAAAAGTTCTTTAGATGTATCGTAATAAAATCTTACTTTTAGATAAATGATATGAGATTGGATTTAAATTCTGATCGAATAATACCTTTTATCTGCTTAGTAAACTAACTCATAGTTGCGTAGATAGTGAAAACAGACGTATGTTTTTGTCCAGTTAAGTTGATACTAATTATATGGTGAATAAAAAATGGATTACGACTATATAATAATTGGAAGTGGTTTTGGTGGTTCAGTAAGTGCCTTGAGATTATCGCAAAAAGGATATAAAGTTCTCGTTGTCGAAAAGGGAAAGTGGTACAAGGCAAAGGATTTTCCAAAGACCAATTGGAATTTTAGAAAATGGCTTTGGCTACCAGGACTTAGATTTTTTGGCATTATGAAGCTTACCATCTTTAGACACATTGCTATACTGTCAGGAACAGGTGTTGGTGGTGGCTCATTGGTTTATGGCAACACGTTACCTATTCCTAAATCTACTTTCTTTAAAACAGGTAGCTGGAGTCAACTCCTTAATTGGGAACATGAATTGGAACCTTTTTATGCTGAAGCGCTCAAAATGCTTGGAGCTACTAGAACACCCAAATTATTTGATGGAGATCTCAGTTTAAAAAAGGTAGCAGAAAACCTAGGATTGGAAAAAAAGTTTAGTGCAACTAATGTAGGCATCTATTTTGGTGAAGAAAATGTCACAAAACCTGACCCCTACTTTGATGGTATTGGGCCAGAAAGAACCGGTTGTAATTATTGCGGGGCATGTATGACTGGGTGTAGAAATAACTCTAAAAACACCTTAGACAAAAATTATCTTTATCTGGCTCAGCATTATGGAGCTGAAATTCTTGCAGAAAATGAGGTTTATGATTTACGTCAACTAGACAAAATCGATGGCTATGAAATTTCAATAAAAACTAGCACAAAATTATTTCCTAAGCGAAAGAAAATAAGGAGTACAGGAGTTGTTTTTTCAGGTGGCGTTTTAGGAACAGTTAAACTTTTACTTAAATTCAAAGAAACATCGTTACCCAGGCTTTCGGACCAATTGGGTAATCATATTAGAAGCAATAACGAAACCCTGGTTAGCGTGTCAACCCTTGAAAAGGATAAGAATTTTTCTAAAGGTGTAGCCATTGGAAGTATTCTAGATACAGATGAAAATAGTCATCTTGAAATATGCCGTTATGGTGAAGGATCAAATGCATGGAAGCTGGCTCATTTACCATATGTAACTGGTGGGAACACTGTTACAAGGTTAGCTAAAGCGTTTGTAGGCTTTCTTAAATCACCTGTCAAACTTTTTAAGACTTATATCTTAAATAGCTGGGCCAAGAAAACAGTTGTTTTACTATTCATGCAAACTCTTGACAGTACTTTGAAGTTTAAACGAAATGCATTTGGAGGAATCAGTTCTAGTATGAGTACCGGAAAAAAACCAACACCTTTTATTCCAGAATCAGATAAATTGATCAAGGAATATGCTAAATCTGTAAATGGTGTGAGCACCTCATTTGTACTTGAAACAATAGCCGGTATTCCTTCAACAGCACACATTTTAGGCGGTGCTGTTATGGGTGCCAATCCATCTGAGGGAGTGATTGACCGCGACAATAAAGTTTTTGGGTATGACAACATGTTCGTGATTGATGGCGCCATGATTTCCGCAAATCCAGGAGTCAACCCGTCCCTTTCTATTACTGCTATCGCAGAGCGCGCAATGCATCAAATCCCTTCAAAAGTGTGATGAAGATTTTTTCTAAAACTTTAAAAATTATTTTGACTACGGTCTTATTATTGGTTACGGCTATCGTGCTTCTTTTCGGTCACAAGGATATTCCATTAAATGAATTAATAACACCCTATACCAACGAAGCTTCCTCTTTCATGGAAATTGATGGTGTTTCTGTTCATTACAGGGATGAAGGGTTAAAAACAGAGCAAATTCCAATTGTTCTTATCCACGGGACGGCATCTAGCCTACATACCTTCGAAGGTTGGGTTAGTGGATTAAAAAGCGAGTATCGTGTGATTAGTTTAGATCTTCCCGGGTATGGTCTCACAGGCCCCTTCGCTAGCGGCGATTATTCCATAGAGAATTATGTAAACTTTATGCAAAATTTTCTTTCTTCCTTAAACGTTGAAAGATGTATTCTCGTCGGAAATTCGCTGGGTGGAAGAATTGCATGGAACTATACATTAGAGAATGCTAGTGAAGTAGATAAATTAATCCTTATCGATGCCTCTGGCTACCCTATTAAATCCAAGAGCATCCCTCTTGCATTTAAATTAGCAAAAATACCGGTTATTAATAAAATGCTCACGTTCATTACCCCACGATTTATTGTACAGAAAAGCGTGGAGAACGTTTATGCAGATAAGTTAAAAGTAACAGATAAGTTGGTAGATCGCTATTACGATTTAACTCTTAGAGCGGGAAACAGGAAGGCTTTCATAGACAGATCTGCAGTAGCATATGAATCAGTGTCGTATCAGAAAATTCCTGACATTAAACAATCAACCCTTGTGCTATGGGGCGAAATGGATGAATTTATCCCAGTAGAAATGGCTTATAGTTTTCATCGAGATCTAGCAAATGATACTCTTATTGTATTAAAAGATCTTGGGCACGTTCCTATGGAAGAAAATTGGCGAAAAAGTCTACAACCAGTCTTAGATTTTTTAGAATGGAGTAATTGAGATTACACACCATTACATAGCATATTGAAAATAGCGGTTTTGATACTTACAGGTATGTGCTAAACCTAAATTAAAGATGCCTTCGCGTTACAAAGTGAAAGAAGCAATTGCAATAAGTTGAATCATTTTGCGGTCTTAGCAGATTACTAGAGTAGCTATGATGTTTGATATTTCGAGAAATATCAGAAGCCATGATTTTAACC
>Ga0307985_10000885_pt1 | contig 17072 bp, 8 predicted proteins | sample EllFjometageno80_FD_203155 | JGI IMG/M metagenome (GOLD analysis project Ga0307985, IMG submission 203155) | Marine microbial communities from Ellis Fjord, Antarctic Ocean - #80 | ecosystem: Environmental > Aquatic > Marine > Unclassified | place: Southern Ocean | collected 2014-10-09 | reverse complement strand
CTTCTGGAAGAAGACAAGAGCCTTCTTCTTCGCGACGAGGTCCTTGATCGACGCCTTCGCCGCAATCCCTTCTGTTGCCTCGTCTTCCCTCTTCCTCATCTCCTTCTCTTCCCCCCCTCCCTCCTCCTTCCCCTTTTGTTCTCCTCCATCCCCCGCCCTCCCCTCTCCCCCGTCCTCCCCACCCTCCTCTTCTTCTTCTTCTTCCTCCTCCTCCTCCTCTTCGTCGCTATCCTCACCGTCCTTCTTGCTCAATAAGACGCCTCCCTTGCCCCCGATCCAGCCAACGCTGGCAATCTCGGCCACCTTCTTCAAGCTGTCCTGCGTGACAGTGCTTAAGGTCTTCTTGCTGGCGCGGTGGCCACCACTGAAATGGACAGTCGGCTCAAACTTGGGATCAATGTGCGACAGTCGGATGAGAAGCGTGATGATCTCGGTGCCCACGTCGAAGGCGGCGCCCATCTGTACCCTGTGAAACTCAAGAGTCTTGTTGAACTCGTGCTTCGCCGTGAAACTGTCGACCACACTGGTGAAGACAGCGAAGGCCCTCATCCCGGGCATGGTGATGTATCTCACGTTGCGCTTGTGAAACTTGTAAGAAAGGTGAGCCTTCCAGATGCGGTCGACGAGTAGCTGCGGGGAGAGCTTCTGCAGCATGTAGTCGTGAACGGCGCAACTCTCGTTCTCCTCGCGACCCTCGAGCATCGAGTTGAGAGTTCCCGCAGCAGCGAGAGTCAGCTTCCGCATCGCATCCTCCTTCAAGCTGCGATCTTCCTCGTCGCCTGTCTCCTCGCCGTCCTGCTCTGTTGAGTGCGACCCGGGCAATGTAAGTGAGCATCCGAGCTTGAAAATCACCATGGCTGCATTGGCGATCTTCGTCTGGGCGAGTAGCTGCTGGTTCTGTGGGCACGGGCCCTGGCAGGCCTCAGTCAAGAAGTGGAAAAGTCGCGACAGATCGTCGAGATCGGCGACGCTCATGCGCTTCACTGCCTCTACGTCGAAGGCGCTTTGGGTGAGCAGCTTCGCAGCGGCCGTAAGAAGCCCTTGGCTCTTGGTCACACCAAGCACCGACTGGTCCTGCAGCAGCGTCTGCATCTGCAAGTTGTGTCCTTCGGCCATCAATTGGAGCATTCTGAAAATGAGATTCAGCTTCAGGTCCGACTTGAGGCGCAGCAGGTCTTCAATTCCATCCTCTTCGTTGCTCGCAATGTCCTTGTGGCCGGCACTCGAGTATTCCAGGAACCGTCTGATGCTCACACTGCATCGAATCGCTCTCCTAATGCGCCAGTTGATGCCCGCGAAGAACTTGACCGCAGCAGAGCTGCTCGTGCTGAGGTAGTTGTAAATCTTGTCCTGAACTTCAAGGTTGCCTCCGTCTAGTAGCAGCACCGCAAACTTGAGCGCCTCCTCCTTGACGTACTCAGTGTTGGCGGATTCTCCCAAAGTGGGGGCCTTCTCCTTCTCCTCTTCGGTGCCACTCAGGCCCGCAATAAGATCGACGACCAGCTCCGCCGCGCCGCACTTGCACATGACCTCCTGCATCGCGCGCCTCTTCTTGAGTTCGAGCTGCTTCCGCTTCTCCGCCGAAGCGATGGGAAGGAAAGACTCGTCTTCCTCCCACATCAAGGGCGCGTTCTCGATACAGCAGCTCAGCAAGCGCAGCACCAGGGGCGCAGAGCTCTTGAAGCCGAGCAGGCAGTTCGTGAAGAGACCGCCGTCTGCCTCCCCCGAACTCATGTTGTACCTGCCTTGGCCTGGCACCAGACCCGCAACAAGCCGCCTCACATGCTCGACAAGCTTGCGAATCAACTCGTCAAAAATTGGGGTCGACTCGTACTTGGTCTCATCCACGAGGAGCGCGCTTTTCTTTTTCTTGGGCCTCATCTTCATCCTGGATTTCTGACCGACGTCGCTGTCCTCGGCGCCGCGCTTCATGCGCCCGAATCTCAGGACCAGCCGCACCAGATCCTTGAACTCGCCCACGAGTTGAGTGTTGACGTGCTGCGATGACTGGACAGCCCAAGAAAAGTTGCGCTTCACCTCGCGCGCACGGGAATTAGTCGGCACCTCTCGCTCTTCCTCCTTGTTCTTGCTTCCGCCCCAGTTGCCGAACATGCCCACGTTGCTCTCCGTACGGACCTTCGAGAGAGTTCGGCGGACTGGAGGGGCGGCGGTGGGGGATGCCGGCTTTCTCTGAGCCGGCGGGCTGGCGCTGTCGTCGTGGGCGAAAGAGAGCTCAGTGTAGATGCCGAGGGCGTTGCAGCAGTTCTGGAGCACGCGGCGGCTAGCCTCAGAGAGACTGTCCACGACAATGGGCTCAATGAGGAGGTGCAGGCACTCTGTGATGTTGGTCGTGGCCTCCACGGACAGGTGCCTCGCACCACCGGAGAGCTCCGAGCCTGAGTCCTGAAAGGTAGGCACAGTAGAACTGTAGAACGCCTCGATCGCAGGGAGACCGCCTTCAAAGATTGCTTCCTCGAGCACCCTCTGGCGAGCCAAGAGGTCTCCACTGAGGCCGAGATGCCGGTCACTGTGTTCTTCGTCGGTTCCGGTAATGCTATCGTTCCTGTCAGGTACGTCGTCTTCGTCGTAAGCACTGCGGTCCAAGATCTGCAAGTTGCTCATGAGCTCGTCCGCATAGTGCTTCACCGCCTCGCCAATGTGGCAGACTGCGTCCCAGGCCATGCCGATGTCGTCGAGCCTGCCCTCCGACGACAGTGAGCTGGTCTCGTCGGTGTCGAAGTAAGCGTGCTGTGCGAACAGAGCGAAGGCGGTCCAGAGGAAAGGCGCATGCTTGTAGTACTCTTCGTCGGAGAGAACGGCGTGGACCGACGCGAAAGGAACGGTTCGTCTCGCTGTCAGTTCGGTGGCATCGGAATTACCGGTGCAACAGAGAGCGAGAAGCTCGATGACGCGAGCGTGCCAGTAGAGCTGCCGTTCGCACCAGCGCATTTGCCTGGACATCGTCTTCCGGACCTTGTCGCCGAGACGCAGGTGCTTGAAGCTCGCTCCTGGTGGCTTGGAATTTGCCGACGTGGGCGAAGTGGCCGAGCCCCTGCGATCGGGGAGGACCTTGTCTCTGTTCACGAACTCGTACAGCAACTGCTTCCTTTCCTGCGAGAGGTGCAGCATGCGCTCGGCGGCGTCCGATGACGCCGAGCTGGTGCGCACCCGCTGCTTCGAGTCCGATGCGAGTGGCGTGCCACTGCCAATCCCTCCATCACAGTAGGTGAGCAGAAGACCGTTGAAGTTCGAGTCGGTCATGAGGTTCAACATAACAACCTGATTGCGGCGCATCGGCAATCCCTTGACGATCAGGGCGTGCTTGAAGAAGTCCATGTAGAAGAAGAGGTTGTACAGGTTGACGCCGTAATTCTGGATACAACCAGCGAAGTCGGCAATGAGCTTCGTTGGCACGTCCCTGACCAGCGAAGCGTTGTCCTTGTAGATGCTTGCGAGGACGCGAGATACTCCACAGCCCTTGGAAACAAGCGTCAAAATGCTACCCAGCGCGCCGCTTTCGATGACGGCTGTCTTGTTGCCGGCGTGGTCTTTCATAAAGGCCGAGAGGAAGTCGCTCACGGCCGACTGGATGTCCTTCAGCGTGTTGACCTGGAACTCTCTGTCCTCGCTGTTGCCTTGGGCAAGCTTGAGGTCGAAGACGGACAAGAGCAGCATGTGAACCTCGAGCTTACGCATCATAGTTTGTCTGCCGCTGTGTGCCTTGAGCGAGTCAAAGTCTGTTCCTTCGTCGTCGTCGCCGTAGGTGGGCGAGTTGCCGCTCAAGAGGGAGCTCCTGATCCCCTTCTTCTTGTAGCAGGCGTGGGTCAAGAGTACGATGAGTTGGATGGTCTCCTCCTTTGTTCGCTGGCCAATGCCGTGCTCCGCCTCGAGCTCCTCTCGAGCAGCGCTGTCAGCGTAGTATTCGTCCTCCTCTGCTTCGTCGAAGATGCTACTCCTGGTCGCCCGCGTGCCTGAAGCCTGGCTCCAAGAGGAAAAGCTCGAAATGTTGTTCTTGAGCACCGCAAGGTGCTTGAGAATCATATCATGCAGTTGAACGCTCTTGTCCTCCATGAGCAGGTGCATCTCCGACAAGCGGTGGACTACCAGGCTCTTGCGGCTGTGGTGGAGGAACAGAGTGCACAGAATCTTCTCAACGAGGTCCGAGTCCGACTCTCGAACGAGCACCGCGAGCAGGTTGTTGGCAGCGTCGGTGTTGCTGTTGTCGCCGAGGTCAAGACACCCGATGCTTCCCTCGGATTTGCAAGAGGGTGGGAGGTAGAAGAGAGAGTCGAACAGGTTCGCTCCAGGAAGCGTGAGTCTGGCCGCAGACTTGTTCTTGTCCCACTTGCCCTTGTTGAGCATGCTGTTGACGATGGCTTCTTTCGCTTCCAACGGCGTGCACGAAGACATATCGATCTTCTTACTCGTTGTGATGTCAGCAAAGGCGTCTGATTTGCTGCTGTGGTTGGCACGGGTAGAGCGAGGCTCTGGGGGATCGGAAGAAGAGGAGGAAACGTCGCGCTTGGTAGTCGAAGCATCGAAGCACAGTTCGACACCGATGGCGATCGCCTCCTTCATCTTGGCAGCAGCAGAGGTCATGCGAACTTCAACACCCAAACCTGCAATGTACATGAACATGTCGCAGCAGAGAATGCGACACTTGGCCGAGTCCATATTGGCACGGTTCATCTCGCCCCTGAGCGAGGTGACGTTGGCGGACGAGTCGTAGTAGCCTCGGCCAGTGCCCTTGGAGCGCTGGGTAGCCTCTGCGGCGAGCTTCTGGAGCTGCTTCTCGTGCTTCTGCTCGAGCAGGGTGGCGGCCGCGGCCAGGTCCATCCTCCCCGACCCTTGAGTGGACTCTCGGAAAGCCTTGCCGATCATCACCTGGTCCAGCTTGTAGAGGAACTCGATGGCCAGCTCGACGGCAGTGTTGCGTCGCCGGTGACGGATCCAGCGGCGGCATCGGACGAAGGCCGTCGGCCGGGAAGCGCTCCACCAGGTTTCTTTCGGCTCGGCCGATAGATTGCGCTTGTTCGTGTTCGGGTTGGTGAGGTGCAGCGGCCAGTTGAAGCCGTACACCCACTTGTGCGAGTCCTTGGACTTGACATCGTCGACGGTGTCGGCCAGAACCCAGGTGTCCTGCTCGTACTCCCACAGCGAGGGAGGACAGGGCAACTGGTCCACCTCGTTGTTCGTCATCGAGCACAAGAGGGGCGTTAGTCCGCCGATTTTACCGTGAGGGTGCCTCGCTTTGTCCTCGGGGTCCCACTTCTCCCTTGCCTGGTTGATCTTGAGCCCGGTGTCCTTGACAAGGACGTCGAGGTGAGGCGGGAACTCAACACGGCCTTGATTCCCGCTCATGTTGGTGGAACTCCACTTGCCGAGATTGTGGCGCTGTCGCTCCAAGATCTGGTCCTCAATAATGAGGAAGGATGATGATGATGGGTGCGCGGGGCTGATGACCGAAGAGTCTACGCCTGGGTTGTTGTGAGCGGGCTCGTCCGAGGATGCGTGACTCTTCTCCTCGTCATCGTCGCACCGCCTGAGGTAGTTGTAGAGGTCTGATCCCAGATGACTCTTGATCTCCTCGATCGCAGCGGGGAGGTTTGAGCGGTAGGATTCCTTGAGCCGGTTCTTCTTCTCCACCTCCTCAAGAGCGACAGCGTCGTTCGAGTTGAGACGCAGACGGCTGATTTTGTCCTGTGCAGTGGTCATCTCGACTTCAGTCTCGTTTCTCGAGGTCTTCTTGAGACCGTTTTTGACGCTGGTGGCGGCGGTGCTGAAGATGTTGAGTGTCGTCTTACCCCCCGCGCGCACCTGCTTCTCCAGTGCGCGACCTAGCACCGAGTTCGCCATCAGAGCCGCGTCGGAGTTCCTCGAAGTTACGCTCTCGCGCCACTCCTTGGAGTTCGCATCGAAGACCTCCGCGATCTTCATGTAAGGGGTGACGACGTCGAGAAGCTCCTTGATGAGCTTGGTCTTGTGGAAGAAACCCGCAAAGAGCAAACGCTTCGCGATGGCGAGCGCGCTGTGGGTGAACGAGACGGTGTCCGCCATGCGCTTCGCCTCGACACGGTCGTTGGGTTTTGGCAGCTGGTCGGACATGGCGCAGACGGACAGGATTTTGATGATAATCTTCTGCAGGGCCTCAAACTTGTCCTTGTTTTCGTCGTGCATGATCGGGGAGGGGGACCCCATGGACGTCTGCTCGGTAAGCGAGAGCGATCCCCGGGATGCAGCGTTAGGAGCGGTTACCATGATCTCCTCTTCGGTGATGGGGGCGGAGTTGAAGCCGCTGAACGACGGAAGCATGTCATCGATGGAAGTGAGGGATGTCTTGTTGTCGTCGATCATGTGCAATGTCTCCCAGTTGCGTACAACGCGAGGAAGGATGATGGATTCGTGGGGGTAGCGATCGACGTAGAGCACGAGGAGGAGGTCGGCCATGACCGCACGGACCGAGTCGGGCAAGTTCTCGTCGCCGATGCCATTGAGGAGGGTTTCGAACGAGAACTGATCCTCGAGGTGGGAAATGACGCGATTGGACCGGTTCTTGCACATGTTCGTGAACAGGTGGAGGGTGCCAACGTAGTACTCAGCGAGCCGCTGAGCATGCTCGAAGCGCTTCTTGCTGCCCTCGTTGCTGTCAAGCTTCACCTTGATCTTGGCCCACATCGCGGCGCCGTGGTGAGCAATGGGGTCCAGCGTCCAGACGAAATCCGCGAGCTTGACCCATTGCCGAGGGGGGTACAAGGTGGAGGGGTAGGAGGTGGTGGGCGAGGGGGACGGGGTGGGGAAGAACTTGTCCGCGTACCGGTTCCAGGAGTTGGGCTCGAGTTGGAAGGAGGAGGCCGGGTCTGTTGCGAGAATGTATTTCATTTTGAGCTTCTCGGCGCTGTGGAACAACGCGTGCTTGTTGAGCGAAGAGGTGCTGCCGGCGTCGTAGTCGTTGATGCCCTCCCAGGAGACCATGATTTGACAGGCGTTTTTGCCGTGGGCGGGGCCAAAGCTAGAGGGGGGGGTCCCTTTCTTGGTCGCGAGAGTGGTCTCGAGAAGCACCTGGCGCCGGTTGAAGATGGCGTTGTGGTTGAGCTTGGATGAAGTGGGGAACAAGAGGCGGCAGAGGGCCTCTTGGGAAGATACGACCGACTCGGCGGTGTTATTTTGCGTTGTGCAGAGATTGATCGACGTGAGGAAATCGAGGGTGGGGCGTGACGGGCCTGTTCGGCGAAGAGAGTAGATGAAAAACTCGATCAGCCGCTGATCGACCAGCTCGCGCACGAGGACCTTGTTGTTCGTCACGATGGCGTCGAGAATGGCCGCCGCGCCCATGCCCCAGTCCATCTGCTTCACGAGCTCGGCCAGGAAGCCGAAGCCGGCCTTGGAGCCCTGCTGAAAGCACTTCATGGCACAGTAGACCTGCGATATCTTGGTGGTGGTGGTGGCGAGGATGGTCTTGCCGACGTAGTTGTGGACCTCGGCGAGATGGACCTCCTTCTTCACGTGCTCCTTGAGCAGACCCGCGTGGCGAGGAGCAGCCAGCATGGCAAAGAGCACGTCGATGAGTTTGGTGCCCTGTATGATGCAGGCCGCTCTCTTGCGCCGGGAGTTGCGCTCGAGGTCCTTCATGGAGAAGTTCAGGTCGTCGTCCTCGGCGCGCAGCTCGTTGGGGAAGATGGCGTCGCCGTTCGCGAACTTGCGAACAGAGTTGAGCATCTGGTTCACGGGAATGACGAACTGCCGCGAGAAAGAATGCTCCTTGCCCTCGCGGCGCCGGTTCGCGAACTTGAAGACGCGCCGCATGTACGTGTCGGCGATCTTCTTGCAGTTGAGCGCGAAATAGATCGCCTGGACCTCCTCCCACGGCACGGGGTCGATCTTGACCGCGTCCTTCTCGTAAAAGCCGGAAGAAAAGCACGCCTCGACGTCGCCGGAGGGGCGCGTGGAGTCCTCGTTGTTGCCGTACTCGCCCTTGTCGTAGTGCCAGCACTCGCCGCGCTCTTCGTGCGCCGTGAAGAGATCCTTGAACTTCTTGAGTGGGGGAGAGCGAGGTCTGGAGGCGTGGAGGTAACAGCGCGAGGTGGCAGGCTCGGGGGCGGACTGGCCGTTGAACATCTCGTCGTCGGAGGAGGCGGAGTCGGAGTCGGAGTGGGTGGAGAACGAGTGCGAGAGAACGGCGAAGCAGTTGGAGGAAAGGACGAGGTTGTTGTGCTTGGCCGACTTGTCGGAGTGCTCAGAGACGGCGGAAATCTGAAACAGAGTGCCGAGTAGGAGGTCGCCTTGGGTGACCGTGGCGGAAAGGTCGTCATCAGAGAAGTCGGTGAGCTTGATATCGTAATGCTTCGTGCCGTCGTCGGCGAGGTCGTCGTCCATGGAGGAAGTCGGTTGGGTGGGGGAGATGGGGGTGACTTGCTTTGACTTCTTGAGGGCGTCGCGAAGGGGCTGCTTCCTGCGCCTTTTCCGCTTGGCCTTCGAGTGCGGGGACACCATGAGGTACTTGCCTGAGATGAGGTGCCGGAGGCGAATGTGGTCGTTCCACTTGACGGCGCCCCCCGTCTTGTTCTCGAGCCGCTCGACGACAAACACGGACTTAGCACCCGACGAGACCGCCGCGACGGCGGGGTGGGAGTCGTCGGAGGAGTCGTGGGAATAGGAATGCTGGGAGACCTTGCGGAAGAACGGGGCCTTGGTCTTGGTGGTGGAGGTGTGCGCCCACAGGTAAGCGTCGATCTCAGGATTCGAGATGCGGATGCAGTCGCCGTAGCAGATGAAGTTGGAGGGGAGGGACCACGAAGAGAAGCGACGAATCGAGAGGACAGTCTCTCCCGAATGAAGGGGATTGGACGTGGAGGTGGGGAGGGAGGGAGTGGGGGGAGTGGAGGGGGGCGGGGAATTGATGGAGGTGTTTCGGTTTTGGGGGCTTTGCTGTTGCGAGGGGAGGACTGTTTTGGGTTTCGCGGACTGCTGCGTAGTGGTGTTTGCGGTGTTGACGAGGCTGATCATGTTCACCTCGCGCACCTTGGTGGCGGCCAGGGGGTCCTCCACGCTGTGCACGCCCGAGAAGTGCAGGTGCCGGTCGTGGTTACTCGAGGACGTGATCTTGACCAGATCCCCGTCGTACACTGACGAGGTGAGGCGGCTTTTGAACCTCGGAGCGATGAGGAAGTTGGTTTCTTGGGACGCGTGAGTGGTGGACATATTCATGGTCTTGTAGCGCCCGTGGGACGCGTCTACCTTGTCCACGAGCTGCAGCATATCGGCGTCCTGGTCGTACACGGAGTTCATGTCGGAGACTGAGGCCAGCACTTGGCCGGTGGCAACGTGCTCGAACACTATCTCCGTGTCGTACGAGAGGATGGGGGGGCCGTGGAGGAGGGCGGATGCACCGTGAATGAGCTCGGTGGACTTCTGCTCGTCAATCGCTTTACTCGAGGTCTGCGAGTCTCCGCCCGCGGTGGCACCGGCATTGTCAGCGGAGCTGGCGTCGTTCTTGGCCTGGCTGGACGCGTTGTTGTCGTCGTCGTCGTTGCCGGACGACTGGAGGTTGGCGGCCGGCGTAGAGTCGATCTTGTACTGGCCGTGCTCGCCGGGCTGCGCCCAAGGGCGGCGCTCGTCTACGTGCCAGTCGGAGTACGCGGCGGCGGGCCAGACGCGGAACAGGCACCAGTACACGTCGTCGATGCTGCAGAAAAAGAGACGCAAACAGGGTGTGAGGGGGCCGCAAATGGGCCGCAAATAGGGCGCAAACACGCCACAAGCACGCCACAAGCACGCCACAAAAACGGTGCGAACAAGGGGGAGGCGGGGGGAAGGCGGCGTGAACGGGGGGGGGGCATCATTGGAGCTCAGGTCGAGAAAAGCGGGAAAGCGGCGTGAACAAAGGGGGGAGGCGGCGTGTGTGTGTGTATGTGTGTGTATGCGTGTGTGGGTGTGCGTGTATGTGTGTGTGGGTTCGTGCATCCCTTACCTGGTGTCGTCGGGCACTTCCAGGCCGCCAATGCTGGTGTTGAGGGCGCCGGTGGAGGAGAGGTAGAGGGTGGCGGAGGTGGCGCCGCCCTGCGCGGCAGCCGAAGAACCGGAGACACTTGCGCCGATCAGGGGGAGCGGAGTGCTCGCTGAGAAGTAGACTACGTCGCCCGACTTGAGAGCCGTGAACTTCTTCCTCATTTCCTGCATAGGTGCTGATCCGTTGTTGTTGCCAAGCAGGCCGCCGACGAGGCCGCCAACAAACGAGTCGAGGGGCGACGCGATGCCCAGATCCCCCAGCTTTTTCGACAGTCCCAGCGTCACTTTCGAGGTGATGTTCTTGAGGGGCCCGGCTTTGAAGTTAATGGGCGGCAGGAAGACGTCAACTGAAGTCGACCTGGGGGGGGGGTGAGCATTGGATTGAGTTAGCTTTGGAGATGCAAAAGGGGGGCCACATAAAAGCGTGAACAAAGGGGACGTTCTCGGCGGAAGAAGCACTTGCAGTGCTGCAAGCACTGCAAGCACTGCAAGCACTGCAAGCACTGCAAGCACTGCAAGCACTGCAAGCACTGCAAGCAACGCAAGCACCGCAAGTATCGCGGCGCCTCTTCTTCGCAGCTCGGCCCTCCCTCCCCCTCCCCCACCACACGCTTCGTGTGCCACTCGCTTCGTGCGCTGTTGTGTGTATATGTTCTGTTCTGATGCGCCCAGCTTATCTGTGTGTGTATATGTGTGTGTGCAGAGCTTATCTGTGCTTATCGGTGCTTAACTCACCTCCCTCTTCCAGCGCTCGCCGCTGCAGTAGCAGTGCCCTCAATAACAGTGTTCACAATCCCAAGCGCCGTCCCGAGCGCTCCTCTCGCGATGCCCCCCACTGCCCCGATCGTTCCGTCAATGTTACTCCCAATCTCCTTGGCAACGATGTTCGCTTGGTCGCCAATCTGGCCGTTGCCACCGAGCCCGAGGAGGCCGGAGACTTGCGCGTTGCGGAGCTTGAACTCGGTCTGGCGGCGGGTGCGGGCGAGGAGTTTGGTGCGGGAGGATGCGGTAGCGAATTTTCCTTTGGAAACGTAGGGGGATTGGCGGAGGGAGCGGGGGGTTCCCACTGTGTGTAAGGCGGAGATCGAGTTGGTCGATTTGGATTTGTATTCTGCAGTGTCCCTGGGGCGGAAGTCGAGGGTTTGTGGGGGTGCACGTTCATTGTTCGTGGCGGGGTTGTTAAAGTTGTACAAGTTGTCGTCAGCCGTGCCCCCCTCCCCCCGCTTGGTGGCCAAGTTGGCTGCGTGATGCTTCTCCACTTCTTCAATTCCCAACAGTTTCTGAGCTTTGTTTCCGCTTGTATCCATCGAGGTGGGGTGGCCGAGGCGGGTGGGGGACTGAGAATTGGGGGGGGGGGATGAGGCCATCCCCGGGTATGGGTTGGACATGCTAGTGTGCGTGAAAGTGGCTGTGCTGCAGGATACTGGGGGGAGTTAGTGTCCTGGTAGACCGATTGGATCCGGTTGACAGGCGGGCTCACGTTGAAAGAGCCAAGATAGAGTACAAGCAAACCTCGATCGAGCAATCGATCTCTACAGTTGTACTCTGCCAAGCGCGCAATATTTGGTAAGACCGGTGCGCAGGCCGGTTGTAAGGAATGACAGTGGTGAACGCGGTCGCGCTTCTTGCGAAATGAAAAAAAAATGCGGCAGCAATCTGTGTGAACATAGTGTCTGTGTGAACATAGTGTGTCTGTGTGAACATAGTGTGTCCGGGTAGATTTTATTGTAATCATTGTCTGTGCGAACTGTCTGTGCGAACGGCGGCGTCATTCGCAACCGCGACACGGCGTACCAGAACTAGCTGAGCGGCACCGCCCCGTGGCCATAGATAGGCACCGCTTGAATGTAAAACGGTTTCGGAGGTCCCGCTCAGGGGCTCGCGCCTAAACGAAACAAGCAAATCAATTCCATCTGTTTCACTTAGGGACCAAGCAAGCAACAATGATTGTTATATGCTTAGAAGGATGCCACGTAAGTCCCTGCTCTATCTCTCTGGGTCCTTGTTTGCAAAGAACCCTTGCCGGAGCGACCGTTCCGTAAAAATGTGTCCTTTTTTCTGAGCACCTGGAGATAATAGTGAAGGTCCGGGACAGTTCTGAAAGAGTCCTAGGGTCGGCTCATTGTTAGTCCTTAGGAGCTCTGACCGAAAGACGAAGCGCGGGGGATTGTAGTCGCCGACATAAATTCATTGTAAATCCCTCTTAATGGTATTGTTTACTAACCCTCACTACAGGGCTGCGGGAAAACTCAGCTCACGAACCAATTCGAGGCTGCCGGATTCAAGACGTTGGACGAGGCGTTTCTCACCATGCCGAGCACGAAAATCGGACCCCAGTCTTTGCTGATGGAAACTCAGTGGGTGTGCAGTTGGTTCCTTCGCCTGCTCAATCTGTGTGAAGATGACGAGAAAGAGAACAACGAGATATATATATGCGACCGGTCACCGTTCTCGGCGGTGTGCTATGCTAACAGGGGTGGCAAGAAATCAGGACATCTGTTGGAGGAGGTGATTAGGGAGCACGTAAGGGAGGTGAAGGACGCTGCTGGGATTGAAGTTTACACTGTCCACGTCGATGTGAACAAGGAGGTGCTTTGGCAGAGGATTCAGGGGCGACTGAAGCAGTTCCCGGAGCGCAAGCTGTACAACGAGCACAAGCGCGCGCACATGGATAACATCACGTCGTTCTACGACAATTTCTCATGGGACTGCGTCGTGGACAACTCCAAGAGCGACGAGGGAAAGAGCACGGCGGCGGGCATCATGGAGAGAATGGCGAGGTTGTCTCCCACTTATCGGCATATTGCGACTGAGAAGGCCATGCAGCGGGAGAGGTCGCGGTCGACGAGGTTTGAGCGGTGCACCGTGAAGGACGAGAATGCACAGATGGGCGACAATGTCGAGGAGACGGATAATGGCGAGGACGAAAATTCGTGTGTTAGCACGCCGTCCGGGAAAGGTCGAGGGAGCGTTGCCGAGATTGGGACCAGCCCCACCTCGGTGCTGTCGGCGTGGCAGATGTAAACTGTAACTAGCAACGCCCACGCACAAACTCCGATGGCATACACCGATGGCAAGCAATGCTACAAGTTGACATTCAAATACATGGTCTGATACCTCTTCACTTCAATTGCCCGTTGGCGTCCTGCATCGACTTCCATCTAGCGTGTTTCTGTTTCACGTACAGTGCCTGCTTCTGGAGGTTCCAATCCCGCTTCTGCTCTTCGGCGTCACTGTTGCTCGGGACAAAGTACCTGCTCTTCTTGGAAAGCCCCCCTTTGTAATTCTCGCCGACAGCTATCTTGGGCGCCGATCGGCTGTCCCACAAAGGCACTCTCTTCATACACTCGTCGCACGTCCCCGTCTCGGTCATCTCAATCATGGCATCACAGTCCCTGCACTTCTGGAGACTGAGGGCCCGACCCTCCAAGTTTGCAAGGTACTCCTGGAACACCTTATTCGCGCCCGCGCCGAGCAAGTCGCTGTCGTAGATCGCGAGTCTGTTCTTGTTAGCGACATACAACAGCGTTGACGAGAGCACAGCCGAGGGCACGGTTGTTGCTGGGGACAGCCGGCTTGCTTCTATGTAATCTCCCCCGGTGGCCAGAGAGCACTGGATCTGCTCGCCCGAGATTCCCGACATGGGGGCGGCGGGGGTCCGAGGAGGAAGTCAGAAAGGTGAGGACACGAGAGACACGCCACAACAGAATAAGGTAAGGACAAAGTGGGTGCTCGAGTCCTCTCTTATTTTCTCGCCTGTCTCGCTGTCTCTCATCCTTCTCTGCGCACCAGTCCGAGGAGCCAGTGCAAACAAGAGCCGCTTGCACGATTTGCCATTTGCTGGTGCTGCGCCCCGACTTCAGCCCGTTCCTGAATTCCCTGCGCCATCGTTCATTGCGCAAAAAGACCTCTTAATTCTAAATGTCGAGCCTTTTCCATGAGACTTGTGTCGTCGCTCGTTCTGTCGCGAAGGCACCTGGTTGTTAGCAGCATGCGAGCGTGTGTTCTTCTGCAGCCCGCTCGCGACGGCTGCTTTGCTATGGCAAGGCCGCCACCGCGTGGCGCACTGCCCGACAATTTTTCGCAGTCATCTTGATATATTTCGAGAGATTTTATCCAGGGGGCTGTTACCAATCTTCCCTCTCTCCCCGGGGCGTATTTTTTACTATGCGAACTTTTCTCTTAACATTAATCCTCCTAGCGCTCCTTGCCCCCGCCCTCTGCGCGAAGCTAGGAGCCTGCACGATCGAGGGAGGCGCCGGCCTGCCACCTTATCCAGAACTGAACGAGGCTGGAGAGTGTAAGAATGCCCAAGCCGCTGCCGGCTGCGGCGGCAAGACTGACATCGTGTATGTGATCGACGGGTCCGGTAGCGTCGCCGAAGAGGATTACGCGAAGATGATCGAGTTTCTGCAGGAGCTTAGTTCCATGTTCCAGATTGACAAGAAGAAGGTCCAGATTGCCGTTGTGCAGTATGCCGGCAGTGACTCGATGGCTGGCTGCACCACGTACCAATTTAACGAAGCAACGGGGGTGGCAACGGCGATTTCCAGCCCATCTTGCCCCATTGCGCCCCTCGAGAAGTTCGTCGTTCAGGATCTCTCGGGCGATGCATCCCAAATTTGTGCCACTCTCGACGCCCCACAGGTGAACTACAAGCACTGAGCGAAAAGCGCTGAGCAAGCAAGGCGCACTGAGCAAGCAAGGCGCACTGAGCAAGCAAGGCGCACTGAGCAAGCAAGGCGCACTGAGCAAGCAAGGCGCACTGAGCAAGCAAGGCGCACTGAGCAAGCAAGGCGCACTGAGCAAGCAAATTAACGCTCGCGCCGAGAGAGAAAGAGAGAGAGAGATGAGAAGGTTGGAGAGGTTGCGAAGTCGCAGCGCGCGTCTGCTCTGCTCGCGTAATCCTAACCTGCCACCTCCTCCCTTCCCCCCTTGTTCACACACATACATATGTATGTGGACGCCTTGTTCACACAGTATAAACAATACACCCCAGATTAACGAGGGGACGCCCATTATCCAGGCCATGACTGTTGCGCACTGCATTCTTCTCGGCTCTTCGCGGACGAGCCGGAAGATGGTGTTCCTTACTGACGGCGTTGGCACCGGCGTGGAGCAGATCAAGGCACTCGCAACTCTGATGAAGGACGACGGGATCGACATTTTCGGCATTGCGGTTGGCGCGGGCGCTGATACGTCCCTCATGGAAGCAATCTCCAGCGAGCCCAAGGGAGAGTACAGCTACCACGCCGACAACTTCGACACGCTGCTGTCAGGCAACTTCACCGAAAAGTTCGTGCAGGGCGTGGAGTGCAAGACGTACGATCGGTGCGAGTGCTGGGCGAAGCCGGACCTGCTCGTGTGCCCGCTCGTGCAGGGAATCCTGGGGTACACTTGCGGCGACATCAGTACGGGGGAGTTCTACTTTGAGTGCACCGACGATGAGCGGGCTGCCGAGGATGCGGCGTACGTGTTGTGGAACATTCTTGCGTGGGTGTACAAGTTCCTGTTTGTGATGAGGTGAGTGTTTTACACGTTGTGTGAGGGGGGGGGGGATGCGAGCAAGTTCGCAAGCACCCACACACAGCGCCCACACATAGCGTGTGAACAAGGGGGCAATTTCGTGAGCGCGGCGGGTTCAGCCGCAAACGCCCGTCGGCCTAGTCGTTGGGGGATCCCCACCAGTTTCACTTCTAACACGCTCCAATAGCTTGAGGTTGTTCTTGGACTGTCACACTATCGACCTGGGCAAGCAGTCTATCCTCTGTTTCGACATGATTCCGCTGGCATGGCTGCTGTTGATCGCCGTCAACGGAGTGCTGATTCTTCTGACCTACTTGTTCCGGTGCATCGCGCCCGTCTGGGGCATCTTCTTCTTCCTCTTCCTCCACATCGACTGCGTGGTCTGCATCGCCAACAGGATCATCAACCACAAGCCCGTTGCACCGCCCAAGCCGCCGCCGCCCAGCAGCAACTTGGAGCTGTTTGCGTACACCAACAACAAGAAGGGGTAAGAAGAGGGCGGGGGAAGGGGGATGAGCAAGCAATCATAGCGAGTTGACAGCAGGCAGGGAAAAGAAAAGAAAGCCCATCCATTGTATTATCATCTGCAAGGCGCATCTGCAAGGCGCGATCACCGGCAAGGCGCGATCATCTGCGAGGCGCGATCACCTGCAAGGCGCCATGCGTTTCATACCCCGACTTCTAACACACATACAGATGGAAGGAGAAGGCCTACGCAACGTTCGAGTTGAGAGGGGCTAAGAAACAGATTGCCAAGGACTCCGGCAAGACGAAGAAGGCCAACAAGGCGGCGGATGCGAGGAGGGCGTCCGCAATGAAGAAGGGGTTCAGCATGAAGGGGGTGGGCATGATATAAGACTAGCTTGAGGAATAGGGCTACTCCTTTTTAGACTTCTTACTCTTCTTCTTTTCCTTCGGTGGCGACGAGTCGGGATCAGCGGCTTCTTCTGCGGCTTCAGCGGCCTTTCTCTTCTTCTTCTCCTTCTTCTCCTGCTTCCTCCGCTTCCTCTCATCTTCTGATTCGGCATCAGGGGTACTGGTTGACGTACTGGTGGCCGCCATTGACGCAAATATGTCGCCACCAGCCGCCTTGCCGAAGATCCCGACCATGTCCTTGGTAGACTTTGTTCGTAAGTCCTTGGCAGCGGACCATTTGGTGCCAGCATTTCTGGTCGTGCTCTTTGTGTTGCTTTCGTAGCGATCCTTGCCCTTTTTCTTCTTCTTCTCCGCCTTGGCAAGCTTCTTGGGAGACACGCTGGAGACCGCCTTGAGCTGCCCCAGCGCGTTATTAAGACCCTCACCATCGTTAGTTCCCATCCATCCCAATTGCCCTCCGTCTCCACCACCGCCAATGCCTACGCCGTCCTTCTGCTTATCAACCTTAACGAAGGTCTTCATACCGCGCCCGCCCTCTCCAAGACCCTCACCGGGGTTCCAGCCCATCTTCACCATCTGCTTGTAGGCAAATGAGCCCTCCTTGGGCAACGAGTTGCCGGTAAAGACTGTGGGGGGGGGAGCTTTAGGCATAGTGTTGGAACAGG
>Ga0307985_10000883_pt1 | contig 17081 bp, 13 predicted proteins | sample EllFjometageno80_FD_203155 | JGI IMG/M metagenome (GOLD analysis project Ga0307985, IMG submission 203155) | Marine microbial communities from Ellis Fjord, Antarctic Ocean - #80 | ecosystem: Environmental > Aquatic > Marine > Unclassified | place: Southern Ocean | collected 2014-10-09 | reverse complement strand
AGCTCACGCAAAGAAAGCTAGGAACAAGCACCTTAAAGTATCGTCAATCACTCACGCCAGGGTTGCTGCAGCAAGGCTTCCTAATGGCAAGCTAGTCAAGTTAGACGGCCACACTAGGGCTGCGCTATGGAATGACGGATCACTTGAGCGACCTGATTGTGGGTTGTTCGTGGATGTTTACAAATGCAAGACAAATGCAGATGTAGAGCGTTTGTATAAAGAGTTTGATAATACGTCAGCCACAGAAACGGCAGGCGATAAACTCTATGGTGCATATCGTGGTCATGGGTTCACCCCTGTAAGCCGACTCATTATTGGCGGCAGTGTATCTACAGCATTAAAGTTATGCCTATCCAGTAGTGATGATATTCCTATCTATGATCGAGTCACCCCGTTCATTGGTGCGTTAAGGATTATTGATCAAGCAATGTTAAACAACCGACCATTCCCTGCAGGGGTTCTTTCAGCGTTAATTATAACCGTGATGCGTGATGGTGATGATGCTTTAGAGTTTTGGCGAGCCTACAGTAACAATGAAGGCTGTAAGCAATCAGGCAAGCGTGATGCAGTTCAAGCACTCACTGAGATTGTGCTAGAGCGTAGATCAAAAGCCAACTTGAGTTGTGCAAGAACCTTAATACGAGACCTGGCTGGAAAATCAGTGTCGGCGTACCAGGCTTTTCAGAAAGGTAGATGGTATTCAGGTGGTGTTAAGTCCACTGACTTTAGAGCTTATGCAGATGCAGCTCTAGAAGAATTGCAGTTTTAAATAACACGGCCCCGTAACTGGGGCTAGTTGGAGAAGACCATGATTGCAGCAACGAATGATATTACAGGTGATCGGTTAGTCAGTAAGGGTAATACCGATAAATTCCTTGATAACTTTGATCGCATCTTTGGTAAGAAGGAGGCTTTAGTCTCACCGCCTATTCGCTTAAAAGATTCAGTGAAGCTAGGGCTATCTTCAAATACGGATGTTGAGAACTGGGACTGCCGCACCGAAGTTGAAACGGCTGCAGAGTCATTGCTTAACCTTAAATATGATGGTAATAAGATTGAGCCGACAATGTAGTTAGCGCGTCTTAATGAGCGCATTGTGCCACCTATAGTACATTAAAGTACCCTATGGGGATGTACATATTACATTACATGACGCGTATAAGTGTCGAAGTTGTACAGTTATATGTACATAAAAGTGTCTTATAGGGATGGTTCCGTAACTGATTACGATACCAAATGCAGGAGTAAGAAATGAGTAGATTAATGACGATTGATGAGTATATGGATCGAACCTTTTCTAAGGCTTCACAGCCTCATGTGAATACTGTGAGGCGATGGATTAGGGAAGGTAAGTTAAGCGCCATCAAGATGGGCAGATCCTATTACATTGAAGATAATGGTGGAGAAGAGTACGCTAACGATTCCTCTCAAAACAAAATGGACGCTATCATGGCGAAGATTCTAAGTGCCTAACCCACAAGGATTGCCACCAAACCTATACACCAACAAGTCAAAAGGTAAGGTGTATTACTCGTACAAACACCCTGTTAATAAGACTAGGCATGGGCTTGGCACGAATAAGATGGACGCGGTAAAAGCTGCCAGGCTTATGAATGACAAGTTTGAGCAGCGCTTTGAGATTGAAAGGTTGTTAGTCGGCGGCATGATCAAGATGGATATGCTTTGTGATGATTACCGCGCATTCATTAAGCAGCAATTCTCTGTAGGGGCTTTAGCTCAATCAACAGTAGATAATCGTGGCTACACTTTGGATCGTATCAAGATCAAGTTAGGCAAGGCTTACGCCAGAGACATTAAGACGATAGATATTACGCGCTACCTTAATGATATGTATGATCCAAAGACAGGCGAAGGTACTGCTAGAGCGCGTGACGTTCATAGAGGCCATCTCATGCTTCTATTTGATTACGCTATACAGGAAGGTTACGTTGATAATCTTAACCCAGCAAAGCCATGTTTAAAGGTCAGTAAGAAGCGTGTCACGAGAAGACATACTGTTGAGGGATGGAATGCCATCTATGACGCGGCAGCACCTTGGTTGCAAAACGCGATGGACTTGGCAATCTTAATTCTACAACGCAGATCAGACTTAGTTGATATTAAATTCTCAGACATAAAAGATGGCCACATAAAGATCATTCAGAAGAAAAGCATCAAACATGATAGCGCCTACATTAAAATCGAAGTGACCAGAGAACTGGCGCAAGTGATTCAGCGATGCAAGGCAGATAATGTGCTTTCTCCTTACCTGGTTCATCGTGTACCTAGCAAACGAACTAAGGCGGCAATGGATACTGGAAATCATCGAACCTACATCACCCCTGCCTATTTGAGCAGAGAATTTAAGAAGGTGAGAGATCTGGTTAATCCATATCCTGATTACGCAGAAGATGAGCAGCCAGGCATTCACCAAGGTAAGGCGTTAGGTAGTAAATTATACAAGCGAAGATTTGGCGAATCGGCAACAATAATGGCTGGTCACACCAGTAAAGAAATGACGAACTATTATGAAGAAGATCCTGATGATATTGAATGGAAGTTGGCAGTACCTAAATTAGACCTAAAAGCCGATTTAAAGCGCTAGGCTTGACCAACTTTTGACCAACTTTTGACCAACTCTGTTTTGACGATATTTTGAAATGCTCTGCAACCCTTGCTGTGTAAGGGTTTGAATGGTCGGGGCGGCCAGATTTGAACTGACGACCCCCTGCCCCCCAGGAATGAACCCAATCGAGCGCCAACCCCCGTGAATACTGATATTTAGTGTTTTTTGACTACCAAAATACTGACCATTACAGCCTAATGAAATCAACAACTTAGCACTCGTTTTGACCAACCGTAATCAACACTAAACACTGCGCTAAGGTCGAATTGTACATGAAATAAGGCTGCCGTCATATTAGTCTGAAATGTCGAAAAATATTATTATTTTTTATCTACATACTTTTACAAGGAGTGGTGTTAAGTCAGCGAATTATAGCGATTTAGCACCACCCATAAAAAAGACCACCTTTCGATGGCCAAAGCTCTTTCAAGCTGGAGGCAGGGAATTAGTTAAGGGCGACCCTTTATAGAATTAGTTGCCGATACTCCAAACGATGCCGATACGATGGCGGCCCAACTTGTGGTGATTGGTAAGAAGAGTCCTACCATCATTTCTGCAGCCTCTTTAGCGCCAGCCACATTGCCGATACTAAATGCCACCATGAAACTGAGTGCAACCATAGCGACCAGGTAAAAGCCGTAAGCACGACAGGCGAATCTTGATAGGTCACGCCTCATCTTACCGTTAGGGTCTAGGGTCTTAATCATTAATGACTTAGCCTCTGCTGACTCCATATCAGTCTCGATCCACTCAGAAGCAATATTCTCTACGGATTTCACGATACCGCCACCTAGTAAATTAGTTAACCATCCCATGTTAATACTCCCCTGATCGAATCATCTCTGAAATAGTGATAGCCCTCTGACCTACCTGAACAGCCCATCGACTATCTAGGAACTCCACTGCGGCAATCTCATAGTGACGGCCAGACATAGCAGCGAGTGCTTTCTTAAATAGCTTTAGCCTGGGTAGTCCTATGTTGAAGCAAACATCCATCATCGCGTCTTTGCGCGCATCGTTTAGATCTTCATACCAGGTAAATGCTTGCAGTAGTTCTGCCTCGACACGCTGCACATCATTGGCTAATAAGTAATCAATCTCGTCATCAGATAAACCTATGCCTGATCCAGCTTCTATGTTTCGTCCCACGCCTATCGTGGTTTTATTAGCTGTACAGTTATAAGCGTGAGCCTCTACACCTTCATGCTTTCTTAGCATCTCGATTATCATGGTCATGCTGCATCCTCCAGTTGATCGATACCAACCTTATGGCGCTGAACCTCGCCATGTTGCCTGTCGTATACAATGGCGCTCATTGTGCGCTTTGCCCCATAACCACTATCAGAATGCCACGCGTCACCAGCAGGCAGTGCTTGGAAGGTTTCACATAACATGCCGCCAATCTCTACTGCGGTGTGATGATGAACATGACCCATTAATAGGTGCTTATGATCTAATATCCAGTCTTTAGCTAATGACCTGGCCGCATACTCAAAAGCTCTCTGAGGCTTCATGCGGTCGCCGTGGTGAGTCACTAGCAGGTTGTTGCCATAGGTTATATGCTGAAACTTATGGACGTTATCTAACACCTCCACACGAGGCTCACTTTCATAGAACGATTGCAGCATGACATTCATACAGCGAGCGGTTGAGCTATTGTGATTACCTCGCACCATCATCAAGATGACCTTGTTATGGCTCTTCAACATCAAGTCTATTGAGCGCCTATACACTCGCACTTGGGCCGCTATCGAATCGCCATAGTCGCCATCCATATCCATGTGAGTGGTGTTTGAGCTAGTCGTGTTATTTAATGAGTCTGAATGTCCAAAGTCACCTAAGTCGCACATCAATGCGGTATCAGAACCACCACTTGCTTTGATCAACGATTCTATAGCACCAACAGTTACGCGTTCGGCAATTTCAAGATTCCAATCAGCATCGCCATTCCTTTCCTTCGTAACCTTCATGCCTATATGAGCATCGCCAATTACATACGCTGTAAGCTGCTCAGGAAGGTCTTTGATGGGTTTGTAAGGCAGTGGCTTATACTTGGGCAACTCTTCTATTAAACTATCCGCAAAGGCTTGTAGTGCAGCCTCTTGAGATTGTTGTTTTAGATTTGTCTTCACCCACTCCGCTTTTTTATTACCGTCAGCATCGTATAGAGTTGACACCCCTTTAACCTGAAATGGTTCACATGTGGCGTGTACCATACCGTGATCAGGACTCCAGCCTTGCTTGGCTGCTTTTTCCTTGGCACGTTTAAGTGTTCGGATTAGACCGCGCTTATCCACATTTAAGGCTTCGGCGGCTTTATTGTTTGAGCCGTATAATATAACTGCATCAATGACCTGGCACTGACGAGGCGTTGCAAATTCCTTTAGCGATTCCAAATCCATCTGACTACCCTCGTAGTTATAGAGCGGCCAGTTTCAGTACGCCCATAAGCCCTATCTCAGTAGCGAAATAAACCGCACAGCCACCCATAGCAAGCCACTTAATCTGCTTGAGCGTTAAAGTGATAAGGTCTAAGGTTCTCTTAAAGTCTTGTGAAGTTTCTTTAAGCAAGGCTATCTCATTCTCATGCCCATCTACTCGCCACTCTAGCTTGGTGACACTTTCCTTGAATTGTTCCATGTTGGCCTATCTTTAGGTAGTTGAAAGTTGTTTATCTACAATGCTAACTATGAGTAGAACGCCAAAGTAATCTTAGTAGTAGCAGGCGCAACAATGTTTAATGTTGTAACATCTGACACATCTCTGACACTTGGGTTAAGATCAACAGTATCTGCATTAATAGCTCCAGTTGGGACTACTGCTGCGCTGCCATCGTATCTAACATAGAAGTCACCGTTAGCACTAAACGTACAAACATTAGCATCTGCTGGCACTGTTACTGCTTGGTTAGTGGCCGCTGCTAACTCACCTGCATAGTAAGTATCTGATGTATTGATTGCACCAGTAGCTTCACCATGTGCGCCACGTAATTGCTTAAATTGCTTCATTTGTTAATCCTTTCCTATACGTCTGTTGCGTCTACAAACTCTGGAAGAGTTTTTAAGTAGGTGTATGCTTGAGCCATTGGGTTAGCACCTGTCATATCATAAGCACAAGAGTGTGTATCACCATCAAAACTAACTGTATTAGTTAATGATTTATATGAAGACACCATAAACTGAACCGTTGATTTAGAAGGTAGAGATATTTGCTCTACTCGGTGATAAGCGCTCTCTGATAAGAACCCTTGTTTAGTTGTTACTGATTTCTGTAAAGCCATTTTATTCTCCTATGAAAAACTTGTGTAAATTGGAACATATCCCACAACAGCACCAGCGTTATCGTAAATAGCCATTGCCTTGGTTATTGTAGCCACTGCTGACGCTGTGACAAGCGCAGATGTGCCTATGCCTCCATTGTTATATACAGTGAACATTTTAGCTCCTGTATGGCTTTTAACTCCCCATACAGGAACATTGGGTGATGACCCACCAGTTTGTTTTGCGTACAGCGTAATTCCGTCACGAGCTATCTCGTTGTAGGTCGTGTACCCATCTGTGTATGTAAAAGAGAGTGGCCCTTCAACGCTGGTATTCATAATACGTCTATCATTACCTTTAGTAATCGTATTGTTATAAGAAGCGCCATAAATCTCAACAGGGAGAGCAATAGAAGTTGTGGCATTAGTAACATATAATTCAGTATCACGAATGTGGTTGCCACCAGAGTTGACCACTGTAAAGTTTGATGTATCTGATGTACCGCCTAATGCAATATATATCTTGCAGGCTTCTGTGGCCCCTAAAACACCACTTGTAGCATAGCTGGTAGTTGAACCACCTATTCGTACTTTACTATCAACATTCTTAACATAACCATATACTGTAATCTTAGAATTACGGGCATAAGTACACTCAAAACCTACGACTGTTGCGGCTAACGTAGTTGACCAAGCAGTGCCAGAGGGATCTAGTTTTAAGTTGGCTTTAGCCTTGGTGTTTACAATGTTAATATCGTATTCACCTCCATGTACTCTCCATAAAACAGCACTATGCTGGCAGTTAATAGCAGTTAATCTTACGGTAGAGCCTTGGTCATATCCAACAGGTATAGCGACTTCTGCTGAAGGTGAACCTGCTGTAATACCGTAAAAACAATCTTCTGCAATACCTGTGATATTAGTAACAGTCTTCTCATTAACAACATCGTCTAGAACTGGATTAATATCAAAGCCGTATACACATCCTTTAGCGATACAGTTCTGTAGAGTTATAGTACCTAACTCTGTAGTAAAGTTTGACATTTGGAATGTAAAACCTTTTCCACCATCTAAGTACGTTGGTTTTTCTACATAAGGGAGATTGAACGCATACACATTCTCAATAGTGATATTGTCACCACCGCCTGTGAAAGATATTCCATTAGAGCCTGCACCAGCAGAACCAGTTAATTCGGCTGTTATTGATAAGTTCTTAACGTGGAAGTTTTTAGTGCCATTGAGCTGTAATACATCTGCACCAGTTTCACTTTTAGTCTTTAATATAGTTGAGTTGCCATCACCAAATACTGTAATATTTTTACAGTCAAGCAATGAAGATGGCGCTGAACCATCAATCCTACCCATAGGCATACTGTAAGGAGAGGCCATATACGTTCCGCTAGGAAAATACATATCTTTCCCATTTGCTAAACAATATGTCCACGCTGCTGTAATAGCATCTTTGTCGTTTGTTACACCGTCACCTGTTGCACCATAGTCTTTTACATTGACTGCTGTTCCCTCAGTCATTCTATATGTTGCTTTTGTTAAAGCCATTACGTGTTCTCCAGTGTTTCAATTCTATAAATAGCTTCTTGCAGTGCTGCTACTAATAGTGGCACAAGTTTAGCTTGGTCAATGCCTTGGTAGTCTGGCACTGAACGAGTACCCATTACAGCTTCGGTTACTAAATCCTCACCGTCCATAACTGCTGGCGTTACTTCATATTCCTCGTCCTTCATCGCATCTTTAGCACCATGTACACATTCAGGTACTACTGCCTGTGCTTCGTGAGCAAGGAAGCCGTCTACTGTCTTGTCAGCATTTTTAATAAAGTTGAACGTACTTGGTTTTAATGCTTTCAATCTATTAATAGAGCCAACCATCGGAGATACATTTTCTTTTAATCGGTAGTCTGATGAAGTGGCATAAGTTACTGATTCGCCATTAGCGTAAATGTAGCCAGCGTAAGTAGATCCTGTTCCTGTGTAAAAGAAATCAGCATAACCAACGCCACTTGTAACCCTAGATGACTTAGCGTAATCAGTACCTATTGAAGCACTAGCCCAGCTACCATTAACCGTAGATTTACTGGTTAGCTTACTTGTACCTTCTGCTGTGGTTGTTCCTATTAATGCTTGCCCAGTCGAATTAATGCGCATACGTTCTGTAGGTGCAGCATATGCGGCACTTGTTGATAGAATCAAGCTGGCTGGCTGTCCGCTTGTGCTTTCATTTAGCACGCTAACACCAGCACCTCTTGTAGTGTTACCTCCACTTACTAATAGTATTTGGGCTTGGGAATTTACGGCTGCCCCATTATTCGTAAATAAAGCTGCCCTAGCTATCCCGCCTGCATTAGACGCAGACGACTCAAAGCCTGTAATAGCCCCTGTCATAGCCCCACCAGTTTTCGGTAGTGCGTTACCTGCTGTGGTACTACCTGATACACCTGTGGCAATATCAGTGTTTATTGAGTTGGCTAGTTTATCTGCTGTGACTGCATCATCTGCAATATCTACTGTATATAAAGTGCCATCAACTACCGATGCACCTGTTACGTTCTTACTTGAATTTCCATTGTTATACATAGTTTACCGCCGACTTGTTGTTTGATAGTAATATTTAACCGAGAGACTGTAATGTAAAATAACGCGAGCTTCCCAATCTATTTTTAATGTTAATTTTCCCAGTTACAGCATCGATCCAGATATTTAATTTTCCAGCAGTGTCAGGATTAGAAGTTGATCCTAAACTAATGTCAGTGCCAGTAAATATTGAAACAGTGCCAGATGTAGAGGCAGAAAATATTACAGCACTATTATTGTTCCAGTTTTGAGCTACTAACATATAAATAGATACACTTTGCGCGCCGCGTTTTTCAAAAGCGTGTGTTCCCTCATTGGCAGCAATGGCGGTTTCTAAGGCAACACCCCCTGCATAATTGCCTATGGAATCATCATATGTGGCAGGCCCAAGTAAAGCCCCTCTAAGCATTTGTTGTCTATTGCCTCCACCTGTATACGAACCTAGTATTTCTGTAATTCCGATATTACCAGAGCCATTGATTATAGCTGCCGCTGAAGAGCCAGAAATAGTATCAACAGCTATTGGAACTGTATTAACTGTATCCAAGTGAATGTTCGAAAACATATTTCCCCTAACCGTACCGCCGTTGCCAGAAATTCTTGCTACTGAGTGGGATAATTTTTTAACTGTGTTATCACTGCAAACAAAATTCGCGGTAGTGCCGCTCCAGCTAAAATTTAACAAAGCAACCACATCTGCAATAACGGTGTTATTTTTAACAACAGCGCCCATAATGCCAGCCGCGTTGCCATAAGTTGCAAAAGGATAAGTAATAGATCCACTGCCAGTGTGATATACCTGATTATTGGTACACATCATGCCCATGATGCTATCTTCAATGCTTGCGTTAATAGTCGCGCTAACACAGCCAGGTTTAATGACGTTTTTATTATAAAACTTACAGTTTTCAGTTACACCGCCATTATGTTGAAAATCAATATGAACGGAGCCTGATCCACCTGTTGGTGCAGAAGAAAGTTTAAAAGTACATCCTTCAATAGAGTTAAGTTGCACCTTGCTTTTAATACTGCGAGTCCAACAGTCTGAAAACGTGCTGTCTTGAACGACTAACGTGCTGGGAACTAATTCTGTATTACTAAATGCAGAAGGTAACGGAGCAAAAATCCTTATACCATCCATATCGTTTTGATATGTAACGTCATCGCATTTAACATTTGAGAAAAAACACCTTTCAATAGATACATTTTGGCTATACCTGTTATCAGGATCAACGGGGTCAGGCTCAACTACGATGTGAGCGCCACCGACATGACCCGATGTTAAACCGCTATCAATTGTCAGGTCTTGAAAAGTTGAATTTAATATATGAATCGATCTAAATCCACCACGGAAATAGCAAACATAAGCTCCTACTGATGTAGTATACATCCGAGCATTTTTTACCGTGACATTATCAAACAATACCGATGATATATCCGCATCACTCATTGTTGGACTTGCATTTTGAAGCATAATGGCAGAAGAGCCTTTATTGTTTAAATCGAATACAATATTTTTCACTTCTACTTTATAAGCTGCAAGATCGAAACCAAACATTCCCTCAGTGTTGGAAGCTGGATCAAATTTCAGTGTTGTATCAGAAGTTTCTCCTTCCCAATATATGTCGCCACCAGCAACAATTTCTCCAGCAACTAAACCACCATATTGTGACTTAATAATGTATGTCCCTGAGGGGAAGAAAAGCCTGCGCCCATAAGATGCAGCAATAGCGGTCTGAATAGCAATAGCATCATCTGTAACGCCATCACCTACAGCGCCAAAGTCTTTAACCGATACTGACTCTTGTAGCTTATTTTCAACAGTGCTAATAACTGAACCAGTGCCACCTTGCGTGTAAGACATAACAGCCGCATCACCTTCAACTAGGTTCAAAGACCTAGCGACTACAATCTCAATATTAGAGTTAAGTGGTGGTGCTTCGGTGAATGTAAGGGTGGTCGATAAAAACGAGTAACCTAGCTTGTTCTGATACACACCATCTATGAAGACCTGTGTGTTATCTTTATTGTTAGGAGCGTAGTCCATAGCGAATGCAACTGTACTGCCATTGCCTGTGTACGCGTTTGAATTGAACGAGGCTGCTATTCGATTTGAGCCAACTAGCTGCTCGGTCATCTCTGTCTCAGCCCATAACTTAGTGACAGCATCTTGATCGTTTACTGGGTCAGCTACGTTCTTAATGATTTGACTTTGAGCATCGAACTCAGACTCTGTACTTGAGTGTTGAAGAGCGCGGTCAACCTGCTCTTGAAGCTGCTGATCAACCATCGTTGCTTTATCGTAAGCGGTTTCAATTACGTTAGCGTCAAATTTGCCGTAGTTGATTAAGTCCACACTCTGGATCAATGCCAGGTTACGAAGTATGGTGACGTTAGCCGTACCACTTGCAGGGAGGTTGCCAGAAGTAAAGGTAACATTACCGCCAGACGTATCACCTACGCCAGATAATGTGTAATGGGTATTGAGTGATTGAAGGGCAGTGCCAACGTAGACTTTTATGTCTGTATCGGCAAAGATTTTGAATGTATAGGCAAAGACAGCTTGACTGCCATTACCGTTATACGATTGTTTGTTGGTTGTGCTAGATACAGTCACTGATGATCTCCCATAATTATAAGATCACAGTAACTGCAAGTTGCGCGGTTATTAGAAGCTAGGTGCTGCTTCTCCCTTCTTCCACCAATAATCTTGGCCACGTTCAGTTTTTAGCTTTCGCTCGTACTTCTTACGGTTCTTTTCAGCTTTAGGGTCAGTCATTTCTTGAAGGTTATCCCAGATAGACCGCTCTAAAATGAGTCGTGCATACCACAAGTTGTTACCAGGCGTGTAGCGTTGAGCAAAGCGTGTAGCCTCTCGACCAAAGTTAGTATCGTCACCAGTGAATGGATCTGTTGCGGTGTCAAATGCGCTCACGCCTAGCCCTACTACGTCCTCAACAAATGAAGCACCTGGCCCCATTGCTGTAGCGATTGCACTGTTACCAAATCGACTCTTATTACCCACACCACTTGCGCTGATAAAGTCACCAAAGATGCCTAAGCCGCCACCCTGCATTGCTGCTGCTGTCCAGAAGTCCCATTGAGTCATATCTCTTGGCTCACGACCCTTAGCGATCTCTTTTGATTGCAAGGATAGTCCACCCATAACGGTCAGCATTAAGCCTAAGCGTACAGCGTACACCCCAACAAATTTAGGGCCACTACGATTCATGTGGGTTAGGAATTGAGTCAGGCTAAATGACTTGTACATCATGGTCATCCTGGCTGCTTCACCCTTAAAACCACCTCGCTCTTCGCCACCCCAAGTTTGGATCGCTCTTACCCTGGCATCAGGAACAGGTACAGCAAAGTCCATCTCTGTGTTCATAGCCTCAAGAACTTTAGTCACAAGGTTATCCACTGCTTCTGTGGGTAAGTCTAAGTCGTGCATATTCTGTGGTCGGAAGTAACTTGTGCCACCATGATCTTCAAGCGGTACAGATCGCATAATCTCCCAATCGCCATCAGTAATCCCATAACGCCTCATCATGCCTTGAAACTTCTCTTCAACATTAGCTAAAGGCTTATCCATCTGTCGAGCTAAGTGCCACTGGAAGTCTAAGCCAAACGCATTACGCTGGCCTTGTGTCCATGCGGTTAAACCCGATGCCCTAAATACAGTCTCAGAGATCTTACTGGCTATGCCTGCAGGATCAATTTCACCACTAAACCGTGATCCAGATAACGCCTGTGAAGTCCATCCATCCATCACCATGCCCATGTGGGCAGCAAAGGCTCTATCAGACTCGTCAGCAGGGTTAAGTTGGCTCAAGGTATGCTGTATAGACTTAACGATAGGCATCCCGTTAAAGGCGCGTGTGAACTTGCCATACATGGGATCTGTGATCGATGATAATGCAGCACTACCTAATTGCGCGGCCATCAGTATATGCCTAGTAACGGCTGTTCCTTTGGCTAGTCTCTCACGGTTAACGTCCACCATATCGACTGAGCCGTTGACCACATTCCATACCGACTCAACCATCTTAAAGTCGCCATCGTTTCCTGCAACATCAGCAAGGTAACTGAATGCGTGATTAGGGTTTGGCCCCATAACCTCAAGCATTGCTATCTCACTAGACATACTACGAATATGGCCGACCATGACGTTGAACATATCAGGGTTGCCAAACTTCTCCTGGTAATCAATCCATGAATCAGCGTCCTTAAAGACAAGAAAACGTGAGTCTTGATGGCGGTTGGCTAACTTGCCAGCACCCTTGAATGCACCAGGTGTACGCTTGTTTTGGCCCCCTGTTGAGATGGTCTTGAATGATTCACGCATCCCTTCCATTAACTCAGCATCAGACATAATGCGGCCATCAGGATTAAGCATGGCTTCACGGTTTAATTTAGGTAGTGTGTATTTAATCCAATCATCCATTCCAGCCTTAGCCACTTTGACTTGCTCATGGACTTGAGGCATACCCCAATCATTACGCTTAGGAATAAAGCCGCCTGCTCGGTTGTATCGCTCTCTAAGGTACTCTGCAGTCTTGGAGAATGAACTACCAGCCTTGGCCGCTTTCTCGTTACCTGTAGCCTCACCAAAGATCTCTCTCACTGTGGCTAATAAGGTTTCACGATCCTGCTTCCAGCCTAAATGAGTGGTGTGTAAGTGTTGCAGCATATCGGCTGCTAATGAGTGAGCTTGCCCTTCAATGGCAGTAGATCGGTTATCAATGTTCGACCAGGCTGTATCACCCTTATGAACCTTTAAGTCTTTAACCATCAGGCTCATCAATCCAGCCATCTTAGACTTACGATGAGACTTCATGTTTTCCACGTTACGAGTGTTGGCGCTGTGCTGTAAGACCTTCTGGTATTTACTGCGCTTGGCCATTAACGTGCGATGTTCTGCTGCCTGCTCTGCACCTAATAACTTAGCCTGCTCTGCTGAGTGAATGCCTTTAGCCCTTAATGCAGCCTCAAACACAGAAGCATCCACGCGCAATGCCTCTGCCAATTTAGGTGATAGTTGGCCTGCATCGATAGCTTGTTGAATACACTTATCAAACTTACTCATAACATACACACCTTAAGTGATTCTATTCCAGCGATTTCATTCTCATCTTCAATGAGTGAGTCACGGAAGTTTACGGCATTACCATTCTCGTCAAAGACCACACCATCGACTGTATCGTCATTCATTATACGAACAGCTTCGGCCTCAATAGCGTCATTGTTAAACGCCTCATCAACCTGTTTAAGCTGCGGCTTTAGACCAGTGATCCTTGGCTGCTTGACTACGTTCTTCTTGAGGGCTTGTTCGCTCTTCAATACTAACGCTTTCATCTCTGAAATAGTGATGTCGTCCTTAACTAAGCCAATCTTTCTCAGTGCTTTAATGATGATGTTCTTGAGGGATAACCAGGTTGTATCGCTGATCTCTTCACGGGCCATCTTGGAGATGATCTCGTCAGCAATCACATCGTCTGCCATACCTTTGTAGGGTGCATTAGGATTAACGAGTTGGTTGGTTTGAGGGTCTACACCTGACAGATCAGCCCATAGTTGACGTAACTCAGGGTTAGTCATTGCAGTGGATTTGATGTCGTCTATAACGCCCTGGAAGTTATCACCAAGTGATTTGCGTAGGCCGTAATGACCTATTACTTCCTCGCGTAAGACTTCCATAAGATGAGCCTCATCGCGGAATGCAGAGGCGTTGATGTGAAGCTCACCCGTTTCAGGATTGATGGCGGCTTCGATTGTGTCACCCTGCTTAGAGTATCGCTCACCAAATAGGGTACGAACCTCATCAATCTCAGCGCGAGTAACACCAAGATTTTTTAGCTGGCTGTCATCGAGTCCGAGAACTTCTCGGATAGCAGAATGCGCTCTGCTGGAGCTACGTGTTCCGTTATCAGTTCGTACTGCCCTTGAATCATTTCCGAGGTTATTTGCTCCACCGAGTGATTCTTCAGAAGACCCGAGATTCCGTCCTCGATTAGCTGCTCTTGTCTCGGCAAGAGATCCTCCAGCTGATCCTGTGTCAGTGCGATTCCAATCTTCTCGATCAAAGTTGCGCGTTGCGCCTTGTCTAAGCTCATCTGAACCTCTCCACTTCATTATGACTATATCTGGATAGCCATCTGATTCTTTCCAGCCATTATCAGACCATAGCTTCTTCAGGTCTTTAAGCTCTAACTTACTTGAGTATTTTGGATCGAATGCAGTTCTAGTAACTTCTTCAAATCCAAATCGATTATAGGTGTCTGGCAAGAACCCATTAGGGTGTTTTGCGCTCTTTACAGCAAAGGCATCTAAGACAGTAACGCCCTCTTCAATAGCCTTTAAAACTACTGCAGGAGCGCCTACGCCATTAGCTGAAACTTCGTTATTAACAACACCAACAAGAGCGACTTCATCTGGCCCAAGTTCAGGGTGATCAATACCGTATTCTTCTTTGTACGAATAACCCTTCTTTAAGGCAAAGTACACTTCAGATTCACCAAGCTGGTACGCCCTCATTGTACCATCCTTAGCCCCAGCTTTCACTTGCTTATCAGTGTATAGCGTTAGCGATGATGATGCGTCAGAGGCTTTAAGCGCATTGGCAAAGTCCATAGGCGACATACCGCCATCCTTCACTGATACGCTACTGTCTCGCCAATTGCCTTTTATCATATCTAGAGATAAACGAAGCTGCCTTGGTGATGCTATCGAGCCATAAGATCTGGAAGGTATTGCGCCAATAATATCCTTGGTGATTGTCTGCTTAGGTAGCGATAAGCTAAATGAGCGGTAGTTTTGTGCATCTGTTGCAGTCTTACCTTCTGAGTCAAGTAATGCCTTACGTTCAGCAACCCAATCAGGAAATAATGTCTCCATACTTACGCCTGCATGGAAGCGACCTACTGCCTTGCCTTTAACACCATACTCATAACTCTCATGAACATTAGTCCCGTTCTCACCAAGCTTAACTGCTGGTTGATCTGGATCGACTTTAATAAGCAATAAGGCATCGCCTTTGTTGTGGCCAGCATACCTTTTACTCACAGTCTTTCTGAGTATCTTATCGATATTAGGAGCGCCTAAGCTTTGAGCCTTAGCTGACGCTAACTGGTTAACTAGCTTGGCCCTCATCTCAAATGTTAAGCCCTCAACATACCCGTGGAACTTGCGTCTATTCTCAATGCCAGGGAAGTCTTTCAATACCTTCCTAATATGGGCATCAATGGCTTTCATATTTTTCTTTGTGATGCGCTTATCACGAACATACGCCTCTACAGTATCAAAGACTGCGTGAGTGTTTGTCGCATTACTCTTATGGGCCTTAGCATCCATTGCTGCCACAACAACATAGTCAGACCCTTTAAGCCTGGTTGGTGCAGATTTTCCAGATGATGCCCATACCACCTCACCATTTTGTGACGATTTAAGGAATGGGAAGTCTGGGCCACCCTGCAGATTTATAGCATCTACTTCACTTGAATCAATACCTCGATATACTGTGCCAGCATCAGTCAGGTCGGCCAGTGTTGGGCGTACAACCTTACCTTCTAAAAAGCTCAAGTCATCAAGGTATGGAACATCATCCATAATCTCATCAGGTGCTACACGAGAGTACCGTAAGTTTTCTGCAGGAGTGAACTCAGGGTTGCCCTCATAGACCTTAACCTTAATATCGTTTGCACCCATTGATGCAACAATACGATTAACTGCAGTCTTAACAGCAGCCATGCGAGGTGTGTCTGTAGGGGCGATCTTAATGGCCTGGCTAGTCTCTTCTGCCTTATCAGCGATGTACTGGTCACGGGCCTTTTTAGCTGCACTATGGTACTCAACTTCATCAGCATATTGCTTATCAAGATCATCTAATTGCTTCTTTAGCTTGAGCATATCCCCTTCATCACGGCGACTCGCTCTTAATTCATTGTTAGCTTTATTAGCCTCATCGTTTAGACGTACAGTGTCCTCACCTACAGTCTTTTCCCAATCATTCTTTTGGATCTCACGAACTGCGGATAGGTCAGTCTCTTGGTTAAGCTCACCTGTAGTTTGTGTGTCTGCCTTAGCCTGGGCCTGCTTTAATTCTAATGGGCTTAACTTCTGCTCACCGAATTGCTTTAACTGTTCTTGCTTAGAATGGAGGTCAGCATCAAATGACTGCTCTAGTCGATACCGCTCTTGGGCGATAAAGTCCATTGTAGTCCTGGAACCGTTTACTGCTGAGTCAAACCCTTCAACGTATTGGCGCTCAATAGTCTCACCTAGCGTATCGTAGTCAACCTTGCGGCCAGCATTAACGTCAGCCATCGCCTTATTTAAAGCGTTGAGGTGAATCTCTAACTCGCCTACGGTCTTAGCGCCTGACTCATCGGCAAACGTCTGCAGCTCAAGAAGGGTTTGAATGTCCTTTCTTAATGCTCTTGTTTCGTATGTGTCTGGTAGATTATTCGTACCAGCTAGTTTGTCAAAGCCCCTACCAATCGCATGACCTAAGCCGTTTAATAAGCCCTCACCAATACCGCCTGCTGCCATGTTAAACAGCGCGTCAGTTAGTTCGTAAGGTGAATTAATCTCTTGCTTGTAGTTATAAACG
>Ga0307985_10000881_pt1 | contig 17102 bp, 16 predicted proteins | sample EllFjometageno80_FD_203155 | JGI IMG/M metagenome (GOLD analysis project Ga0307985, IMG submission 203155) | Marine microbial communities from Ellis Fjord, Antarctic Ocean - #80 | ecosystem: Environmental > Aquatic > Marine > Unclassified | place: Southern Ocean | collected 2014-10-09 | reverse complement strand
GCACCCAGGTTGATGGGGTCGAGCAGCTTTCCGAACACGAGATTCAGCACATAACCAGCCGAAACAGCTTCTATATGGCAACAGTGAACGAAGACGGCTGGCCCTATGTGCAGCACCGTGGCGGCGAGGACGGGTTCGTGAATATCTTGGGTCCAACACGTATTGGCTGGGTGGAACGAACTGGTAATAGGCAGTATCTGGGAACGGGCAACATTACCGCCAACGGGCGAGTGTCGATGATCCTTGTCGACTACGCACAACGCACTCGGCTCAAGTTGCTCGGGATGGCGACGTATCACGGCGATCCCGACGAAGCCTTGATGGCCGTACTCAATCCCCTCGGTCACCGAATCGATGGAGCGATCACCTTGGATGTTGTCGCCACGACGTGGAACTGCCCGAAATACATCACTCCTCGGCTTGAGGTCGACCAGCTCGAAGCCGCTCGTCAATCCTGGCGCCGTAGTGGCTAGTCCCGCTGGGGGCTGATCGACAGCTGTTTGAACGGCAGATCTTTGTCGACCGAAGGCTCACGGGGAAGTCCGAGTACTCGTTCGCCGATGATGTTGCGTTGAATCTCGTTGGTACCCCCAGCGATGCCACGAGCAAACGTCGTGAGGGCCTCGAGTCCCCAACGTCCGTTGTCTTCGCCAGCAACGGCGCCGGGTCCAACAATCGTCAGCGACAGGTCTCGGTACATGGCAGCGATGCGGGCGCCAGCGAGCTTTCCCAGCGACCCACCAGGACCAGGCGTCTTGCCGGCCTGGTCCTCGGCTCGAGTGCGCATGCCCATCAGGCTTTGACATACCTCGGCGCTGTACATCTTCATCAACGACTGGCGCAACACGGGTGAATGCAGGTTGTTGCGCTTCCTGGCAGCTCGGATCAGTTTGTCGGTCCTGGCGTGTTGCACCCCACCGGTCTGGCCGGTGCCGATGGCGACTCGTTCGTACATGAGCATTGCGGTCGCCAGCCGCCAGCCCTGATTGAGCTCACCGATTTGGTCTTCGGCTGGCACACGAACGTCGGTCAGATAGACCTCGTTGAAGCGCATGCCGCCGTCGATCTGATGGATCGGACGAATCTCAACCCCCGGCGCATGCATGTCGATGATGAACATCGAGATGCCGCGGTGCTTGGGCTGATCGGGATCGGTACGAGCAATGACTATGCCCCGGTCAGCGACATGGGCAAGTGTCGTCCATACCTTTTGTCCGTTGATGATCCATTCGTCACCATCTCGAATCGCCCGCATCTGCAGGCTTGCGACGTCGGACCCGGCGCCAGGTTCACTGAACATCTGGCACCACACCTGCGTGGCCGAGATCAGATCTGGCTGGTGTCTGGTGCGCTGCTGATGGGTGCCGTACTCGTTCAACATCGGCAAACACATGCCCTGGGTGATGCTGAGGGTCCGAGTCATCAACGGGTGCTTCGATGCCTCTTCACGCCAGATGCGCTGGTGTTCGGCGCCCAGATCTTGGCCTCCGTACTCGACGGGATATTGCAAGCCAGCCAGTCCAGCGGCAGCAGCGGCCTGCTGGAACGCAACACACTGCTGGTGGGTGAGTTCGTGTCGGGGATCGTCGGCCTCGGTGACCGTGATGCCGGTGGCATGTTCATCCAGAAAGTCGATGCAACGCTGGCGGAAAGAGTCGAGGTCGTTCATGAGGTTGGCTTCAGCGTGTATCGAATGGGCAGCGTCTTCAGGCCACCGACGAACGTCGTCTTCATCGAGGTTGGTTCGCCCGCCAACTCGATGGACTCGAGACGAGGCAGCACATGTTCGAAGAGTCGGCGCAGTTCGTTGCGAGCGAGTTGGGCTCCAAGACAGAAGTGGACGCCGAATCCGAAGGCAACATTACGGTCGGCGTTCGCTCGTTCGACATCGAATCTGAGAGGGTCTTCGAACACTTTTGGGTCCAGGTTTGCGGCCTTATAAGACAGGTAGAGCCACTCACCCTTTTTGATTGGTTGTCCGAGCACCTCAGTGTCTGCGGTTGCGGTGCGCATGAAGTGGCGTACGGGGGTTGTCCACCGAATCATCTCTTCGACCGCATTGTTGATGAGCAATGGGTCAGACTGCAATTTGGCCAGCTGATCTGGGTTACGAACCAGAGCTTCCATGCCGCCCGACATGGCCGACGAGGTGGTGTCGTGCCCAGCGGTAGCGATGATGACGTAGTAGCCCATAGTCTCGAGATCGGGCATGGGGGCATCGTCGATCTGGCCGTTGGCGATCAGGCTTGCCAGGTCGTCGCCAGGGTTCTCGCGGCGCTCACCGGTCAGGCCAGCGAAGTACATGTAGAAGTCGCCGAGGATCTCGGCAATCACTTCGGGGCTGATCTCTTCTCGTTGTAGATCGGGGTCTTGGCCACCGAAGAGTTGCTGCGTCAATGTGAGCATGCGCGGGTAGTCCTCTTCGGGAAGACCCAGGATGCGCAGGATCACCTGGAGAGGGAACGGCAACGCTATATCGACGGCGAAGTCGCACTCACCGCCCAGGGCTTCGAGCTTGGTAACCGCTTCCCGTGACAGTTCGGTCAGCCGATCATCGAGCCGGCGGACATTTGCTGGCTTGAACCAGTCGTTGGTCAGGCGGCGGTACTTGCCGTGATCTGGTGCGTCCATATGGATCAATGTCTTGATCTCGTGTTCGCGGGCTTCGATCGAGTGCTTGTCAGCGAGCACCGGTTCGGGCCCGTTTTTGAATAGCTCAGGCTGACGCTCTATCTCCAGAACAGCAGCGTGATCGATGACCGCCCAGAACGGCTCGAAGCCATCCCGTTCGATGCGGTGCAGACCGCCCTGTGCGTGGAGCGCGACGGCTGTGCGGTTCCATTCGTCGAGGTCACCCCACCGGTGATTGTCCGTGAAGATGTCGTGTGGCGCAGGCGCCCCAACCTTGCTCATCGCAGTCCCCCCGGTCGGCAAGCTTCATTGCCGACGGTAGTTGGTGCTATCACATAGCTCAGTAATCAGGTTGGGCAATCAGGTTGGCCAACCAACATGGGGGAGAGCCGACGTGGCCTATCCAGGGGTTCATGCACGTTCACGGCCGGATCACCCGGCGATCATCATGGCGGGATCAGGTGCGACACTCACCTATGGCCAGCTTGACGAACGATCCAACCAGCTCGCCCATGCGCTGCGGGCCCAGGGTCTAGGGCGCGGTGACCATGTCGCGCTGTACATGGAGAACCAGATTCGCTACATGGAGATCGTGTGGGCGTGCCTTCGCAGTGGCTTGTACATCACCGCGATCAATAGCTACCTAACGGCTGAGGAGGTGGCTTACATCATCGATGACTGCGATGCCGAGATCGTGATTAGTTCCCGGGCCAAAGCCGACCAGGCGGCCATTATCGACCCGGCGACCACACCCAAGGTTCAGCGGTGGTTGATGACCGATGGTGTTGCCAGCGATGCTGGTGGCGCTATGTGGGAGAGTTTCGAAGACGTCGTCGCAGCGCAGCCGATCACGCAGATCGACGACGAGAGCATGGGCTTCTACATGCTGTATTCGTCGGGCACAACGGGACGCCCGAAGGGCATCAAGCGTGCGTTGCCGGAGATACCGGTCGATGTGTTGGACGAACGCACCAAGCTCATGATGGACGGCGCTTACGCCTACGGCGAAGACATGATCTATCTGTCACCCGCTCCGATGTACCACGCTGCACCGTTGGCGTTCTCTACCCCGGTGCAACGGGTCGGCGGAACGCTGGTCATCATGGAGAAGTTCGATGCCAGCGGCTCGCTCACAGCGATCGAGAAGTACAACGTCACCCATGCCCAGTTCGTGCCGACCATGTTCGTTCGCATGCTCAAGTTGGACGACGCCGAGCGACTTCGTCACGATGTGTCGTCGCTCCAGGTAGCTATTCATGCCGCTGCACCCTGCCCGGTCGATGTGAAACAGGCGATGATCGAATGGTGGGGACCAATCATCTATGAGTACTACGCCGGCACCGAAGGTAACGGGTCGACGCTGATCGATAGCCATGCGTGGCTGAAACACCCCGGATCGGTCGGCCAGGCTCGAATCGGCACACTTCATATTTGCGATGCCGAAGGGAATGACCTTCCGCCAGGCGAGATAGGGGGCGTGTATTTCTCGGGCGGCGGCATCTACGAATACCACAAGGCTCCAGAGAAGACGGCCGACTCTGCGCTACCCGGCGGGCGGACCACGCTGGGAGATATCGGCTATGTCGACGAGGACGGGTACTTGTTCTTGACTGATCGTAAGGCCCACATGATTATCAGCGGCGGCGTGAACATCTACCCGCAAGAAATTGAAGACGCGATGATTGGGCACCCTTCTGTGATGGACGTTGCCGTATTCGGAGTGCCCGATGCCGAGATGGGCGAACAGGTCAAGGCTGTCGTGCAACCTGTCGCCGGAGCGACAGCCGACGATGCGCTGGCCCGTGAGCTGATCGCATACGCCCGTGACCACATCGCTCACTACAAATGTCCACGCACGGTCGACTTCGAAGCTGAACTGCCTCGGCTGCCAACCGGCAAGCTCTACAAACGGTTGCTGCGCGATCGTTACTGGGGTAAGCCCGACTCCACGATCGTTTAGCAGTTATGTATGTCGAAGAAGCTGGTAACCCCGATGGTCCGTCAATGCTGCTGGTTCATGGGTTCCTGTCGAGCAATGCTCAGTGGGATCTCAATCGCGAGGAGCTCGGCAAGCAGTACCGACTGCTTATGGTCGAGCTTGTTGGCCATGGCCAGTCCAGCGCCCCCGACAATGCCGAGGACTACGGCATCGACTCGCTGGTGGCCGAACTTGAGGCGATCCGTGAGGCTCACCAGGTCGAGACCTGGTGGGTGTGCGGCCAGTCGTTGGGTGGCGCAATCTCGATTTTGTACTGTCTGACGCACCCTGAGCGGGTGCGAGGTCTGATTTTTACCAACACACGTGCCGCCTTCGGCATCAAACGCGAGGGTGTGTCATCAAACGGGGGAGTGCCACCAACCATTACCTCGACACGAGACCTACCTGTGCACCCTATAAACGCCAAGCGGCTGCCCGAGGGAATCAAACAGCGCATGGTCGAGGCTGCCGACGCGATGACGGTCGCAGCGACCAACCAGTTCTTGGCCCGTCGCCATAGCTGGAAGTCCACGGCTCGTATGGCCGAGCTAGCGATGCCGGTGCTCTTGGTGAATGGCCGGTGGGAGAGTGCGTTCCAAGAGTTCGTGGACCAGGCGGCAGATCTGATCCCGAAGCTGCAGGTGGTGTCGCTCGAGGGTGGCCATGCCATCAACGCCGAGCAGCCCGAGCAATTCAACGCGGCCGTGATCACGTTCATCTCTGACCTGGACTAAAACAGGGTCACTGTGCTGAACAAACTCGATGACTTCCCAATCCATCAGACGCCTGAGCCGATCGCTCATCCGGCAACGTCTGATCCGAACTTCTATGACCGCACCTGGTTCAACGGGTACCGACGAGATGCCAGCCAGTACTTCGCACTCGGCCTGGCGGTGTATCCGCACCGAGGCATCCTGGACTGTTCGTTCAGCACCGTCGAAGCGGGCGGACGTCAGCACTGCTTCTTTGCCTCGGGCCGAGCCCCGCAGGAGCGCACGGACACATCGATGGGGCCGTTTCGACTTGAGATTACCGAGCCGCTCCGGCAAGCCCGGGTCATCATCGACGACAACGAAACCGGCATCGCTGCGGACCTGATGTTTTCGGCGCGGACGTCGCCTATTCAAGAGGCTCGCCAAATCCTGTGGTCGGATCAGCGGCGTGTCATGGACGCGACCAGGTTCGCCCAGTTCGGCCATTGGAGCGGCACCATTGTGCACCCCGACGGCGAGTTCCAGGTCGACGAGGAACAGTGGCTCGGCACCAAGGACCGATCGTGGGGCATACGTGGCGTCGGCGAACGCGTTCAGATCGGCGCACCAAAACATCCGGGGGGCGCGTTTTTTCTGTGGGCACCACTGATCTGGGACGACCATGTCTCACACGCGGTCTTCTTCGACGGTCCCCGAGGCGAAGCCCTAGTTCGAGAAGGCTCAACCTCACCCTGGTACGCCAGCGCAGCCGATATCCCGGGCGAGCTGGATAAGACTGCGGACCATATGGCCACCGCCGTGCACCGAGTGACCTATCACCCCGGCACCCGGCTGGCGGCCTCCTGCGAGCTGGATCTCATCGACCTGTACGGCAAGGTCCGCACCATCACGATGACCCCGCAACTTCGGTTCCAGATGAAGGGCCTTGGCTACGGCCATCCCACGTGGAAGCAGGGCAACTGGCAAGGGGATCTCGCCATCCACGGCGAGAGTTATGACCCGGACAGCATCGACCTAGCCGCCCCCGAAAACTTCCACGTGCAGCAGGTCGTCACCGTCACCGACGGAGACCGCACCGGCATTGGTGTCCTCGAACAGATTGTCTTCGGCCCCTACGAACCATCTGGCCTGACCGGCTTGTTCGACGGCGCCCCCGAGGCCTAGTGCCCCGAGGCCGAGGCCGAGGCTCGAGATTGTGGTGCGCGAGACTGGCGATGTGCGTTCCCGCGGCTTCATCTTCGACGACCACCGGTTTGGGTTGACTAGGGGTGTCTTTGATCCAGTCCGGCATCTGTCCGGACTTGCCTTTGCAGACGTGCTGGCTGACGTTGTGGCCGAATGTGGGCCAGGCGCCCGTACAGCGCTCGACCTTGGAACGGGCTGTGGCCTGCTTGCGGTAACTCTGGCTCGAGTTGGCTTGAAGGTAGTAGCGACCGACATCAGCGAAGCGGCTGCGAGGTGTGCGGCGCAGAATTGTCTGGAGCTTGATGTTGACGTGCGTCACGGGGACATGTTTGCGCCGGTGGAAGGCGAGACGTTCGACCTTGTTGTGGTGAACCCGCCGTACGAGCGCAAGGATCCAAGCTGGTTGAGCAGCAGCGCGCTTACGTCGCCTGATTTCTTAGAGAAGCTGGGCGCCCGGGTCCACGAGTTTGCTCCAACTTTGGTGCTTGGCTTTCCGATCGATGACGCATCCGTACTCGGCGCGACCTGCCTTGATCTCGTTCCTTGGCGAACCGTTGCAACGAGCGGTCATGATCTGGGTATCTTCGTCTCGACCACCCCGAGGCCCCAGACCTGACAGCGAGTCGTTTCTCAGAGAGGTTTGGCCGGCACGCCAGCGACGGTGACACCGGTCGGCACGTCCTTGGTGACGACCGCCCCAGCTCCGACGGTTGCGCCTGCACCGATAGTGACGCCGGGGAGAACGGTTGCCCCTGCAGCGAGCCAGGCGTTATCACCGATGAGGACTCCGCCACACACCGTCGCCGAGGGTGAAATCGTCACATAACTGCCGACGCGATCGTCATGACTCAGGATCGCTCCGGTGTTGATGAACGTCCCTGCACCGATGATGACATTAGAAGTTATTCGAGCTCCAGGCGAGACGATGCAGCCTTCACCAAGCTCAACGGCGAGCCCGGTGGTTGTGTCGGGGTGAACCAGGGTTGCGATGCTGCGACCGGCATGAGCAAGCTCGACTCGTACTGCCCTGCGTTCGGTGCCGTCGCCTAGGGCGATGGCCACCAATCCAGGCGGCAAAATCGTAACGTCGCCGGTCCATCGTATGGCCTCGATTCCCAGCGTCGCTGCGGCGTCGAGCGCCGAGCCAGTTCCTACGATGGCAGCGATGGGCAGGTCCAAGGCTGCACATATCGATGCGACCTCGGCGGCGAAACCCGAGTTCGACAGGATCACGATTCCGTTGGCGGTCGTCATGTGGCGTTTCGCTGTCGTTTGGCTTGGCTGTGCCTGCGGCGATGAGTGCATCGATGCCGGTCCGCGTGTGGCCGAGTTCGGCCAGGGTCTCGACCGTGTGTTCGCCGTGGGCTGGGCCGTCGGCGGCTGGAGCGAGACGATCTCCACCGAATCGCGCCGGTGGTTTCACCCGCCGCATGGAGCCGAGGCGGGGGGTGGGTAGCGATATCGACGCTGTCGTTCGCTTCGTACTGGGGATGGGCGAAGACCTCGTCGTAGCTCAATGGCCGGGCTGCTGGCACGTCGTTCTCGTGCAGTTTCGCCAACAGCTCCTCGGTTCCGAACGATGCGACGCCCTGTGCGATTTCGTCGCGAGATGCGTCGAGGTTCGCCATTATGTTCTCGATGCTATTGAAGCGCTCGTCCGCGAACAGTTCGAGTCGATCAACTGCGGTCAGTAGCCCGACTTGTTGGGCTGCGGTGGCCGCTGATGCGGTGATGGCACCGTCCTTGGTAGGGGAGAGTTGGTACAGAAGTTCGCTCAAAGGCGCTGACTGATCAGCGTCGTCGTCGAGCAATGTCTCGTGCATGAACCCATCGGGGAACAAGAAGTAGAGACCTGCATCCATCATCGACAGGTCGATGTGTTGGCCTTCGTCCGACCGCTCACGAGCGAACAGCGCCGTGGTTGCGGCTTGGTAGATTGTGTACGCAGTCACCTTGTCGCAAATCAGGGTTAGGAAGAACTCGGGTGAATCCTTGCCTTGTCCTTGTACAGCGGCGAAGCCGGCCGATGCCTGAATGATTGGATCATAGGCTGGCGCGTTGCGGTGGGGTCCTTCGGTACCAAACCCTGAGACTGCACCGACAATCAACCGCGGATTGATCGACCGAAGGTGATCGCTGCCAAGTCCCAGGCTGTCCATGACGCCTGGCCGAAAGTTGGTCAGTAGAACGTCACTCTCGGCGGCCAGTTGTTCGATGGTCTCACGGCCAACGTCGCTCTTCAGGTCGATACGGAGCGAGCGCTTGCCTCGGTTGCAATTGGCGAACAGGGCGGATATCTCACCCTTGGTGGAACCTAGATACCGCATCGGGTCGTCCAGATCGATGGGCTCGACTTTGATGACCTACGCACCTTGTTCTGCCAGCATCATGGCGGCAAACGATGCGGTGATCATGGTCGAAAACTCCAGGATCTTGATTCCCTCGAGTGGCTTCATCGCGTCCCCCAGAACATACGTGGTGCGCCATTGTGTCATACCGCCTGGCGTCGACACGCTCCGCACTATTCTCGAGAAGGACCGCAGCTGCCATGGAGCAAATTAGGAGCGCTGCCAGTGATAATCGCGGGTGACGCTCCCAATTTGCGTTACTGGTTGATGCCGATTGAGTCGTGGGCGGTTTTGATGGCCCATTTGTAGTCGGACTTGCCGTTAGGGCTACGGAAGAGCTTGTCGACGCGGACTACGTGTTTGGGTAGCTTGTAGCCGGACAGGCTTGATCGAAGTGCGTCGACAAGGTCGCTGTCGGTGGGTGTGGCGCCATCGGCGAGTTGTACAACAGCGGTGACGGCGGCGCCCCACTTTGGATCGGGCACGCCGACGACGTTGGCGTCGACGACATCGTCGAGCAGCTTGAGGGCTTCTTCGACTTCCTCGGGGTAGACCTTCTCGCCGCCGGTGTTAATCGACATCGAGCCACGGCCAAGCAAAGTCACGCTTCCATCGGCGGCGACAGTTGCCCAGTCACCAGGTACCGACCAGCGTTGACCCTCGATCTCGCGGAACGTCTCGGCTGACTTCACCGGGTCACCGTAGTAGCCAAGCGGAATGGGTCCGCCGACTGCCAGCAAACCCTTCTCGTCGGAACCGGGCTTGACGCGTCGACCATCTTCGGTGAACACAGCGGCGTTCGGACCGAGCGTGAAAGTGGCTGTCTCTGTGTCGGTGCCTTTGCCCGCGGAGGACTGCTTTCCGGCAAAGCCGACGCCTTCGCTTGAGCCAAGCGAGTCGTTGCAGATGAGTGTGGTGCCGCCGGCGTGTGCATGAGCGAGAAGCCGGTCTTTGACCGGTTGGCTCCACATGACGCCTGAGGATGTGATCGACGCGAGCGATGTCAAGTCATACGGAGCGCCAGCTTCGGCCGCGGCGTCGAGCGCGTCGACCATTGGGGCGCAGAAGACATCACCCACGATCGATGCCACGGTGCATTGCTGGGTTTGTACTGTTTGCCACAATTCGTCAGTGTCCAGGCTGCGGCTGGTCATCGTGACCACAGCACCTCCGCATGTCAGGTACATAAGTGCACCGATTCCGGCGGTGCCGTGCATGAGCGGTGAGGCTGCAAGCTGGCGCGGCGTAGCGCCAAGTTCAGCAATTGCTGCTGCAGCTGCACCTGCCTGGTCAAGCGAAGTAGGAAACTCCAGAGCAAGCAGTTCGAAGATGCGCTTGGTGATCGTCAAAATGTTTTCGTGCGGCCACATAACACCCTTTGGGTTTCCGGTGGTTCCGCCGGTGTACAAGATCCAGAGATCTTGACCCGAGCGCTCGATGCGAGCAGTCGGTTCATTGTCGGCGACCACGCTCTCGTAACCAACAGCCCAGTCCGGCACCGAGTCACCGCCAACCTGGATCCACAGCTGGACGCCGGGTAGCTGATCGCGTACATTGCCGAACCGCTCGGCTAATGACGAGTCGAAGAAGACGGCCTTGGAATCGCTGTTGTCGATCAGATACTGAAGCTCAGCCTCGACGTAGCGATAGTTCACGTTGCACGGCGCAGCTCGCACCTTGAATGCGGCGAACTCGGCTTCGATGTACTCGTTGCCGTTGTACATGGCGCATGCCACATTGTCGCCGGGTCCGATACCGGCGGCCTCGAGAGCCGCAGCAAGCCGGGACGCCCGGTCATCGAATTCAGCCCAGGTGCGGCTCGTGTCTGCGTTGGCCAAGGCCAAGGCATCGGGTTGGGCGTCGGCGATCTGTTCCCAGACCGATGCCAGATTCATGTTCTCGTCGAGACCGCTCATCGGCGAGATGCTCGTCGCTACTGTGCTCATCGAGGGATGGTGTTGATGCGGGTCGGGTCGATGGTGACCACATAACGATGGTCGTCGGGTCCGTCAGACGGAGGCCCATCGGCGCCGTATTGCGCCCGCACCTTGGTCACAAACGCCTTGTCTGCATCGGGTTCCATCACCGCATTGCCTCGGACCTCGATGACGTTGCTCATGCTCTTCGGGTCCATCAGGAAGAACGTGCAGGCCGAGTTGGCGTGAAGATTACGAAACTTCTTGCGATGCCCGATCAGGGAGAACTTAATCTTGCCGTCGTCATAGAGGAACCACATGGCCGTGGATTGCACGAGCCCATCGGGTGCGACGGTACTGATCACGCACCCATGGGGTTGGCTCACGAGTTCGACATGTGATTCAGGAATTGCCATCAAGGGATGTCTCCAAACGCGCCATGTGTTCAGGCATATAGTCACCGTGCAATTGCAGCGGTTACGGAGCAAGACCCTAATCTGCGATGGACAAGGGTCGTTAGCGATCCGCGAGGGGGAATGACCATGAATGACGCACTAATTATCGACGCATGTCGCACACCACGAGGTATCGGCAAGATTGGCAAGGGAGCACTTGCCGACATGCATCCCCAACGGCTCGCAGCATCGGTGCTGGCTGCGCTAGCCGAACGCAACGACTTGGACACCGCCGACGTCGACGACGTGATCTGGGGAACATCGAACCAATCCGGAGACCAGGGTGGCGACCTTGGTCGTATGGCAGCGCTCGACGCCGGCTGGGATCAGCGAGCCAGCGGCGTAACGCTCGATCGCTTCTGCGGTTCGGGCATCAGCGCCACCAACTTCGCGGCAGCCAAAGTCGCGTCGGGTATGGAAGACCTCGTTGTTGCTGGCGGAACCGAGATGATGTCAGCCAGTGAGCGCAACGGCCACAACCCGTCGGGTGGCATGCATCGGGGCAACGCGCATCTAGATGCGCTGCACCCACAAAGCCATCAAGGCGTATGCGCGGATGCCATCGCCACCATGGAGAACATCTCTCGCCAGGCACTCGATGAACTTGCGGCCGAGTCCCAGCGCCGGGCTGCGATCGCTATCAAGGAAGGCCGCTTTGACCGCTCGCTCATCCCGGTGTTCGACAACAACGGTGGGCTGCTCCTGGACCGCGAGGAGTACCCACGGCCGGGCACGACCTACGAAACGCTTGCAGGCCTGAAGCCCTCGTTCGTGGCGTTCGGCGAAGCACCTGCGTGGGAAGGCGGTCCCACGCTCGCCGAGCAAATCCAACGCAAGTTCCCTGGCCTTGAGATAGAGCATGTGCATCACGCAGGCAACTCGTCTGGTGTCGTCGATGGCGCGGCTGCGATCCTGATGGCCAGCGCCGCGTACGCCAAGGCACATGGCATGAAGGCCCGAGCCCGAGTTGTAGCCGCTGTCAATATGGGAGACGACCCGACATTGATGCTGAACGCTCCGGTGCCAGCCGCACGTAAGGCCATGGCCAAGGCCGGCATGACCCTGAACGACATCGACCTGATCGAGATCAACGAGGCGTTCGCTGTTGTGTCCGAGAAGTTCCAGCGTGACCTAGATGTCGACCGCAGCAAGGTCAACGTCAACGGCGCTGCCATTGCACTAGGCCATCCCATCGGCGCAACCGGCGCAGTGCTGATCGGCACGATCCTGGACGAGTTGGAACGAACCGACAAGCAGGTCGGCCTCGTCACAATGTGTGCAGCTGGCGGCATGGCCCCGGCCATCATCATTGAACGAGTCTGAGGAGACAGCCTTGCAACTACAGGGCCTGCGGGCAATGATGGTTGGCGGTGCTTCCGGAATGTGCCGTGCAAGCGCCCTCCGGATCGTGGCTGGCGGCGGCAAAGTCGCCATCGTCGACCGCGAAGAGTCCGCTGGTGCTGAAGTAGCAGCGGAACTCGGTGGGTCATGGCACCCGGTGAACGTGCTCGACTACGAAGGCACCGAACTGGTCATCAACGAGGTCGTCGAAACCCTCGGTGGTCTTGATGCACTGGTGAACACACCAGGTGGTGGCAAGGCCGGACGCACCGTCTCCAAGACCGGCCCGTATCCACTCGCAGACTTCCAATCCGTGATTGACCTGAATCTGATCGCCACGTTCAATGTGAACCGGCTGTCGGCTTGGCATATGAGCAAGAACGTGCCCAACGAAGACGAGGAACGTGGTGTCATGATCAATACCGCATCGATCGCTGCGTTCGAAGGCCAGATTGGTCAGATCGCCTACACAGCCAGTAAGGCCGCCGTCGCTGGCATGACGCTTACCATGGCTCGTGATCTCGGTTCACTCGGCATCCGGGTCAACACCATTGCACCAAGTCTGTTCGAGACTGGGCTCACTGCTCGGGTCACCGAAGACCGAGCCGCGAACATGACCAAGGACGCTGCGTTTCCGCGCCGCATGGGCCGACCTGACGAATACGGACGACTCGCCGTCGCCATCATCGAGAACCCCATGATGAATGGCGACACCATCCGCCTCGACGGCGGCCAACGCTTCGCCCCTAAATAGTCAGCTCCGGCTCGGCTGCACCCGCATGCGTCAGCTTGCAACATGTACCAAGTAGCTCACTCAAGCTGAACGGTCATTTAGATCGTGTGGCACGTCGTTCTGGCTTCGGCTAGGCGCTCCATCGAAGTGCATGTTTTTAGCAGGGTCCTAATGGCTGGACCGTTGCCCTAGACGCCGATGACCTGATAGCCGTCGAGCATCGTCAGGAACTTTGATGCGGGGTCCTCGGGCATGTCCCTGCCGTGTACTTTGGCGCGTACCTCGCCGATCCATTTGCTGTGCTGGTATTCGTGATTGATCACCGCAACGAGAAGGCTGTGCGCTATGACCCGAAGCTGGGTTGGCGCGCCGACGTTGCCGCTATCGATCTTGCCGACGTTGAAGCGCACCCGCTCGGCCACCGTTGCGCGGTAGTTCTCAAGTCGGTCAACGTCGGGCAGGTCGCCTCGGTCTCGTTCGGCTGTCGCAGAGTCCATCAGCGAGTCAAGTTCTGCGTCGATAGGTGCCTCGGCTGATGTCAGGTTTCGAACCATGAAGTGGGCGACAGCCGCTTGATGTCCGAGGTGCCAGCCGATAGCGCTGGCGTCCTCGCCAGAACGCCAATGGATCTCGTCCTGCGACAGATCCGATACCAGGCTTGCCGTGTAGCCAAGCGAGCGCTCATATTCGGTGACTAAGTCAGTAAGTGATGCAGCCATCACGATTAGCCCGTGAACGTGGGGATAGGGGCCTGCAGCAGTTCGGCTGCGGCGGAAGCCGGTGCAACGTCGGAGCGAGGCAGGATGCATGTCGTGCCGTCGCTGGACAACACACCTTGGGCGCAACTCGTCGTGGTCACGACATTGTCATCGACGGCAGGGGAGAGACAGCTTGTTCCGTCGGCAGCTAACTCGGTGCCGGCCGGGCAGGTGCCCTGCTCTTGAGCGTCGGAATACTTGGTGATCACGAAGATGCCGGTGACGGCAAATAGCACCACGATCAGAACAGAGGAGAGAGCACGGGTCAGTGTCATGGACCCGAACGGTAGCGCCCGGCACCCTGCTAGGGACCCCATGCTGGGTTGGCAGCAGTAGGGTTTCGGCGATGCCTGGCGACCAGCCATATGTAGCCGTCGTAGGTGGTGGCCCGGCGGGCCTGATTGCTGCCGAGCGGTTGGCTGCTGCTGGCACACGAGTGACGGTCTTTGAGCACAAGCGTTCCGTTGGTCGCAAGTTTCTGCTTGCTGGCCGCGGCGGCCTCAACATCACTCACGGTGAACCAATCGATGACATGTTGGCCCGCTTCGGTGAGGCCCGCCCTTTTCTTGAGGCTGCCATTCGAGCGTTCTCGCCTGACGACCTTCGTTCTTGGAGCGCTGATCTGGGAGAGCCGACCTTTCTTGGAACAAGCGATCGGGTGTTCCCTGAGTCCTTCCGAGCGACGCCGCTGCTGCGTGCCTGGCTTCAGCGGCTCAACGGGGCGGGCGTCGAGGTCCTGCCAGGCCATCGCTGGAGTGGGTGGACCAACACCGGCGCCAATGAGTTCGAGACTCCCGACGGCTCACTGCGGATCGACCAGGCTGACGCCACGATCTTTGCCCTCGGCGGAGCAAGCTGGCCACGTGTAGGTTCCGATGGCGGATGGACGACGCCGTTCCGGACCGCTGGCATCGCTGTGCATGATCTGGAGCCTGCCAACTGCGGCGTGTTGGCTGACTGGTCCAGCGCACTGAGTGAGAAGTTCGCGGGGCAACCAATCAAGAACGCCGTCTTCTCCTGTGGCACAGCAACAGCTCGCGGCGATGGCATCATCACCGAGTCAGGACTTGAAGGCGGTCCAATCTATGCGCTTGGCCCCGCCATCCGTCGTGAGCTCGCTGCGTACAGAACGGCCGAGCTACGACTGGATCTCCACCCGGATCTTGATCTGTCGGTGCTCGTCGGCCGGCTCTCGAAGCGGCGTGCCAAAGCCTCGGTTACCAGTTGGTTGAACTCTGCCGGGATCTCACCCGTTTCCGTGTCACTCGTGAGAGAGGCAACGTCGAACACGCTCCCTAACGATCCGTCGGACATGGCCGGGCTCCTTAAGGCAGCCCCCCTCACGATCAATGCCATGGCGCCCATCGAACGAGCCATATCGACCGCCGGTGGCATTGCCTTGTCCGAGATCGACGCTGGCTACATGATCATCCGGCAGCCTGGCGTCTTCGTAGCTGGCGAGATGCTCGACTGGGAGGCCCCAACAGGTGGCTACCTGCTGCAAGCTTGCTTCAGCACGGGTGTCGCCGCTGCGAATGGCGCCCTCGCATGGCTTGGCGGCGTGTAACCGCACGAACGTCTGGGTGCAGAGAGACAGCGACGTTCAGAACATCAAACTGAGATCGACGCAGGCACCTGCACGGTCATCGATATCGGTGACATACGCAAAGGAATCGGACATGGTGTCGTCACCGCCACTGCCCGCTGGGCCAAGCGAGGCAAAACTCGATAACCAGGTTGTAAGGTCGCGTTTCTACTGATCGTCATAGCGACGACAGACCGAGGGAGCGTGGCCGTGGCCTCAACTAACAAGATGCCAACTATTGGCTTTGTCGGGCTTGGAAACATGGGCGGACCCATGGCAGCGCGTCTGGCCAAGGCCGGCTATGAAGTCATCGTCAATGACTTGGACCCAGCGCGCTCCGCACCAGTTGTAGAACACGGCGCCATCGCTGCAACCTCGACACGAGCTTGTGCCAGCGCTGCCGACGTGCTGTTCACCTCGTTACCGACGCCGGCGATTGTCGAGGCACTCTTGAGTGGACCCGACGGGCTACTCGCCGCACTCAAGCCGGGTTCTATCTGGGCTGATCTGACAACGAACAGCGGTGACCTGATTCGCTTGCTGGCGGACCAGGCCCCTGATGGCGTCGAGGTCATGGATGCCCCAGTCACGGGTGCAGTAGATGGTGCCCGTCAGGGAAAACTGACGCTGTTCCTCGGTGGCGACGAAGCGGTCATTGATCGAGTAGAATCCATCCTGCAGAATTTGGGTACCACGATCCGCTGCGGCCCGCTCGGTACCGGGAACGTGGTCAAGCTGGTCACGAACCAGCTCTGGTTCATCCACGCGGCAGCGATTGGGGAAGGCTTTGCGCTCGGTATGTCGAACGGCGTCAGCCTGGAAACGCTGTGGTACGCGATCAAAGAAAGTGTCGGTGACAGCTTCGTCGCTCGTCACGACGCTCCATCAATCTTCGCTGGCCACTATGACCCATCGTTCACACTGGCGTTGTGCGAGAAGGACCTGCGCCTGACGAACGAGCTAATGCAGAACGTGGCGACCGATCTGCCAATGACTATCGCAGCAACCGGTGCCTTCACCAGAGCCATCGAGCGGTACGGCCCAGACGCCGGTGAACTCCATGTCGCCAAGCGCATCGAAGACGATGCAAACCTGAACTACCGGCTGGTCGGAGACTGGGTTCCTCATTGGGAGAAGTGAAGTCCGGCCGCACGGTTCACTAACGTCGTCGCAATGCATGATCCATTCGGCCGCACCGCAGCTGAGCCGCTCGTCGTCGCGGTAACGACGCCGTTCGCGCCCGACGATTCGCTTCATCGGCTACTTGTCGAACACGTGGCTGAGGTCGAGGTCCACTTCACGCCCTATAACGAATCTCGCGATGCCCGAGCGGCACGAGGGGCGAACAACGGCGTGCTTCCGGCTGGCATCGAGGTACCCGAAGTCAACGATGCGACGAAGGCGATCTGGGCACGGGCCCATGTGTTCGTTGGTCTCGACCTGCCTTCAGAATCTGAGA
>Ga0307985_10000879_pt1 | contig 17147 bp, 9 predicted proteins | sample EllFjometageno80_FD_203155 | JGI IMG/M metagenome (GOLD analysis project Ga0307985, IMG submission 203155) | Marine microbial communities from Ellis Fjord, Antarctic Ocean - #80 | ecosystem: Environmental > Aquatic > Marine > Unclassified | place: Southern Ocean | collected 2014-10-09 | reverse complement strand
CCTGCCCTGTAGATGGTAGGATTGGCCGTTGTCCAGCCTGCTAATACCACCGCGATAATGCCGAATACACCCAATGCATTATAAGCCAATGGCCCAGGCGCTACGGGTGGTGCTTGCCCTTGCGATAAAAACGATAATGCTTCTGGTGATTTTAGATAAACGGCATACAATAATGCTGCGGCTATCCAGGCCATATAATGACCGATGTACATGCCTGCTGCGGTGGTCCAACCTGATTTGGCGGATTTTGCATACCTGAATACCGATAAATCCGACATGCCAATATGCATGGCTGCATTGCAGAACCATGACCAGATCAATACATGCCAAAAAGTGAATTTTATTTGTCCAGGAAACGGATCAGAGCCTTCTCCCCAGATGGCCCAAAAATCAGAAAAGGAGGAAACGCCCAGTTGCCCGAGCGCCACGATGCCTGCAGCCAAAAAAGCAAGCACCACTAAAGGCGACATCCAGTTGGCCATTTTCGAAACGGTATTATATCCACTTGCTGCAATAATGGAGATAACAGCCCCAACCAGAATCACGATAATGACCCAAGTCATACTACTAGGCATGCTGTCTGTCAGTTGTGGCATTTTCATATCAAAGGGTACACCAACTGCCGTGGCCGAAACCGTAATCATGGCTCCTGCTAAAAAGCAGAACAAAATGCCATTGGCGAGGTTATAGAAGACTACTAACTTTCTTCCTGAGATTTTTTCTAAATGAAAGTAAAGGGTGAGCCTGTGCTTGACAGCAATCTGAGCCGTGAAGTACCTCCAGCAAAGCACTGCCAGTAAGTTTCCTAAAAGTAAGCCAATAATTAGATCAAAAGCACTTACCCCTGCTGTTAGAAACAAGGGGCCGATCATAAACTCTGTACCTGCTGCATGTTCTCCTGCATACATACCCAAAAAACTCTTCCAACTTTTAAGGGATTTGGCCGCTACAGGTGCTCTTTCAAATTCTTGACTTTGGGCTGTTTGAAGTTCGGTTTCCACGGTTATTTTCAAATTAAGAATATTATTGAAAACTAACTATAACAGAGGTGTGATCTGTCCTGTCCTATCCTGTTAGCAATGGGCTTTTACTTTTCTTTGTTTGACCAAAGAAAAGGTAACAAAAGAAAAGACACCAACCTGCCTTTGCCGAAGCGGCTACGCGCAGGCAGGCATCAAAACCATCAGGCTGGTTGCTTGAGCCTGAATTGACGCATCAGCTGATGGTCACACTGACGTTGGATTCCTGCCCGCCTATGTGAAGATAAAATAGTACGTCATTCTGAACTTGTTTCAGAATCTCTACGAATAGTAAATCTAACTACCATTTAGACCCTGCAACAAGTTCAGGGTGAGGGCTGCGTAAAAACCTTAGGCATCTTCTTCAAATTAGCTTATCATTAAGTACAAATAAGTAGATATGTTATCCAACAACCTCCCTAAGAAAAGCACCATCATTCAAGCTTTCAAGCGCAAGAAATTTGCCATTATATTATTATGCCTTACTTGTGCATCATGCAATTTTCAAAGCGAAAAAGAGAAAACCAACTTTGTCTTTTTCTTAGTGGATGATATGGGTTGGATGGATATTGGTGCCAATGGCAGTTCCTTTTATGAAACGCCTAATATCGATCAACTGGCTAAGGAGGGCATGCTTTTTACCCAAGCTTATGCAGCTTCACCAGTATGTTCGCCCACACGTGCTTCTATCCTAACCGGGAAAAACCCAGCACGCATCAACCTTACCCAATGGATTGGCGGGCCTGGCAATCCTAACTATGAGAGAAACCTTCCCCTCGAGGAAGCATTGTTTCCTGAGATGCTGCAAAAGGCGGGATACAAAACTGCCTTTATGGGAAAATGGCACTTGAACAATGTAGCAGGAGAAGAGACTTTCTGGCCTGAAAAACATGGCTTTGATGTTAACGTTGCCGGTCATTTTAGAGGGGGCCTTTATATAAAAAATAAGTTCTTCTCCCCTTGGGATATCCCGAACCTAGAAAATGGTCCGGAAGGAGAATACATGACTGATCGCCTTGCTCAAGAAGCGGTTCAGTTTATTGATGCGCAAGAGCAGGATCCGTTCTTGCTCTACCTCTCCTTTTATTCGGTGCACGCGCCCTTTGATGCCCCTGAAGATCGGGTTGAAAAATATACTCAGAAAAAGGAAAAACTGGGTCTGACTGATGAAGACAGGTTTGCAACCGCAACTGATGGCGAAAAAACATTCCAATACAGGAAGCAGCAAGACCATCCGACCTATGCCGCCATGGTCGAATCGGTAGACATGGCAGTGGGCAAGGTCTTGGCCAAAATAAAAGCCGATGGTAAAGAAGACAATACAGTCGTCATCTTCTTCTCAGACAATGGCGGATTATCAACTTCAGAAGGCATACCAACGAGCAATGAACCTTTGAGGGCAGGAAAAGGATGGCTCTATGAAGGCGGTATCAGGGAACCTGCCATCGTAAAATGGCCTGGAGAATCAAAGGCAGGAATGGTTTTGGATGCCATCATTACCAGCATGGATTTTTACCCTACCATTTTGGAGATGGCCAACCTTCCTCTTCGCCCCGACCAGCATGTTGACGGAAAGAGCTTGGTGCCTTTAATGAAGAACAAAGCCGACCAGCTACATGAGGCTACTTATTTTCATTACCCACACATATCCAATCAGAAAGGCAGTCCGAGTAGTGCGATCCGAGAAGGTGACTATAAATTGATCGTCTTCTTAAATGATAACAGGATGGAGTTGTATAACATCAAGGCTGATATTGGAGAAACGCAGGACCTGGCAGATCAAATGCCGGAGAAAAGGGATGCGCTTTATTCAAAGCTTCAAAAATGGTGGAAAGATGTTGATGCGAGGTTTCCTAAAGAATATGAGGGAGCTTCTAGCTTCTAGCTTGAAACTCGGAACTCACATCTTAGTTAATCTATTCTATTTCGTTCTTAATAAGTGTTCTTACAACACCAATTTTCTTTTCAATCTCGGAATAAAATTTAAGCGCAAAGCTCCTGTCAGTTTGAATATTGATAAGGTAGAGTAATAGTTCATTTCTTTTATCCTCAGGGATTTTTAGTGGGATATCGATTCCTACTAAGTTTCCAGCGCCATCTACACTAAAGTTTGGCGCTATGGCTTTTGTGATTTCTTTAGAATAGTTCTCATGAAATTGCATTGGAACATATTCTTCTTCCAATTTTCTCAATGTGGCATAGTCATATTCATAGAGCGAAATGATTTTCAGTCTTAACGAATCATCATCGATTAATTCAAGCCCTTTTGATTTCAGCGTTTCATATCCAGCTGTATTCTGCATGGATGTAAAATCACGGGTAATACTCATATAATGGATTATTAAAGAGTCAGGTTTTACGTCCATACCAGCAAATGCTTTCCTCAGATAGTTGCAAGCAGCTATCCCAGCTTCATGCCCAGTCACATTCACTTTGATATCTTCCATATCTTTTTCAAGGCCGTTAGCTATTTCTGTCAGGATTTTATTTTCGGAAAGCGCGTCTTTTTTGTTCTCTTGCCAGTTGCTTAAGGCAAATGCAGCCACAATAGCGATGAACATTGTTAAAAATTCGAATCCATACTTTTTCCAATTATTAAATATTCCGTTTTTCCCAGTTGTGCTTTTCTTGTCTTTTTGAGATCTATAAATATAATGAATGAAATTACTTAAAAACCTAGCACCTCGCTACGAATGGCTTTTGAGTTACGAGCTCTAACTTTAGTTTAGATTTTGAACTTGAGACTTGAGACTTGAGGCTTGAAGCTTAAAGCTTATGACTTATGGCTTATGGCTTATTCCTTATTCCTTATCGCTTACATCTGGTTCTGAAGCATGCCACTGAACAATCTTCATCTCTTCTCCAATTTCCTTAAATACCCCCGTAACTCGGACCGGATCAAGAATAAGATTTTTGATAGGTTGCTTAATGATTATGATGATTTCACCCCATAGCCCAACAAGCTGGTCACTCAGGTGATTGGTTTCCAACCATTTTATTGCTACACTAAATCCTTCTGGACTCTTAAGAAATGATTGATCACAACACTTTAAAAAGTCATTTCTGTTATGCCAAATTTCAGTTTGACTGGTACCAAAACCTTTACAGTCCTCAGCCCAAAATAGCGCACTTTCTTGAATAGACGCTTGGCTTAGATTTTCCCAACAATCCCACATTCGATGGACTGTTTGGATTGTTTTTTCTTCAAGTGCAGACATGCTTTTAGTCGTTTGATGAAATATACAAAAGTTATGTAGGCAGTAGCGTTATGAGCTTTGAGTTATTAAGCTATAAGCTTAAAGCTTGAAGGTTCAAGTTTGAGGCTTAATTTGTGACTTGTGGCTTGCAGATTTATTAGTTTTTCTTCTTCACACCGCTGCCTTTCGAATTTCCATTCCTGTATTGATTTCTTTCAAATGCCCCCATTTTAAACCAGGCCTTTCCCCTAATTTTACCCTTTAGGGAGAAATAGAGCAAACCAATACCTGCTGTAGCCAGCAGTATGTTCATAATCAAGACGATAGTAGACATAAGTCAAGTTAATAATATTTCCGTTAAAGTTGGTGCTCTGGGTCAGTATTCTCTAGTCTTAGCGTCTCGCTAAGACTAATGCAGGGTTAGATTGTTTCAAGGTCTCAGCCCTCCAAGGGCGGGTAAACGAGAGGCTAAGACCGGAGTGTGTACGAAAGTAGATTCACATGATTGCCTTTGCAGCCACTTTAACTACAATATCAATTACTCCTTGCCTGAAGTTATCCAATTGTATCATTGTCATTCCTGCTTGAGTAAGTGCCTTCATCTTCAATAAGTCTACCCTTGTCTTCACCAGTAATTCGTATTCGTTTTTTGGGATTTTAAGAGTTACATAAGCTTCTGTCCATAATTTTAACTTCGCCTCTGATTCTTCTAGAAAGGCCTTGGTTTCATTTACAATTTCGTCTTGCCTGTTACCTAATATTGATTCAGCTAGATCAGCTACTTGGCCGAAAATGTCACCTTTTATTTTATCAAAATCCATATTCTTTAGTTATTAGTTTGAGTTGAAGTCAGGTCAGTTTTATCAATTTTCAATTTTATTCCTTCGGTGCGCTTGGCCTTTTCTAGTTTGATAATCTCATCGAATGCCGCTTGAGATTGTTCTAAAAACTCGGGTCGCGTAAAATCACCAATTGTACCATTATCCTTCCAGGCACCTACAAATCGTTCAATTATACCTGCCATGATTTGATATTGTTGCACGGTCAACTCGTTGCGATAGCGCCCTTCTTCATAGGCTAGCGACTTTTCGAAAGCCTTTCGAAATTTAATGACATCTTCTTCTTTGTCTCCATACTGCTCAGCAGAAGCTTCAACTAGAAACTTGAATTCTACTTTCAAATCCAATCCCGTTCTGTAGGATACTGGATCATGTAAAGCGATCAAAGGGCTGCAGGCATTGGATAAAAACAGTAATCCGATCCAGAGGGATACTATGTACAAGTGATTAGAATGTGAGGATTTAGTTAGAGCACGCATAGCAGAGAGATTTATATTGATAATTTATGAAATTACATAATATAAACATTATAAAAAAGCATCAAACTTGAAGCTACATGCCTTAAGGTTTAAGTTTTTAGTTTGAAGCTTGGAGCTTAGGTCTTTTAACTATTTCTCATACCTCTGTCTGGTAACAATAGGCACATAACCCACTTCCATGCCTTTTGGTGGGGTCACGATCAACGCAGGGTCAATATCTGCTAATTTTCCAATCAATGTTGGAGGCAGGTATTCACGGTCTTTTGTCCAATGCTTGTGAAGTAGCTCTACGCGCCTTTGCATTTCTTCCCGTTCAGCGCTTGTCATGTCCGCATTGAGCAATGCAGGCTGGTCAGCAAAACGATACCAGTAATAAGTCACTGTACTGCCATCACCCAGTTTTGCCTTGTAAGGTCCGGCAGCTGGTCCGGGAGTTTTCCAATCGCTGGCCTTTGCGTCAGGCGTGGAGTAAACCTTTGAAGGCCTGGTGTTTTCTCTGCTGAATTCAATTTCGTGCAAGCCGGTTTCCTTGGGCACAGTATTCGGTGCTACAGCAATCCAATTGCCAATGCTGTCATTCGGATCTGTTTTTACAAAATGATAGTACTCTGGCAGTGTGACCAAATTGCCATTGGCTATTTTTCTCTTAGTGATCAAATCACCATCCCATCGTACTCTTAAAGTAGCCGAATCCGTTACGTCTGTATTCAAATAAGAAGTGATGTTTAATAAGGCACGTTTGTCCTTCGGAATATGCTCTCCATAAAACTTCCAGCTTGACCTCACTCCCTTTTTAAACTTTTGCATAGAAGCCTGTTCGGCATCAATCTCACCATCTGCAATATCTCCTCCATCAAACCAAGCCTTCACCTCATCCCACAGTGCCTGCTTTTTATAGACCATCAAGCGATGTAATAAATCCGAATCACCATCTGCGTTTACTGGATACTGTGTGGGCGCCATACGGGCATATCGTTGCCCTTTAGCATCCGTGGATTCATAGGAATAGATATGCTGTGTTTCCATCTGAAATGCCTTATTTGGCTCTGAAGGACGTTCATCTAGGAACAAGCCATTCACTCGAGGATCTTTGACGGCCGCTTGTGTCCAAAAATAAGGCGTGAAGAAAGCGACAGGACCTTTGAAATTTCCGCTGTTAATAAACAGGGTCCAGGCCTGATCTCCGGTAGTAACATTTTCTCCTGCGGTAGTGTTTTTCTTGTCAGACAATGGCAAAGGAAGATAGCCACTCCCAAACATTTCGCCACTGGTCCCTTGTTTTAGATTGAGACCATCTGGAGGCCATAAAATCCAAGGGCTTAGTTGTGCCACCCCATACTTACCATTAGGATTGTCCCAGTCTCTTCCTCTACCAGCGCCAGGTCCATTGGCCCATCCGGCAAAATTCAGCTGTACTCCTCCCATGATAAATTTTGGGGTTTCAGTTGCAAACTCGGTATCACGCCACCAGCCCAAACCTCCTTCAATGTCGGTATACAACCTCTCTATGGGTAAAGGTTCCTTATTTTGTGGATGCATCCAGGTACCAAAAAGGCCTGATTGAAAACTCCTTCCAGGATATTCTTTTAGTAAGGGCCAAGCTGCAGCATACATGGAGTAACCTGCATTGTATGATTCATCAACTTTCTCTCGCTGCGTGATCATATAGCCACCAACATTCCCTTTTTTCAACTTGCTTTCTTGAGCAAAAGCGGGAGTAGCTAGTAAGACAAAAAGAAAAGGGATGATTAATAGTTGCTTCATAATTGGTATTCTGTTAATTCTTGTACTCGGCTTGTTGGCGAAAAACCTGCCTGCGGTAGGCAGGCACCAACAAGGGCGAAATTTTCGGATAAGCTAGTGAAATCGCTATGGCTATTTGACCTGTGGTGTCCTGTGAAAAGGGCTTTTACTTTTCTTTGTTTGACCAAAGAAAAGGTAACGAAGAGGTTTGTTGCTGAAATTATGCAGCCACAAGTCTGAAGCTTCGCTTATAGCTTGTCACTCATAGCTTGCAGCTTAAACCTTATTTCCTATAACTCACACCCGAAATCCACTTTTGGTAAAGGTATTCCTCCACCCCCTGCCTTTCTTTTTCGGAAAGCTTGGAGTTAAATACAAGCACCTCTGTTACTTCACCTTCCCAATGTCCATTGGTGATCTTAAAAGGTTGGTCCATCACTTCAGAGAACTCATAGGTGGCGATGTAGAAGTCCTTTGGCATCCCGGCTGAATTTACATCCGCCTTTGCCCCATTCACCCAAACATTACCTTCAGTAATAGCATCCGATAAATTCTCTGCAAAGAGTTGCTCTTTATAGTCTCCAATGCCCATCAGGTCATCTAGTTCTCTCCAAGGCGCAGTTCCTTTGGAGGAGAAATCACTTTCTCTCCTTACCATAATAATGGTCTGGTAATTATTCACGGCTTCACTCAAACCCTGTACCCATATTGTGCTCCAGCTCAGTGTAGGCTTGCCATTCTGCTCATTCGGAAAGTAATTGAAAAAATGAAAATTTACGTCACCTGCTTTGCTCTTGCCTCCGTTGGCTGATCCTCTTCTAAAAAGATTACCATCTGATTTTCCGTCTGCATCAAGGTCATCTCCATCCAACCACATCTGCAATTCTGAACTCTTAATGTCCTTGGGATTTATGGTCTTCTTCGAAATGCTCTTGGTCTTTTCGGTGATCGCTACTCCTTGTCTCTTCAAGCTTCTTGCTCCTGTCTTCAGGTTCCGTGCTTCCACATAGTAGTTCCCAGGCTGCGCAGGTTCAAACTCCTTGCCTTCACCTATTGCTGCCTTTCGACCATCATAAAACCCAGAGTAAGTGAGTTTCATTTCGCTACCCATATAGCCATTATCGCTTAAGGTTAGCTGTCCGTCCTTGATCAGTCCATTCCATGTGATATCAGCGGCCTCGGTACTGAATTGATAATTGTCATTATAGATTATTTGATCTGTCTTCTGATCACTAATCGTTCGTTCTGAATCAAATCGTCCATTTTGGCTGGTTTCAATTTCAAATTCTACAGGCAATTCATTATCTCCATTCGGATAAACTTTAAGGTGTATCCAACTGCCATAATCATTTTTTGCGGTATCCTTAATAAAAATTCCTCCACGGTTTTCAACCACTGTGGCTATCGCTTTAAATTCATCACCATTGGCTTTTTTTCCAGTGCCATAAAATTTACCGTTTGGAAACTTGGGCACATAATCAGGTAGATCATCCTCATACCAAAAATAGGCATAATCACTATTCGGGTTTGAAATACTGACCTTGCCCTGCCCAGACGTCTTAAACTCTAAATCATTCACATAGAAAGCGGGTATCTTGCCAATCTCAACATGCTGTGCCTTGATATAACTCTCTGAATCAGAAATCTTGACCGTATGGTTTCCGGGAGCAAGAAAATGACGTGTTGGCTCATCGCTTACTTTTCCATCAGACCAAACAAAAGTGTAAGGTGACTTTCCGCCTTCAACTTTGATAGTCGCAATTCCATTGTTCTGATTTCCTGTTGATGGTGTAGTTGCTAAAACTGATACAGCAATATTTCCAGCTCCTTTATCGACTGCCTCATTCGCTGCTTCATCATTTTTAACAGCCTGTGTATCGCTTAGCATTTGGCTGTCTAATTTTTGATTAACTGCCCATTTTACGGAGGCCACCGGGTAATCAATATATGGTGGGTCGGGCCGTACAGATTTTGTCTCATCAATCAACCTGCACTCCACTAGATACTTTTTTGTAGGGTCAAGCATGATATCTACTGCTGTCACATCTCCAGCTATTACTTCACCATTGAGCAACCAAGATAGTTTTTGGGTGCCATTGTCATTTTCAATTTTATCTACTGAAAAATGAACATTCCCCGATGTTAACACCTCCAATTCCTTTCGTACTGGGTATGAATTATCAAAAGGATCGACCCAAATGTATAATCTGGCTACTGTACGTTGAATACATATAGGACATAGCGAATCAGGGTTCCCGGCAAATGAGCCTGCTCCCAAAACACAACCTCTTGCCGTAGGTCTATAGATATGATGGAGCCTATGTGTTCCTCCTTCAAAAACACCCACTTTATCCAAATTTTCTGGTGAATAGGGAGTAGGCACTTCAGTGTCGGGTTCAATCCACTTTCTCCATTTTACATTTTCTCTTATAAAATCTAATGTTGTGTTTGAACCTTCCCCTCCTCTGCCCCAAACACCATTTGAAGTATATTCATCAGGTAATCCTGGTGCGGTATGAGAAAATTCATGAATAAAATCTTGTGTTCTTCTCCCGGCTATCATTGCATTACCAGTCCTGGTTTCAATATTCCGCGCGGCTCCTCCTCCACCTCCATCAGTATTTAACATGGCCAGCGTTGATACCCATCCTTTGCCTTCCCTGTTCCAAGGGAGGAAAAGTCGGTCTCTTATCTCGTCCAGGTCATCTGGATTAAGTCCCTCTTCCCAGTCATAAGCTGGCATATCTGCCCACCAGATGGCATAAAGATTAAAGAAATCGCGGTATTCAGGATATGGGGCCATTGCCAATTCATCTTCGGGATCGAAGGTCCTGAACGCATGCTTGACATCATTTAGAAACTCTTCTCGGAGTTCAGGACTATTGTAACCATCAGGCTTTCCTTTTTCCCATCTGTTGATCACTGAGAAATTGATTCTGTTGTCCTTATCTCCAGTCACCCTGATCGGTATTAATTCAATTTCACCATTTTTCAGGGCCTCGTCAATTTTTGGAATGTATTTCGAACGGCCTGTATTTGTGTTTCTTCTGGTCAACACTTCAATTACCTTGGTGGAAGGAATGACCTCATTTTCGGCACCTACTTTCCGCACACTTGCCTTATACTTGAGCAGCGTTTCTGGTTTAAGCTTCGAATATTTAAATTCATTTGAACTTTGCCAATCACTGCTAAACGTTGTACAACCAACACATTCAAATCGGTATTCTAGCGCTCCCTCTAAGGCCGGAACCTTCACGCTCATTTTCACTTCTGAGCTAAAAACGGAATGAGGCTCTCCGTACCATTCTAGCGGATCTGAACCTATCTCTGCGTCCTGACTGTACAGACTATTGCTCACAAAGCTGAAAAGTAGGAATAGCACGATGGCCTTTGCTGACAATTTAAAATTTGGGCTGTGCATGATGGTTTTTGCTTTATTAAATTCCAATTGCGGTATTTATTCGATTATCAATTCTTTCTCTGCCTGCTTATTTCATTTACTCCTTCAATCCCGATGGGGGCTCTATTTTTAGGGGCACTTCGACCAGATGATTTTAATTCTTGAAGTAATGTTTGAAGTTCCTCTCGTTTTTTTGTCTCTGAGAAAAATAGATTAGTCAGTTCTCCCGGATCATCGGTCAGGTTAAATAATTGTCCTGTTGCATCAGCTTCCGTTTCTGGTAAGGCATATTTAGCCATATTTTCGTTTTCGTAGTTATTACCTCCAGAACCCATATGATCCAAGTACTTCCAGTTTTGTTGACGAATCTGAAACTCTCCTCGGAAACTCTGGGTCAACAAATGAGGTCGAATCGACTTTTGTTCATCTTGTGTTCCGAGCAAGGCTGGCAGCATATCATAACTGTCCGTGGCATCTTCATCTTTTAGTTTATAACCAACAACTGAAGCGAGTGTCGCAAAAATATCTGTCGTATTCGTCATCTGATCTGACACTATGCCTTTCGGGAATTTACCAGGCCAACGGGCGATAAACGGAACGCGGTGCCCACCTTCCCAAGCATCTCTTTTCATTCCTCTCCAACCTCCTGAAGCATCGTGACCGTAATCTTCGCGCATCCAGTCGACATGGACCGTTTCGGCTCCATTGTCTGCATTAAAAAGGATTATTGTATTGTCATCAATCCCTAATTCCTCTACCAGATCTAAAACACGGCCAACTAGCACATCCAATTCAAATACAAAATCACCACGCGGGCCAGCTTTTGTAGCACCATTAAATTCTTCGGCAGGCAGTACGGGTGCATGCGCAATTTGGGTTGAGAATACAGCAAAAAACGGTTTCTCTGGTGTCTTTTCTCGATGTGCTGTTATGAACTCCTCCGTCTTATCATAAAACATTAGGTCGGCCTCCATGAAGTTGTAACCCGGAGCCATCCAGCCCTCATCATTGTCCCAGCGCCATTTTCCTCCAGGATTAGGAAGGTTTTCTCTTATATGCCTTTCACTGGCTGGAATAGGAACCATGCCATTCTCAATGTAGATGTATAGCGGATCTGTATTTGGACAGTTAGGCGTAATAAAAGACTCATCAAATCCTCTTTCATTCGGACCATCAATAAGCGGTGTGCTTTTTTCATAATCTATCAGTAATGAGTTCTCAAAACCACCACCAAGTATTTCATTATTTTCATCAAACCAGGTTAGTCCCACATGCCATTTTCCAAATACTCCAGTGCGATAGCCTTTGGTTTTCAGCATTTCGGCAACTGTCAGGTCTCCAGGTTTCAAATAGCTGGGTCCGCCAGGTCCTTCCCAAGCTCCTCCTCCTCTACCGGTAGAGCGATAAATCTGCTGGCCAGAAAAAAGCCCATAACGAGAAGGTGAACAGACTGTAGATGGACTATGCGCATCTCTGAACATAACGCCTTCCGCAGCCATTCTGTCTAGCCTAGGGGTTTTGTAGGCCGATTCATCATTGTAACTGGACAGGTCACCATAGCCTAAATCGTCCGCGTAAATGATGATGATATTGGGTAGTTCTGAGTCGGTGGATGTTGTACAAGCCGAGAGGCAACATAGCGACAATAACAATAGCTTAAGCTTATTCATTTCGGATATAATTTCTTACCTGATGATTCTCAATATTCTGAAAAGCTAGTAAAATCGCAAGGGCTATCTGACCTGTGGTATCCTGTGAATAATGAGCTTTTTCCCTACTTTGTTGTTGCCTACCTACCGCAGGCAGGTTCTTCACCAACAAACATCAAAAGCAAATTATGCAGCTACAAGCCTCAAGCTTTAAGCTTCAAACTTTTAGCTTTTAGCTTTTAGCTTATCACTTCGCCCTTGTTGGTGCCTACGGTAGGAAGGTTCTTCACCAACGAAAAACAAACTAAACTACCCTAGTCTAATTACAAGTCTACCAAGTATTCCAGATTAATGTAAAAGAAAAGTAAACTGATCATTTAAAGTAGCTTTTAAAAAAATGACGTCACGAGTTTGTTTAGAGGTTAGGTTATGGAATAGTCTTACTCCTTAATTCCCTTCCGCCTTGATTCTAGCTGCGTCCAAGTCCTTTGCTTCTTGTCGCAGACTTCTCATTCTAAGCCTATGTGCGGCATATTCATCTGCTAGATAAGGTGCTTCAGGATAGTCCCAATTGTCCGTTCTAAACAATGGAACAGGGACCATGCGAGCATTATCATTAACCAAGTTTCCTAATGGATTTCGAGCCCAAGCATAGCGTATTGCTATTGGATCTACACATTGCTCATTCCATACTTCGATGCTAGTTCTATCATAAACTGGTCGTTCACCGGCTGCTTGTATTTCTACAAATTTGGCTTTAGCTGGGTAAAAACGGCCATCAGATCCAGCAATTGAAAAACCTTCAATAGGTCGGTCATCAGAAGATTTCACCTTCTTATTGAAAGTAACTACGATCTTATCTTTCAAGACTTCAATATTCTCATGAACTGCAGGTTCCCATTCAACATCAAAACCATACTGTGTTGACATGGCCCAACGTGCCATTCTTTCAGCGAGCTGCACTTTTTTCTGTGGATGATACCAGTTTACTTGCTGATCATGTGAAGCAACAAAACCGGTATTGGGCATTTCTTTAAAGGCGTTAAACTGTCCTTCACGGATATAAGGAGCCGCATCAACCATCCTAGCTTCAAAATTCTCAAGCGTCTGTGGTTCGCCTCCTGCACTGAGGTCTATGATTCCAAAGGGTAAAGCCTTATCCTCAAATGTTTCTCTCCAGTCATTTATCAGCGTCTTAAAGTTTAACTCATACAGTTTAGGACGGGAGTCCTCTAAAGCGTTATTATAACCATGATGAAATAAGACTCCCTTTACTGTAAGCCCCGCAACCACAGCAACCATTCCCGTATAGGATGAACCTGGAAAGCTACGATCAACAGCAGGGCTATGCGAAGGCTTGTCTGGTTTTGGATTAGGTTCCTGACCATTCTTTATTCTGGTGGCAGTTCTCTTTTCCCAGTTATTAATCTGAGTCTTAAGATTTTCGGCTGGATCAAAAGCTGCTGCCTTATCATTCCACTGTTTCATCAAGGCACTATTTTCAGGCATCTCGTTCAATGACTCTGGTTTAAGCCATGCCTCAAGGGTTGTGCCTCCCATTGATACATCAACCAATCCTATAGGGACTTGAGAAGCCATATATATCCTCCTCGCAAACACATAGCCTATTCCTGAGAGTGTAGGAACAGTTTCAGGCGTGGTGATAAACCAAGATCCTTTTTTATCATAGCGTTCATACCAGCCGTCATATTCGTTGATGCGATCAAAATCCTTTTGCGGCTTTTTGTTTGCTGAACTTGGAATAGTCATGTGCCGAATTTTGGGGAAATTTGCCGACAGAATTTCGGTATCACCATGATATATTCGGGCAAGGTCAAATTCCATATTACTCTGCCCTCCAAGTATCCAAATATCTCCAATCAATACGTTTGTGAACTTTACAGTGCTTTTCTTCCCAGATACTTTCATATCCTGAGGTTCAGCGTTGGCAGGCATGATATCTAAGTAGGTAGACCATTCACCTGCTTCATTTGCCATGGTAGTTTTGTTTTGTCCTGCAAATTCAATTTTGATGGCCTCTCGTGGATCTGCCTGACCCCATACTTTAACAGGTTTGTCGCGTTGCAAAACCATGTTATTATCAAAAATACTTGCTGGACGAACTTGAGCTTGCAGGCTAAGACTAAAGAATGAAATAAATAAGAGCAAAGAGGTGCTCAGAAATGTTATTCTATTTGCGTTTTTCACTATGCTATCAATTTGAATTTTTCATTAAGCTAGCCAAAATACTGCCTTCATCCGTCCTGTAGCATCCTGTAAATAATTACAAGGAAGGCCACCAGGTCCTACAGAAAAATGAAAATATTCAGCCTATTTAACCTCTAAATTTTGATTCAGAGATAAAGGCAATTATGTAGATTCAATTAATCAGAATCACTTTTTAAACGGATGTTCCTTTAACAATTCTTCCGGTGAGTAAAAACCTTTTTTATCTGCTATTGAGGCCCTGACAGCTTTGACCTTTGCGGGATCGATGACAGACGCTTTGTTCCCGAATGAATTTCTAACATAGGTCAATACGGCTGCTAACTCTTCATCATCAAGTAGGCCTTCAAATGGAGTCATCGGCACTTGCCCTGGATATTTCTTCCCTTGTACTTCTATTGGCCCGAGCATTCCTTTTAGTGTTAGTTTAATCAACCTTTCCTCATCTCCAATCGCCCATTCAGTACGTGAAATTGGTGGGAATCCTGACGCTACCAGTCCTCTACCGTTTGGTTGATGACAAGTCTGACAGTATCCATCTCTTGCATATATTTCCTTCCCTTTAATATAGGCCAATCGATCATCTCCTTGTAAATGTGTGATCACATCATCTTCTGTACTTCCGCCTACTTGATGGCCATTCAAATGAGCCACTGCGGCCTCATAAGGCTTTGCCATCCATTTGTCCAATGGCTTTTTACCTGCTTCTTGCACAATTGACAAACCAACTTCTTCATCAAGCCATGTTGCTGCAACAAAAGTTTCTAACCTTACTCTCCCATTATCATCTTTCGCACTTTCCATAAGTAATTCGGCTTGATCATCAATTTGATGTCCACTATACCTTAATACTTTTACTGCGGCCGTACGGGCTCTAAAATCAGGTGATTTCAAAACTTCCTTGAGTAAGGTCTCATCAATTTGATTGAGTCCCCAAGTCACCCATAAAGCTTCCAATCTATTGTGCTCAAAGTTCGAATCATTCTTATCTAAGCCTGCTACCCATGGACCTAATTTGGCCAGTACTTCAGCAGCATCTCTACCTCGAAGTTCTCTTCTAGTTCTAGACCTTACTCGGTCCTCCGGAAGTTTGAGGTTTTCTAAAAGCTGATCTATTGTTGCTCCTGCAACTTTGGCTGGTACAATAAGTGGACGTGATGGATAGGTAACCCTAAACACCCTGCCATGACCGTGATCACGAAGTGGATCACGCGCATTATGTTGCATATGGCCTATCAGCACGTTGTGCCAATCGATTATGTACAATGAACCATCAGGAGCAAACTCCATATCCACTGGTCGGAAATGTGGATCAGACCCTTTTATCAAATCAAGCTTGTGTTTACTCACAAATCCTGATGAATTTTCATCATCCACCATCGTATGTTGTTTTGTTCCCAAAAAGCCAATGACATTGTTGATTAGTAAATTTCCTTGAACGTCATCTGGAAAATGACTGCTCGACACAAATTCGAGGCCCGAAGTTGGCCTTACGCGATGCTCTTGTTCAATCAAGTTGGCAGGAAGTGGTGATGCCACACCATACCTAGATTTAATTGTCCCTGGCATCATCCATGTCATATCAGGACCAGAAGTGTGTGCGAAAAAATTCTGTCCCCATTTGTCAAATGCTATTCCCCATGGGTTTGGAATGGATAATTGTGCTGTACGTTCCAAATGATGACGCTGTGAACTGTAGCGGTAAAACCCGCCATTTGTACCTCGAACTGGGCCATAAGCTGTTTCAACATTGGTATGAAGAAAAACACCTTCACCCATATAAAGTGCGCCAGATGGATCAGTACTAAATGCACTAATCGCATGGTGGGTATCATGATCATCAAACCCACTTAGAATAATTTCTTCTGTATCAGCTTTACCATCACCGTCCGTATCCTTCAATAGGATAAGATTGGTTCCTTGAGATACATATACTCCTTCCGGGGCAAATTCAAAACCTATGGTAAGGTGCAGGCTATCTGCAAACGTGGTTTGCTTATCCGCTTTTCCATCGCCATCAGTATCCTCGAGAATAATGAGTTTGTCATTAGGTTTATCATCTCCGGGCCTATAATGGGGATAACTTGGCATTACTGCTACCCATAGTCGGCCTTGATTGTCAAAAGAGATTTGTACTGGATTGGCCAAGTCATTAAATTCCGTTTCAGAAGCAAAAAGCTCAACTTTATAGCCTGGAGCAGGTTTTATCTCTGCTAATGCATCATCACCATAAAGGTATTTTAGGCTCCCTTTTTGGCCACTTGGAAAATAGTTGGTCTCCACTTCTGGCAACTCACTTGTCAATGCATCGGCAGCAGCCAAGTCAGTTCTCTTTCCTTTTAAAGCATCCCAAATTGCCTGGTCACGGATGGCAGTCATTTCACGCGTTTTCGCCACCTCATATGGATAGTTATCAGGGCCAAAAGGCTTATAGCGTCTTCCATATGCATGTACCCCATTCGGTATTTTATAGTCGTTGTGCCAAGCCCAGTTTTTCTCGTTCACCGCATCATTCACGAGTTGACGATTTGCTTCTGCCTGGCTTTTAGTTTTCCCAAAAACCTCATCTGCTAACATTTCAGAGAATTTCTGATA
>Ga0307985_10000878_pt1 | contig 17149 bp, 22 predicted proteins | sample EllFjometageno80_FD_203155 | JGI IMG/M metagenome (GOLD analysis project Ga0307985, IMG submission 203155) | Marine microbial communities from Ellis Fjord, Antarctic Ocean - #80 | ecosystem: Environmental > Aquatic > Marine > Unclassified | place: Southern Ocean | collected 2014-10-09 | reverse complement strand
TCAGGTGTGTGAACCAGTAGAGATGTTGTAGTGTTGCGTGGATTGTACAATATTTGGCCATTAAGAGAACTCAAGTCTTGAAAGGACCTTCCTTGTTCCCAGGGTTTCCTGACACCTAAAGTTCGGCTAACGGCCTGAACATGCATCCAGGGTACGAAGGCAGCAGGGGTGGGATGAATGAAGTAGAAAATCGGGGGGGGGTGAGTGTGCACGGCGGCGGCTGAGTGGTCAGCAGGAAGTCAAACGATAAATTGTATAAGGATTTCGAATACTCTATACCAGATTAAAAGCATTGCGCTTCGACGCTGACGGCGCTTCGACGAACCTCATCCTTTCGAAGCTGCTCGCCACGCAACCGCGTGCATGGCGCGGCGGGCGGTTATAGGCTGAGCCTGACAACAGAGCAGAAGTGATCTCGCGAGCATGATACAGACACACCACCTTACCTCCACTTACACTGCCACGCACCAAGCCGCGCACGCTCACGCTCACACGACCATGCTCGCCCTCTTCGCCGCCCTCAGTCTCCTCTCCTACGCCTCAGCAGCGTCCAGGTCCTACGCAGGCTACAGCGTCCTCAGGATAACTCCTACCTCCCCTGAGGCCCTGGCCATGCTCAAGACCGAACTTCCGGTCGCTCTGTCCGTTGACTGGTGGCGCGAGCCGAGTTACGTAGGGAACTACGTGGACGCGCAGTTCGGACCCGACGACATTGCCCAAGCCAAGGACATCCTTGCTGATGCTGGCCTGCAGTATGAAGTCTTTGTGGAGGACGTGCAGGAACACATTGAGAAGAGTCACTCGTACGACACTAGGCTCAAGTTCAGCAAGGGCAACGATGTTGACTTTGATTACAGCGTGTACCACGACTTGCAGGAGGTCGAGGACTGGATGCAAGTTCTTGAGAAGACGTACCCCGACCTTGTGGAGTGAGTACAGCAATAGCGGAGCGATCACGGCGTATTTACGAGCTTGGCTGGTCCTATTTGGCGTCCAACAGCTCCTTATTTTAGCTAACACTATGTACCAGACTCGTCCCCGTGGGCTCGAGCTTCGAGGGTCGAACCATCACGGCCGTGAAGTTCACCGGCAAAGGCTCCGCCACCAACGGCACCAAGCCCGGCCTCTGGCTCGACGGCGGCATCCACGCGCGCGAGTGGATCAGCCCCGCCGTGAACATCTGGATGCTCGGGCAGCTCCTGTCCGATTACGGCACAGATCAGGAGACTACCGACCTCATTGATAACGTGGAGTGGTACATTCTGCCTGTGTTCAACGTGGACGGTTACCAGTACACGTTTGACAGCGATCGGATGTGGAGGAAGACGCGCTCTACTTACTCCTCGAAGCGATGCGTCGGCGTGGATCCCAACAGGAACTGGGACATGCACTGGGGCGAAGCCGGCACCTCCAAGAACCCGTGTGCCGACGATTTCCAGGGCCCGAGCGCGTTCAGCGAGATTGAGGTCAAGAGCGTCGCGGCGTTCATCAAGCAGCAAACGAACTTGAACGGGTACGTCAACTTCCACTCGTACAGCCAGCTGTGGATGTCGCCGTGGGGCTACACGAACGAGTTGCCGCCGACCGCTGACTACGAGGCGCAGAACGAGGTCAGCAAGAACGCCGTCGAGGCGCTCGCTAACGTGCACGGAACCAAGTTCGATTACGGGCCGATCAGCAAGACCATCTACCCGGCGAGCGGGTCGAGCGCCGACTGGACGTACGGCGAGTGCGGCATTCTGTACTCGTACGGCGTGGAGTTGAGGGACACGGGCAAGGACGGCTTTATTCTCCCGGAGGACCAGATCATTGCGAGCGGGGAGGAGACTCTCGCGGCTGTCAAGGTGCTCGCGGCGGCGGTCAGAGGAAGCAAGAAGGCGGAGATCACGAGGCTGGGCCAGGACGAGTGCGAGGAAGAGAACCTGTGCGTGTTCAATGGGAGCGGGGACAGCGAGTGCTGCAGCGCGGGAGAGTTCTGCATTCAGGGCGTCGGGTGCAGGTGCTAGCGGTACAGACTATGGGAACGAGAGAGAGAACAGCAGGAGAGAGAGAGAACAGAAGGAGTGAGAGAGAACAGAACGAGTGCATGCAGCTACAGAGTACTTGCGTAGTAGCGCTCTTTTATGGGTCAACGGACGCAGTTATTTTTGTAATCGTCTGGTCGATGAGGTCTAGCAGCGGATCCCTAAGATAGACGAGTTAGTATAGTGCGGCACAGAGTGCGGCATAAAGTGCGGCGCGTTCCACTCACCAGATCGCTCGCTTCTTGGGGTTGCCGGGCACAACCTTATTGTTGACAACAATTAGGTTTTCGGAGGCAACCAGTGACATTGGTCGGCTGAAGCACACGGATTCCGGGTTTCTCTCGCCGCGATACCGAGCGAGAAGGATAACATCGTCCCGTTTCTTGTCGGCCACTGCCTGGAACCGAATCCGGATGAGCTGCACTGTAAACATGGCTTGCATTGACAATAAGACCTTCCATCGCGTCTTGAGACGAGCGAAGCGGTGCCAGTATTTAAGCACCATATGCAGCAAGGCAGTGGAGATGGTTTTGGAGCCGGGCAGGCGCCGATTGAGAGATGTGAGTTTGAGATGTGTTTTGCTCTCGATACTGTAGAACGCCAACGCGCGCACCTCTTGCTGAACGTGTACGCGATGCGACAAGTGCGCCGATGAGCACGCTGATCAAAGTCACTCACTCACACCTCGCAGATGACTACTGTCGCCCCCTTCTCTCTCCTCGACTTGCTCCCGGCATTCCTCGCCACCTTCTTGTCGTCCTTCTTTCCCATGAAGAGCATTGCGCCACCTGCCGCTACGCTCCCGTCCCCGCGCCCAGACGAAGAAGAAGAAGAAGAGGAGGAGGCCGAAAAAAAGAAGATGGCGCGCAAGCCTTCCCCCGCTTCTCGCCACCCCGCCTCCCGCCCCGCTGCCCGTTCCCGACGACGCGAAGCTGGCGCGCCTCATCGCCATGGACTTCCCGCTGCTCGCAACGTTGCTGGCGCTCCAGAAGCACGACAACGACCTCGAAGACGTGATCAACCACCTCATCAACGAGCCCGCTGGCAGCCGCCCGCACCCTAGCGGGAGTTGACGCAATGTCGGCGGGGAGTAGTTCGCAGCAGTAGCTCGCAGCAGCAGATCGTAACAGCAGCTCGCAGCAGTGGCTCGCAGCAGTGGCTGGCAGCAGCAGGTCGCAGTGCCTCGCAGTCGCTAGCAGTAGCATAGTTCGTTCCAAGAGCTTATCAAGAACCCCATTTAGCCTCGACTTCTGGACCATCTTCTCCGCCGCTGTCCACCTCCTCCCACTCCTCCTCCCCCCCTCCCTCCTCCACCTCCCCCCCGCCCTCCAGCACCTCGCCCCCCTCCACATCGCACTTTAACAAGCTTCCCGTCTTCGTGCCCACGAACAGACAGCACTCGGTCCCTTCCTTGATCGCCAGGCAGGTAGGGATCTCGTCGTGGTGCCGGATCACCTTGACGACCGCCCCGCCTACCTTGGTGTAGTACCAGACCTTGACGTCCCCTCCCCCGTCGGCGCTCACCAAGTACCCGCTCTGCGGCATGACGCACAACGCATTGATGGCCTTCTCCTCCGCAACTTGAATGGTGCCCATCCTCCGCATCCTCGACATGAGCGCCTTGCCTCGGTTGGTCCTGTTGCCCGCCAGCACGTCGATCTCCTCGCCCAAGTTCCAGATCCCAATCGTGCCGTCCTCGCTCCCAGAGAACAAGTAGCTGCCGTCGCCCGCCAAGCACGTGATGCTCTCCGAGTGATCGCTCTCCCACTTGCACACGAGCTCGCCGCTCAAGCAGTTCCACGCCTTTATGACCTTGCTGTTTCCGGCGCACGCCAATACGTCCGTCTCAGTGTGGTAGTGCAGTGCGAGAATCTCGCTGTTGTCGTCGAGAAGCCCGAGGAAGCCCAACCCCCCCGTTTCCCCCTTCTCCTCTTCCTTCCGTTCCCCCTCCCCTTCCTCGTCGTCTTCCTCCTCCACCAGCTTTCGCTCCAAGAACGATTGCGCGCCAATTTTCTTCTTCCTCACGTCGAAGACGCAGATAGTCCCGTCGTAGCTCGCCGTCAGCACGAGCTCCATCCTGTCCGTGACCGCGGTCTCGATCACCGTTACGGTGTTGTCGTGACACCGCTCGACGTGGCAGTGTCCCGAGTCCGGGTTCCAGAACTTCAAGCTCCCGTCGTCCCCGCCCGTGACGATAAAGTTGAACCTGGATACGTACCTGCGAGCGAAGCGGGCACGAGTGTGAGCGGCGAGCGAGGGTCGGCGGGAGAGGAACAAGGCGAGAGTGAGTACATGTTAAATGAGTGCAGGTTGCATGAGTGCTGGTTGAGTACAGGTTAGCCTCGTCAATGAAATACGCTCGCTTCTCTCGTGCGCTTCGCTCGCTCGCGCGCGCTCGCTTGTGCGTACCCAAGAGCCGAGATCTCGGTCCCTGTCTCCTTCAATTGGAACCGCTGCTGCACGTCGTAGTCGTCCCAGCACCGCACCGTGTTGTCCAATGAGCAGCTGAAGATAGCGCTCTCTTCCGGGCGAAAGCGGGCCACGGTCTCGGCCGCGCCGCCCACCGGCTGCGTCGGACTGCTCCTCGCGACCTTCATCTCTTCCTCCACCACGACAACAATCCCCACCACCTTGTCCTCGTGTCCAACGAACTGCTTGCAGCCCAAGTCCCGCTTCACAGTCCACTCCTCGACGACGCACTCGTTCGGCAAGCACATGACGAAGTTGTCGCTGTCTGCGGACGAGTTAGGCACCCACATCAGCGTCTCCACGAGCGGCTTGGCGGTGTGCTGAGCGTGCTTCGCGTCCTTCCCCGCCAGCACTCCCATTCCTTTCCTGGCAAGCGACGGCGCCCCGCCGGACTTTATCTGCATGACGTTCTCCCCCCCGACCAAACGCTCCCTGTACACGTTCCACGCCTCCAGGTTAGCCTGCTCGTCGACCAGAAGCAGCTGGTCAAAGTGATCGTCCCAGCACATGCCCGTGTACCTTGTCCTGTTCTTGCTCTGAATCGCCAGGAAGACGTTCCCCGTCATGCAGTCCAGCACGGTAACACCGCCGTCAAAGCTCGCCGTGACCACGAAGTTCTGGCTCGCAACGAGCAGGATGCTCGAAATCGCCAGCGAGTGAATGTTCTTGTACCGCTTGCTCAGCCCCACATTAAGAGAAGCCGAGTGGTTGTGCAAGTTGCTGTGCGGTGCACGTGTGAGCAAACAACTCCGGCACGCAACAACGTATATCTTGCTCCCGTTTCGTTCCTTCCGGCTCCTCGCTCACCTGTAAACGCTGAGACTACCGTCTGACCCTGGCGCGAACAGCGCCCAGTCCTCCCCTTCCCTCAAGCAGCTCGCGGTGTAGTAGCTCGCGTCGCCGGTGCTGAACGTGCGGCTGCACACGAAGAACGGATTGAGGAGGATGGTGCGGGAGGGCTCGAGGGTCCATTGCTTGAGGGTGCGGTCGAGGGAGGTGGAGAAGAGGGTGTTGTGGGTGGGGGAGGTGACGAGGGAGGTGACGGTGTGCGTGTGAGAGGTCAGCGTCTGCAGGCACGGATCGGCGGTAGATCCAGACCTGGCCGCGTTGCTCCAAATGTCCCAAATCTTGATAGTCCTGGGCGTCACGGTGTCAGCTGCGAGTGTGCGTGCATACAGAGGCTGTGCATACGGAGGCTGTGCATACAGAGGCTTTGCATACAGAGGCTTTGCATACAGAGGCTGTGCATATGGAGGCTGTGCATACGGAGGCTGTGCATACAGAGGCTTTGCATACAGAGGCTGTGCATACAGAGGCTGTGCATACAGAGGCTGTGCATACGGAGGCTGTGCATACGGAGGCTGTGTATACGGAGGCTTTGCATACAGAGGCTGTGCATACAGAGGCTGTGCATACAGAGGCTGTGTGTGAACTTACCTGTCCCCACCCCCTGTGAATAATAACCCCGGCGTGGTGGGCGGCGAGTACGTTCCCTTGTCGCAGTAGACCATGCACTGCACCGGTCCTTTGTGCGGCGTCTTGCTGCGCTCGTCCGTCAAATCCTCCTGCCCCCGCTTCCTCGCGCCCACGCCGTACTTGTTAGCAGCTAGGATCCGCCAGAGATAGAGCTTGCCGAGGGAGGTGCCCGCGAAGAGGAGGGAGGGGGTGGTGGAGGAGGAGGAGGCGCGGGTTATGCAGGTGAAGTGCTGCTTGGCGTGATTGCTAGTGGTGGGGAGTGTTAGCGTGGCGGCGGCGGCAGTAACAGAGGCTCAATGCTCAGTTAAAAAAAACTTACAGGGGAATGCCTGGCACGTTGGCGGCTGTTAAGGAGAAGGTCTCGACGGCTTCGAATGTGACGGCGGTGGAGGAGGTGTCGGTGGGCTGGGGTGTCGCACGTATAGGCAAGGCGGGCGTCATTGCCGGGAAAGGGGGGCAGACAGAGTTTGTATGAAATAAACTGAAATGACACGATGATTCAATGCACTGATCTACCGGATAAGCAGCAACTTCTTTACCTTTGCTCTCGCCGCGACGCTCGCAGCCAGCCTCGTGGCCTTCGCCTTCTTCCTCTGCGCAGCCCTTGCCTCGGCCGCCGCGCTCTCCCGAGCGGCCAGCCTCGAGATCGCCGTGAGCACGTCGTCCCTGAACTTGTCGAAGCCCTCGTTCTCGACCCTTATTCCTGTCTTGCTGCGGCCGTCCGCGACCATCTCCCCTCCCTCGCACACCCACAGGTCGCACTCGGTCTCGCTGATCAACCGCGCGTCGTGGCTCACCATTACCAGCCCGCCCTGGAACGCCTTGACTCCGTCAATGAGCGCCTCCACGCTCTCCATGTCGAGATGGTTCGTCGGCTCGTCAAGCATCAGCACGTGCGGTCGCTGCAGCGCCAGCGAAGCGAACACCACGCGCGCCTTCTGCCCCCCCGACAAGTCCGCGATCTTAATCAGATGCCGAGCGCCGTCCAGCCCGAACCGCCCGAGGTACCGCCGCGCCTCCTGCTCGTCAACATCGTAGCACCCGCGAAGGAACGCCACCGGCGTCTGCTCCTCGCTCAGCAGCTCCTCGAAGTGCTGGTCGTACCGCCCGACGCGCAAGTTGCGGTGCAGGCTCACCTCTCCCGTCGTCGGCGCCAGCTGCCCGTTCAGCATCCGCAGCAGCGTCGTCTTCCCCGCGCCGTTTGCGCCCACGATCGCCACCCGCGTCGTGGTTCCAACGCTGAACCGTAAATCTTGGAACAGCGGGGGGGAAGGCGCGTACGCGAACCCGGCGTCCAGCACTGCCACGGTCGGCATGGTGTCGTCGGGGTCCTGGAACGCGAACTGCACCTTGTACTCCTGGGGCTTGTCCAGCAGCTGCTCCTGCCCGAGCTTGGCCAGCGTGCGCTTCACGGCCTGCTTCTTGCTGAGCGTCTTGCAGAAACTCTTGACGGTCTCCTCCTGTAGCTTGTAGGCCGCCGCCCTCTTTCCTTCCCGACCGCGCTGCCCAGCGAAGAACCGGTACACGTCGGCGGAATGGTACGTAAGTTGTCGGTCGCTAAGGTGAATGAGATCGGTGCAAGTTGAATCGAGAAAGTCAGCGTCGTGGGACACGCACAGCAGCGTGCCCTTGAAGTGCTCGGCCAGGTGCTCGTCGAGCCAAAGCACGGCAGAGAGGTCCAGATGGTTCGTCGGTTCGTCCAGCAGCAGCAGCGCCGGCTGGAGGAATAACGCCTGAGCTAGCGCGACGCGCATCCGCCATCCGCCGCTGAGCGTTGTTGTGCCGCCCGCTTGCATGGTGCTAGTGAAGCCCAGGCCGGTCAAGATCGAGCGTACGCGAGCTTCCGCAGTGTCCGCCTTGATCGCTCCCAACTCCTCAACCACCTCCACCAGCCGCCCCATCGCGGCGTTCCACGCCACGTCTGAGGACTCAGCGCTGTCCTGTCCCTCCACAATCGCGAATAGCTCGGTTTCCTCAGAGAGCAGCCGAGTTCGCGTTGTATCGGCTGCTAGCACCTGCCACACACACGCCAAGCACACGTGTGAACAAAGGGGGCAGCGGTGTGAACAACGGGCTCTCTTTGTCTCACCTGATCAACCACGGGCTTGTCGCACGCTTCCGACTCTTGCTCTACTAGCAGCACGCTCATATTGTTCGGCACCGGCAGCTGACACGGCTTCTGCGCGAGGAACTTCAAGAGAGTAGACTTGCCGCTGCCGTTGGGACCGAGCAATCCGTAGCGACGACCCTTCGCGAGCTTGAGGGTCGCGTTCGAGAGCAGCGGCTTGGCCGGCGCGTTGATGCTGAAGTTGTCCACGATCACGTCGGTTGTGCTCAGGAGCTTGGAGGTTTCCGAGGAGTAGCCGCCGGCGACGGACAAAGAGAACGCGCGCAGGGAGTCGATCGCCGGAGCGAGGGACGGGTCTGGGGTTGCCTGCTTGTAGATGTTGAGCTGCTTCTTCTCCTTTGCGGTCAGTTTCACTCCGTCTTCCTCCTTCTGCAGGAGGACTTCAAACGTAGAGGCAGGAGCCAGCGATGCAGAGGCCACGGTGTCGGACACGTCAGACACGTCAAATGACGGAAAAGTCGCGGCTGCCTTGACCTCGCGCTTGGCCTTGGCGGCTGCCCGGATTGCCATTACTTCAGGGTCAGTTGCAGAGCCCTTCTCAACCTTGTTCCCGAAACTGTCGGTGACCATCTCCGTCTTGGGCTTCGAAGTCGGCTTCTTCTTTTTCTTCTTTTTATTTTTGTCAAACTCAGAGAAATCCATGGTGATGACGACAGCGAGATGCTCAAGGAAGGGCGAGGGGCTCAAGAGAAGGTGCGAGGGTCACGCTGAGGTTCAGTCGATGGGAAGCTCGAAATGCTCGTGGTTGATCTGGCCGAAACAGAGAAATGCGCGCCGGGCAGGTAGCGATGTCAAACGAGCGCTCCTGACAACCTGTGCGCTGTGCGCGTTCGCCAATGCTGCGGAGCTCAACCGACCCCATTCCTCGCCAGCTACAAGTACACGGTCGGCGATGTTATGGCATCCAGGTCTAGACAATTCTAGCTCAACCCAACAAACTCTTGAACCACTTCCCGACCCCTCCACCTCCGCCCCCACACACCGGCATTCCCAAGCCCTCCCAGACACTGGCCACCTCCCCCACCATGGAGGCCCTCACGAACGCCGGCGGCTTGCCTATGGCTCCCCCAACCACCACCTTTTCCTCCGTCCCCTCCACCTCCTCGCACGTCCAGAAGTTAATCCAGGTCTCGCCACTCGGTAGCCAGACGCTCCTCTCGACAGCCCCCTCGTCCGTGACCGGCGCCACCAGCATGATCTTGCCAAGCATATACTGGTCTCTGATGCCGAACCCGTGCTCTCCGTAGTCAAACCACATGCCCCGAACCACCGGCCACCCGAGAGTAGCCGCCTCCTCGAACAGCTTCTTCCTAATGGGTCCCAGCAGCGAGTGAAACTTGGCCCAGAACGCGAACCTACCACGAGCGAAACAAGCGTTAGACTGGCCACTTCAGCAGTGTTATCAGTGTTATGCAGAATGCGCATTCATCCCAGCATAATGCGGCGTCTGAGCAGCGCGTGCACGCTCTGTTTCCCATACTCGCCCTTGTTCACACAGCGTTCATACATGTGTGCGGCCCACTCACCTTGCGCTCAGAAGCTCGCTGGACCAGACTTGCAGCTGCCGGTCGGCCTGGTTACCCTCGTGCGTCCTGAACATGCAGTCGGAGAAGGCGCTCATCTCCATCCAGCGCAAAAGAAGTTCCTCGGTCCTCGCCACCTTGATCGTCTTGGGCGGCTCGGTGGCGAACTCTAGGTCGATCGAGGTGTAGCCGCCAATGTCGCTGTGCACCAAAGTGAAGCCACTGCTGCCGCCCGTGATGTACGCCGTCAGCGCGGACAGCAACCCATCGTCGTCGCCAAACTCGGTGTTCTGGTCGCCCGCCCAGAACTGTCCGCCGTTTCTCCCACCGAACCCGCTCCTGAGCCCCCCTGCCCTCGAGAAGAACAGCACGTCCTCATTCTCCTTGCCCAGCGCGCTGGACACCGTGTCGGCGAGTAGCGGCGGGTACGCGGAGTGCATCTCCGCTCCCTTCGAGCCGTCGCTCATTGTCACGTCATAGGGCAGGTACTCGCCGAAGTCGGCCATCCAACCGAACGCCGCAACGTCTGCAGTCAGCCCGTTTCCGCAGTCGTGCGGCTGCTCGTCAGAGTTCCTGTCGATCAGGGGCCAGAACACGTGCGCGTCGTCGCACTGGCAGAGCATGTGGCACTTGATCACGACGTCTTTGAAGAACGCGTTCGCCCTCGGATTGGTCAAGTCCACCGTTCCGAAAGCGAACTCGTCGCTCGCCGAGCTCTGAATGTACGGCTCGCCAGAGCTGTTGGTGACGAGGAATCCGCGCGTCTTGGCCTCCTCGAAGAGGTTTCTCGTGTAGTGCGGCTTCAACGTCTTGACGTTGGTCGCGAAGTGCGGGTTCACGTACGTGAGCACCCTGATACCTCTGCTGAAGAGCTCCGATAAGAAGTTGCCCCACTGCGGATAAAAGAGCGAGTCCAGCTCCCAGTTCCACAGGATGCGCGACCCGAACGGATCCACGCGCCGCCCCGCCCAGTCCTGGATCCACAGCCCCGCGACGGGCACGTTCGCGGCGGTCAACTTCGCCAGCTTGCTCGTCACGGCCTCGGTGCCGCCCTGCATGCCCACGACGGCGCCCTTGGTGTAGGACCACGAGGGGGGAGGAGAGAAACGGCCGGTGACGGACGTTGCGTCGGTCAACAAAGAATAGAAGCTCTCTGTCGACTCGGCCGAGATGAAGAAGCCGGCGTTGATCGAGTGCGAGAGGACCGTGTACGAGAAGCGCTTGTTGCTGGACTGAAAGGTGGTGTACTCCGTGTTGTTCACGTAACCGCCGCGGTTCTTGGACGTCGTGAAGAGCGGCGAGGGCGAGTACGTGCTGTACTGCGTGCCGCCGGCGTCGTGCAGGAACTCGTTCATGAGCGAAGAGAGCTCGCCGACGCCGCGGCCGACGCCCTGCGTGCAAGAGATTGTTGGCGGAAGAAAGGAATGCGTGTAACATGAATGATACAGAATAGTACTGTAGGTTAGAGAGATGTGTGCGTGTGGCGACTCACCTGTTCGCCTGTGTGGATGGGGACGGTGTGGCCGGTGAGGTCCACGAACGAGAACTGCAGGCCGAGGCCCGTGAACTTCTCTTCGTCGAGTGCCTTGAACGCGAGCGAGAGAACGGGCGTCAGGGGGGGGGGGAGAGGGTACGGGCTGTCGGGGGTGAAGGAGGGGAGGCGGCAGGAGGTGAGGAGATGGGGAGAAGGGCCACTCGCGACGGAAAAGGCGCACTCGTAGACAGTGAAAGGGTTAGATCCGGGTGAGCGCTTCGGTTTCAAGGTCCCCGTGATCGTGAGCTCGTGGTCGCTGGCCTCAATGTAGTCAATGCTCTGCAGTGTGCTTTGCTTCTGGATGGGCTCAAGGATATGATTGAAGTTGCCGTGGCGCTCAGTCACGGAGAAGTTGGTCAGCGTATATGAGACAAAGGCCTGGTCGCCGTTGGGGTTCTGCAGGGTTACCGACGAGTTGAGAGCTTGGACCTTGAACTGATCCTTCCTCAAGGTGAAGCTGTAATCTCCCACAGTGTGAGTGACAGTGTTGCAGGCGCCAGAGATCGAGCATTCGGTGAGAAGGTTGGGGTTCACGGTGAGCTCGGCGACGGCCGAGGGGGGCTCTAGTGCTGCTAGGAGCCCTAGGAGGAGGAGCAGTTTCATGGTCGCAATACGTAAGATGCTTTTTATCCCAATCTGAACACGTTTTTATGGGCATGTATTCGTTCGAGCGCGCCGCCTCACACCCAGTACAGCTGTACATTCAGTACATTACCAGTAGCACAAACCCTAACCTCACACCTCTTGCCTCCCGCCTCAATGTCCCTCAATGGCGACGACGAGTTCTTCGACGCCGTTGACCTTTCTCCGCACATCCGCCACACCTCCTCGCTCCTACTCCACCCGCTCCTCCCTCTCCTCCCTCTCCTCCGTGCGCCACTCTCGTCTCAGCAGCCACCAGGGTCGCCGCTCAGCTGCGGGTGTCAGACGCCGCGAGCTTGGTCCAGGGCAGCACGCCTACTTTGCACGCGCACTTACAGCTGCTCTCTCAGACGAGGTGGTCCTTCTTCAGAGATGCGCCGGTGCCCCGTCGCGCCGCTATCCCGCCAGCAGCCGCCCCGCTCTTTCTCTTCCTGTACGACTACCTCAAGTCTGGAGCGCTGACGCGCATGAAGGCTGCGAACTGCGCCGTCCTTTTGGGCTCCCTGCTAGTCTCGCTCTTCCGCATCGTCTGGCCAGTCCAATACGGCATTGTTTTCAGTCTCTGGGCCGCCATCGCCTCCTGGGTGGTCACGTTCTGGCTCTGGGTCTAGTCGCTGCAGTTCTGCGGACATGGAGCGCGTCTACGAGGCCAAGGTGAAGCTCAACACGCAGCTGACGGGTGCCTTGCTCGCGTTCCTCGGATGCTTCAGCATGAACACAATTCGTCTGGTCCACGTGTCGCTGTCGCTGGCCATCCGGTGCAACTCGACGACAAACGAATCAATCTTCCTGCGCAACCTCGAGCTCGTCTTTCTCGCCTTCAACGTCACGGTCGTGGTCTTCGAGGTCGCTCTTTTCTGGACGCGCAGTCAGGGAGCTAACTGGGACTGGGAAAAGAATGCCAACCGCGCTGGTCGCGCGCCAGCGCCTTCTTTGGCGGAAGCAACCAGAAGAAGGACGACGACGACGCCCCCCAAGCAATCCAGTGGCGAAGAAGATCTACGCATCCCGAACGTCTTCCACGTCGTGAACAACGTGGACTTCATCGCGTTCACGTGCATCCTCCTCGGGTTCTGCAAGCCGGGGCACTACGTCTTGATCAACAACTTGGGCGACTTGATCAACAGGCTGAGCAGCATCGAGGCGAGCTTGCACTGGTCCTGGTTAAGGGAGAACTTGCCGGACCACTTCTTGAGCAACTACAGGACGAGCATCTTGCGAGTGCAGGAAATCAACAAGTACGAGGTGGACGACGCGCGCTAGTGGCTAAAATGGTGAGAAGGTGCCTGCTCATCGCTGAGCAGCTGTGTAAGGACAAGGATGTGTGCGCCAAGGTGGGGATCGCTAGGCTGTCGCAGCAGTGGCGCGGGAAAAGGAAGGATGCTATCAGGGAGGGCAGCCAGCTGTTGACGTTCTGGAACTGGTTCAAGCGGGGCTTGTGGCGCGCCGACGCCCCAAACGCGAAGAAACGTGAAAAAGAGGGATGAAAGTGTAAATGAAAGTGTACAATGTAACTGAATGGATGCGGGATGTCTTTGGATAACAGCGCGCCACAGGGCTGCAAAAACATGGTGGAGGGCGAGGAGGCGGGGACGGGGGAAGATGCAATGGCGAGGGCGGCGAGGCAGGTACAGTTCGAGGAGATGGAGGAGGAGGAGAACATCGGGCAGTTGATTTGAGCAATCATCTCCGCTTATTTTCGACGTACTTCTGGAACTCCTCCCGATCCAGCTTGCCGTTCTCGTCGACGTCGAACTGCAGGAACATCTCGTCCACCATCTCTCTTGTAGCGTCACCACCGAGAAGGATCTTCATGCCCTGCAAGAGAACTAGCGCCTCGTCCTTGTCAAGTGTGCCGTCGCCATCCATATCGGCCGCCTTGAACCCGCTCCCGAGCGCAGCCACAGGTTCCTGGTCGAGCTCGAGCTGCTTCTCCTCCTCGATCGCCCGCTCCACCTCCAAGTGCACCTCCTCGTCAACCTCCCTCCCGTTGAGCACCATAACGTGCTTGTGCCGTTTACTCAGCTTGACGTACTCGTCCGCCTGGTAAACGAGCTGCACCTTCTGCTTAGCAGTGAGCTCCTTCAGCTTACGAGCAGGCTGACCACCCCAGAGCTCGCCTGACTTCACCACCTGACCGGCCTGCACGTGCGCGCCCGCCGCGATGAACGATCCCGACTCCACCACACTACCGGATGATAGAATGGCGCCCATCCCAACCAGGACATTGTCGCCGACGTTCGCGCCAATGATGCTCGCCGAGTGCCCTACTGTGACGCGTTTCCCAATCTGCGTCCCTCTTCCCGTGTACGGATCACTCGATATCACCGCGTTATCCTGCACATTAGTCCCCTCTCCAATCGTAACCCCAATGGTATCCACCTCCATGAGCAAGTCCGGCAGCTTCTTGATGTGACTGTCGCCGCGGATCACCGCGCCGTACCACACGGACACGTTTTCTTCGATCGTCACATTACCAATAACAGCAGCGCACGGCGCGATGAACGGCGCTTGATACCCCGTCGTGTCCGGGAGGGAAGGTGCTCCTGCAGCGAAGAGGGGCATGACAGTACGGTGGCGGGAGAGGGGGATGTCGAACGTTTCAACGTCAACCGGCGCCGCCCAGTTCCACTCGTTTGCCTTTAGAGATCTGTGGCCTGAATGGACGGCTGCGACGGTGCGACTTTCACCGAGGGCTGCTGTGGAGCCACGGATTCCTACTCGATCGAGCATCTGGCCCGTTTCGCGGAGGGCGCGACCGAGGGTGTGGCGGATGGTTTGGAGGAGGGTGGGGGGGGTGTAGAGGGGCGACATTGGGAGGGTTTGGGCAAGAACGGTAGCCCTGAGTTGCTGTGGAGAAGGTGGGAGGGGGCGATGTTGGGTATGTTAGATGGGGGAAATTGAACGCGGTGAGCCGTAAGGAGGCAGTAGTAGCGTTACGGGAGATTACCAACACGTGCCGTGTCACTCAGCACCAGTCGCGAGGAGTTTATAAGTGTGAGTTAATGTGACACAGTAGAGCGGGGGACAGTTTAATGGCCTGGGACTAGTGGTGTCGACTGAAAACCACGCGCTACGACAGTGAACCACGCGCTACTACGGTGAGGTTCACATGGCAGGGTATGGAATCGATCGTGGGAGTTTGGGATCGTCTAGCACAGAAGCGCAGCACTGCGTCTTGGCGTAACTCGTGGGCTCGTTGATCGTCGTCGAAAGGTTTTGCGCATGTAACCCTCACTTCTTGCGACTGGTAAGTCGCCGCAACGCTTGTCGCGACATTTACCGCGAAGATGTTTGCAATGCGATTGTACAAGATACCATGTTTTTAGTTACATTGAACTGAAGACTGTGCGAGGGGCGAGCGGGGAGACATCGTCAACTATGGCCGGACTATCCCATGGGTTTCTCGGGATGAGCGAGTGAGGGGCGAAGACCTATGAAATCACGAGTGTTTGCACGAGGCAAGCCGAGCTGTAATCCACACGGACCGAGCTGTCAATTCTTACCAAAAAAAATGGTTCGCGTAACTTCCATCCAGCCGTTACTTCATTTCTACCTACCCCTTGCCAATACAACCTCCCTTGTTCTGTGTATTACTATGCATAGCGCTTACTAACACCTCCCCCCAGACCCACCCCCACCCCCCCCACCACCCATGGTCCTCGCCGAGCTCTCCACCCGCCTCCAATCCTCCCTCCGCAAGTTAAACTCCATCACCATAACCCCGGACCAAATCCAATCCGTCCTCAATGACATTTGCCGCGCGTTGATTGAGGCGGATGTTAGCGTGAGGCTTGTTAAGACGATGAAGGATAGGATTAAGATCACTTTGGAGACGGAGGATGATGCTGTGAACAAGAAGAAACTAGTGCAGAAGGCGGTGCAGGTGAGTTACTGATTAGTGCACACACACACGTTCCTCCCTTGCTCACACGTACACTCCCCACAGGACGAGCTGGTGGCCATGCTTTCTCCCGCGACCCAGCCGTACAAGCTCTCCAAAAAGAAGCCCAACGTGATAATGTTCGTCGGTCTCCAAGGCGCCGGCAAGACGACGACAATTGCGAAGTACGCAGGGTACCACGCGAAGCGCGGGTGGAAGGTCGCGATGGTGTGCTGCGATTCGTTCCGCGCGGGCGCGTTCGATCAGTTGAAGCAGAACGCGACGAAGTTGAGGGTGCCGTTCTACGGGAGTTACACGGAGGCGGATCCGGTGGTTATCGCGGAGGAGGGGGTGAAGAGCTTTAGGAGCCAGAATTATGAGATTATTCTCATTGATACGAGTGGCAGGCATAGACAGGAAGCGGCGCTTTTCGAGGAGATGCAGGAAATCTCGGCCGCCGTGTCCCCCGACAACACCGTCTTCGTGATGGACGGAACGCAGGGGCAGGCTGTGTTCGATCAAGCAACGGAGTTCCAGGACGCCGTGAACGTCGGAAGCGTGATTGTTACGAAGCTGGATGGGCACGCGAAGGGAGGGGGAGCGATCAGCGCGGTGGCGGCGACGGGGGCGCCCATTTCTTTCCTGGGGACGGGGGAGCACTTTGATGAGTTCGAGGCGTTCAACGCCAAGGTGAGCAAGCGGGGAGGGAAGAGCGAGGCGGGGAACTACGGCAAGCGACGATGGCTCGAGACGCGCCCCCCCATGAACCCCCCTGCTCACTCCCGCTCAGAGCTTTGTCAGCAAGCTGTTGGGGTTCGGGGATATCAGGGGCATCTTCGAGGAGATGAGGGACGCGGGAGACAACAAGGCGAAGCAGAAGATGCAGGAGGAGATCGGGAGGGGCAAGTTCACGCTCAGATCGATGTACACGCAGTTTGAGAGCATGAGTAATATGGGGGGGTTGGGGAAGATCATGGGGGCGATGCCGGGGATGAGTGGGATGGGGGGGATGATGGGGGGAGTTGACGACAAGTTCAAGAGGATGCAGGTGAGGGATGAGGCGAACCTACCACTCTCACACACACCTCTGGCATAACACTGTGCGTGCCTTTACTCACACATTCTATGCCCAGTTCATTATGAACTCCATGAGCGACTCCGAGCTTGACGGGATCGTGGACTTGCACGTGATCGGGCCTGACCGCGACCTTCGCATTCGCCGCATCGCTGTCGGGAGTGGCAGTCATCCGTCCGAGGTAGAGCAGCTCCTGAAGCAGCACAAGGCGTACGCGGGCGCGTTTGCGAAGATGGGGAAGGCGTCGATGAACAACCCGGCGATGCAGAAACAGCTGGAGCAGATAAAGAAGAATCCGGCAATGCAGAAAGCGGCGATGGAGCAGGCGAGGAAGCAGGGGTTCAAGGGCGACATAAAGGATCTTATCAAGGAGATGGAGGGAGGAGGCAAGCAGC
>Ga0307985_10000876_pt1 | contig 17196 bp, 19 predicted proteins | sample EllFjometageno80_FD_203155 | JGI IMG/M metagenome (GOLD analysis project Ga0307985, IMG submission 203155) | Marine microbial communities from Ellis Fjord, Antarctic Ocean - #80 | ecosystem: Environmental > Aquatic > Marine > Unclassified | place: Southern Ocean | collected 2014-10-09 | reverse complement strand
CAAGGACAAGGACAAGGACAAGGACAAGGACAAGGACAAGGACAAGGACAAGGACAAGGACAAGGACAAGGACAAGGACAAGGACAAGGACAAGGACAAGGACAAGGACAAGGACAAGGACAAGGAGGACAAGCAGGACACCACGGAGGGGGAAATCGCGAATGTTGATGACAAGGACGGCTTCGGTCTTCTGGAGCTCGCCGCTATGCACCTCACCGACACTGCCACCACATCAAGCTCTCATCAAGCTCTGCGGCTCCACTCCCGCCTGGAAGCACGAGGTGAAGCTAGCCAAGGACAAGAAGGACAAGGAGGATGCTGCGGGAGGCTGATAAGTTGGAGGCGGTCTTCTTCGACTGGGACGAGAACGGCGTCAGGGAGATCAGCGCTTCGCAGCCGCCGCCGATGAAGAAGAAGCCCAAGAAGAAGAAGAAGAAGAAGAAGAAGAAGAAGGCACAGAAGGCGGCGGAGGTCGAGGCGGCTCAGGACATCGAGTTCGCGGCGATCAAGACGGAGCTTGCCACAGCAGAGCCTTACGTGCCGGAGAATGAGAGGAAGCCGGCCGCTGTTCAGGCGCATGTTGCTGGGGAAGGGGATGGATTGGGACCCCTGCGATGCCCTGGTCGCCATCTACGAGTCCACGTACGACGAGGTGCCCAAGCACATGCTCGCGGTGTCTGCGTTGCGCGCGTGCGAGAAGGTGCTGGGGTTGCCGCACGATGCTGACTGGGAGGAGAGGATGACGGCGGTGGAGTTGCTCAAAGAGCTGCTATAGTAATTAGTACGAGATTAGGAGGGAATGCTGCGCCTCATGCACACAGTTGCGAGTGAACAACGTGGCCGAGCCAGTGTAATGTTCTCTGCGATGTAATTTTTGAGGCCGCGCAAAAAGGACCGCTTCTCGATCAAGGATTCGATGATGAGCAGCAGCGTTGGGTGAGATCTGCGAGCCACTCAATGTCCTGTTTGAGTACCGGAATACGGAAGTTGTTCGTCATCCAAATTATTGCTTGGCTAAAATATGTCATTTGATTTGCCATTGTATACGTACAGTGCTTCCAAATACTATTTGAAACTATTTGTGACAAACTTGATACTAACAGAGTTCATCTTATGTGATTATTCGTAGAAATTTTATCAAATAAAGTCATGTAGAGGGAAGGGAACTCGTGTAAATATATATGTATTCATAAAGATATTAGTTACATTTATCAAAGTAAACATAGAGGCTTTTTACGTGAAATATGATTGATCAAAAATGCTGCTGTTTAGACTCCGTTTGTCAGGATATGGCGTAGGGCACACGCAGAGGCGTGTGTGCACGCAATAGTCCTGGAGTAGTAGACATGCCAGAGCAAGTGCTCAGGTAGTTGGACACGTACCTGAGCCCGGCTCTGGTCGTTGAACAGCGTAGATTAACCAATAGATACGCTCACACTGAAGAATAGTAGCTGCTGCCTAGTTGCTATAACACTCTCTGTCACAAACTGATACCGTTACCTCAAGCTGATGCCGCGCAGTCTACTGAAAGGTTCTTGCCACAAAGTGTATGGATACTAGCTTTAAGCCCGTCCCAACAGCTGTCCTCTACCGGTATGTGACTTACGTTGGTACGGGCTGGGGCAGTAGCAACGTCTTTTCAGCAAAGTGTTGGCCTAGGTTATTCTCATGCAGGCCGCTGATACCCATTGCGTGATGGTTATCGTTCTGCAGAATTAGTGGAGCCGAGACTAGCGCCCGAGTCTCAGTTCCTTATGAGTTCGTACTAGCACGTGCTCGATGCCACGGGGCATCGGGTCGCCGTGCTCGTTCCTTGTGACGACAGCGTTCGCGTAATGCAGTGCTGTCGTCTCACCGAGTGGTCAAGGTGAGGCGCCACGGGGCGCACCACGTCTCCCACGACTGCGGCACGGACACGCGCTATTCCGCGTGTGCCTGCCGTCGTCCGACATCCTCTCTAAAGCCTGAAACCGCCCGATAGAACCCAACGACTGAGCACCGCCACGCTGCATACCCGCACCACCAGCAAGTGGTGCGGCCCGTGAACACGGTGCTCGTCCTACCACTCATCAGTTCAGAAGTCTCAGGGGCTAGTATCTGTAATCAAGCACATTCTGAGAGATAAAAGTATCTCTAACTACTCATATCATATATACCTACTTTCATTTATACGCGTTTTGTTGACATAAAATAGTGGCGTTCTATAGGGAAAATGTTGACGCGCTGCGCTGACTGGGCCACGTTGTACGAATGCCTCGCCGCAAGCTGCCTCGAAGACCCCTAACGGCGTGGATGTACATGCCCAAGGGCATCAAGACCGAGTTCAAGCTCGGGATGCGGCTCCTCGACGGTCAAGCAAAACCTCTAACCTCCATCGTTTTTCACGAAATGTACGCGCTTAGTATTATGACCTTCTACGTTCCATCTCTACTATCATCTGTTCACTCACTCGCTCACTCGCTCTCTCTCTTTCTGTCTCTCTCTCCTCGGCCAGCTTACTAGAAGATGAACTTGTTCTTGGCCTTGGGCTTCTTCTTCTTCTCCAGGAAGCCGACGAGCAGAACGCGGCGCCCGCTGGTGATCGCCTCGCCTCTGTGCCTCAGGTCACCGCCCTCGAAGAGCAACGCTTGTCCCTATGCGCGTGTTAGCGCTCTGCGCGACTTGGTGGACAAGGGACAAACGCGCAGACAACGGCACCGCCCTTTGTTCGCACAGGTGCGGGCGTTTCTGGCGCCGCTCTCCTCGTTTACCTGCAGCAGATTGATGACGTCCCTCTTGTGTAGCATCTCGACAACCGTTCCGCCGCCATCGTAGTCGCGGTCCAGTTCGCTTAGCGCGAGAATGAAGGTCACCTCGCTGTTGTCCGTGTGGTAAGGGACCTCCTTAAACTCCCCACCCTTCCTGCCCATCTTGGTCGCCACCTCCTCAGTCTCGTAAGAGACCACGTGGGGCTCCTCGTCCTTGGTGTATTTGAACTCCTCGTCGTAGAGCAACTCGCAGTGCTCGATCATGTCATCGCACACCCCGCTCACCAGCGCGTACCTGCGAGCGAAGCGAGCGTGAGCGAGGGTTGATGATGGGAGAGGAACAAGGCGAGGGAACAAGGTAAATGAGCAGCTCGGCTCGGTAACAAGGCTCGTGTGAGTAAATGAGAGGCTCGGCTCGGGAGCAAGGCTCCCGTCAACGAGAGTATCTACTTGTCTCCACACGCTTCGCTCTCGCACGTACAGCTCTTCATGCTCCTTGCAGTGCAAAGTTTGCTTCGCAAAGACCTGGGCATAGGGCGTGTTAGAGCGAGGCTTGAAAGGGCGACGGAGAAGCGCGCATGCGAGATTAGAGATATGCTGGCTTGCGCACTTCCACGTTGGTGCTGCGCACGCGCGCTTCTCTCGCGTATGCTGGCTCGCTTGCTTCCACGTTAGTGCTGCGTACGCTCGCTTCGCTCGCGCGTGATGCTGATCCTCGTGTTTCACTATTGGCGCCAGTTTGTCGCTACGGGGTTTACGCATAGCGCTGGTCGTTGGTCGTGGTAGTGCGCACGCACGTAGCTACCGAACTCTCCCTTGTCCTTAACAGCCTCGTCGATCGCGGCGACGATGTTGGAGCACTCAGTGCGGGACAACAGCGGGCTCGTGATGTAGCCCTTGATGCGCTTGAGCTTGGCAAGCGACACTTGGTGGCCGGAGGGCGCGGTCTGGGCGGAGTAGGCCTCGACGTCCTTCGCGTTGCTATAGAGAGCGAACGGGGCGGAGGAAGAAAGAGTGGAGCGCGTGAGGGGAGAGAGAAGACGGCTCCAGGGAGAGGCGGGGCGGGGGGTGGTCGGCTGCGTGGGGCGTGGGGCGGTTGTCTCGACCGTTGACGCGACGCTTTGGGTCTCGAGAAAGTCGACGCCGTCCTCGCCGAGTTTCGCAACGTGCGTCGTGGCGGGAGGAGTGACTCCGCGCTCAGGGGCGCGCTGGGTCCAGACCCGCTTGCCGTTCTGGTAGAAGACCAGGGGAGCGCGGCGCGTTGAGCGAGGGGAGCGCTGCGAGGAGGTGAAGAACGAGGTGATGTGTTGCAGCGGGGACTTGGGCTTCTTGTGAGAGGGGATTGCGGGGACTGGCGAGGGAGGGGAGGGAGGGGAGGGAGGGGAGCGGGGAGGGGACTCTACAGGCACGACGCTCTCGAGCGTCTCATTGCGCTTGGGAGCGCGCGTAGAGGAAGCAGAGCCCTGCGAGAGGTGAGAGAGAGAGCAACTGTGTGAGTGGGGTGGGGCGCGACAGGCAACGGTGGGGGCGCACACGCGTCACAGCGTGTGGAGGGCGCCATCCCGGTTAGGGTTGGTGTCTGCCGCAGCGCGAGCAGGAGGTTGGCGGCACCGACCATTTTTCGAGGTGATTGAAAAGTGACGAGAATCGATTTGAGCAAAACTTGCAAAATAATGTCTGCCACCACAGGACCTACGCAGCCCGAGCCTGAGCGCGCAAGCATACGATCCCCGCACATGCCACGCCAGCCACACCAGTTACGTTGATCTTTGGCCGCATTAGTGTAACTGTACAACTCAAGCCCGGGGAGCCAACCCCTTCTGATGCCCTCTTGATTAGAGAAACAGTGGAACTCAACAACTCCCAACTCGCCCCGGCGAAGGCTACGAGGCTCCTATCATGGTAGCCGCGTCGACGCTCGAGGATGTCGCCGAGGATTCCTTCAGAAAGACAAGTGTGGCAATGGGCCATGTCTCCACTCAATTCATCAACGGGGTCGCCAGTGTGAAGAAGCACAAGTCAGTTGACTAGCTGAAGAACGCGAGCGATAGTCATATAAAGCTCATCGTGGAGAGCTACCTGCACATGGTGGCGGGAAGCGCGAACGTGGGGGTCGCCTACGAGAAGTGGTACGCAGAGTTCTTGCCGGAGAATGTTTTCTTCAAGCGGTTGCTCAGGGAGTTGGCGGAGCAGATTGTGAAGCCGTTGAAGATGTCGAGGTGGGGCGCGGGGCTCAGGTTGTTGGGTATGCTGCTGTTGCAGGTGAGGAGAGCGGAGCGAAGCGAGCCGGGCGGCAAAAGATGCGAAGACCGGCGGATGCGCAGATGCGAAGAACAAGCAAAAATGCGAGAAGCTTACGGCTGAAACCCATTTGCGCTCGCCAATATCCTCCCAAGTCCCCTCTTTAACACTCTCTTCGCTCGTGCAGTACCAGGACATGGTGAGCGACAACGTTGTGATGATCAATTTCTACCAGAACGAGCAGTACGACGCCTTCTGGAAGTCGCTGTCTTTCTTCTGCGCGGCGCTGCTGCTGCACGTTCTTTTGAGTTTGGCGAAGAACGCGCGCAGGTCGGCGAAGGCGAAGGCCTGGGGTGTGCTGCAGGCGGTCTTCTTGCTGCAGCCGGCCATCGAGAGCTACAATAACTGGAGTGGCAAGGCCATGGAAGACGACGACATGATATCCCCAGTCCAGATCTTGATAGGAGGGGCGCCATCGAGATCATTTTGAGAGCCTTCCAGAGGTCGTCATTCAGACCAGCATCGCACTCCAGCAGCCAGAGAAGGCGTCCACTCTCCTCTATTTCTCCATTTGCAGCTCCATCGCCACGGCGTGCGCTATCATGACAGACACTAACGTAAGTTACGAGTTGGCGGGCGTGAACAGACAACAGCGAGGGAAGCACAATCACCCTCACTATGGTCTGATTCCAACCGGTACGTGGGGCTTTCGCATGCTCTACCAGGGCGGATTTGTCTTCCACGTGGGCTTTTTGGGGTCGAGTGTAGCAGCCATCACCACATTCTTGCTAGAACACGGCGCACGGTGGATTGCGCTCTATCTGGTCGCGGAGTTCGCTGTGGTGTACTTGATTCTCGTGAAGAGGGGCCGGAAGTTCTTTGTATTGGCTACTGATCACGCGGTGTCCCTTTTTTTCCAGTTTACTTTCTCCCTGATGCAACAATTCGTTCCCTTCACCGATTCGCAATTGCCAAGTGTGTTTGGCGGCGCATGGTTCGCTAGGTCGATCACATGGCGACTCATCGCGAACCCGGCCGTATTTGCGCTAGTTGTGAAAGACAGTGTGCTGTGGAGGTACTACGGGGTACTGCTGGGCGCGGCTGTGGTCGGAATTGGCGTGGTTATTTACAACGTGAGCGACACTCACCGCTGGACCCTCTATCAAACTCGGGTGAGTGCGAAAGAGTATGTGATGCAGTACTTCAATTTAGAGATCAAGCCTGATTCACTCGAGACGACTGCAGACGGATGGATGGCGAGTTTATCGTCTTGTGAAAGAGCATCCGTCTTATTTCGAGCCTCAAGTAGTGCTCGTCTTTCTACTCACGCTGGAGATCGACAACCAGATATTCGCCGAGGACGCAATGTTCGCGAAGTCCTCGGGGCGGTGAAGAAGGCAAGACGTACGAATCGTGGTTCAGCAAGGTGCTCAAGAGGATCAAGTTCTACAGCAAGACGCACGGGGAGTTGGTGGCGAAAGCAACGGAGCACTTGGAGCTGTAACGAGCAGATCTTAAGCAGCGGGAGGAAAGCAAGAATTAAATCAAGCCGCAATTCCCTCCAACCTAACCCTCTCTACTAACTTACACCCCCCCCCCCCCCCTCCCCCCGTCCTCCCTAAATCCCCCGCTTGCCGAGCAGCGCTTGGATGCCGCTCATGTCCTCCTTCTGGATCCTCTTGCTGGGCGTGTGCTTGGGCAGCGTCTCATTGTTCTTCTTCCTCTTCTCCTCGTTCTTCTTCACCATGGTCCCTAGCTTCTCCTTGTTCTTGGTGGTGCTAGCCAGCATGCTCGCTGCTAGCGTCGGGCTCATGCTCCTTCCCCGGCTGCTGCTCCGCCCCGCCTCGCCGCCCCTTTCCCGCACGGGACTTCTCCCCCTTGCCCCTGCCCGCTTGACTGGTTTCATGGGATCCAGCTCGTCCTTGATTCTGATCCTGTCCTTGGCCGTCACGGCTCTCGGACTTCCCACGGTCGCCCCGAAACCCCTCTCCCCGAAAACCTCCACTCCGCTGTTCATCCGCACGCACTTCGCGTAGCCCTCCTTGCTGGCCATGTTCAGCGTGGGACTGACCCTCGCCATGAACGGATTATCGAAGTGCGTCTTGCCGTCTCCGTACTTCTTGTTCTGTCGCCGCCGTTGGTCCGCGGCCGGCTTGGCCTCCGGGCTCTGCCCCCACGCGACGCTCACTGTGAAGGTGTGCTTCTCGTCCTCGTCGCGGTCGCCGTACTTATCTTTCAAGTGCTGAGCGGTGCTTTGCTTCCGGTGTCTAGTCGTGGCGCTTATGGGGGAGTCCATGTAGTCCGCCATCGGAGCGTCGGGGACGCGACGCTTCTCCTCTCCTCCCCAGCTGGCAGCGGAGGAAACGCCCTTGCTCTCCGAAAGCGCGTGCATGCTGTGGTTCTTGTGGTCGTCGTCGTCGTCGTGCGAGGTCTCCTCCTCGTTCCAGAAGCCCTGCGAGCAGCGAGCGAAGCGAGTGTGAGATTAGAGGAAGCCCACACAAATGCGTGGAGAAAAAGAGGAGGCGGTGTAAACAAAGGGGCGGGCAGCGTCCTTTTCCCCGAAAGGAGCGAGGTGCGGGCGCCAGAACAAACGAGGAGCGGCGCTATGCGCTATTTGCGAGCGAGGAGCGGCGTTGTGCGCTATTTGCGAGCGAGGAGCGGCGTTGCGCGCTATTTGCTAGCGAGGAGCGCCAGAACCCGCTTTCTGCAATTGTCGCGTGTCGCGTGTCGCGTGTCGCGCTTCCCCGCTTCTTTCCCCGCCTCACCTGCTCGCTAAATTCGAAAGCCCCAACGCCGTTGTCGCCCGGCGCGTACTTGTTTGGCGACGCCCCCTGCGGCGTCTCCGGCGCATCGAAGATGTCCTCGCCGTTCTTGTATGCCCGCTCTTGGTCCGCCACGCTCATGGGCAGCAGCAAATCTTCGTATCTAGTACCATCCGCGGGGTCCTCCTCGACCCTCAGTCCGATCTTCAGCAGTCTGTGCTCCACGGCGACCAGTTTCTCGGCCGCCGAAATGTCGTTCAGGTCCATTTTCTCCGGCACCTGCCAGTTCTCCGAGTCAGCCGTGCACTGCATCGCCTCGTCCAACCGCGTGGCGGCAACAAAGTACTTCTCCGTGTTGATTAACGCGTCCTTGAGGTCCTTCTCGGCCTGCTCGCGCAGCTCCGTCTCGGTCCGTAGCTCCTCCCGGAGCAGCTCGTTCTCTCTCCGAAGCTCCTCGATCTCGGTCTCGCCCGCCGTGGGCTGCTCCTGCAGCGCGTGGAACTGGGCGCTCGCGGCGGCCAGCTGATTCACGTCCCGCTCGTACACCCTCTCGGGCTCGGGGCTGGAGGGCGCGATGATGGGGACGAGGGGAGGGGTCGAGTGGACGAGGATGGGCGAGGACGGCATTGACGGGGGCGCAGAAGGGGGCGGGGAGGGTGCAGAGCGGGACGATTCGGCGACGGGTTTGACGACGGGCTCAGCCTCGACGGTGTGTTCTTCCTCGACTACAGGCTCTTCTTGGGGGGGCGACGCCGCTCCATTATCTCTGTCGTCGTCGAACTCGTCGTCGCTCTTGATCATGCCGGGGTTGCGCCCTCCCTCCTCCTCGACGGGCTCTTGGAGGTCCTCGTTGGCGGCACTTGCAGCAACGGTAGCCACCACAATAGGCGGGAGAGGCTCTTCTCTTGCTTTCTGCTTCACGGCTTTCTTCTCCTTCTTCATCTTCTTGACCTCCACGGCGTCCTCCCCCTCCAAATCGTCGAGCTCGTCGTCGCCGATCCTGACCCTCCGCTGGAACCCAATCGTGACAGAATTGCCCACCGGCACGCGGAAGTCGTTCAGGCGCTGCACGAGTCTCGCCAGCGTCCAGCCCTCCGTGGCCTCCCCGTCGATCACCAAGACCTCGTCGTTCACTCTCACCTCGCCATGCGCGTTGTGCGTGGCCTCCGAGAGGTCGATGCACGGCAGCACCTTCTTCACGAAAATGTTGTGCCGCTCGTCCACGTTCACAACCATGCCGAAGCCCTCGCCAGGCGGCCCCTTCTTAATCTTGGCGGAGAAGTGGACTAACACGTGCTTCTTGTCCTCCTCCCTGCAATATATATTGGGTAAGTGTGTGTCATCAAGCAGGGGGGGGGGAGGGGTATTTGGATTAGGACGTTCGTTCGCCGGTCAATCAGCGCGGCGCTCTCGCGAATGGCGCGTTCTGGGCCGGTCATGAGCCGCGCAGTGAGCCGCGCAGTGAGCCGCGCAGTGAGCCGCGCTGCTCGCCGCGCTGCTCGCTCAAATGCCTCCATTGCTCACACCTCCTTCTAAGTTCTGGGCCAGAGGTGTGTGTGTGTGAGTGAGGTACTTAGGTGTGTCTCACCTGTACTTCTTGAGCTGCACAAGCATGTTATAAGCGTCATGTATCTTATCAAAGTCCTCCTGCTTCCCGCCATGCTGCGGGTCGTTCTGCAACGCCTTGAACTTGAACACGGACTCGAGCTCCTCGTCACCGACGGATGAGAGGGTGCGGCCTGTTCGGTGGCCGCTGTGGGTTGGGTAGTCTGAGGGACCGTTGGGGATGCCTAAGGTTTTCATGTATTTGTCGGGGCTCTCCTTCCCGTGGTACTCCCCAGGCTCGAGCTTGGACGAGTCCTTGATGGCCTTCTCCCACAGAGCCTTCAAGTTCGCCGTCTCTGCGGCGAGGATGAGAGGATTCTTGTCCTTGTGCTGCACCACGAAAGCATGCTTGAACTCGGGGTGAGTAGCATCGGACACTGTTGCGCCCGAGATGGGGTAGATTCCCTTCACGTCGGCGGGCTTGTTGCCGGTTGAGTCGAAGCTAAGGTGATGAACATGTGTGAGTCCATGTCGTTAGGGTTAAACAAGTGTACAATTAAAAATTGTGAATAAGGGGGGGGCGGATATAGGTAGCAAGCAGCATGTAGCAAGCAGCATGTAGCAAGCAGCATGTAGCAAGCAGCATGTAGCAAGCAGCATGTAGCAAGCAGCATGGCAGTTGAGGGTTACTTTCTGGCTTCTTTTTCTCACCTCTCAAAGTACGACAGCGATGTCGACTCCAGCACGAACCATCTGAGCTTCCAGTTATGTCTCCCGAACGTGGACTCGCCCAGCGCCTTCTTGAACAGAAACCCTTCCATGGTCCGTTGGAGAGAGAGAGAGGTAACTGTCGAGGGATGGGAGGGAGGGAGCGGGGTAAGGGGGGGGAGGGGGAGAGGGGTTTAGAAGGTATGACTGGGGGCTGAGAGGAAAGGCAGAATGTCTAGAGGAGCGAGGTATCGATGGGGGTTGCGTGAGGGTGGAGGTGGCGGTATGTCAACCTTCAGTTACGAGAGACGGCAGCAGGGCAGCCTTGAGAGCAGAAGAGCGTCTGACTTTGAGATAGCTGTTCTCGCAGCAAATCATATCAATCGCAAAATTTAATAGATTTAATAGACGCGGTTCCGGGAATGTCTCCCCATATTCGTTTGGGATATTTTCTTAGCAGGACCTGCTAAGAATAACCCCCAAACGAATATGGGGAGACATTCCCAGAACCGCGTCTATTAAAATTTCAACCCTAACCGCTCAGAGAAGAGAGGGGCAGGGGTCGGTGAGAAATTATCAGCTCAAAGTTTCTACAATTGTACAGTATTTTGTGAAGTTTTCTTCTACATATTTATCAGCGCTCCTACTTGACCTACCCACCCCTGTGGCCCTAGGCACTGATCTACCACTGCCTGCCGCCTCTCCTCTCCTCCCCTCTCCTCCCCCCCCCCTCCCCCCCCCCATCACCCCCCCATCACCCCCCCCCCCCATTCCCTTCAACCCCCCCCCCTCCACCATGGACACTACCTCCTCCCTCCTCACCCTCTTCTCCTCCATCTCCATGCCCTCCCTCGCCGCCTGCTTCCCCTCCTCCTCCACCGGCGTGACCATGCGAGAATTCGTCATGTTCGTACAACGCCTCCAAGCGAAACAAGGGCAACAAGACGTACCCAACTCACCTATGAATGTATCACCAAGCAAAATGAACCCCGCTGATAGGGAGAATATTGTGGATCTTTACAAGCAGGTAACACACAGCCGTACCCGAACCTAGCGAGTTGCGAGTACTGCTGAACGACCGACGCTGAACGCGACTTGAAACGCCTATTGAACGCTCCTTAAAAAACGCTCCTTGAACGCCCCTTAAACGCTCCTTAGAACGCCCCTTTGCTCCTCCCCCTTCCTCCTTTGTTCACACATGTGCGTGGCTCGCAGGTGGACGCCCGCGGCGAAGGCATGATAAAGTGGTCTGACTTCTCCTCCTACGTGATGAACGTGGAGGTGGACGCTCTGCACAATGCGAAAACTAATTCCACAGACACTGCCTACCACTACTCTGACGTTCCTGATCCCGCCACCTACAAGACGCCAATTTCGCAGCTCTCGTACTTTCCCGCTCCCATCTCACGCCTGTGCATGTTCACTGAGAACAACGAGAATCTGGAGCTGAAGGTTCTCCCCGACGGGCCCACATACCTCTCCGAAATGCCGAGAGCAGCGATGAAGGCCATTTCCCACCACACCCATTTCAAGCAGCACCACCTCCTCTCCACCATCCAAATAGAGGACGAGGACAACATTATCTCCTCTTCCATCATGGACAACGGCAAAGACAGCTCCCAGACTCGCCTCGGCGGCTTCATCTCGTTGTGGGACATTCCCACCGAGGAGGAGCGCCGAGAGGGCACGCAGTACCTAGCCGACCTCAAGACCCGCTTCCAGACCGAGTTCCCGCAGCACCACCTCTGCTGGTCGAGCCGCGAGGACGTGCTCTTCTCCGGCTCCGACATCACTGGCCAGATCCTCTGCACGCGCATCCAAGCCTTGGGCGACGGAGAGGACGACGGCGAAGAGGCGGTGCAGGTGAGGATAGGAGAGGATCGGAGAACGCCCCACGCACACAGTGTGGACAAAGGAGGCGCGAGGAACGACCCGCGACCCGCGACCCGCGAGCGAGTTGCGCGAAAGCTTTAGAGTGGCGACAAAACGCGCGGGTTGCGCTGAACGACCGGCCCAGGACAAGCAGTTTGTGCGTGAGCGAGTCGCGCAAAACGACCGCCTCAGTGTGTGGGGCGGCAGCAGGGCAAGTTGCAGCAAGGCGTTGTGGCCTTGTTCACACTGCCGCCAACTGTTCAGAACGCGCCTTTCCCCCTCCCCCCTCCCCCCTCCCCCCCTTACCCCGCTCGCAGGAGTACAAGCAGCAAGCCCAGGCCTTGCGCCGCGCCCAAGCCCTCGAGGCCACCCTCACGAACCCCTCTAGGTCTCTCTCGCCCCCCCCGCCCCTCCGAACCGACCCACCCGAGCTCCGCGAGCTCCTGGAGCTGCGCCAGAAGTTGTACCGCGACGAGATCGCCGCGGAAGAAAAGATCAAGAAGAAGGAGGCGGACAAGAAGATTCACGATCGCGCAGCGGGCCTCGCCGAGAACGAGACGAACGTGTTCGAGGCCGAGGCGGCGGCCAAGCGGCAATCTCTTCTTCTCAAGAAGAAGCACAACTTTGCTGCCCCCGCCCAGACTATGCAGGTACATACCGCGCCGCCCTTCATTCACACTGCCACCCCCTTTGTTCACACACGTGCACGGCTCACACATGTGTGTGTAGAAGAAGATCCGCTGCCACTCCTCTGGCGTGTCCGGCATCAAGGAGCTCAGGACGACCGACGGCAGCAACTTCCTCGTGATTGCTAGCCACGATGGCTCGATCGTGCTCCTCGACCTCGCGAAGCCCTACATGGAGTCCAAAACCCCGGAGCAGTACCTGGTCCGGCGCGTCAACGCCCACGAGCTCGGCATCAAGTGCCTCGCGTTCTCCTCCCTTTACGACGTGCTCTTCACAGCGGGCGTCTCGGATTCGACGGACGCGGTGTCGTCTGTCTTCGTGTGGGACACCGACCCTACTTACGGCCTCCAGAGCTCCTCCAAGACGCGCCTCGAGCCCCACACCGTCGACGCCCAAATAGCCGACATCCAGGTGGTCGACGACGAAGCGCACGTCGTCACGTGCACGACAGACTGCCACATCTACGTCTACTCGCTCCTCTCTTTCTCCTGCATCCAGTACCTCCCGCCCCCCTCCCTCTTCCCCACCTACGCAAGCGTGTCCTCCATCGCGATCTCCCCGCCCAACGTCACGCCGTCTCCCGACCCCAAGATGCCCGACGTCGTCATCCCGCCCATGCTCACGATCGCCGCAGACAAGCTCTACCTCTACCACTTCAAGACGCTCGACATTTTCGAGCCGCTCATCACGTCCTTCTACAACTCGGCCTTCCACAACTTCGTCACCGTGTCTGCGGCCCGGATCTCCATCTGGGACGGCCACAAGGGCGCTCTGCTGCGCGTGTACCAGGCAACCAAAGTGAGCACACGCACACACACCTCGTGAACCGCGCTGCTCAGAGCGAGTGATTCCCGCTTCGTGCCGTTCGTGTAGGCGAGTTGCGGAGGCCGATCGTTTCGGGCCGGCCGCTTTGGCCGTCGCTTTTTTGGCCACACTGTTTCCTTTGTTCACACTGCGCTGCGACTGACGCTGACTCTCGCTCCGCTCGCTCAGCTGTTCAAGACGGGCCTCGGCTTGCAGCCGCAGGAGATCACGTCGTGCACGACCGACTCAACAGGCCGCAAGCTCATTGTGGGCGACGAGACCGGGCAGATCATGATCCTGAACTACATGTCCGGCTCCATCATCAAGTACCTGGACCCTCACCAGGGCGGCGTGACGTTCCTCGACTACAGCGCCAAGGAGAAGTGCGTGGTGTCGACCGGCATGGACGGCATTATGCACGTGGCGGACGACATCGACTCGGACGGCTTCATCCTCCAGAAGCCCGGAAACAACCAGGCCGGGCGCAGCGTCGTGATACGGTCCCTGGAGATCAACACGAACCTCACCACATTCAAGGGCAAAGACGAGGACCACCACAACACCCCGGCCTCGAGCAACAACGCAATCGGCGGCGATCGCAAGGCCAGCCGCCTGGGCTCGCCTCCAACGCTCCCTCACGGTGCTTCTTCCTCGAACTTGTTGCACCGAAATCAGTCTTCCAAATTCGACATGCTTACCCAAGCGGGGGTTGGGAACCTGCGGCGCGCGTCGGCGAATTCCAATTCCAACCATTCAGTTCCCGACCACACCACCAACTTTCACATTCCCAACCACCACTTGGGCAACATTGCCGGCATGATGCACCACGCGCACGTCACGCACGACCACACCAACGAGCACGTTCGGCCAATGCACAAAATGCTGGGCGGCTCTTCCGAGAACGTCCTCGGCTCGTTTGCCCCCCAGTCCAGCCTAAGGAGATTGTCCTCCGTGGGTGGCGGCGCCGGGGGCAGGAGGAACTCGCTGTCAAGATCGCCGACTCGAAAAATGTCGTTTCTGGGCAACGGCATGGCGAATTCCAACGAGGCTCACTCGGAGCTCACGAACGCAGGTGAGGCCCACACATCCACACACCCACACACCCACACACCCACACACCCACACACCCACCCGGTGTGAACAAAGGGGGCGGCAGTGTCAACGAGCGCGCCGGAGAGCGCGAAGCTCGTGTTGTTCGCAGCGTGCTTTGCTCGCTCGTAAGCGCGCCGTTTGGCAAAAAGCAGCTTCAGAACGACCAGCTCAAACTGCACGATTCAAAGAGCCGGCTCAGATCGACCTGTCCAGAACGACTCGCTGTTTGTGGCAAGAATGGCCTCACGCGCGACCCCCCCCCCCCACCTGTTCACACATGCGTGTGTCCCCCTTCTTCCCCCTCTAACCCCCCTCCCCTCGTGCAGCTTTCTCTCGCCATTTGAACGTCATCGCCACCGCCACGACCACTGGCAGCGGCGAGCACCACTGTCACGTCTGGGACTACGAGACGTGCACGTTGGTCGGGACGTGCGTCCACCCCAACGCGCTGCCCGGCGAGGCGTACGAAGTCAGCGCGCTGGCCACCATGTCGCCGAGACCGTACCTGCTTGGCGCGATGAACACTGGCTTCGTGTACATTTGGGTGCTCCCCACGTGCGTGTGCAAAATGAGCCTGGTGCCGGCAGAGGGCGTCAATGGCAGGTGGTGCAACAGCATGGACGAGGCCGAGAAGATCAGAAGCAAGACGACCATCTCGTCCATCTGCGTCGTCAACCTGGACAGCGACGAGAACGTGCTGCTGCACGACTCGGAAACCAACGTCAAGACGATCATGGTTTTCGTGAGCGACGAGAAGGGCGTCATGTTCTGTTGGAGGATGGACGAGTCGGACTTCGACGCGGGCGACGTGAATAGGAGAAGGGCGTCGTTCAATCCGAGGAGGGTCGTCAAGAGCGTCGTGGGTGGCGACGAGCTCACTCATTACAGAAGAATCGCGCGCAGCTACCAGAAGAGGAGCGTGCGGATCAGGACCCCCAGCTTCTCGTGGAAGGCGCACGAGGACGCCATTACGAGCGTCACAGCTGTGGACGGGTCGCGGAACATCGTCACGAGCAGCCAGGACTGCGTGTGCAAGATCTGGAACTTTGAAGGTGAGATCGTGGGGCAGCTGGACTTGAACAGGGGAGGCGGGGGGGGAGAGGTGCCGTGGACCTTCGCGCCGGAGGTGAAGATCCAGGAGAGCAACCGCGACAAATTCCACGATCTCTGGGGCGACGACGCAGCGGCGCAATTGATCGACAACAAGATCAAGGGCATGAAGCAGCAGCAGCAGAAGAGCAGCGAGGGGGCGGCGAGGAGGGGAAGTCCGGGGGGAGGAGGACGGGTGCACAGAGTGACGACGTGGAACCGAACTCAGCCCCAAAAGAAGAAGAAGGAGAAGAGCTTCGAAGCCGAAGTCGTTGAGGCCGACAAGGACGGGCTCAGCTTGGCGGCCCAGAGTGAGAAGCACTGGGACGATATGATGGACAACCTGCACGTGTTCAAGACAGCGTTGGAGGAACACACGCATGAGAGGCAGGAGAGGGAGGAAGTTAGGAGGAAGGGGCGGAGAAGCAGGGCGGATGCTCCGTTGGAGGGGAAGCACTGGAAGATCTCCTCGAGCGTCGGCGCGACCACTGAAGGGTTCGGGGGCGGCGGGAAGAAGACCATACCTCGGCTGTACGAATTGATGAGACCGAACACTAGTCCGGCGAAGGGAGCGCGGGGCGGCGGGGAGCTGGGGGCGGGACTCGGGCTGGGCGTCGGGAGAGTGCGACCCAGCAGCAGCGCGAGCGTGAGCATCGCCATGGGGCTGCAGCACACTGGCTATTTTGCCTAGTACCGAAAGGGTAATTAATTAGGCATAAGCAAATCGTCGAAGCAGCCACATACGAATAGAGAGAGGAGGTGGGAGGGTAACCCCAATGCGATGCACTACCCTTGGACGTACAACTGTGTGCCATTCAGTTGAGACTGGAAAACAATTGTTGGACAACAGAGACGGCACAGCCAAGCCTGACCCTGACAACCCTCGCTGGTGGAAACGGGGATTGCGTCAGTGGAGAATGTTGAGCTGAAGAAGCAGCTGAGGGCGGCGCGAACGCGAAGTTGAAGGCGTCTAAGTAGTCTACGTTGTTGCGTGAACGAGCGCACGTACTTTGTTCGAGTTCGGAATGCATACTTTTGTAAAAAGGGCGGGTGGGGAGGGGCTCCCTTCTTATCTTTAACTCCGTTATTCATCTCTACAATTGGGCGTTCGCGGTCGCCCGCTTAACAAGCCTCTCCAGATGCGCATCCAACCCGTTCTTGCCCTGCACCACGCCCAGCAAGCAATTGAACCGCTTCAGCATGCCCACCATGCCATTGCTTTCCGCGACCCTCCTCCCCTCCTCGAAGTACCTGATGGCCTTCTCGTAATCCCCCTCCGCGTCGCTCACCGACCCCAGCAGCAACCACGCGTTACTCTCCCCCTTGACGCACCGAAGACTCTGCGTCAGCTGCAAGTGCTGCTCCAAGCACGCTTGCGCCGTCTGCATGTCGTTCTGCCTGTACGCGAGCAACCCCAAGTTGCCCACCGCGACACTCTGGCCGCTGAAACTCTGCATCCTGATGGCGGTCCGGAGCGCGTCCTGGTGGAAGTGGGCCGCGACCACGAGATCTCCCAGCAGGGCGTGGCACACGCCGATGTTGGTGTTGGCGACGAACTGGGGGGGGGGGCACATATGTGTGAGTCACAGACTTGTGTGAACAATACAGTGAAAGGCAGAGGAAGTCAGTGGTAGTTAGCAATCCCTCGT
>Ga0307985_10000873_pt1 | contig 17239 bp, 10 predicted proteins | sample EllFjometageno80_FD_203155 | JGI IMG/M metagenome (GOLD analysis project Ga0307985, IMG submission 203155) | Marine microbial communities from Ellis Fjord, Antarctic Ocean - #80 | ecosystem: Environmental > Aquatic > Marine > Unclassified | place: Southern Ocean | collected 2014-10-09 | reverse complement strand
GATTACTTTATTTTTCTTCATATGATGACCAGCATCAACTGCTAACACCATTGTTACAGAAGAAAGTATTAATATAAACGTCATAAACGCCACATAATACATCGGAAAATTCCCATGTATAAATGGAACATGCGTAAATACCTCATCGGCTATCGGCCATGAGTCAATAAATTTAAATCTAGAAAAGCCATAAGCGGCAAGAAATCCTGAAAAAGTTAATGCATCAGAAACGATAAAAAACCACATCATCATTTTACCATAACTGGCATTTAGTGGTCTGTTTCCTCCGTTCCAAGTTTTATTATCAGTGCTTGGTTTTGCAACTGTAGTGTCCATATAAAATAATTGATTTAAATCGATTTCAAAAATACATATATTTTTTATCTAACAAAATAGAAAAATAAAAAGAGGTAGATCCATAAAATATCAACGAAATGCCAAAAAGTAGCTGCTATCTCAATACCTACAGTGCTTCCTTCAACATACCTTTGTTTATAATGATTATAAATTACAACTAAAACTGAAATTAGCGCTGCTACAATATGTGTTAAATGCAGAAGTACAACTAAATATATAAACGATGTTGTGATAGAACTTTCACTTCCTGTAAAAAAATAACCGCTTGAAATTATTTCAGAAAAACCCTTAAATTGAAATACTATAAAAGTAATTCCTAATAAAAAAGTGAAGATTAAAAATACCATTCCTTTTTTTCTTTGTTGAGCTATCACATACTTTTTTGCCAAATAAAAAGTAACACTGCTTAATAAAATAACAACCAAGCTTATGTAAAATGCTCGTGGTATTTGAAAATCGGTTAACCAATCTGGTCGTTCTTTACTTACAATATAGCCACTAGTTATTCCTAAAAAACTCATGGTTAAACTAATCATACCAAACCAAAGCATCATCTTCTTTGCGCGATCTTCTCTTGGTTTATTATTATCCATTTGAACCATTTTGGTTAAAGTCAGTCCCATTTATCTAATAAATTTATCAGCTACATATACAATTTGTAACAGTGTTATGTAACTAACACTTGCTAACATAAATTGTTTAGCAACTTTATTGGTTTTAATCTTATAAAATCGAATTGCGAAATATAAAAACCCCAATCCTATCAATCCTATTATAACCCCAGAAATAGGAGTTAAATATAATTTACCTGTAACTCCAAAAACAGGGATTAGCGAGGCTAATACTGTCCATAATGTATACAATACTGCCTGTAATGCAGTGCTTTTATCACGCCTTCCGTTTGGCAGCATAAAGAAACCAGCTTTTTTATAGTCATCATACAAAAACCAAGCAATGGCCCAAAAATGAGGAAATTGCCAAAAAAACTGTATCATAAACAATGTTCCTGGCTCAATACCAAATTCATTGGTTGCAGCAATCCAACCTAACATAAAAGGTATTGCTCCTGGAAATGCTCCAACAAATACGGATAGTGATGTTTTTGTTTTTAAGGGTGTATATAAGCTCACATACATAAATATAGATATCGCTCCAAACATTGCTGTAATTGGATTAATGATGTATAAAGAAACTATTCCAATGACTGTTAAAACCACTGCAATTGTAAAAGCAGTATTTACACTCATTCTCCCTGAAGGTATAGGTCTGTTTTCGGTACGCTTCATTAAAGCATCCAAATCTCTTTCTATAATTTGATTGTATACATTCGATGCTCCTACCATTGCATAACCTCCAATACATAAGAGAATTAATTCAGTAAAGACAATTACATCAGCTCCTAATAGATAACCTGCTATTGATGAAAATAAAACACTTACCGACAATCTAACCTTGGTTATTTCGAGGAAATTTTTATAAAAAGAAATTTTTTTAGGATTTTGATTTGAAGTTGGCAATTGGTGTTTTTTTAATCCTGCAAATATAGAGTACCTCTTATTCCTTTACAATTATTTTAAGGTTTTCTTCCTAAATAATAAGATGATTTTTAGTGTTTTTACGCTAATTTAAAAGTTAAAATAAACACTATAATAGAATGGTTATGCAAAAAAAATCCCGTTTCTATAAATAGAAACGGGATTAAGAAATAATATATTTTTATAATTTAATTCTCTACTTGAAATAAGATAGGCAATGAATATAACACACCAACTGCTTTACCTCTTTGTTTTCCAGGAATCATTTTTGGTAATGCCTTAACAACTTTCACAGCTTCTTGCTCCAATTTTGGATGCGGTGCACGTGCCCGTACATTTACTACGTTACCATTTTTATCAATTTTAAATTGAACAGATATACGTTGTCTACCCTCTAAACCTAAATCTCCTGCTAAATCGGTGTTAAATTTTTTCTGAACAAATTTCATAACTTTTTCAGACATACATTTTTTCTTCTCGGCATTGTTCTTTTTCTTTTCACAGCCAGGATAAATAGGCACATTTTCAATTACAGAAAAAGGAACATCTGAAATTTCTTCATCTGCTTCTTCAATATCGTCAATTTCTACAATTTCCTCTTCTTGATTTACCTCCGCAGATTCAATAATTGTTTCTTCAATATCATCATCATCTTCAATTACCTCAATCACTTCAGGTGCTGGTGGTGGTGGTGGTGGTGGTGGTGGTGGTATGTTTTGATCTGTAATTGGAATATCTTCATCTAACTCATCGCCTAAATTTAACATATCTTGAGTTATTTGAGATTTGTCGTACGTTTTATTTTCAATCGCACTCCACGTGATAAAAAGTATTAATATCATTCCTAATTGGAAAAATATCATACTCCTACGATTCAGGTCTGATTTTGGGTTTTTCTTTGGCTCCATAAATGTGTATTTATATTGTTGCTAAAATATATAATTTCTTTAGTAAATAAAAGCTTTCAGGTTTTAATTCTGTTTTTGACCTTCCAAAATAATAATGCTCCTGAAATTGCACCTATCATATTTGCTAAAACATCAAATAACTCTAAATTTCTAAAAGGGATAAAGTGTTCTTGAACAATTTCAATTATTATGCCATAAAAAAAACACAATAACATTACCATAATAATAGTGGTCATTGTTTTTTTATAATTAGTAACCCTACTGGAATAACTTATCCATAAAAATGATAAAGAAAGATATGTTAAAAAATGAATTAATTTATCGTTTGGTAAAATAAAATTAATTGAAGTTGTTCCCTTTAAAGGATATAAAAAAGCAACTGTTATTAGTACCGTATAAACTAAACAAATACTAAAAAGATGTTTAAAGTCCCACAATTTTTTTATAAGCCTCATGATCTAACAATTCATTAATTTCGTCTGGGTTTGAAATCTTAATTTTAATCATCCATCCTTCCCCAAAAGCATCTGAATTTACTTTTTCTGGTTCTGTTTCTAAACTATCGTTAAACTCAATAATTTCACCAGAAAGAGGAAGAAATAAATCTGAAACAGTTTTAACTGCTTCTACGGTTCCAAAGACCTCATCTTTGTCTAAAATTTCATCAAGAGTTTCTACTTCTACGTATACAATATCTCCTAATTCACCTTGAGCAAAATCGGTGATTCCAACTGTAGCTATATCGCCATCAATGCTTATCCATTCATGGTCTTTTGTGTATTTTAAATTTGAAGGTATATTCATAATAATTAATCTAATTTATTAATTTCCAAAGTTATATCTAAGTGTAAATCCTGTTCTAATTGTTGTCTGGGGAAATGCAGTTGAAATAGCATATTCAGAGAACGAATGATCATAATAAAATAATGCTGTTAAATTTTTACTTAATGCATAATCTATTGACAATTGTGCACCATAAATTGTTTGTCCAGCTGTAGTCTGATTATTAGAAATATCTAAATATCTAATAATTGTTTTGTTATCTCTTCGAGAAAGATCTATTTTAAAGTTTAAATCACTTTTAAGTATTTGTTTTTTCCCGCCAAAATTAGTGGCAATACGCAAATCTTTAACCCTATAGCCCGCTCCTATTACAATCTCATTTCCTTGAATTTCAGTTAATAAATTATTTGCAAAACTTAAGGATAGTGCTCTATCTTTTCTAAGTTCAAATAAAATATTAATTGAATTTTTCATTTCAAAATCTACTCTAATTAAAGGAGAAAATTGCTCAACTAAATTAATATTAGTTAAAATAGTCTTGCTTTTAAAGTCTCCAGATTGATCAATATCATCTTGATTATTTGAATCATAATCTAAGTTAGTTCTAAATTGATTGATGGTATACCCAGCTCTATATCCATGTTGTAATGAGAATCGTTTAAAGTATTTTTTAAACCAAGCTATTTTCATTAAACCTGTGTATTTTAGATCCCAATTTGGTATCGGAATATCTCTAAATATCCCTGTACTTTCTGTTTCTGGATCACTCCCCTTATAAGCAGATAAAAATGATGGTATTAAAACATCTTGACTTTTACTGCCAAACCCAATAGGATAACCTGTCTCCGTATCTACTGGATAGTTAGCTGTTCCATAATGTTGTTCGGCTAACCTGTTAGCTATAATTAATCTATTTTCACTAAAATCTTCAAATGGCTGGGAACTAATTTCATCACTAGTAGAAAAAGCAGTTTTAATCATTATAGTAGAAATATTAAAATTCCCGAATACATTAGGAGTTAACGAACGATATATATCATTTTCTATAATATAATTTTCTGAATAACTTTCTGAATAAATTCTACTTGCTGTAACATCTATTTTTAAATCTTTTATAGGCACTAAATTAGCTTGAATATCTAATTGTTTTGATTCTACTTCGGTATATTGTTCGTTAAATTCCGGATATAACGTTAACCAACCATTACGGGCAGCTAAATGTCTAATTTCAGCTTGACTACCAAATGTAAATCCAGCAGTAGGTTTAAAAGTTCCAGCAAAACCAACAGATGGTATGTATCCTGGCAAGAATACACCATTGTTTTCTTGATAGTTTAATTGTATTTTTTTGACCATTGTCACAAAATCAATTAAAACATTTATAGATTTTTCTCCAGTTGATAGGGGATTTGAAAATTCAACTCCACCTCCTCCAGATGTTTTTGAAATTCCTGACTTAGTGTTTTTTTTATTTATTTCTCCAGAATTTTCTTCTGACGATATAATCTTTTTACTTTTTGTTCTTTTTGTCAACCCTATATAACGGTAAAGAGATTTCATATCTAAACTTGAGTTGATGCGGTGGGTTTGTGCATTTTGTACGGAATTTCCTAAATTATAGAATTTAGTTGTTCCATCTTCAAGAATAATTGGAATATCTAGAAATAAATCACTACTCTTTTGCCATTGAAAATCTCCAGTATAAGAATATGTTGCTCTTATAAATTTCAAGAATGGAACTTTATTAAAAGGTATATCATAATTTAATTGAAGTGATTGGGAGTGTTGATTTGGGTCACCAACATCAAAAAATCCATCCCATACACCTATAGAATCATCAGTATTACCAAATATGTCAATATAATTTTTAACAGTACGATTGTTTGTAGATGTAAAATTAAATCTTAATGATTTTGTTAGATTGTAATTAATCGTGTATTGCCAATCAAATAAGAAATTACGTTGATATAAAGTAGGTATTCCAATATTACCTGCTGGTAAATTAAGCTCTCGAAATTTTTGTTCATTATATTGTCGTACATAATTTGATCCTACAGTAATATTAGAAGGTAAATAATTAAAATTAAAATCTTTTAATAACTGCAAATATTTACTTCTAAAAATAGAATCATTTTTTTTAAAAGGCTCTACTGTTTTTGGTACGAAATTATAATTATAAGTTCCTCCCAATCTTACATTTTGATCTAAAGATTTTTCTACCTCAAAGCTTCTATGATCAACTTGATTATAAGAATACGAAAAGGTAAAGTTTTCAATATCATACACTTTAGACTTTTCATTTCCAACTCTATTTTTTCGAACTCCTATGAAATTAACACTTTGCCTTTTGGTATAATCTTCAGATTGTTCTTTAATTTCGGAACGTTTAGCGGGATCTTGCTCATCATCTATTCTAGTTTGGAGTTCAATATCTTGGAACTCCTCGTCATATTTTGGTGTAATTAATTCTTCTGAACGACCATAATTAAATGGTAATTGAATTCCCCATTTTTGAGGTAATAATTGACCTAAATTAAAATTAGTAACTACTCCATATTCTTTAATATCCTCTAAACTTCTTTGATTTGGCCCTTGTTCAATTGATCCAAATCCAACAGTACTTTTACTTCCTGAAGCGCTTACCGTAGCAAAATCTGCTAAATTCACATCCATACTTGCGACAGCAGCCCATCCTCCTTCGTTATCTAGCTCTGTCATTCGAAGCTCGTCAAACCAAGTTTCTCCACATATTTCATTAGTTGTGGAATTCCTAACACCAAGCATGATTGTTCTTACATTACCAAAACTCGGATTTCCCTTAATACCAATTCGAAGCTCATTTTCTGCGCCTGAAGTAAAATCTGGATTTAATTCAGACTGCATATAATAAGAAATTTCATTAGGAATATTATTAGGATCTCCTAAAGCAAGTGTTTTTACTTTTTGCAATAACTCAAATGGTAAAAGAAGCCTGTTTGCTAAAGGCCAAATATCTTCAGGCGAAGTACTTCCAAAAGAGGTCTGATTTAACGGAATTTGAACTTCATAATAATTCTGAGATAAATCATTTCCTAATCTCACAAAAGCAACCATATCTCCATCTGATACCATCCCTTCATTTTCAACAGATTCGGTATGAATAAACATCTCTAAATTCTTATATTGCCTCATATCAATATTAAAATTTTTATAGACAGCTCTACCATCTTCTGGATCTAATCCACAAACTCTTAATGATAAAGATTGTTCGTTTTCACGAATGATATTGTTATTATTATTTAATTGTTCTCTATAAACACCTGGTGGTAAAACATAAGGTATTGGTAATCTATTTTCATTCTCCTCAACACTAACCGTAAAATTTTCAAATAATGTATTACTGTCTTCTGGATTTTGTGCATCTGCATCTAATGCAAGTTGATATCTTCTATAATCTCCTCGAATTAAATCTAAGTCTCCAAATCGTAATATTATATCTTCTTCAAATTCTGAAAGAAACATTCTCATAAAACGAATAGATCTAAAATCTGAAATTCCATTTACAGCATCATCTGGCTCACTAATAGGCACTTTAAATTGGACCCATCTTACAGGAATTACTTCATTATTTTGAAGAGTAACATTTATTTCTTTAATATCTGTTATATAATCACTATTGTTACTATCCATTCCAGGAAAAATATCAATATTATATTCAAAATAGCTATCAATCGTGTTCATACTATTGTCACGATTTATATCCTCAACATCTGGAAGCGAAGTTGAACCTCTATCGGTATTTGTAATTACTTCCGGTGAATTTCCTTGAGTTCCATTATACTTTTTATAACGTTCTATAATATTTCCTTGAGCTTGCAAGAAATACTCATAGTTATCACCCGAAGGATCTGCTAATCCAGCAAAATCAGGAAATTTTGCAGCTTCTTCGCCATCATTAAGACCATCATACCCTATATCTTGATTTGTACGTTCTTCTCCCTGAGTATCATAAACATACAACAAGGATTGATTTGTTGGAACTTTACCATAAATAGTTGGAATGGTATTAGTTGTGGATGCATCTTTAGGCAATCCATTTTCATACTGTTTTCTTCCATCTTTTAAAACATCTTCAGAAATATTCCCAAGATTAAACGTAATAGTTCCTCCATCACTTCCTTCCGTTTCTTCGTATATAAAGGGATCCATTAACCAGAACTGAATATACTCTACATTTGATTTCTCAAAATCTGTAGTAGTTAATGGCCTAATAATACCACCAAAATTAGATCCTGGATTTGTAAGTTCATTAGTTCCATTTGTCGCAGGATTATAATTATATTGTCCTCTTTCTGTTGGAGAGAAGGCTAAATCTAAAGAAAAAAGAGCTTGTGTCTGTCCTTGAATAATATCTTGATTTGGGAATATCTCATCTCTAAATATTCTTCTTGTAAAAGGTGAAGAAATATCATCTACTGTTATTCCATCTGGCCGCTGTGAGCTATAAAAAATTGGATCTACCGTATACCAAGATAATTTTGCGCGTTTATAATTAGTTGCTAAACTTCCATTTCCTTGTTCTCCACCAAAACCTATTGGAACACTTGATAAACCCCAAGTTAAGGGTGAGCTAATATCATAGTTTGTTTGTGCAGCTTCAAAATCATCAACATAAGCTGTTGTCTTTCCATTAAAGTTAGATACTTTAGGAGCTCCTGGCAATAAATATGCAAATTCACCACGCAATGAGAATAATGATTCAACATCAGTATCAATATTTGGAAGTTTATTAACTAATCGAGTTAAAAACGGCACTTCAGTTGAATAATTTGCACTTACACCAAATACAGAATTGTTTATTGGTTCTGAATTAAACGATGATTTTTGTGTTAATGGCCTTTCATTTAAATTTAAAAAGGTGGCACCCATTTGAAAATTTTCACTAAATAAATGTTCAACATTTACCCCTGTAAACCTTTTTGTTTGCTGTCCAAATAAAGTGTTATTTTCTGTAGAAATAGATATAGGCGTATTAGAATTTAATAAAGATGAATCTAATATTTGTACCCTTCCTAATTGATAATTAACTGTATAATCGACTCCTTCAACTAATACTCTACCTGCAGCTGTAACAGTTACTGATCCTTGTGGAATATTAAATGCTCCTATAGGAATTCCGTCTGCACCTGTAGATTTATAAGTTCCTTTTAATTGAAACTTATTTTTATCACTTTCTTCTTGTTCTGCTTGTGTCTTTGTTGAAGTATAAAGAGTGTTAAAAACATATTTATTTTGGTTGGCATTATATGTTATTGGATTTTCATAATCTTCAGATAAATTAGCAGGGTCTTCTAATTTTTCAAATAAATGACTACCAAATGGCTCAACATTGGTGAAAATAATCCGTCCGTTTTGTACATCTAAAGTAATTCCCGGAACAAAATCAAAGAATCCATCACCCCCTTGTTGTGGATCTCCGTTAAAATTTAATTGATCTAAATTAAATACTCTAAGTAATGTTGTGTTTTTTACATCTTCAGGCAAGGGTAATGGAGGAAATTGAAAATTTCCTTCAGCAGCAGTTATAAAATTCTGAGGAGAAGGATCTGTATATAATATATTTAAATTAAAACCTTCTCGTTCAAGTTGAAAAGCTCCTAATGGATATATGTTTTTCATCATTAAATCCCATATTGGCTCTTGGACATTTGTAATATTACTTTTCAATAATTTAACAACTAAATTTTGCGAAATACCTTCTATGGGATCTTCATTACCATTACCAGGTATGATTCCACCTGAGGAATCAACACCGTTTGAAAATTCACCAACTTGGTAAACAGTACCATTTACAGTAAATTGAAATGCAACCGCTAACACTTCATCATTATTTAAACGCTGATTTAAAGAAATATATCCTAATTGTGTGTCTAATTGGTATTCACCAGAATTTAATTTTCTTGCATTTTCAAGTGACACATAATCCAAACCATCTCTAACTTGCACACCACTAAATCCTGATTGAATAGTCGCTATATCTCTTATTGCTGGATTTAAAACAGAAGGTTCGCTCCCTTCTATTCCTAGTGGATTAAACTTATTATTGCCATTATTAGGATATGAGCTACTTGGAACTTGTATAAACCCTCCAGGAGGAAACAATAACCCTATATCATCGGGATTAGACTCTCCAATATCTTGAAGCGCAACAATATTTCTTACATTTTCGGTAGAATTAGTTCTATTTGTAAGCCAAACCTCAGTTCTTGTAATTTGAATATTAGTATTTATAAAAGGATATTGCGCTAAGACTCTATCATAATTATCTCTAAAATAATGAGATAAGAAAAAGTGTCGATTTTCATCATAATCTAAAGCAAAAATCTCAAAATCTGTTATAGTAGCTCCACCTTCTGCAACCACAGTTCTTGTTTCAGATTTTTGTTCAGAAAAAACACCTGTTATAGTTGTTTTTCCAAACTGAACTTCACCTTTTACACCAAATAAACTTTGAGCTCCTTGAATTAAAGAACTATTTAAAGGCATACTTACATTACCAACTTCAATTTTTCTAATGATATCATCTTCTGTTGGCGTATATTCTAATTTGATTTGATTTTGAAAATCAAATGTTGATTGAGTATCGTAATTTGCAGTAATTTGCAGCTTTTTACCTATTTTACCTAATAAACTTAAGCTAATTCTTTGGTCAAAATCAAAAGATAGATTACTCCTGTTTGTTGGCGAAAATGCCGGATTATCTTGTTTGGTATATAACAAACCTAAATCAATTTCCACCACACCCTGTGGGATTATCTCAATTTCATTACCACCAAAAATAGATTCAAAAAAACCTGAATTTACATAAAAAGTTGGTAATAAATTTTTTTGTAATTCTTCAGCTCCCTCTTTTCTTCCATCAGCGGCATCAATCTTGTCTTTGAAATAAGATTTCATTTGCTGATTAAGAATCAAGTCTCTATATTCTTCTGGTGTTAAAATGAGTGGATATGTTATTGAAAAACCTCCAATAATCTGAGTATAAATATACATTTCAGTTATTAGATCATAGGTGTACAAGTCTTGTATACTTGTTGGAGTAGGTAAATCCATACGCCCCATGGTACTTCCATTACTGGTAGAGTCTTGAGAATAAGCGGTAGCAAAACTACTTATAATAACACCTAAAACTAATATTTGCTTGAAAAAGCTATTTTTTAAATCGTATTTTTTTGACCCCAATTGTTATAAATTTTTTAAAGCCTGTTTTATTATAGTTTCTACAGAAGCATTTGGATTTTTATTTACAATATCATCACAAACTTTTTCTGCTTGTTTCCTAGCAAAACCTAATGTTTCTAGAGCAGATAACGCCTCATTTCTATTAGTATTGCTCGAAACTAAGGAAACCTCATCTAAGCCATAAATTTTTATTATTTTATCTTTTAAATCTAAAACAACTCGTTGAGCAGTTTTAGCACCAATTCCTTTAACTGACTGTATGGCTGTTAAATTATTTTGAGTAATAGCTTCCATTACTTGTTCTGGAGACAAAGTTGACAACATGGTCCTCGCAATACTTGCTCCAACTCCAGAAACCGATATTAACAACCTAAACACTTCGCGTTCAACTTTACTTGAAAATCCAAATAATGTATGTGAATCTTCCCGTACTTGTAAATGTATAAAAAGTTTCACAAATTCCCCAGGAGGAAGTTGTGAAAAAGTATGCAATGAAATATTAACCGAATACCCCACACCATTACAGTCTAGAACTATATTTGTTGGATTTTTTTCAATTAATTTTCCCTTTAAATGGGTGATCATCAGCTATTAAATTGATGATTCAAATATAGTATAATTATTTACATCTACAATCCTTGAAAACGCTAAAAAGTCGATGATAAATTAGCTTTTATTCCTTGCTTTTTCTAACTTTTCTTTTTGTTGAGCATCAACTGCTGCAACGGCTGCAATATTAACAATTTCTTCAACACTAGCTCCTAATTGGAGTATATGTACAGCTTTTTTCATTCCAAGCATTATTGGACCTATAGACTCTACATTTTCTAATTCCTTTAGTAGTTTATAATTACTATTTGCTGAATCTAAATTTGGAAAAATTAAGGCATTCACTTTTTTACCTGCTAATTTTGAAAAAGGAAATGTTTTTTTAAGCAACTCACTGTTTAAAGCAAAATCGGTTTGTAATTCTCCATCAACAATTGTGTCTGGACTAAATCTATGCAAAAACTCAACTGCTTCTCTAACTTTTTTTGCATCAGGATGTTTTGAAGACCCAAAATTCGTATATGATATCATAGCAATTACAGGTTTTATTCCAAACATTTTCATCGTATAGTTTGTCATCTGGGCAATATTTGCTAATTCTTTTGCTGTGGGGTTAATATTGATAGAAGTGTCTGAAATAAATAAGGGACCTCGCTTTGTCAGCATTAAATTAGTAGTTGCAATTTTATTTACTCCTTCAAATTTACCAATAGTTTCAAGTACTGGTCTTACCACTACGGGATAAGCTCTTGAATATCCAGAAATCATAGCATCTGCATCTCCAACATTTACCATCATGGATGCAAAATAATTTCTTTCTCTCATTAATTTTTGAGCTGCATAAAGAGTAATTCCTTTTCGCTGTCTTTGTGACCAATAAATTTGAGCATACTCTTTTAATTTATCAGTATGATCATCGCTTTTTGGATCCAAAACCTCTACATCTTCATCAAACTCAATTTCTTTCATCAATTCAAGAATAATATCTTTTCTTCCTAATAAAATTGGAATTCCAATTCCTTCTTCCAAAACAATTTGAGCAGCTTTTAAAACATCTAAATGATCAGCTTCAGCAAAAACAATTTTTTTAGGGTTTGTTTTTGCTCTATTAAATAACATTCGCAAAATCTTATTGTCATTACCCATTCTTGCATAAAGAGTCTCTTCATATTTTTCCCAATTAAAAATAGGTTGCTTGGCTACACCGCTTTCTACTGCAGCTTTTGCTACTGCAACTGGAATAGTACTTATTAATCTAGGATCAAAAGGTTTTGGAATTATATAATCTCTCCCAAAAATTAATTTTGTTTCACCATATGCGATATTCACTTGTTCAGGCACAGGCTCTTTTGCTAAAGCTGCTAATGCATTTACTGAAGCCATTTTCATAGCTTCATTTATTTTAGTCGCTCTAACATCTAAAGCTCCTCTAAAAATAAAAGGAAACCCTAGAACATTATTAACTTGATTAGGATGGTCACTCCTTCCAGTAGCCATGATAATATCTTTTCTTATTTTGATAGCTAGGTTATAATTAATTTCAGGGTCTGGATTTGCTAATGCAAAAACTATTGGATTCGAAGCCATACTATTAAGCATTTCTGGCGTCAATATATTTGCTACAGACAGCCCAACAAATACATCTGCATCTTTAATAGCTTCCGCTAATGAAAAAATATCTTTATCGGTTGCAAACTCAAATTTTTCATCAGTTAAATCATCTCGATCTTTCCTAATAACACCTTTACTATCTAACATTACAATATTATTTGGATTTACCCCAAATGCCTTGTAAAGTTTAGTACAAGATGTGGCTGCAGCTCCAGCTCCATTGATTACTACTGAAACCTTTTCTATATTTTTCTCTGCTATTTCGACTGCATTAATTAAAGCAGCACAAGATATAATAGCAGTACCATGCTGGTCGTCATGCATTACAGGAATATCAAGCTCTTCTTTTAACCTTCGTTCAATTTCAAATGCTTCAGGAGCTTTGATATCTTCTAAATTAATTCCTCCAAAAGTGGGAGCTATATTTTTAACTGTATTGATAAAATCATCTATATTTTCAGCATCAACTTCGATGTCAAATACATCTATATCTGCAAATATTTTAAAAAGTAAAGCTTTACCCTCCATAACAGGTTTTGAGGCTTCGGGTCCAATATTTCCTAAACCTAAAACTGCAGTACCGTTTGAGATTACAGCAACTAGATTACCTTTATTAGTATATCTATAAATATCATCAGGGTTTTTTTTAATTTCTAAACAAGGCTCTGCAACACCTGGGGAATATGCCAATGATAAATCTCTTTGAGATGCATATTTTTTAGTAGGCACCACTTCGATTTTACCTGGTTTTGGAAACTCATGGTAATTTAAAGCTTGTTTACGTTTGCTTTCTTTTTTCATATGTGTATTATTTTAATAAGTTGGCCACAAGTTATTCGCTATTAGCCATACTCTTAGCTATAAAAAATCCTAACATCATCGATTCATAATAGTATTAATTTAAATACTTTTAATTCATCTGTAATGTTAACAAAGAATCAACCTAAACTTGTATCAATATTAACTTTTAAGGAAGTTAATATTCCTAATAAAACCAGAATATTTTGTTCTTTTAACTGCACTCTTTTCAAATACTTTTCGAAAAACTTCTTCAGTGATTTCTTCCCAATCTTTTTTAGACATTGATAACAGTTCTTGATTAGGATTAAATAGTGGTTCCTTATGAGTTTTACTGAAACGGTTCCATGGACATACATCTTGGCAGATATCACAACCAAACATCCAATCATTAAACTTACCTTTCATGTCTGAAGGAATTTCATTTTTTAATTCAATTGTAAAATACGATATACATTTACTGCCATCTACTACGTAAGGTTCTGTTATTGCTTGAGTTGGGCAAGCATCTATACAAGCTGTACAATTCCCACAATGATCAGTTACTGCGTAGTCATAATCTAGTTCTAAGTCTATAATTAATTCCGCAATAAAGTAAAATGAACCATTTGACTTTGTAATAAGATTGCTATGCTTTCCTATCCATCCTAAACCACTTTTTGCCGCCCAGGCCTTATCTAATACCGGGGCTGAATCTGTAAAGGCTCTACCATGAACTTCCCCAATTTCATCTTGAATAAAATTTAATAATTGTCTTAGCTTATCTTTTATTACAACATGATAGTCTTTTCCATATGCATACTTGGATATTTTATAAGTATTATTAGTTTGAGTTTCTTCTGGAAAATAATTTAACAATAATGAAACTACACTTTTTGAATCTGAAACTAATAAAGTTGGATCCAATCTTTTATCGAAATGGTTAGCCATATAACTCATTTCGCCATGCATATTTTTGTGTAACCAATTTTCTAAACGCTGTGCTTCATCTTCCAAAAACTCCGCTTTACTTATTCCACAAGATAAAAACCCAAGGCGTTTTGCTTCGGCTTTAATAAGATTTGTATGATGCGATTTAGAATTCAAGCTATTGATATAAGTTATATCATGATTTTATTAATAGCCCTAAAACAATCCTCCTTGTTTTGGACCTTTAAGTTTTCCTAAATGCTTATAGGCAGCTTCCGTAACTTCCCTTCCTCTTGGAGTTCTCATTATAAAACCTTGTTGAATTAAAAAAGGTTCATATACTTCTTCTATGGTTTCAGAACTTTCCGATACTGCAGTTGCCAAGGTGGTTATTCCTACTGGACCTCCTTTAAATTTTTCAATAATAGTTAATAAAATTCTATTATCCATTTCATCTAATCCATGCGCATCGACATTCAATGCTTCAAGAGCATATTTTGCAATTTTTATATCAATATTTCCATCTCCTTTTATTTGAGCAAAATCTCTAACTCTTCGCAATAATGCATTTGCAATACGAGGCGTACCTCTACTCCTACCAGCAATTTCTATTGCGGCTTCCATACTAATAGAAACACCTAAAATCATAGCACTTCGTTGAACGATGGTTGTCAATAATTCCGTCGTATAATATTGTAACCTTGAAGCGATTCCAAATCTTGCACGCATTGGAGCCGTTAATAGTCCAGAACGAGTAGTAGCTCCTACAAGTGTAAATGGATTTAAATTTATTTGAACAGATCGAGCATTGGGACCAGACTCAATCATGATATCAATTTTATAATCTTCCATTGCAGAGTATAAGTATTCCTCTACAATAGGACTTAATCTATGAATTTCATCTATAAATAACACATCTCGCTCATCAAGATTGGTAAGTAATCCAGCTAAATCACCAGGCTTATCTAATACAGGACCCGAGGTAACTTTAATTCCAACCTCCAATTCGTTAGCAAGTATATATGCCAAAGTTGTTTTTCCAAGTCCAGGAGGTCCATGAAATAGTGTATGATCCAATGCTTCGCCCCTTAAATTTGCAGCTTGAACAAATATTTTTAAATTCTCAAGCACCTGATCTTGTCCAGAAAAATCTTCAAAAGACAAGGGGCGGAGTTTTTTTTCTACTTCAACTTCTTCAGGAGTAAAGTTTTCATCTGAAGGGTCTAAATGTTCATTCATAAAACAAATATACAAATCGAATCGAAGCTTAAATAATAAAATGCTTTTCAATTTAAACAAACTCTTATTCCATTGTTTTTTATTAAATTAGCTCAAATACTAAACTAATATGTTATTTAGAGTATTGTTCTCGTTGTTCATTATATTTTCTTTAAATGCAATTGCTCAAAATAAAGATGTAAACGTTTCATATATTAATGAAGAAATAAAATTAGATGCTGTTTTAAACGAAGCTTCTTGGTATAAAAAAAAACCTGCAACAGATTTTTGGCAATACTTTCCAACCGACACATTACAAGCAAAAAATCAATCTGAAATAACCATGTTATTTGATGACCATAATTTATATATTGGAATTAAGGTTTATTCTTCAGGAAACAACTACATTATTCCATCATTAAAGAGAGATTTTAGAGCTGGAGGAAGTGACAATATTACATTATTATTTGACACTTACAATGACGGATCCAATGCATTCCTTTTTGGAATCAACCCAGAAGGAGTTATGAGAGAAGCTTTAGTTTCTGGCGGAGGAAAGGAACTTAGAGGCTTTACAACAAGTTGGGATACAAAATGGGAAAGTGTAACCAAACAATATGATGATTATTATATTAGTGAATGGGCGATACCACTGTCTGCATTTAAATATAAAGAAGGTGAAATTCGCTGGCGCTTTAATTCTTACATGTTTGATACTCAAGGAAATGAAAGAACCACTTGGATTCAAATTCCTCAAAATCAATTTATATTTAATTTAGCTTTTATGGGTGATATGGTTTTTGAGAAACCCTTAGGTAAATCAAAAACTCCTATTTCTATTATTCCATATATCAATACCATAGCCGTTAAAGATTATGAAGAAAATGAAGAATTTTATGAACTTAAAGTAGGTGGGGATGCAAAAATATCAATTTCTAACAGTCTTAATTTAGATATTACGGTTAATCCAGATTTTTCGCAAGTGGAGGCTGATCAGCTAGTCACTAATTTAACTCGGTTTGAAGTTAATTTACCTGAAAAAAGACAGTTTTTTATTGAAAACAGTGACTTATTTGCTGATTTCGGGAACAGTCGAGATGCAAATCCATTTTTTTCAAGAAGAATTGGAATAGCTAAAAATACAAGTGATACCTACATCGAAAATGATATTATTGGAGGATTAAGATTGAGTGGTAAGATTAATACTAACTTTAGAGTAGGGCTTCTTAACGTACAAACTAAAAATGATTCCGAAAATGAAATTGGAGGAAATAATAATACGGTATTAGCACTGCAACAAAAAGTGTTTTCAAGATCCAATGTGAGTTTTTTATTTATTAATAGACAAGA
>Ga0307985_10000872_pt1 | contig 17261 bp, 20 predicted proteins | sample EllFjometageno80_FD_203155 | JGI IMG/M metagenome (GOLD analysis project Ga0307985, IMG submission 203155) | Marine microbial communities from Ellis Fjord, Antarctic Ocean - #80 | ecosystem: Environmental > Aquatic > Marine > Unclassified | place: Southern Ocean | collected 2014-10-09 | reverse complement strand
CTATTTCCGTTAACGACGCAGCCATTCAGGATGAGAGCGGTATATTTGCGCGCCTAAAGAGTGGCTTAAGCCGCACACGCAGCAGACTTAGCGACGGATTGGCCGAAATTGTTCTCGGCGAGAAGACTATCGACCTCGACCTGCTGGAGGAAATAGAAACGCAGCTGCTCTCTGCAGATATTGGCATCGACGCGACCGATCAAATTATCGACAACCTTAAAAAGCAGCTCAGACGAAAGCAGTTAGCCGACCCGAAACAGCTCATGACAGCCCTCCGGCAAGAACTCACCGATATTCTAGAGCCGGTAGATGTACCCCTCATCATACAATCGGAGCCCAAACCTTTTGTCATCCTAATGGTAGGAGTAAATGGTGTTGGTAAAACAACCTCGATTGGTAAGCTCGCGAAGCTTTATCAGGCGCAGGGATTGAATGTCATGCTGGCCGCTGGGGATACTTTTAGAGCCGCCGCCGTGGAACAATTGCAAGTATGGGGCGAGAGAAATTCGGTTCCCGTGGTGGCGCAGGCCACCGGTGCCGATAGTGCCTCGGTTATTTTCGATGCCTATCAATCGGCAAAGGCGAAGAATGTCGATGTGCTAATCGCAGACACCGCTGGGCGCTTGCACACGAAAGACAATCTCATGAATGAGCTGGAGAAAATCGTTCGAGTATTGAAGAAGCAGGACGAGCGCCTACCAGACGAAGTCTTATTGGTACTCGATGCGACTACCGGCCAGAACGCACTCAACCAAGCTGAGAGTTTTAATAAAACGACAACCCTAAGTGGCATCGCTCTTACCAAGCTAGATGGAACCGCGAAGGGTGGTGTGGTGTTCGCTCTTGCCAAAAAACTATCCCTGCCCATTCGTTTCATCGGTGTAGGTGAAAAGATAGATGACTTAAAGCCGTTCAAGGCGAAAGATTACGTCGATGCGCTTTTCTGTGAATGAGCCCCCTTGTTAATTTGGACTTTTATCTATTAGGCCAATGGCATGATCAAATTTGATAACGTCAGCAAACGTTATGCCGATGGTCAGGAAGCATTGTCTAATATTAGTTTCGAAGTTAGTCGCGGCGAATTCGCTTTCATTACCGGACACTCTGGAGCCGGTAAGAGCACACTGTTAAAACTTATCTTAGCAATCCAAACACCTAGTTCAGGACAGTTAATTGCAAACGGTGTAAATCTAAATCGAGTCTCTACAACGCAAATCGCCCGCCATCGCCGTCAGATCGGTGCCGTTTTTCAAGACCATCAGCTTCTCCACGATCGCACTGTCTACGACAATGTTGCGCTTCCCCTAGAAATTTGCGGCTATCAACCCAATGATGCTGCTCGGCGCGTCAGAGCAGCTCTGGACAAAGTTGGCTTGCTGAACAAAGAAAAAAGCTTTCCCGAGGCTCTCTCGGGGGGAGAGCAGCAACGCGTGGGAATCGCGCGCGCGGTTGTTAACAGGCCTAGCATTATTCTGGCCGACGAACCCACTGGAAATCTGGACCCAGGACTATCAGCAGAGGTAATGAAGGTCTTCCAACAGTTTCAGAGCGTCGGTGTGTGTCTATTGGTTGCCAGTCATGATGCCGCACTCATAGAACGCTTGAACTGCAGAACAATAGTCCTCGAAGGCGGAAAGCTCTTGGCGGACCAAAAACCCAGGCCACAGGCATGAGTGCCACTAAGCGCCGCAATGACAACCCAAATCAACCCCGAGTGAAGCGCAATACACGCGCGGGACAGTCCGAGTCATTCGTAGATCTAGTTAAACTCCATCGACGCATCGCAACACACAGTGCTAGCCGTCTCCTGCAAACGCCGGCATCTAGTCTGGTTACGCTCTTTGTAGTCGCTGTGGCTCTGCTGCTGCCCGCACTTCTGTTTGGCCTAAACAGCAACCTGGCTAGCCTTCTCGACGGTTTTCAAAAAAGCGCCCAGGTGACTCTCTATCTTCAAGATAGTGTTTCGGAGGCTGACGGACAAGAATTTAGTGATGACTTACTAACTAGGAACGGCATTGAGGACGCATACTATGTCTCGCCCTCTCAAGCATTATATGAGTTTGGCGCATCAAGTGGTTTGGAAGACTTACTTATCGAGATGACTGCCAACCCACTGCCAGGCGCGATTGTCCTTACTCCATCGGATGTTTCATCTTCAGCTGTCGATGAGCTTGCAAGGCAGCTACAAGAACTATCCCAGGTCGATGTGGTTCAGATTGACAGCCTCTGGCTGCAAAGATTGGCGGCGATATCAAATCTGGTCAGCGCTATTGGCCGTGTGCTCGCAGTAATCGTAATTCTTGGGCTATTCTTTGTGGTGGGCAACACAATAAAATTGGCAATAGAGAACCGTAAGGCCGAGATACTAGTGATTAAATTGGTAGGTGGCGGCGATATGTATGCCGCTAGACCTTTTCTATATACCGGCCTCCTTTACGGGCTGGGCGGCGGAATTTTGGCTACTCTGCTTCAGGGCATTGTTTTAGCTACTTTTAATTCGAACTTAGAAGTATTAATGGGGTTGTACGAAAGCGACTTTCAATTACGTGGCTTCGGATTAATGAGCTCCTTGCTCATAATCGTCGCCGGCGCTGCCATTGGCTGGACGGCAGCACTCATGGCTAGTCTGCGCCATATTCGCGCTATCAACCCCTAAACCTCCTAGCAATACAGCAATTTCTTGTTCGCCGCTCTTGAAATGGGCGAATACAGCTCCATGTAGTAGTTAGATACCCCTCTTTAGTTTCTACTCTAAATCCACGCTTTTCGAAACTATTGGGTCGGCCCTAGAAAATTAGCGCTGAAACCTCCGCGAGACTCCGTAAGCACGGGCGTTTAGAAAAAAGGTATTATTGGCGAAGAGAAAGTTTGAATGCTAAAATAGGTCCATTAGTCCGTAATCCATCATAGATTCCGAATTATTCAGGAAAGAGTGAACACAAATGAGCACAGCTAACAGTTTACAAGTTTTCGACCCCACAACGCCGGGTCAGGATTTAACTGCTTATATCGCTTCGGTGAATAGCATCGCTATGCTGACGCCTGAGCAAGAGCTCGAACTTGCCAAGCAGTATTACTACGAAGATAACGTGGATGCGGCCAGACAATTGGTTCTCGCACACCTGCGCTTCGTCGTGCACATGTCCAAAACATTTTCCGGTTATGGCCTATCTCAGGCCGACCTAATCCAAGAAGGTAACGTTGGCCTGATGAAGGCTGTTAAGCGATTCAATCCAGAAGTGGGTGTTCGCCTAGTTTCCTTCGCCGTACATTGGATCAAAGCAGAGATGCATGAATACATCCTGCGCAACTGGCGCATTGTCAAAATCGCTACCACCAAAGCACAGCGCAAACTGTTCTTCAATCTGCGCAGCTCTAAGAAGCGTCTTGGTTGGTTGAACAACGAAGAAGCCGAAGCAATGGCACAAGACCTTGGTGTTGATGCCAAAGTCGTTAGGCAGATGGAAGGACGAATGGCCTCCTATGACGCCGCCTTCGATGCCGATTCAGACAGCGACGATGAAGCAGCCTACAAAGCACCAGCTTACTACTTAGAAGATCAGGCATCTGATCTGGCTACCAATGTAGAAGAAGATGAGTGGGAAGAAGTAACGAACAACAGTCTCCACTCGGCCATGTCTGAACTAGATGATCGCAGTAAAGACATCTTGAACAGCCGCTGGTTGAGTGAGAACAAAGCTACGCTGCATGAGTTAGCTGATCGCTATGGCATTTCTGCTGAACGCATTCGCCAGCTCGAAAAAAATGCAATGAATAAGATCAAAATAAAAATGGCAGCCTAAGCAATGAACAGCAAAAAGCCGCGAACTCTCGCGGCTTTTTTTTGACTTCAATTTGACCTGTTACCGATAGCATCACTGAGCGCGAACTACCATGAACAAACTTATTATCATCTTAGCCGCAGTTAATGGCTTCCTGGCCGTATCAATCGGTGCATTCGCAGCACATATGCTGCGCGATAGACTGAGCCCAGAGTTACTCAATACATTTCAAACCGGCGTGCAATATCATATGTACCACGCACTCGGCCTGTTCGGCATCGGTTTGATGATGCTTAATTTCCCGGCATCGAACCTGCTACGCATCAGCGCCTACTTGATGATGGCCGGCATTGTTTTATTTTCCGGCAGCCTGTATCTGCTAAGCATTACTGGAATACGGTGGCTGGGTGCGATCACCCCTTTGGGTGGACTTTGCTTCCTAACAGCATGGGCGCTCATAGTATGGTTCGCCACAAAGCAACAATTCCCTAGCTAAAGGTTACACCTGAAATACCAATCAATCGAAGAGTCGATACAACCAAGTGTCTAATTCAATACCCGATGAGAACAAAAGACCGATACGCAGCTATGTTATTCGCTCCGGGCGGTTGACCGAGTCCCAGCGTAAGGCAATAGAAAGCTATTGGGAAAGCTACGTCGTCGAGTTCAACAACGAATCTCTCGACCCAAATAAGTTATTTGAAAGTCCGCAAAAACTAACGGTAGAAATTGGTTTTGGGATGGGCGACTCACTCCTGGAAATGGCGAAGCAAAGTCCTGATCAAAACTTCCTCGGAATTGAAGTGCATCAGCCTGGCATCGGCAAGCTCCTCAATGGCATTGTCGAAAACAAGCTCACCAATATCAAATTGATCTGTCATGACGCCAGAGAAATTTTGGAAATTGGATTGCCCGACAATTGTATTGACAGACTATTACTATTTTTCCCCGATCCTTGGCACAAGAAGCGACACAATAAGCGACGCCTAGTGCAGCCGGAATTCATCGAGCTGCTGCTTAAGAAATTAAACAAGCCGGCGGAGCTTCATTTCGCCACAGACTGGCAGGCCTATGCTGAGCACATGATGCAAGTGCTGGAGGCAAACCCTGGTTTAGAAAACATCCTTGGTGCGCAGAACTACTGGCCGGAGCCAGATAGGCCCGTTACAAAATTCGAGAAACGAGGACAGCGCCTCGGGCACGGAGTGTGGGACCTCAGATTTCGGCCCAGAGTTTAAAGCTAGGGTTTCAATGCGAGGGATAAGCTAGAACCAAAGTCGGTGCTCGTGCTCTTTAAGCCAATTGATGTAGTGGTCGCAATCAGGGCAAATGGACTCAACCTGATTCCAGAATCGCTGCGAGTGATCCATGTGCAACAGGTGGCAAACCTCATGAGTGATCATGTAATCGATAATGCTGTAAGGCGCCAACATAATCATCCAGTTGTACTGAAGTACTCCCGTTGACGTGCAATGCCCCCATTTCGACTTAGTCTTTCTAAGCTTAATTTCAGTGATCTTGTGTTCGACGCCTAGATGACGGGCTAAGCCTCGGGCCCTAGGCAAAATATATTCACTCGCCTTATCGATTAGAAAGTCTTCTACCTGAATCTTCGCTTTGGCTGGGGTCAGCTTATGCCCCTGGATAATAAATTCATCGCCAACTACCATCACTCGCCGCTTACGCCCTTCCTTGAAGACGATAGTGCGCTCGCGGGCCCGATAGAAAATCTTGCCGCCTCTTTCGACTCTTAATGCCTGCTTCTCGCGCAGAGATTCTTCGAGTAGCCGACCCTCTATCCACGCGTGGTTCGAGGTAATGAACTCCTCGACCTCCGATTTAGTTGCACGCAGTGGGCAACGCACCACTACTTTCTGCTGCTTGATATACAAAGCCAGCGTCTTGCGCTTGCAGCGCACTATCTCGCACTCATACGGTCGCTTCACAGCCTTGCTTCTGCTGCCAAAGTTTAAGGGTAATATTTTTGCCTTGCTCATTAGACTCACTTTTTAGCCTGCTTTCTGGCTATTAATCTTGCTATTGCTCGCTCTGGGCTCGAGACCTCACCCTCAAAGTTTCGAATAAGCTCCCATCCTGCAAAAGCCTGGACCAATTCGTTCTGCTTCAAGAGAAAGTCTGGATTACTTGGCCTGCCGAACCGCTTCTGGTCAACCGTGAATGTCTCATAGACAATCAATCCACCTGGCCGAATCGCCTCTCTAATAAAAGGAAAAAGCGGCCTGTGCAGATAGTTGAATACTATGACTGCATCGAAACTTTTGCCTATTAGGGGGTTTTTTCCCTCTCTCACTTCAGCCTCAAAATCTACCAGCCAACACGCACTTTTCGCCGCACTACTGCCTGCTAACTCGACTGCGGGGACAATGGATTGTAGATGGGCTTCATTATTATCTGCAAATAGTACCGGAACATTATGGCTAACTAAAAATAATCCGTTTCTCCCTTTGCCACAGGCGAGATCCAAAACGCCATTCCCGATTTGTAGGTTGTCGAACAAGCTAGAATTATCTACAAGAAATGATGAAACATTGGCATTTGAATGAGACATGGATAACAGGGTAATGAACTGGTTAGAATAAGAGTTGGATAAGCCGATAATGCACCGGATAGAAAGAGATAGACAGCTAGAATGGAAAGCGTCTCGAATTCTATTCGAGTTACGGCCAAGGGCTGCGTAGAATAGCGCTAAGTCTTCTTAACAGCTCGAGTCAATTGATCGAATCCAATTCTTAAACAAGCAACTCACAATGACGAAACCCACACAGAACAAAGATCGAATATTCGCAGAGACGAAGCTTCCTGGTGACTTCGTTTTCGACGAAAATGTCGCCAGCGTATTCGAAGACATGATCAGTCGATCCGTGCCGGGCTATAGCACAATCATAGCCATGATTGGCGTGCTGGCAGAGGAGTATTATCAGGATCGCAGCCGAATCTATGACCTAGGCTGCAGCCTAGGGGGCGCCACTCTGGCCGCCGTGGATCGGATTGATTGCCAAGACTACTCCGCAATCGCCATCGACAATTCAACTGCCATGATTGACCGCCTACAAACCAAGCTAAAAAGCTTGCCACAATTCGCTAGTAAGATTGAGTGTCGGTGTGAAGACCTGTGTGATTCAGAGATAGCGGATGCCTCAGTCGTAGTATTGAACTTTACTCTTCAGTTCATTCCTCTTGCCGAACGAGTTCCCTTACTAAGAAAAATCTACGCAGGAATGAAGCCGGGCGGTGTCTTGATCATCTCAGAGAAGATTACCTTTCCCGATGAAAAGCTTAATCAATTGTTTATTGAGATGTACCACAGCTTTAAAGAAAATAGGGGCTATAGCAAATTGGAGATAAGTCAGAAAAGAGCGGCATTAGAGAAGGTCTTGCTCCCGGAAACCCTAGACGCACATCGAGACCGCCTACAGAAAATTGGCTTTCAATCCGTCGATGTCTGGTTCCAGTGTTTTAACTTTGCCTCCATGGTTGCCTTTAAGTAGCCGATCCTGAAAATGCATCTCGATATGGGTTTCAATCGCTTGGCTTCATTTGTCACTAAAGTTTTGATCAGAAAACTGTCGCTTCAAGCATTTTTCTGGTCGACTACGTTGCACAAGGATGTGCAACCATTGCCGGTTAAGGGCAATGCGAGTGCGCCAAAAACAAGTGAAATGACACTTTTACGCCAGCTTTTTCAGTATCGACTAAATAGAACCCTATGAATCTAAAGCCTCTACAAAAACTGATTGATGGGTCGCCGCTGGAACCATTGCTTCCCTTCACGAAGGATGAATTCTTGCAGCAAATTCGCTACGGCGATTTCCCGAAATGGCGTAAGTTACTTTCCCAGCTGCCCCAGATCCAACCCAGTTCGGTGGACTTTAGCAGCAAGGTTAGAATCGGTAGCGCCAGTGATAGTGACCCTCAGACTCTTGCTCAACTGCGAGAGCAACTCCTGGAATTTATACCTTGGCGCAAGGGACCGTTCGAGCTGTTCGGCATAGACATGGAAACGGAGTGGCAATCCAATCTGAAATGGGACCGCCTCGTTAAAGAGATTTCGCCGCTAGAGTGCCGCCGCGTACTCGACGTCGGAAGCGGCAACGGCTACTACGGATTTCGTATGTTAGAAGAAGGCGCCGAGATGGTGCTCGGAATCGATCCACATATCGCCTATGTTACGCAATTCTGGCTACTAAAACATTTTGCAGCCGAGTCTCCAATATTTGTACTGCCCCTTACTCTGGAACAGGTACCGCCGTCACTAAGCTACTTCGACACTGTGTTTTCGATGGGGGTGATCTATCATCGGCGCTCACCGATCGACCACATTCTGGAATTGAAGGGCTGCCTACGTCCGGGAGGCGAACTGGTTATTGAATCGATTTGTGTCGATGGCGATGCAGGTTACAGCCTAACTCCCGAGAAAAAATATGCGCGCATGGGCAACGTCTGGTTCGTCCCAAGTATCCCTACCCTAGTACAATGGCTCTCTCGCTGCGGGATGGAGCAAATCTTGGTTATCGATGAATCGACTACAACTCTAAATGAACAACGTAAAACCGAATGGATGCCTTTTGACTCTCTAGAAGATGCACTAGATGTAAATAAACCTCATCTTACGATAGAAGGACTTCCTGCTCCGAAACGAGTCGTGGTAAAAGCAATTCGCCCTTAGTTACGATCTTTCTTCATATCAAGCCCCCTACTACTATTGATTTTTTCTGATTCAAACAGAAATAATCAGCTGTTTGAGGGGTCATGAGGCGCTTTTTCTCGTGGAACAATAAGTAAAAAACATTGCCTTTACAGTGACACAATATTCTACTGGCTATGCTGTATCTTATTAGAGTGGATTTTCATTCTATCAATCGTATCACTGTTGACGCGCTAGAGAAATTACGTTAACTATACGCCTAGCCCATAGAGGGTCAGCTCTAACTCTATCTTTGACAATAAAGAGAACAATAAGATGGCCAGACCACTAAGAATTGAATATCCCGATGCGATGTATCACGTATCCAATCGTGGCCTCGACAAACAGCGCGTTTTTCCTTCGGCGAAGTACTATGAGGCTTTCCTTGGGGGTCTAGGCGAAACCTGTGCTCGGCTCAATGTACAGGTGCATGCCTACTGCCTACTTAAGGACGGTTATCATCTTGTTGTGAAGACTCCAGAGGCGAATCTTAGTCGCTTCATGCGTCAGGTCGACGGCCTATACACTCAACAGTATCAAAAAATGAAGGGTAGTGACGGGTCGCTTTTCAGAGGCCGTTACAAAGCCGTGCTAGTTCAAGCCGAGAAATATCTACTGCCACTATCGAGTTTTATACATACGCGAGTGAAGGCCTCTGAGCTGAATAGCTACCCATGGTCCAGCTATACTAATTTCACCCGCAAAGCGAAACCACCGATCTGGTTCAATACAGACGAAACGCTTAAACAACTACACACTTCCGCGGCGAAGCGGCCCATTGCTTACAAGAAATTTATTGCCCAAGGAGTATCGGAAGAACTGGCGCATTTTTACGGCAAAAAGAATCTGTCTTCCCTGCTTGGCGATGACAAATTTCGTAAGGCGGCACAGAAGAAGAAATCTGCCACCACCGCTCGCGGTGTTTCCCGTGGTGCAAATGCTAAGTGGAGGCCTTCTTGCCGACAGATCATAAGCGCGGTGGCTAAGGAATTTAAAGTTTCTGAGACGAGTATCTATAAAGCCGCTCGAGGCCCAGGCTCAAAAAACGTGCCTCGCTGGGTAGCCATGTATCTGTGTCAGGAGCTCTCCGCAGTAACTCTTCAATCAATCGCCAAGCTGTTCAAACTAAAGCGCTATGGCACTGTTTCAACGACGGTAGGAAAACTAAAGAAAGAGTTTGGTGAAGACAATAAATTGGTTGCCAGCACACAGAAGCTGACGAAGCGGTTGAGTAAAGGGAAGTGACCCTAAAAGATGTGCTGAAGCTAAGACGATTCCCTCCTGCGCGATAAGTCTTTGGTTCAGTGGACTTCATTGCGCACATAGCAGTGATTCTCTGATTCAGAATCACGCAGGCAACAAAAAGCCGGACTTTTCAGAAGAAAATTCCGGCTTTACCGATTCTGGGAATAGAAAATCTATCCCAAAAGGGTCTTACTTGATTTTGGCTTCTTTGTAGACCACGTGCTTACGAACAACTGGATCAAATTTCTTGATTTCCATCTTGTCCGGCATAGTTCGCTTGTTCTTATCGGTGGTGTAGTAGTGACCAGTCTTGGCACTTGAAACCAGCTTAATCTTATCTCTCATAATCGTTGCCTATTTATTGCAAGCTCGGCGCTGACGCGTTTATACGCGAACGCCATTGTTTCGAATATCCGCCAGTACCGCGTCTATACCGTTCTTATCGATGATCCGCATACCCTTGGTCGACAAGCGCAGCTTAACAAAGCGCTTCTCAGACTCTACCCAGAAGCGATGAGAATGGATATTTGGCGAAAATCGACGCCGTGTTTTGTTCTTTGCGTGGGAAACGTTGTTTCCTGTCACTGGTTTCTTACCAGTCACCATACAGACCCTGGACATTTTGCTGCCTCGTTTCAGTTAACTAATTAGCTGCCTTGTTTGGCTATTTCTTGAGCCTAGGCTCAACAGAGAACCAGGCACAAAAAAGAGCTGCGTTTTATACCAGAACGACCTGCCAATAGCAAGGTAATGAGAATTCCGGCCTGCTAACCCTCGCCAAACTTCGGGTCCAAGGCAGGGTCATCTACTCGCATAATCAGCGCCTATGGGCGATCCTCTTACAATAAACCACGCTCTGCAAATGAAACCACTACCGAGTTACCAATTACCAGATGATCCAATACCCGCACATCAATAGTCGCCAAGGCAATGCGTAGCTTGTTGGTTATGGCTATGTCTGCCTGACTCGGCTCCGCTACGCCTGAAGGATGATTGTGGGCCAGTATTACCGCCGCTGCATTGTGGTGCAGGCAGCGTTTGACGACCTCTCTAGGGTAGACGGCAGCTCCATCGATTGTCCCGCGAAAGAGTTCTTCTAGTTTCACAACATGGTGTTGATTATTAAGGAATAGACAGCTAAATATCTCGCTCTCACAGTCCCTGAATTTTGCACGCAGATAGTCTCTAGTTGCCCCCGAGCTGGTCAAGACATCTTTTGACTGTATGGCCTCCAGCATGTGGCGCTGCGACAATTCCTTCATTGCTACAAATCGTGCAGCCTTAGCCGCACCGATTCCAGGGCTCTGCGTGAGGCTGGCGCAATCTGCGGCCAAGAGACCGACCAAGCCTCCATAGCGGCTGAGCATGCCTCTAGCAATATCCAGCGAAGTACTGCCCCTGGTGCCTGTTTGTAGCATTACGGCCAGCAGCTCTGCGTCAGACAGGCTGGCGGCGCCTTTATTGAACAGCTTCTCTGTGGGCCGCTCGCCTTGTGGCCAGCCCGCCATGCTCATCAGGCTAAGCCCTCGATTACATCCGTCATACTTAGCAATTCCCGGACTAACAACATGTGCTAATCACTACTGTTCCACTACACTAATAGTAGCTGGCAATCGTCAGAAGCGTTAATTTGCCGTCAAATTGATTAACCCAATACTAGCTGCTAGTCTAGCTATCCCTTGAACTACCTACATTCGTTGGGCCTCCATGTTAAGCCTTACTAACAAGCGCATCCTACTCGGCATTACGGGCGGCATCGCGGCGTACAAATCTGCCGAACTTACGCGTCTGCTAATTAAGGCGGGCGCCGAGGTCAGGGTGGGCATGACACGAGCTGCAACCCAGTTCATTACACCACTTACGATGCAGGCGCTATCGGGCCAGCGCGTTCATCTGGACCTGCTTGATAGCGATGCTGAGGCGGCCATGGGCCATATAGAATTAGCGCGTTGGGCGGACTTAGTCTTAATCGCACCCGCTACTGCTGATTTCATTGCTCGAATCAACCAGGGTCAAGCAGATGACATCCTCTCCACACTGGTGCTCGCTACATCAGCCAAGATTGCTATCGCCCCTGCGATGAATCAGGCGATGTGGGCTGATAACAGCACGAAGAGCAATCTGAATGTGCTAGTTGATCGCGGATACCATATTTTTGGCCCAGCAGAAGGCGAACAAGCCTGTGGCGATGTAGGGCCAGGGCGCATGCTGGAACCGGCGCAATTAGTAGAGCTAAGTGCCAGCTTGTTTGAAACGGGCGAACTCGCAGGTAAGAACTTCGTCATCACTGGAGGGCCGACGCGAGAGGCAATCGACCCAGTAAGATTTATAAGTAATCATAGCTCCGGCAAGATGGCCTACGCGCTGGCTGCTGAGGCGGTGGCAGCGGGCGCAAAAGTGACTCTCATTAGCGGGCCAGTTAACCTACCCACTCCTGAAAGCGTCAAACGCATTGATGTAGTCAGTGCGGCCCAGATGCTCGCAGCAACTCAAGAGGCCATGACAGATTGCGACGTATTTATAGGCGTTGCCGCCGTAGCCGACTATCGACCTGTAGAGATCGGAAAACAAAAAATTAAAAAGGCGGATGAAAAAATGCTGCTCTCGCTGATTAAAAACCCAGACATTATCAGTGAGGTTGCCCAGCTCGATGACAAACCTTTTGTCGTAGGTTTTGCTGCCGAAACAAATGACATCCTCAGCAACGCAAAAGATAAGTTAAAACGCAAAGGCCTCGATATGCTGTTTGCAAATAACGCGACCAAGACTTTTAACAGCGATTCCATTGTAGTCACAGCGTTAACTGAAACAAGCGAAACTGAATTGAAAGAAGGCAACAAAAACGTAGTTGCAAGAAGCATGTTGCAGCTCATCGCTACAGCTCTGAACGAACGATAGCCATTACGACTAATCTGCAAACCTATCGGCGATGAACATGACGCAAATTGCAACACAAGCTGACCCTGAATCTATTCCGGCCTCTATTTTTAGAGCCTATGACATTCGCGGTATCGCCGAGCAACAACTCACTAGCCAAAATGTAAAACGAATCGGTCAAGCAATAGGTAGTGAAGCTCTCGACCAGAACATTACATCACTATTAGTCGGCTATGACGGCAGACTCTCAAGCCCTGCCTTGTCTATCGCATTGATCGAAGGCATTCGAAGCAGTGGCTGTAGTGCAGTCAGTATTGGTCTCGTGCCAACGCCACTGCTCTACTTCGCAACCTATACGACCGACTATGCTTCCGGCGTTATGCTAACAGCCAGTCATAATCCGGCTAATTACAACGGCTTGAAGATTGTGTTCAACCAGACCAGCCTCGCCGAGAACCAAATTCAAAAAATTAGAACACGTATTGAAAACGATCAGTTAAGAACGGGGAGTGGAAAATTTTCTGAGCTCGAAGTCGATCGTAGTTACATAGACGCCATCTGCACCGGCATCCAGTTAAACAAGCCGCTCAAAATCGTGATCGACTGCGGCAATGCTGTTCCGGGCAAGATCGCGCCGACACTGTTTCAAGAATTGGGCTGCGATGTGCATCCTATTTTCTGCGACATTGATGGTAATTTTCCAAACCATCATCCCGACCCAACTGTGCCTGAAAACCTAGCTGTACTCGCCTCTACCGTGCTGGAAAAAAATGCAGATATCGGAATTGCGCTGGATGGCGATGGCGACCGAGTAGGGCTCATAACGAATCGTGGAAAGTTCGTGGATGCCGACCGTATGTTGATGGCACTTGTGCAATCTATTTTACCAAATTATCCGGGTCGAGCTGTTGTTTTTGATGTGAAGTGCACCAGCAAACTTGGCGCCTTAGTTAAACAATTTGGTGGTTCTCCAATAATGCATCGCAGCGGCCACTCCCTCATGAAACAGAAGATGCAGGAAACCAATGCCATCCTTGGGGGCGAGTTCGCCGCACACATCTTCATAAAAGATAACTGGTTTGGATTCGATGACGGTCTTTATGTTGCTGCCAGATTGCTTAAGATCATCAGCGAGTCCTGTGCATCGAGTGACGAAATATTCGAGCAGTTCTTCACAGGATTTAGTACCCCTGAAATTAAGATTGAGGTGCCAGAGGAGCGTAAGTTTTTGCTGATGGATCGCTTGATCGAGTTAGCCAGTTTTCCAACGGCCACGCTGATCACGCTCGACGGGCTTCGGGTGGAATATACCGACGGCTGGGGTCTGGTGCGCGCCTCGAATACCAGCCCTGCCTTGATACTTCGATTCGAAGCAGACACGCGAATAAGAATGAATGAAATCCAAGAACAATTTAAACACTTAATTCTCAGCGCAGATAAGACTTTAGAAATAAGCTTTTAGGACGCTGTAAAGAACTAACAGTTGAAGCTGAAGTAACTGTCACGCACAGTCTTCGAGCTTACGGAATGAAAAGATATGTCGCTATCACTAAGTAATGCAAAAAATATCGCCAAGGTTCTTACCGAGTCGCTACCCTACATACAGAAATTTACCGGCCGCACAGTAGTAGTAAAGTACGGTGGCAATGCCATGGTCGACGAAAAGCTGAAGCAGAGCTTCGCACGGGATATCGTATTGATGAAGCTTGTTGGAATCAATCCTATCGTCGTACACGGCGGTGGCCCTCAGATTGGGAGCCTCCTGAACAGACTCAATATTGAGTCTAGCTTCGTCGATGGACTCCGGGTTACCGATAGCCAGACTATGGATGTAGTTGAGATGGTATTAGGCGGCCTCGTCAATAAAGAGATCGTCTCTTTGCTTAACAAAAATCAGGGCAAAGCAGTAGGCATCAGCGGCAAAGACGGAAACCTAATTCGCGCGAAAAAGTTAACGATCAAGCGCAAGGGCTCAAATCCTGTTGATGAGGCCATAGACATTGGTCAGGTTGGCGCAGTGGTCAGCATAAACACAGAGATCCTCGATGTGATGAAGGATAGCGATTTTATTCCTGTGATTGCGCCCATCGGCACCGATAGCGATGGCGCCAGCTACAATATTAATGCGGATTCAGTGGCCGGCGAGATCGCTAGCGTCCTCGGCGCAGAGAAGCTAATCCTGCTAACTAATATAGCCGGCGTTCAAGATAAGAAGGGCAATGTGCTAACCGGCCTTAGCATTAAACAAGTTGATACGCTTATTGCCGATAAAACAATACAGGGAGGAATGCTCCCCAAAGTCGAGTGCGCGCTTAATGCCGTTAAGAAAGGTGTTACCAGTGCCACGATTGTCGACGGAAGAGTGGAACACGCGGTACTCCTAGAAATTTTTACAGACGAAGGGGTCGGCACATTGATATCCAAGAATGAATTGGATAAAAACTAGCTAGGCCAATAAGAAGACATGGACAAAGCCAACAAAATTTCTCGAAAAGACCAGATCTTGCAGGCGCTTGCGCGCATGCTAGAAGCAGCCCCAGGCCAGAGAATTACGACTGCCGCCCTCGCTAGAGAGGTCGGCGTTTCTGAGGCCGCCCTGTACAGACACTTTCCTAGCAAAGCGAGAATGTTCGAAGGACTCATCAAGTTCATCGAGGACACCTTGTTCGCGCGAATCACTAGAATAATCAATGAGGAAGAAAGAGCAGAAATTCGCTGCCATAAAATTCTTCTCTTGCTGCTCACATTCTGCGACAAGAATCCTGGAATGACGCGTCTATTGACCGGAGATGCACTCGCTGGAGAAACACAAAGGCTGCGCGAGCGCATCGCTCAATTCTTTAGTCGCTTGGAAGCCCAACTTAAACAGGTGTTGCGTGAAGCTCAGATTCGGGAAAACCTGAAAACGACTATCTCGCCAGCCGTTCTCGCAAATCTGTTGCTCGCATCGATCGAAGGCAGGTTAGTGCAGTTTGTTCGCAGCGAATTCAAAGATTCGCCGCTGGACAATTGGGACACTCAGTGGGACTTTCTAAGCAAAAATTTGTTAGAACCTTATGCGGCCACAGCCGAAACTGACGGAACTGTCTAGCTATTGCCTAGGCTAGCTAGACAGATATCCCGTACTCTTCTCGATAGGCCACAACGGCGTCAAGATAAGGCTGCAGTTGCTCGTTCTGGGATGCCGTCAAATAGTTTACGATGTCCTGTAAGCTAATTATGCTAACGACCTTTATATGGTAAAGTTGCTCTATCTCCTGAATTGCCGACAAGCTTCCTGTTCCTTTTTCTTGCCTATCCATGGCGACGGCGATGCCATTTAGGTGGGCGCCGTTACTGCCGATAATCTCTGCTGCTTCTCTTACCGCCGTGCCCGCCGTAATAACATCATCGACAATTAACACATCGCCGCTTAGCTCGGCACCGACTATCGAGCCACCCTCCCCATGTGCCTTCGCTTCCTTGCGATTAAAACAGTATGGCTTGTTCACTTTGTGCTCGTTCGCCAGCGCCATCGACGTTGCTGTGGCCAGGGGAATGCCTTTGTATGCCGGCCCAAACAAAACATCGTACTCGATCCCTGCATCCACTATCGCATCGGCGTAACACCTAGCTAGGAAGGAGAGCTTTTCGCCGGTATTGAAAAGCCCAGCATTGAAAAAATAGGGACTTATCCGCCCAGACTTCAGAGTAAATTCTCCGAAGCAAAGAATCTTATTCTCAATCACGAAGTGTAGAAAATTTTTCTGGAATTCTTGCATCAATACCCCATTTCGCCGGACCGTGTTCTCAATAGTTTGGAAGAAATAGACTAAGCGTCTAACTTAGGCTAGTTCATAAAAGCGCTTGCTTCTGCTTCGCTATCAAATCTTGTATGCCGCTTTTGCCGAGAGCAAGCATCTGAAGCAATTGATCGTGACTAAAATCACCCTCTTCACCGGTGCCTTGCACTTCGATGAATCCACCGGATTCAGTCATGACGATATTCATGTCGGTTTCCGCATTAGAGTCCTCGTCATAGTCAAGATCAAGAACGGCATGGCCGTTGAATATCCCAACTGAGACGGATGCGATTAACTGCTTCGCTGGATTTGTGCTCACCATTTTATTCGCGATCATGTGATTTATCGCATCCATCATCGCTACACAGCCACCAGTGATCGATGCGGTTCTGGTTCCGCCATCGGCCTGTATTACGTCGCAGTCAATCTTGATTGTGTGCTCACCCAACTGGGTCAAATCTATAGCAGCCCGCAGGGAACGACCGATTAGCCGCTGAATTTCCAGGCTTCGGCCAGACTGCTTGCCTCTTGCCGCTTCTCTGTCCATTCGGGTGTTCGTAGAGCGAGGCAACATGCCGTATTCAGCCGTTATCCAGCCCTTGCCAGTACCCTTCAAGAAGCGTGGAACTGACTTTTCTACGCTCGCATTACATAGCACCTTGGTGTCACCAAACTCGACCAATACAGAGCCTTCCGCATGTTTCGTGTAGTTTCTACTGATAGAGATATTGCGCAATTGATTGGCGCTTCGTTGGCTTGGTCTAATAAGTTCAGTCATAATTTTCCTGTAGGTTAATGTCTGCAAGCACGTAACTTGCTGCAGGCAAATTATCCTAGAAATTGATTGTTATAGCGAGCCACAAGTCGCAC
>Ga0307985_10000869_pt1 | contig 17309 bp, 21 predicted proteins | sample EllFjometageno80_FD_203155 | JGI IMG/M metagenome (GOLD analysis project Ga0307985, IMG submission 203155) | Marine microbial communities from Ellis Fjord, Antarctic Ocean - #80 | ecosystem: Environmental > Aquatic > Marine > Unclassified | place: Southern Ocean | collected 2014-10-09 | reverse complement strand
GCAGGGAGACCGGGGGGCGAAACAATGGCGAGGGCGAAACACTCGGGCAGAGGGGGGGGGTGCACAGCTGCTGCTGTCCGGCTATATGTTGCGGGGGGAGTCTTAGGGTGCTGGCAAAGGCAATCAGCACAGGCAGTTGCAGAGCTGTCTGCATCATTTTATAGATAGCTCACTTGCATGCGTTGGGCCGTGTGCTTGTGCAGCGCCGCTGCCCTGGTTCTGCTACATTCTTCAACCAGCGTTCGCGTTCTGTTCTGTGCCATGCCAACGCCGCTCTGTCAATCAAATACGAGTCAATCAAATACGATTGACAGCTACAGGCTCTTGTACAGGACCTTTGAGACACCTTTAGCTGGCACTGACTGGAAGATCGCTGGAAGAGCTGAGTGCAGAAGAGCCAGTGCAGCGCGCCCGGTACACTCCGTCGCGAGAGAGTTCCCCCGTGCCCCCAACCGATTAATTGCTTTAGCGCCAATGCGCGAACCCTCCGCCGCACCGACACACATTACCACAACGCGGCCACATTTCTTGGCCGATTTCAAGCTTGATCACTGATCAGACGCCGCTGGTTTCACGACAGTCAGCAGTACATAGCCGCACAGCAACGCAGCGCCCGAGCCCCCCGCCCACACACCCGCCCACGCCCCCGTAGACACAGTTTCCCTTCCCCCCCCCAAACTTCCCTTTCCCCTTAATCCACTTTATTTCCTGCCATCCCTCTTACACCGTCCTCGTAACCTCACTCATGGACGCTTCCGCCATCGTCTCGTCCTCCGACCACCGGCCAACCCTGGGTCACGTGTCCACCGGTCCTCTGGGAGACGAGCATTCCGTAATCCTCAACGAAATCTTCGACAAGGGCAAGAAAATGAATCCACTCAGACGATGCCGCGACGCGATCAACGACGTGTTCTACACTATGTTCGTGTGCTTCAACGCCGTCCTCAAGCCTGAGCTTTCCGAAGACCTGAGAATGGAGAGGACGAGGCCCATGAGCAATGAGATCAAGGCCATTATATTCCTGCTAGGGTCCGTTGGCATGTGTGCCATATTGTTCCTTTGGGCCATGGTGGATGTGGCGACGGCAGGTAAGCGAGATAGAAAGAGAGAGCGCGCGCGAGCGGAGCGCACGCCGCCTTCTCTGTTCACACATGTTGGCACACCGCTTCCCCTTCACACATATTGGCACACCGCTTTCCCCCTTGTTCACGCCTTGTTTGCGGCCCCTATGTTCACAATGTGTCTGCGGCCCCTTTGTTCACAACGTGTTTGCGGCCCACCGTGTCTGTGGCCCCTTCGCTCACACATGTATTATGACATTTTAGCGATCGCGTGGAACAGCGGCGCAACTTGCGAGGTGCTGGACTATGTCCAGCGCGATATCATGTCGGGAGAGACGAAGCTGGTCATGCGCGTCATGAACAAGACGCAAACAACGGGCTCCGTGTTCGATGACGAGAGACAGAGCCTGATTGATGATGGGTGGATCTCTCACCATGGCCCTGGTGAAAACATTGTCACCGATCCGGGGTTCCCAGCTGACAATCCATTCGCGTGTCACCTGCTCAAAACTTCGCTAGAAGGGGGGCCGTGCTGCCACAGCTCTTTCAAAAATCACAGGAAGGAAGTCGGGGACGTCTTTGATTGCTCTTTCACGTTTGACACTGACTACTGCACGGACTACACGGGGGATTTCCACGACGACGACTTCGAGGGCTTTCACGTCAACACGGACGACCCAAACGACCACAGGAATCGGATTTGCTGCGAGGTAGAACCCCCCCTGATGCTCTCGAGATTGGTGTGGCTGGCAGTGTTCGGGGGTTCCATGACGTTCATCGTTCTCTGGTGCTTGATGTTCAGAGCCAAGGCGGGGGTCTGGTCCCGTCTCTGCCCCTTCGACGCCCCGCCGCCGGGCGCGCACATACACGACGTGAGTCACACATAGTATAATGCCATGTGTTGCAAGAAACAAGTGTGGTTGCGATAATATATGCGGTTCGAGGACGCCACGCGCTATGGGCTGCTGCTGGTGCTCGGTGTTCAGGGCTGACGCGGGGGTACGCGACCAGTTAAAGAGAGAGAAAGAGGCACGAAGAGCGCCCTCGATTCTCGCAAGGTCCAGCTCAACGGCGTAAACTCCACCACTCTCGAGGAACTGCGCGCAACGCAATAGACCGCGCTCGGGAGCAGCAGACGAAGATCGCCGGGCATTCTAGTGCGGAGGAGCGCGCTGCTCAAAACGACAGGCTCAAACGCTGTTCACGCCCTTCCTCGTAAAGTTCCTCTGTTTCTTCGAGATCTACATTGTCAACGAACCACAGGTAGGGTAGCTGTACACAAACCTGGGCAGCTGTACACAGTGTAGATGTTGTAAGAAAGAATGTGTTTGCTATTTAGTCTATACGGTTCTTGGCGAGATCGGCGAGCAGCCCTCCGGCCATGGGATTGGACGCCCGCCTGTTCATGGCGGGCGCGGCGGCGGAGGGCGCGGGTCTGGGCTTGGCGGAGGGGGCGCCACCGCCGCCGCCACCACCGCCGTCGGCGTACTGGTCGAGGAGGGAGGAGTCGACGCCCTGGGCCGCCATTTTCTGCTCCACCGCCACTCGCGGAATTCCCATCTTGAGCATCTTGAGGAACGGAACGACCTCGGACGGTGCTTCGGGCGCGGGGGGAGGAGCAGCGGGGGCAGAGGGGGCGGCTCTGGGAGCAGCGGGGGCGGGCGCGCCGGTGGCGTTGGGAGCGGGGGGTGGAGGGGGCCTTCCCGTCTCTCCTCCCTCGTCTCTCCCTTCGTCTCTCCCTTCGTCTTTCCCTTCTACTGATCTACTGCTTCCGCGCGTGGGACTCTTGCTCTTGGTGCTGGTCGCGGATCGGGATCGCACGTCCGACTTCATGTTGCCGCGCACCCGCATCGACGAGGCGCGGACCGACTGCTTTCGCCGCGGCTGCTTGCCGCCGATGCTCGACGACTCGTCGTCGTTCTTGCTGGCGATGTTCTTGTCGACCTCAAGGAAGGCCTTCAAGTCGGTCGAGCAGTGGTGCGGGCGCGCGAAGTCCGAGATGCGGTCCACCGTCAACATGGCCTGCCAGTAATCGTCGAGCTCGAAGCGCCTCTTCTCCACGAAATCGACCGACAACTTGCCCCAAGAGAAGCTATTCTTGGAAGGGAAAAACTTGGCCTTAGCCTCGAGCTGCCAGCCGAAGTCGGCGCGAATCGCCTTGTCCAGCTACACACACATGGTGTGAGCCCACTAATGCAGGGTGAACAAGGCGGGGGGGGGGGGCGCTACTCAGACAGTGCGTGCGTGAGGCGCTACTCAGACAGTGCGTGCGTGGGGCGCTACTCAGACAGTGCGTGCGTGGGGCGCTACTCAGACAGTGCGTGCGTGGGGCGCTACTCAGACAGTGCGTGCGTGTGATAGATCCGTCGCTGTTTGCGCCCTTTGTCGTTCCTGCAGTCGCCGATCCTCCAGTCGTATTCTAAGTATCGCTCTCGTCGCGCTTCGTCGCTTGGACTCACTGACTCGAACTCCGAGTAACGCTTCCACTCAGTCCAGCGGTGAATCCTCTCCGAGTCCACCTTGCGGCTCGAGAGTCTCAAGGAGCAGGACACCTCGTACTCGGCAAAGGGCGGGGAGACTGACGAGTTCACTCTGGCCGAGCGAACCACGGATAAGAAGGAGGGCGCTGAGGAGGAGGATGCGGAGGATGCGGAAGAGGACGGGTTGGCGGGCGTCGAGTGCGCCGAGCGGGACGTCGCAGCGGCGTTGGCTTGTGCCGCAACTTTGGCATACTTGTCCTTGGAAACAAAGGTGATCCGTTTTCTCAAGATGCCGGGATTCCTCAGCATGGTCATGACGTCGTTGAAGCGGCGATTGTGCAAGTCGACCTGGTTGAGGCGAATCATGATGTCGCCGAGCCTTACGCCGCCGTCCTTCTGTATTGGGCCAAACTTGCCATTAGGCAGCCTCTCCCAAGCTACGAGCACGGCCGTGTTTCCGTTGGGGCCGGCGGAGAGCAGGGCGCCGTACGGACCGGTGGCGCCCACGTCCACTGTCACTTCTTCACCCAGTGCTGTGCTGCGGGTGGACATCCTATACATGCATTACATATGTGTGAACAAGGGTACATTACATATTACATACCATTAATTGATAAGACTAAGGAGTGTGTCTGTGTGTATATGTGTGTGTGTCCCTAACCGTGTGAAGGGGGGGGGGGCAAAATGAAGTGGCTCGACGGGACTCACGGGGGGGGGATGTGAGAGGGGGCGGGCCTGAACAGATGGGGTCGGCCAGGTCGAGATCTGCGATATCTGTGCAAGTGGTTGTAACGAGTTGCAGCGAGTTGGGCTGTAAGTAACTTTGGCGAACGGCCTGCGGCCTGGAGATCTGGGGGTTGGCATTCATCCAACTGCCCACCGCGTAACGTACGGATACACCGAGCGCGAGCTAAATGATTCGCGAGCACAGCACAGGGCCTAGCTATCCATATTTTAGCGAGCCGGGGCCCGGGAGCGTCGACTCTCTTAAACACGGCCAACAGAACTTGGTGCTTTGTTATTGTTAACAGGGTATATTGTGTGAATCTCACTAACCCCGGTTTCTCCCTTTAGACCCCTTCCCATTATGTCGATCCGCTCCGCCTCCCTGCTCGCGCGCCGTGCTCTCGCGGTGAAGCCCGCGTCCATGGGTTTCATGCACACTGCTGCCACTCAGAAGATCTCCCCTTCTGTTGCCACTCTCTCCAAGCTCTCGCTGTCCTACTCCACCACCTCCATCCTCTCCGCCGGCGTCGGCACCAAGCCCACCATCGCCGAGGCGAAGGAGTGCCCTGGCGAGTTCTGCGAGATGGACAACACCATGATCATCAAGCTCTCCGCCGAGGGCATCTACGAGGCCATCGAGGAGAGGCTCATCAGAGACATCATGGCCAAAGACGAGGTGGACTGGGACGAGGCGCACGTCGTCTTCAAGAGCATCGCGAACGCCAACACCAGCGGCAAGTCCATCCAGACGCTCCCCCAGAAGCTTGGCGTGAGTACCCCACAAATGATGTACCACACGGACACAAATGATACATCGGCGATGCGGCGAATGCCGACCTAGAGCGCTGATTTGAGCTGCTTGATCGCTTCTTGAGCGCTGCTTGAGCGCAAACACGCCACGAAGGGTGGGTGGCTTGGAGGCGGGCGTCCCTGTTCACACCGGCTTTATATGTTCTGGGCCAGAGGTGTGTGTGTGTGGCGCGCCCCCTTGTTCACACCCCCTTACCCCTTTGTTCACACCGTGTGTGTGTGCGCGCGCGTATGTGTGTGCTCACACCGTGTGTGCGCGCAGGTGGTCACCGCTTTGGGCGCCGGCGTGGCCGCCATCCCCATGTGCTTCGACCGCAGCACTGTGCTGTGGTTCAACGACGCGTGGGTCACCATGGAGCTGCCCGAGGCGCACGAGATCTCGTCGACGCTCGAGATCGGCTCGTGGAGCTGGAACTGGATGGAGCCCCCTCTCGGCCTGGCCAGCTTCGTGCTCCTCTCGCTGCAGTTCGCGCGTGCGCAGCTCGACAACCTCGGGATCAAGCCGTACACGGGCTGGATGAAGTCCAGCCGGGCCAACGGGTTGGTCAACCAGTTCCCCCAGTACAACCCCAACATCCTCAGGGATTTCTCGCATGCGCAGCCGTTCTAAGTGGTAAGAGAGAATAGTGTGGGGGGAGTAGATGGATATATTTGATTCAAACGGAGCAAGTTTTGCCCTCACTCACCCACCTGCACGCGCTCCGCACTGCTGTGTGAACGCGTGGGGATTATCGCGTCCGTTCCGAACCGCCGTACTTCTCGTCATTTAGAGCTACAAAACGCCGCCTGTATGCTCAATTGGAATCAACGTCTTTGCTCTCTGTTACTGAACGACGGCTGGCTCGCGCGCTTGCGCTGGCTCCTGCTGGTGCAGCCTTGGCAGCGCGAACTGGTCGGCGCCTCCCTTGCTGCTGCTCATGGCGCGGGTCTGCTGCCCGCTGCTCTCTCTCTGCTGCTGTCTACTGCTCTCGCTCTGCTTCGATTGAGAGGGGAGGGAGCCCAGCTTGTCGCACAGCGCGAACACTTTTTCCATGTAGTAAGCGTCCTCGCCGTCTTGGTAGTAATTCTTGATGGTCTCCTGGATGTTGTAGCCCAGGCCGTCCTTGTAGAGCCGGTACGCGCCTGCAGAGGGGTGAGCACAGAGCAAAAAGCAAACAGTGTGAAAAACGCGCTCTGGCCGCGAGCGATTAACGCGTTCTGGGCCGCTCGCTTGCGACTGCGCATGTGCGGCGCGAGACGCTTTCTGAGCCACGCGCTAGGACGAACGCGTTCCGATCCGCCCATTCAACGCAGCTCGCGCGTGTGTGTCGCGCGTCCTCGCTCGCTCCAACTTACCGGTGTTAGAGACCCTCACGTGCAGACCGCAAGTAGACGTCGTGTATGGCGGCCTCATCATGTGTTGATGGAGCTGTTCCATGAGCGCGTTCGCGAGCCCCTGCCGGCGCGCCGAGGGCATGATGGCGAGGGAGGTGATGTGCCCGGCTGGCGGCGGCACGACGTCGGAGAACGACGAACCTGACCCAAAGGGATTAGAAGAGCCCAGCTGACCGGGAGAGGTGCCCCCGCTGAACAACCCAGCGAGAGTCTTGCGCTTCGCGGCACCCTCGAGGGAGCGAGGGAGCGCGGACTGGTCGACCTTGCCCAACACGTAGCCCACAATGTGCGGCTGGGGGGAGGGGTCGTCGCTGGAGGAGGGGGTGTCGCACGCGACGTGCGACGTCTGTGAGGGCCACACACATGTGTGAGCCACACACATGCCACACACACGTGCGAACAAAGGGGGGCGGAGGTGGGTGTGTGCGCTGGCAGTCGATTACGCATAGCGCTGGTCGCCGCTCCCGCCAGTCGCATAATGTAAAAGCAGTACTTCATATACATCGCTCCCCACTCGCATCGCTCCCCACTCGCATCGCTCCCCACTCGCATCGCTCCCCACTCGAATCATCGGCGGACTCACCTGTTCGGCAACAATGGCCAGTTCGGGCCACGTTTTCAAGTGATTCGCGTAGAACGCCGGCTGGTAGTTCTCGGGAAGAGTGGCTAGGTTGCAGCGCTGGATTCCGAGGACGTCGGACTGGCGGGCGAGGCGGATGTTAAAGGTTGGGGTGGGGGTGAGGGAGGCGAAGGCGCGCGCATAGGGGTGGTTGGTGGCGAAGGCGGTGGAGCTTCGGAGGATGCAAAGGAATAACAGTTTGGCTAGGAGAGAGGAGAGTGAGAGAGTGTTCAGAGGATAGTATTGGGGAGTGCGGCGTGGGCTTCTCACATTGGCGGTTCACTCTCGAAAGAGTTCTCATGTGACTGCTGTGCTCGCACGCGTGACCTGTGGGGAGTTAGAGGAAGATTGGTTAAGGGGGACACTTGTTTCTGAACTGTTTCTGAACGGTAGTGTCCTGGGAAAGGAAAGGGGCGGCGTCGCTGGTTGGCCTGATAAGTTGGTGGTGTGGAAGGGGGGTTCTACAACGCGGGCGGCGTGTGCAATGGCGCATGGTTCTCTGACTTGGCAAAACTGAAGTGACAGCAAAAAGGGTTTCTGTTTGTTTAATGTCATCGAATACAACACGTGGTACGCTACGGCCTGTACAGCTGGGCCGTTCGCTCAACACCTCGTGAAACTGTAGTTGTCCTCAGCTCGTGTGTTCGTATACACTGCCGCGTTGCAAACGGCTTTCCCTGCAACGTTCGCCGACGTACATTTATGCCATTAGCGATGGCGCCGACGTGTCCACGTTACAACAGTGCCCGCGTTGACCCGTTTGCTGTATCGCAAGGTTTGCATTGTCACGCCTGCTTATTACGTTAATTGTTAGAGTTGTGTTTTTTTTTACATGGAAAGTCAGGAACATGGTCTGAGGCTCCATCCATCCAGGCCTGAAAGTGAGCTTGTTTCCACACCTCGTTGCTGTTAGTGGCCAGCACCACATCCTAGCGACATTTATTATATAGCTCATTCGCCGATCGCGACCCTAGACCGAGGCCGCTTGAGTCGTGGCCGCAACACGATCGACCCTGTACTTGGAGCAACCCAAACCCGTGAAACGTTTGTTCCGGTGCTTACTGCCTTTTTACCCAATCATTGCGAAGTCCTGTCCCTCATCTCCTCTTAGAGTCGGTCCGACCTGTTCATCCGCTGTCAGAACAACCTAGTACACCTCGTCTGTGTGTTGGTTGCCTCACTTTGTTCACTTAAACGCTAATATTGGCCCTCAACTCACACAGTGCATGCGTAGAACATGTCCCTCACCCTCTACACCTTCCCCGGAAACTTCCGTGCCTTCAAGGCCCTCATCGCCGCCGAGTACAACGGCCTCGAGGTCGAGACCGCCGACTTCGACGCCGCCGCCGCCGCCCTCTCTCCCCTCGGCAAGGCCCCCGTCCTCCAGACGTCTCAGGGAGTCGTCTTCGAGTCTAACGCCATCGCCCGTTACGTGGCCCGCGCTCGCCGCGACACCGAGCTCACCGGCGTCACCTTCATCGAGACCGCCCAGGTCGACTCCTGGATCGATTTCTCCGCCCACGAGCTCGAGCTCCCCTCCTCCATCTGGACCTACCCCGTCCTCGGATACATGCCCTTTAACCTCGACGCCTACAACAAGGCGCAGAAGGACATGGCGGCGGCCCTTAAGAAGCTCAACGACCACCTCCTGCTCCGCACCTTCCTGGTCGGCGAGAAGGTGAGTTGAAACTCACACCGCAATCTATCTGTCTCTTTCTTTGTGGCTCACACCTTCTTTCTCTTCTCTCCTTTCTCTCTCCAGGTCTCCCTCGCCGACATCTGCGTCGTTTCCGCCCTCGTGTACCCCATGAAGTTCGTCATGGACAAGGACTTCCTCAAGCCCTTCGGCAACGTTGTGCGCTGGTTCAACACCTGCGTGAACCAGCCCGAGTTCAAGGCCGTCATCGGCGAGTGCCCGCTGTGCAAGGAGGAGATGCTCGCCAAGGGCGCGCCCGCCAAGGCCAAGAAGGAGGAGCCCAAGAAGCAGGAGAAGAAGAAGAAGGTCAAGGAGGTTGACGCCGATGCGCCCCCCGCGCCTGCCCCTAAGGTCGAGCACCCTTACAAGATCATGGACAAGGAGGCCCCGTCCGACTTCTCCATGGACGCATGGAAGAAGATGTACGTGCAAGACGACGAGCGACGCGGCCACGTCGAGCCAGCATTGACTCTGACTGAAGCACTCAAGCACTCAAGCAACCCCCCCTTTGTTCACACATGTGTGTGGCCTTTACTCACCCCCCATATTCAGGTACTCCAACACCAAGACCTACGAGGGCGAGGGCGGCTCCATGACCTACTTCTGGGACAAGTTCGACGCCTCCGGCTGGTCTCTGTGGCACATGAACTACGACTACAACAACGAGAACACGCGCGCGTTCATGGCCGCCAACGCCATCACGGGCTTCTTGCAGCGCTCCGACGAGATCAGGAAGTGGGCCTTCGGCGTCATGGACCTGCTCGGCTCCGAGGAGTCCGGTGTCCTCGAGATCAAGGGCGTCTGGTTCTTCAGGGGCGACACCCCCCAGTACATCAAGGACGCCAACGACGACGCCAACTGGTACACCTGGACCAAGCTCGCCGGCAAGGACATGCCCATCACCGACGAGGCCAAGAAGCTGGTTTTCGATTACTGGACCCAGGAGGAGGAGCTCGAGGGCAAGCCCATCCAGGACTCCAAGGTCTTCAAGTAAACTGCACGGGGAGCTAACAATAATCGGCTTTGGGTTAACTGTTTTAGCATACAACAAACGACTTGAGCGTATGTCTGTCGGCACCGGATTAGGGGACGTACCGTGGAAGATGCGCTGCACCCACACACCTCTGCCCAGAACGGTCTGCGGGTAGCTCAACTAGCCGTGCTCGAGCGAGCCGCCGAACCGTCCGCTCTCCCGTGTTCTTCGCTCGACTACTGCCTGGGGGAGAACACTCGCGCACGCAACGCGTGTACATCTGAAGTACAAAATTGGAGAAAATTGATCTTTCTATTCTCTGGGCATCTTTCTTTTCATGGGAACCTTCCAGTCAAACCGCCGCCCGCTCCATTGTTGCCTAGTTGCCTCTCGTGCCGCTCCCCCGTCGGCCTCACCTTCAAGTTCTGCTCTGAATGTGGAGCCTCGACTGTCGGTACCTTTGCTGCCATGACCCAGGGACAGTCCATTGTCGGCGATCTTAGTGGGAAATCAGAGTTCACTCTCACTGCTCGGATCCAGACCAATGCAGCGGCTGGGACGATCGTTGGGCGCGCGTTCGAAGGTGGGTTGTGGCGAAGTGGGGGGGCGCAAGGTCAGGGGAAGATGCTCTTTTTGAGATCTGGTAGGCTGGCGTTTGACATAGGTTGAGTCGGTTGTGTGCAGGGACGGAGGCGAGTCGATGATGGGAAGATACATACCGTTGTAGTCCAGTTCAGGAACGGGAAATACGAACTTACTGTCGATGGGACTGTTGACGGGAAGAGACTGCACGCCGTCCCTGATCACCCTGAAACTAAAGTTGTAGTGGGAGTTGCTATTGGGCATACCATGAGCAACGGCGTGGCGAACGGTGACAAGGCGCCCAAGTGCATCGGTGAAGTCGACAGTATCTGTTACAACGGTCGGATGTGCTATGTAACATCCAGCGAGCAGGTGAGAAGAGGCCTAGGGTGACGGTTGTGGGAGCAGGCAGGCAGCACGAGTGATGCCCGACGCGAGACAGCGACGCGAGCTCCCGAAAGGAACCCTGTACACTCTCTCGGAAGTGAACCCTGCCTGTACACTCGCTTCAATTACTCTCCACTCCCACGCATGTGTGGCCTCCCTGTGTTCACACATACGTGTGGCTCCCCCTGTCTGCAGGGTGTTGAGATCAGCGTAGCGTGATGCCGATGGCCGGACAGGCGCAGGTGCCCCGAGAGACTGTTGAGAAGCTCTCGGGTAGTACACCCACCGTAATCGCGACAGCTGTCCCGGCTAGCAATTTAGGCTTCGTAACAACGCCTATTTATATATATGACGAGCGGACCGGTCGTGAAGGTTCTCAACGATTTTCAAGATCTCGCTTTGCAGGGCACTGCCACGCAGAGCAGCGACTATTGCAGCGAGATGACGGCGCCCCATGCCATTAGAGGGAGCTTTCACAGCAAGAAGGGATTCGGGGGCGTTGGGAGCTATGCGCACGCGAAGGGGAGCGATAGATACTCGTGGTGGCAGGTCAACGTTTCGCACGCAACGTTTCGGGAGAAAGTCGTGAGGGAGGTTCATATTTATGGCAGGCCTGGGTACGGCAGGCGCTTGACGCACTTCCAGGTGCAACTATTTGGGGCCGATGGGCGTGTTTTGGCGGAAGAGTTCGTTCGCAACGAGGCGGAGGTTGAAGCGGTGAGGATTGAGATCAATGGGGTGGAAGAGGCGGTGGCGTGCGTGAGGCTTACGAGGGAGGGGGTGGAGAGCGGGAATGAGAGGTGCCTGAACTTAAACGCGGTGCAGGTGTTTGGTTGGTGAACAGGTCTTGGTGACCTGCGAGAGGAAGCGGAACGTTGGCATTGTTATCGCAACCTTCGCGCCGTGGTCATGGGGTTCGGCGTCATTTTTCCGTTTGTTTGTGTTATTCTTCAACTCGATTATTCACTAGTTGTACTGATCGCCCTAGGGTACAACTGGTATGCGAGCTTGGTGTTGAGACCGTACAATTCCCATCCCACAAGCCACAATTTGGAAAAGTAGCCAGTACGTAACCAGCTGATCGTGGAGTCAGCGTCGCCCTCTCGCTCTGTCCCGCCCGCTCCCCCCCCCCGCTGGCGAACGTTGCCGCCCCGCCAACCGTCGCTCCCCCTAACTTTCAGCTTCAGTACCTTCCTCGAGTTTGAGAAGGTGATGACCCCAAGCTCAGGTTCTACTGTCAATTGCGCGTTATAATTCTTGATCGCGTTACTTGAGTTCATTCGGCGACCCGCCCGAATCCCCGCGACCCCTTCTTTCCCTCTCTCCGTGTCCCCGTCCCTGCCCCTGCGCCACACACATTTGTGAACAAGGGGCCGGACATATGTGAACAAGGGGCGCAGTGCAATTTGAGCCCATAGTTCTGAACAGGTCGCTCTTTCGCCGGTCGCTTGGAGCCGTGCAGTCCCAGCCAGTTGTTCTGAACAGGTCGCTTTAGCCAGTCGCTCTGGGCCTTTCTTTCTTGTCGCCCCCCCTACTCCACTTACTTCACATCCAGCACCTTCCCCCACTCTAACAAATCTCCCCAGATGGCGGACACGTCTGATGAAGCCACTGCCTTGGCGGATAACATTGACCGCAAGGGGAGGAACGCGTACTACTACGCTCACGCGCACAAGGCAGACGGGCCTGTGTGGGACGGAAAGGAGGAGCCCAAGCTCCTGAAGACTGAGTCCAGCTCTGTTGATGCCACTGCTTCGCCTATTTTCATTGCCGTCCCCATCACCAACTACGCCTGGTCCGACGAGGACACCAAGGTGAAGATCTACATCGATTTGCCGGACATCGGAGAGCTGGACAAGGAGAAGTTCGTCATGGACTGGAAGGAGGACTCGTTTTCGTTCACAGTCATGGACTACAAGGAGAAGAACCACAGGCTCACCTACAGCAAGCTCTTCGCGGAGATCGAGAGCGGAGTTTTCAAGGTCAAGCCCCAAAAAATCATCGTCACGCTCAAGAAGATGGAGGAGAGGAGCTGGCCGTGCCTCAACGTCGGAACGGCGCAGCAGGGCAGGTAGGCGAAGAAAGCTAAGGGGTAATCGGGCAGTAACTAACGCAGTCCTGTTGAGCTCGCGAAGCGCCCTCTCTCTCTGGCAGACTTAGCCGTCCGTGTTGCGAATCCTCCTCTGGCGCAACGCCCTAGCAACATGGTAACGGCTATGATGCAATGCTGTGTGCTATGGACCCTCGTCAACTACTGACTGGCGTCACGCTAGTGAGCTGCATCGCCTGTGCAATGCTGCTTCTCCCCCTCCCTCCCGAAAGTTTCTTCAGAAAGTCCTTCAGCAGCATGTCGTCGTCCAAGCTTCTCCTGAACACTTCCGTGAACCGGTCTGGCTCCTCCTCCTCCGTTCTCCAGCACCCATTCCTTGACCTTGTCCCCTATGCTCCTCCAGTGCGTCTTGTTCCTCGTAAACACCTGCGCCTTCGACTTGTCGTCAGTGCCTATCAAGAAGTAGTTCATCGATAACTCTCTGCCCGTCGTCGTCGTGAAGAACGAGCCTCTGAACTTCTTCTTCATCAACTTCAGAAACAATGCGAACACCAACAGCCACGCGCCGCTTAGCCAGCTCACAATCAACCACGCACGCATCTCGGGAATGCCCGTTACCTCTTCCCCCCCTCCCCCCCGATAGCAAATTGCCGCGGACCCGAACGACGAGCCGAGCGCCACCGTCATGCTCAAGGTCCAGTAAAGGCCGCCTAACTCGGCCGGGTGCCTCGTCTGAACGAATCCCGTTAAGTCGGTAACAACCTTCCCAACCATGCGAAACATGAGAATCAGAATGTAGCCAATATTCGCTCGATCGGTACCCAATACAAGAAGTCTCTCCTCAGCGCCTTCTGCACCAAATAAGAAAGCATGTCACCAGCCAGCCAGACAATACACCAAGTATCTCCTGCTTACTATCAAGAGCATGGCGGCACTGAAGTTCCTGATCAGCAACATCAGAGTGCTGTTGAGAACCAAGCAGAGGAACAAGATTGTGCCTTCGGGAATGTAGCCGTAGAACTCCGGGAGCTGCTTTCTGCCTACGGGATCGACATCTGCGGCGAAATTGTGTGCACCACCCACGCTCGCCGCCCGTTCGTTCTCGCCGCCGTTCTCGCACGGTCGTTCAGCGCAATTCTCCTGCTTGTGCGGTGCTCTCACCTGCATTGCGAGGCGAGGCGTGGTGGGTCCGTGACTCGCGATATGCTGCTTGATGCGCTGGTACGAGTTCACGGTGTAGAGCCACGCGAGGACGAGGGAGGGGGGGGCGTCGACGGAGGCAGTTGCTTTGCCCCAGGAGACAGAGGCGGTGGCGGTGGCGGAATAAGAATTAGAGGTGGAGGAGGAGTAATAGCTGACGCGATATTGTATATAAGATGGGGCATCGCGTACCAGGTTTTGTCGAGGTTGGCGAGGTTGGCAAGGATGGCGTGGGTGGCGAGACATTGGGTGCAGTGGGGCGTTATGGGAGGCGCGGCGGGGATGCCGGATATGAAGGTGGAGAAGGCGGTAGCGTCGACGGTTGCGTACCAGGCGTGGGAGTGGTGGAGGGCGGCACAGAGGGAGGTCAGGTGCTGGAGGCGGGTGAGAACGCTGGCGTGGTTCAGAGATGTCGAGGCTGTTATGGTGAGCGTGGGAGGGAGGGTTGCGTCGCAGGTTGGCGTGAGGGTTATGGTTCCAGTGATTGGGATTGTTGCGAGCTCATGGGCAGATGAAAAGGTGTGCAGCTGGGGGTGGATATGGAAGGGGAAGGGGGTGGTGGGCGTCGCGATGGATATTCGGGAGTGGGAGCAAAAGGAAGATGTGCAGTTGCAGCAGGGATCGTAATCGAATTTAGGACCTAAAACAGCGATTTTCACACTGACAACACGCGATCAAATACATGGTTCTTGTTCGTGCAGTGCGCCCGTTTGGCCTACCGGCTCCCTCGCTCTCACGTCGTAAACCGCAGCGTGCCTGGTTGAATGAGAACCGCTATCTGTTAGAATTAACACTTAACCTGTTATCAGGATTAGAGCACGTCGTGGAACGCGCCTCCCCACAGCAAGAAGTTCTTGAGCTCCTTCATCCCTTCGCCCGTCAAGCTCGAGACTCCGATCACCTCTGGTCGCGTGTACGACGGGTTGCCGCTCTTGGGGCTGATGTTCACCACTCGCTCGAAGATGGCGTTGCACATCTGCAAGCAGAGGATTAGGTTAGTGCGGGCTTGGGCGGGCAAAGAGCGCCACGCGAGTGAGCGAGAACACGCTAGTTGCGAGAGAGGTTTGCCAGGATGCGCTGTTTGCGACGATTCGCCAGAATGCGCCGCTCTTAGCGCGTTTTGGGGCGCTGGTAACGCGATTTGAGCCGCTCTTTGCGCGTTTCGGGCCGCTCTTTGCGCGTTTCGAGCCGCTCTTCGCGCTTTTGAGCCTCTCTGCGAGTCTTGGGCCGCTCTCTGTGCTTTCGAGCCGCTCTTTGCGCACTTGTTCGCCGACGATGCCCTTCACAATACCACTGAACCATCCTTATCAACCCTCTCGCGCAACAGCTTACTCACTTCGTTGTACTTCTTGACGCGGTCGAGTTTGGTGAGCTTGTCCACCTTGGTCAGGACGATGGTGTGGTCGAGCCGATTCTTGTCGAGGAAATCCAAGTATTCAACGTCGTGTGGCGTGAGCGAGCGTCGCGAGTCGATCAGAACGAACGTGTTCTTCATGCCGCCTACTATCGTGCCGTTATTGGTGAGCAAGGGCAGGCCAAACTCGTCGAAGCCAGAGCGAGAGGCGAGAAAGAGCTCCGACGACTCGTTCCACTTGAGGCGCTGCGACTTGGACACGGTGCCCGCGTAGCCGTACCCGGGCAAGTCCAGCAAGTAGAACTCCGCGTTGGAGGGAGTGGGTTCTAGGGGAGGAGGGAAGAAGCGCCAGCAACCGAAGTAGTGGACGAGCTTCGTCTTGCCCGGCGTCTTGCCCACTCGAGGGCCAGTCCTGTCGTCCAGCGAAGACTTCGTCAGATCCTCCATCAGCTGCTTTATCAGCGACGACTTGCCCACGTTCGACCGACCAATGAAGGCGAACTCGGGGATGGCCCAGTTGATAGGGGGGGGAGCGAAGTCAGGGAACAGGTTGGGCGCGATGTGCCCGACGCTGTAGATGGACGTTTTCGACGTCTGAGAAGTTATATCCGAGGCCGTCAGGCGCTTGGCGCGCTTCAGTAGCGCGTTCGACGTGGACGCGGGAGGCGTTGTGGAGAAGATTGTGGGCGAATTGGTTGATTTCATTGACAGAGGGAGAGGTGGGGGGGGGAGGTTCTTGGCGAGCTTAGGGCGGGGAGATTTGGGGACAGTGGCGGGCTTTCGTTTGGGGCCTGCGGGTTTGGGAGGTTTGGGGCGCCGAGCCGTTGTGGCCAGGGTTCGGAGCAGGAGGGAGCGAGACAGCATAGTGGGCGGCGGTTGGGGGTGAAAGAGCAGTGCGTTGCAGGCGACTAGAGTGGGATAACCGGTAGGTCGGCGAGGTTGTGATGGAGCGGATTAGCGGATGGGGTAGTGAGTAGCGGCCGTCGTCGCAGTGGTGATGGGTTAGGGTTAACAGCGACGCTCAACAAGCACCGCAAAAAGCCGAGTGAGGCATCTGCGTGAGAGCTGCCAATCCTTGCTGAGCGCGGGCTACTTGACCACCACCACCCACTCCCCTTGCTGACTGTGCAGGAGCTGGTACGGCCGCCCCCTGCCCCCCTTTCTTTGACACTGCAAACCTTCAAACGAGCGACAAGCAAACAGCTCCACTCCTCACGCTCACCCTCGCCGCTCGCGACGGACGATGAGTGCCCTGTACGAGATCGTGATGAACAAGCAGTGGCAGGTGGCCATCACCCATATCCAATCCCGCGCAGACGGTGACGCGGCCGATCAACTCTTCTACCAGAACCAGCAGCACGGAATGACCACCATCATCATGCGCGCCTGTGTCTACTTGGCGCCACTGGAACTCGTTCAGCTGATAATAACGAAGGCCAAGCTCGACTCGGGGAAGCGGTGCCTGCCGGTCATCGCCGATCAGTGGAGCGGGAGCACGGCCCTTTATTGCGCCACTTACAACCACATCGACCCCGCCGTTCTCGAGCTCTTGATCCGCGAGCACCCGCTTGTGCTGTGCGCAACCAATAGCAGCGGCCGCACTCCCCTGCAGCTCGCCGCCTTCTTCAACCCCCCCGCCGCGATCACCTCCCTCCTCACCTCCGTCACCAACGCCTTCGCCGCCGGCGACTACGCCGCCCTCGCCGCCCTCGTCCACGGCTCCGCTTTCGCCCTCCGCTGCCAACGGGGACAGAGGTGACCCGGTGCCAACAAGGTGTCCCTTGTTGCTTTCCCTGGCCTGTATCACGAGATACGCGGCTCCGCAGGACCGATTCGAAAACGAGGCTAAAACGGTTTCGGGAAGTTTCCTTTGATTTTTCATTATTTACATACTATGCTTCCTAATGCTATTTAAAACGAGTCTTCGAAGGATGTCTTCTTCTCTAAGCTCATCTTATGTGTCGGACTGTGGGCGAAGGAGTCCGAGGAGCAAAGGG